>Ga0157370_10005152_pt1 | contig 14735 bp, 7 predicted proteins | sample C35metaG_FD_113463 | JGI IMG/M metagenome (GOLD analysis project Ga0157370, IMG submission 113463) | Corn rhizosphere microbial communities from Kellogg Biological Station, Michigan, USA - C3-5 metaG | ecosystem: Host-associated > Plants > Roots > Rhizosphere > Soil | place: USA: Michigan...
CCGGCTTCCTCCCCACCCCACCTCACGGTGACGCAGTTGCCATCAGCTAGAAGTTAAACCACCTTCTCCTCCAGAGGACTTTCACCTCCAAGCAAATGCCCATGCTGGGCGTACCGAAAAAAGGAAGGCCCCGGCCGAAGCCGGGGACCTTCCCTTGGTTGATCCCAGTAGTCAGATGCTACTTGATGATCTTGGTAACGCGACCTGAACCAACGGTGCGGCCACCTTCGCGGATGGCGAAGCCGAGGCCTTCTTCCATGGCGATGGGCTGGATCAGCTCAACGGTCATTTCGGTGTTGTCGCCAGGCATGACCATTTCCGTGCCCTCAGGCAGGGTGATAACGCCGGTAACATCCGTGGTGCGGAAGTAGAACTGCGGGCGGTAGTTGGAGTAGAACGGGTTGTGACGCCCACCCTCATCCTTGGCCAGGATGTAGACGTTGCCTTCGAAGTTCGTGTGCGGGGTGATGGAACCCGGCTTCACGATGACCTGGCCGCGCTCTACGTCTTCGCGCTTGATGCCGCGGAGCAGCAAGCCACAGTTCTCGCCGGCCCAAGCCTCGTCGAGCTGCTTGTGGAACATTTCGATACCGGTAACCGTGGTCTTCTGGACCGGACGGATGCCGACGATCTCAATTTCGGAGTTGATCTTGAGGGTTCCACGCTCGGCGCGGCCCGTAACAACGGTGCCACGGCCGGTGATCGTGAAGACATCTTCAACGGGCATCAGGAACGGCTTGTCCTTGTCGCGGATCGGGTCCGGAACGTGGTTGTCCACTGCGTCCATCAGGTCCTCAACGGACTTGACCCACTTGGGGTCGCCTTCGAGTGCCTTCAGCCCGGAGACGCGGACAACCGGAGCCTCGTCGCCGTCGAAGCCCTGTGAGGAGAGGAGCTCGCGAACTTCCATTTCGACCAGGTCGAGGAGTTCTTCGTCGTCAACCATGTCGGACTTGTTGAGTGCAACCAGGAGGTAGGGAACGCCAACCTGGCGAGCAAGCAGAACGTGCTCGCGGGTCTGGGCCATGGGGCCGTCAGTCGCAGCAACCACCAGGATTGCGCCGTCCATCTGCGCAGCACCGGTGATCATGTTCTTGATGTAGTCAGCGTGTCCGGGGGCGTCTACGTGTGCGTAGTGGCGCTTCTCGGTCTGGTACTCAACGTGAGAGATGTTGATCGTGATGCCGCGCTGCTTCTCCTCGGGGGCCGAGTCGATGGAGCTGAAATCACGCTGCTCGTTGAGTGTGGGGTACTTGTCGTACAGTACCTTGGAAATGGCAGCCGTCAACGTGGTCTTACCATGGTCAACGTGACCGATGGTGCCGATGTTAACGTGCGGCTTAGTCCGCTCGAACTTTGCCTTCGCCACGGGTTCCTCCTAGAACGTTTTCAGTTGACATACTCTCAGCGGCGCTTTTCGCCGCCGAAATCGAAAGTAAGTCTACTGGGGGCTTTTGATATTTAAGAAATTACTGCCTGCGCGGGGTCCGTCTCAGCATAAAGTGCCGAACGGACCCCGTGCAAAAGTGCGGTTATTCGCCGCGGGCCTTCTGGATGATCTCGTCGGCTACAGCCTTCGGGACCTCAGAGTAGCTGTCGAACTTCATCGAGTACACGGCACGACCCTGGGTCTTGGACCGCAGGTCACCGATGTAACCGAACATGCCGGACAAGGGAACAAGGGCCTTGATGACCTTGACACCGCTTGCGTCCTCCATGGACTGCATCTGGCCGCGACGGGAGTTGATGTCACCGATAACTTCACCCATGTATTCCTCAGGGGTGCGGACTTCAACTTCCATCAACGGTTCGAGCAGAACCGGGTTGGCCAGGCGGGCGGCTTCCTTGAACGCCATGCGACCGGCGATCTTGAAGGCCATTTCCGAAGAGTCAACATCGTGGGATGCGCCGTCAAGCAGCGTGGCCTTGATGCCAACCATCGGGTAGCCGGCCAGCACGCCGTCAGGCAGTGCGGACTGGACACCCTGGTCAACGCTGGGGATGTATTCACGGGGAACACGGCCACCGGTGACCTTGTTGACAAACTCGTACATTGCGCCTTCGGCAGTATCCAGGGGCTCAATGGCGATCTGGATCTTGGCGAACTGACCTGAACCACCGGTCTGCTTCTTGTGCGTGTAGTCATGCTTGGCAACGGCACGCTTGATGGTTTCGCGGTACGCGACCTGCGGCTTGCCAACGTTGGCTTCAACATTGAATTCGCGACGCATGCGGTCCACCAGAATATCCAGGTGGAGCTCACCCATGCCGCCAATTTCGGTCTGGCCGGTGTCCTCGTTGAGGTTGACGGTGAACGTCGGGTCCTCAGCGGAGAGCTTCTGGATGGCCGTGGACAGCTTCTCCTGGTCACCCTTGGTCTTCGGCTCGATGGCGACGAAGATCACGGGCTCGGGGAAGGTCATCGACTCGAGCACGATCGGGTTCGCCGGATCGCACAGGGTGTCACCGGTGGTGGTGTCCTTGAGGCCGATCACCGCGTAGATGTGACCTGCGTGGATCTCGTCAACCGGCATTTCCTTGTTGGCGTGCATCTGGAAGAGCTTGCCGATGCGCTCCTTCTTCTGCTTCGTGGAGTTCAGCAGCTGCGTACCGGAGGTTACCCGACCGGAGTACACGCGGATGAAGTTCAACTGGCCGAAGAACGGGTGCGTTGCGATCTTGAAGGCAAGAGCCGAGAACGGCTCCGTCTCGTTCGGTTCGCGCTTGATCTCGATGGACTCGTCGCGGGGGTCGTGACCGACCATGGCGCCAACGTCCAAGGGGTTCGGCAGGTAGTCGATGACAGCATCGAGCATCGGCTGAACACCGCGGTTCTTGAATGCAGAACCACAGAACACCGGGTAGATCTCGGAGTTGACGGTCAGGTGGCGGATGCCGGCCTTCAGTTCCTCAATGGAAGGCTCGATGCCCTCGAGGTACTTTTCCATCAGTTCTTCGGAGGACTCGGCTGCAGCCTCAACGAGGGCAGCGCGGTACTCTTCAGCCTTCTCCTGCAGATCCGCGGGGATCTCCTGGACTTCGTAGGCGGCACCCATGGTGACGTCGCCCTTGGAGTCGCCGGCCCAGACGAATGCCTTCATCGTCAGCAGGTCGACAACGCCAATGAACTCGCTCTCGACACCGATCGGCAGCTGCATGACCAAGGGCTTGGCACCCAAGCGGTTGATGATGGTGTCAACGGTGAAGTAGAAGTCGGCACCGAGCTTGTCCATCTTGTTGACGAAGCAGATGCGCGGAACGTTGTACTTGTCGGCCTGGCGCCAAACAGTCTCGGACTGCGGCTCCACGCCTTCCTTGCCGTCAAAGACAGCAACGGCGCCGTCGAGAACACGCAGGGAGCGCTCAACTTCCACCGTGAAGTCAACGTGGCCAGGGGTGTCAATGATGTTGATCTGGTTCTTGTTCCAGAAGCAGGTCACGGCGGCAGACGTGATGGTGATGCCGCGTTCCTTTTCCTGTTCCATCCAGTCGGTCGTCGAAGCACCGTCGTGGGTTTCGCCGATCTTGTGGTTCACACCCGTGTAAAAAAGGATGCGCTCGGTCGTCGTCGTCTTGCCGGCATCAATGTGGGCCATGATGCCGATGTTGCGGACCTTGTTAAGGTCGGTAAGCACGTCCTGTGCCACGTTCTCTCCCTTTTCTAGAGATGAGCTAGCAGGTCTCTGGCCGGTTTGTTGCCGCCGGAAACCCCGAAGGCTCTAGTTACCAGCGGTAATGGGCGAAGGCCTTGTTGGACTCGGCCATCTTGTGGGTGTCTTCGCGACGCTTGACAGCAGCACCAAGGCCGTTGGAGGCATCCAGAACTTCGTTGCGCAGGCGCTCGGTCATGGTCTTTTCGCGGCGGGCCTTTGAGTAGCCAACCAGCCAGCGAAGGGCCAGGGCGGTCTGGCGGCCGGGCTTGACCTCAACCGGAACCTGGTAGGTGGCGCCACCAACACGGCGGGACTTGACCTCAAGGCTCGGCTTGATGTTCTCCATGGCCTTCTTCAAGGCAACCACGGGATCAGCACCGGTCTTCTCACGCACACCTTCGAGGGCACCGTAAACGATGCGCTCTGCAGTGGACTTCTTGCCGTCAATCAGGACCTTGTTGATCAGCTGGGTGACCAACGGGGAGCCGTATACGGGATCTACAACTAGCGGCCGCTTGGGGGCCGGACCCTTGCGAGGCATATTACTTCTTCTCCATCTTTGCACCGTAGCGGCTGCGGGCCTGCTTGCGGTTCTTGACGCCCTGGGTATCCAATGCGCCGCGGACGATCTTGTAACGAACACCGGGAAGGTCCTTGACACGGCCTCCGCGGACAAGCACGATGGAGTGCTCCTGAAGGTTGTGGCCTACACCGGGGATGTAGGCGGTAACTTCAACGCCGCCGTTGAGGCGCACGCGGGCAACCTTGCGCAGTGCCGAGTTCGGCTTCTTCGGGGTGGTGGTGTAAACGCGCGTGCAGACGCCGCGACGCATGGGGCTGCCCTTCAATGCGGGAGCCTTGGTCTTGGTGACCTTGGGTGTCCGGCCCTTTCGGACCAGCTGGTTAATCGTAGGCACTTTCGTGTTCTCCGTTGTTTTCTCGAGAGTCTTCTCGTGTTGCCTGTCCTGCCAAACGCAAAAACGCATTCACCGGGAAAAGCTGCTTACTGGTAGTCGCAGACTTGGCGACTTCACAGCGCCTAGGCATGCAAAAATGTGGCATTCGCTGTACAAGAACCGTACAACCCGGACCCGCGAACCGCATCCCCTGGATAACCATGGGAAACGGGCGCTCTTATCCACTGCCACACTAACAATTACCACTACGTTACCACGCCTTGGGCACGGCCCTGAAATCCGGGGATGCTGAAGCCTTGACAGGGCCGCCAGGTGCGCGCAATCTCAAAGGTACTCCACGCCGCACCTTGGCCGGTCTCCCACCTGCAGCACCCCCATGTGGAGCGGACAACTGGCGAATGGCAGGTGCGTCATGGCAGATGCAGATTTGGTTCTTGAGGGCGGCGGAGTCAAGGGGTCCGGGCTGGTGGGCGCGGTGTCGGCCCTGGCCGAACACACCGATCCCTACTCGATTCACCGGGTGGCCGGCACCTCCGCTGGCGCCATCGTGGCGGGCCTGTTGGCCTCCGGCATGTCCGTTGCCCAGGTCAAGGCAGTCATGGACGGCCTTGACTTTGCCCGCTTTGAGGACGAGTCGGGATTCCTGGCCCACCTGCCCGGCCTGGGCGAATCCGCCGGGCTGCTGTTCCACGAGGGGCTGTTCACCGGCGGCTTCCTGCACGACTGGATCTCGGAGACACTGGCCGGGCAGGGCGTCTATACCTGGGCCGACCTGAAGGAAGATGACCCCGGCAGCGCCCTTCCGCCGGCACACCGCTACAAGCTGGTGGTCATTGTCTCCGATGTTTCCCGCGGCCTCATGCTGCGCCTTCCGTGGGACTATGAGGAATTGCTGGGCCTTGACCCCGACAAGACTTCCGTGGCGGACGCCATCCGGGCCTCGGCCTCCATTCCGTTCTTCTTCCGGCCCTGGAAAATGCCGGCCAACACCTCCGTGACCGGGCACGACCACATAGTCTGTGCCGACGGCGGACTGCTCTCCAACTTCCCCATGGCCATCTTCGACAGGCATGACGGCCGCCCGTCCCGCTGGCCCACACTCGGCGTCAAGCTGTCCGGGCAGACAAGCATCCGCACCGAGGACTGGGCACCGGACAACAGCAACATCCAGCTGGCCAAGTCGCTGCTGAGCACCATGATGGGCGCCCACGACCGCGGCTACGTCAACGACCCGCAAGCGGTCGCCCGGACCATCTTCGTCGACACCACCAACTACCGGGCCACCGACTTCCACCTGACCCCGGCAGACAAGGAAGCCATGTTCACAACAGGGCTGGCCAGCGGACAAAAGTTCCTGTCTTCCTGGGACTGGGAGGCGTGGAAGGCAGGCAGCTACGCCCGGTAGCCCCCGGGCTTAAAGCACGACGGCGGTGACCCACCTTTCACAGGTGACTCACCGCCGTCGAACTTTCAGGTGTTAGCCGGAGAAGTTGGTGCCGAGATCGTAGTCATCCAACGGGATGGCGCGGAACTCCGCCCCAAGGTCTCCCACGCCGCCCACGTAGTCAAAGTCGCTGAACGCGCTCGGACCGGTGAACAGGTTGGCCTTGGCCTCTTCGGTCGGCTCCACCGTGACGTTGGTGTAGCGCGGCAGACCCGTACCAGCCGGGATCAGCTTACCGATGATGACGTTCTCCTTCAGGCCCAGCAGCGGGTCCGACTTGCCTTCCATGGCCGCCTGCGTCAGGACGCGGGTGGTTTCCTGGAAGGAAGCGGCAGAGAGCCAGGACTCGGTGGCGAGCGAGGCCTTGGTGATACCCATGAGCTCGTTGCGCCCCGATGCCGGCTTCTTGCCCTCGGACACGACGCGACGGTTTTCCGTCTCGAAGCGGCCGCGCTCGGCGAGCTCGCCGGGCAGCAGGTTGGAGTCGCCGGACTCGATGACCGTGACGCGGCGCAGCATCTGGCGGACGATGACTTCCACGTGCTTGTCGTGGATGCCCACGCCCTGGCTGCGGTACACGCCCTGGACTTCCTCCACGAGGTGCTTCTGGGCAGCTCGCGGGCCGAGGATGCGCAGCACCTGCTTCGGGTCGACAGCGCCGACGATCAGCTTCTGGCCAACCACCACGTGCTCGCCGTCTGCAACCAGCAGGCGGGCACGGCGCAGGACCGGGTAGGCGATCTCTTCGGTGCCGTCGTCCGGGGTCAGGATCAGTCGCATGGTGCGTTCGGACTCATCAATGTTGATGCGTCCGGCAGCCTCCGCGATCGGGGCCACACCCTTGGGGGTGCGGGCCTCGAAGAGCTCCTGGATACGGGGCAGGCCCTGGGTGATGTCCTCGCCACGGCTGGCCGAAACAGCACCACCGGTGTGGAAGGTACGCATGGTCAGCTGCGTGCCGGGCTCACCAATGGACTGTGCGGCGATGATGCCCACGGCCTCACCAATGTCGACCGTCTTGCCGGTGGCCAGCGAACGGCCGTAGCACAGTGCACAGGTTCCCACCGTGGACTCACACGTGAGCACGGAGCGGACCTTGATGTCGGCAATGCCCGCCGCGAACAGCTTCGCAATGAGGACGTCCCCGACGTCGTCGCCCGCCGTGGCCAGCACAGTGCCGCTCGCGTCAACGACGTCGGCAGCCAAGGTGCGCGCGTACACGCTGTTCTCGACTTCCTCGTGCAGCTTGATCTCGCCATCTTCGGTCACAACCGCGATGGGCAGGGTCAGGCCGCGCTCGGTGCCACAGTCGTCTTCACGAACAATGACATCCTGCGAAACGTCCACCAGGCGGCGGGTCAGGTAACCCGAGTTGGCCGTACGGAGGGCCGTATCGGCCAGACCCTTGCGGGCACCGTGCGTGGCGATGAAGTATTCCAAGACCGACAGGCCCTCACGGTAGGAGGACTTGATCGGGCGGGGGATAATTTCACCCTTCGGGTTTGCCACCAGGCCGCGGATACCGGCAATCTGGCGAACCTGCATCCAGTTACCACGGGCACCGGAGGAAACCATCCGGTTAATGGTGTTGGACGCGGCGAAGGACGCACGCATTGCCTCGGCGATTTCGTTCGTTGCCTGGTTCCAGATGTCAATCAGGTCCTGGCGGCGTTCCTCATCGGCGATGAGGCCCTTGTCGAACTGGGCCTGCACCTTGGCAGCCTTGACTTCGTATCCTTCCAGGATGGCCGGCTTCGACTCGGGCACCTTGATGTCCGAGATGGCAACGGTGATCCCTGATCGGGTTGCCCAGTAGAAACCGGCATCCTTCAGGTTGTCCAGCGTTGCCGCCACGACCACCTTGGGGTAGCGCTCGGCGAGGTCGTTGACGATCTCGGAGAGCTGGCCCTTATCGGCAACCTTCTCAACCCACGGGTAGTCGGCAGGCAGGGTCTCGTTGAAGATGACCTGGCCCAGCGAGGTGGCAACGATGGCCGGCTGGCCGGGCTCCCATCCCTCCGGTGCTTCCCATTCCGCGTTTGGCACAAAGTTCGTCAGGCGGATCTTGACCTGCGAGTTCAAGTGCAGCTGGCCGGCGTCGTGCGCCATGATGGCCTCGGCGGGGGTCGAGAAGACCCTGCCTTCGCCCGCCGAACCCACACGCTTGGTGGTCAGGTGGTACAGGCCGATGATCATATCCTGCGAGGGCAGGGTGACCGGGCGGCCATCCGACGGCTTCAGGATGTTGTTGCTGGACAGCATCAGGATGCGTGCCTCAGCCTGGGCCTCGGGGCTCAGCGGCAGGTGCACTGCCATCTGGTCACCGTCGAAGTCAGCGTTGAAGGCGCCACAAACCAGCGGGTGAAGCTGGATGGCCTTGCCTTCAACAAGCTGCGGCTCGAACGCCTGGATGCCCAGGCGGTGCAGGGTTGGTGCACGGTTGAGCAGCACCGGGTGCTCGGTGATGATCTCTTCGAGCACATCCCACACCTGGGGGCGGAAACGCTCCACCATCCGCTTGGCGCTCTTGATGTTCTGCGCGTGGTTCAAGTCAACCAGGCGCTTCATCACGAAGGGCTTGAAGAGCTCCAGCGCCATCTGCTTGGGCAGACCACACTGGTGCAGCTTCAGCTGCGGGCCAACAACAATGACCGAACGGCCGGAGTAGTCAACGCGCTTGCCGAGGAGGTTCTGGCGGAAACGCCCCTGCTTGCCCTTGAGCATGTCGGAGAGCGACTTCAGCGGGCGGTTGCCGGGCCCGGTGACCGGACGGCCGCGGCGGCCGTTGTCGAACAGCGAGTCAACGGCTTCCTGAAGCATCCGCTTCTCGTTGTTGACAATGATCTCCGGGGCACCCAGGTCAAGCAGGCGCTTGAGACGGTTGTTGCGGTTGATCACGCGGCGGTACAGGTCGTTCAAGTCCGACGTCGCAAAGCGGCCGCCGTCGAGCTGCACCATGGGGCGCAGTTCCGGCGGGATCACCGGAACGGCATCCAGCACCATGCCCAGGGGGCTGTTGTTGGTGGTCAGGAACGCGTTGACAACCTTCAGGCGCTTGAGGGCACGCGTCTTGCGCTGGCCCTTGCCGTTCTGGATGATGTCGCGCAGGATCTCGGCTTCGCCGGCCATGTCAAAGGTCTCGAGGCGCTTCTTGATGGCCTCGGCACCCATGGAGCCTTCGAAGAACATGCCGTAGCGGTCACGCAGTTCGCGGTACAGCGCTTCGTCGCCTTCGAGGTCGGCAACCTTCAGGCCCTTGAAACGGTCCCAAACCTGCTCGAGGCGGTCGATGTCGGCATCCGCGCGCTTGCGCACATTGGCCATCTGGCGGTCCGCGGAGTCGCGGGCCTTCTTCTTCTCGGCAGCCTTGGCGCCTTCACCTTCCAGGCGCTGCAATTCGCCCTCAAGGTCGCGGGCGATCGTGGCAATGTCGGAGTCGCGCGTGTCGACCATGCGCTTCTTCTCCAGGTCATGCTCGGTCTGGAGGTTCGGCAATTCGGCGTGGCGTGCCTCGTCGTCGACGCTGGTGATCATGTAGGCGGCGAAGTAAATGACCTTTTCGAGGTCCTTCGGCGCCAGGTCCAGCAGGTAGCCCAGTCGTGACGGGACGCCCTTGAAGTACCAGATGTGCGTGACGGGGGCGGCCAGCTCAATGTGGCCCATGCGCTCGCGGCGCACCTTGGCGCGGGTGACTTCAACACCACAGCGCTCACAAATGATGCCCTTGAAGCGCACGCGCTTGTACTTGCCGCAGTAGCATTCCCAGTCGCGGGACGGGCCAAAGATCTTCTCGCAGAAGAGGCCGTCCTTCTCGGGCTTGAGCGTGCGGTAGTTGATGGTTTCCGGCTTCTTGACTTCGCCGTGCGACCAATCGCGGATGTCTTCCGCGGTGGCCAGGCCGATCTGCATGAGGCCGAAGGAGGATTCGCTGGACATATGGGTCCTGTTCTCTCTAATTCTCTAAAGTCTGAATGTCTGTGTCGGGTACGGGAGGAAGTGAAGGTTCGACGGCGGCGCAGCTCGCTGCCGCCGTCGAGCCTTACTAAACTTCTTCGACAGAGTTCGGCTCGGCCCGTGACAGGTCGATGCCCAGCTCCTCCGCGGCCCGGAAGACTTCTTCATCCGAGTCACGCATTTCAATCGTGGTGCCGTCGGTGGAAAGGACTTCCACGTTCAGGCACAGCGACTGCATTTCCTTGATGAGCACCTTGAAGGACTCCGGAATGCCCGGCTCCGGGATGTTCTCGCCCTTGACAATGGCCTCGTACACCTTGACGCGGCCGTGGATGTCATCAGACTTGATCGTGAGCAGTTCCTGCAGCGTGTACGCCGCGCCGTAGGCCTCCAAGGCCCACACTTCCATTTCACCGAAGCGCTGTCCGCCGAACTGCGCCTTACCGCCCAGGGGCTGCTGGGTGATCATGGAGTAGGGGCCGGTGGAACGGGCGTGGATCTTGTCGTCCACCAGGTGGTGGAGTTTCAGGATGTACATGTAGCCCACAGAAACCGGGTCCGGGAACGGCTCGCCGGAGCGGCCGTCAAACAGGAGGGTCTTGCCGGAGGCATCCACCAGGCGCACACCGTCGCGGGTGACGTTGGTGGAGTCCAGCAGGCCGGTGATCTCCGTGTCGCGGGCGCCGTCGAACACCGGGGTGGCAACCTTGGTCTGGCCGATCTCGCGCGGCAGGTTGGGCAGCTTCTGCACCCAGTCCGGCTCGCCTTCGATCTTCCAGCCGTTCTTGGCGGCCCAGCCCAGGTGGATCTCCAGGACCTGTCCGACGTTCATGCGGCCGGGAACACCCAGGGGGTTCAGGACGATGTCGACGGGCGTGCCGTCGGCAAGGAAGGGCATGTCCTCGATCGGCAGGATCTTGGAGATGACACCCTTGTTGCCGTGGCGGCCGGCAAGCTTGTCACCGTCGGTGATCTTGCGCTTGTTGGCCACGTAGACGCGGACCAGCTGGTTCACTCCGGGAGGCAGGTCGTCGTCGGAGTCGCGGTCAAAGACGCGCACCCCGATGACTGTGCCGGACTCGCCGTGGGGAACCTTCAGCGAGGTGTCGCGGACTTCGCGGCTCTTCTCGCCGAAGATGGCACGCAGCAGGCGCTCTTCCGGGGTCAGTTCGGTTTCGCCCTTCGGGGTGACCTTCCCAACCAGGATGTCGCCGGCTTCAACCTCGGCACCAATGTGGATGATGCCGCGCTCGTCCAGGCCGGCCAGGATTTCCTCGGAAACGTTCGGGATGTCCCGGGTGATTTCCTCGGCACCAAGCTTGGTGTCGCGGGCGTCGATCTCGTGCTCTTCAATGTGGATGGAGGAAAGCACGTCTTCGGCAACAATGCGCTGCGACAGGATGATGGCATCCTCGTAGTTGTGACCTTCCCACGACATGAAGGCGACCAGGAGGTTCTTGCCCAGGGCGAGCTCGCCCATGTCCGTTGCGGGACCGTCGGCGATGATGCCGCCAACTTCCAGGCGCTGGCCCTCGGAGGCCAGGACTCGCTGGTTGTAGGCCGTGCCCTGGTTGGAGCGCTGGTACTTGGCGATCGGGTAGTTGGTTTCCGTGCCGTCGTCGTTCAACATCACAACGATGTCGGCGGAGACCTCGGAGACCACACCGGCCTTCTTGGCGATGACCACGTCACCGGCGTCAACTGCCGTGGCGCGCTCCATGCCGGTGCCCACGAAGGGGGCTTCGGACTGGACCAGCGGCACGGCCTGGCGCTGCATGTTCGCACCCATGAGGGCGCGGTTGGCGTCGTCGTGCTCCAGGAACGGGATCAGGGCCGTGGCCACCGACACCATCTGGCGCGGGGAGACGTCCATGTACTCGACCTCGTCGGCCGGGATCAGCACGGGCTCGCCGCCACCGCCACGCTGGCGGACCAGGACGGATTCCTCGGTGAAGTGGTTGTCGTCGTCCAGCGGCGCGTTGGCCTGGGCAATGACAACATCAACCTCGTCGTCGGCCGTCAGGTAGTCCACCTGGTCGGTGACGATGCCGTCCTTGACGCGGCGGTAGGGGGTTTCGATGAAACCGAAGGGGTTGATGCGCCCGTAGGAAGCCAGCGAACCGATCAAACCAATGTTCGGGCCTTCAGGGGTTTCAATGGGGCACATGCGGCCGTAGTGCGACGGGTGGACGTCACGGACTTCCATGCCGGCACGGTCGCGGGACAAACCGCCCGGGCCCAGCGCGGACAGGCGGCGCTTGTGCGTCAGGCCGGCCAGCGGGTTGTTCTGGTCCATGAACTGCGACAGCTGCGACGTTCCGAAGAACTCCTTGATCGCGGCGACAACCGGGCGGATGTTGATCAGCGTCTGGGGCGTGATGGCCTCAACATCCTGGGTGGTCATGCGCTCGCGCACCACGCGCTCCATGCGGGACAGGCCCGTGCGGACCTGGTTCTCGATGAGCTCGCCCACCGCGCGGATGCGGCGGTTGCCGAAGTGGTCGATGTCGTCGACGTCAACGCGCAGGTCAACTTCGGCGCCGTCGCGCTTGCCCTTGGTGGTCTTGCCGCCGGCGTGCAGGGTCACCAGGTACTTGATCATGGCGACGATGTCATCCACGCTCAGCACGGAGGCGTCCGGGCTGCTCAGGGGCAGGTCGATGCCGAGCTTGCGGTTGATCTTGTAACGGCCAACCTTGGCCAGGTCGTAGCGCTTGGCGTTGAAGTACAGGTTGTGCAGCAGTGCGTCTGCGGCGTCAACGGTGGGCGGCTCGCCCGGGCGCAGCTTGCGGTAGATGTCCAGGAGCGCGTCCTCGCGGCCGGTGGTGGCATCCTTTTCCAGCGTGGCACGGATGGAGTCGAACTCGCCGAACTCCTCCAGGATCTGGCCTTCGGTCCAGCCAAGGGCCTTCAGCAGCACGGTGACGGACTGCTTGCGCTTGCGGTCAAGGCGCACGCCGACCTGGTCGCGCTTGTCAATCTCCAGCTCAAACCAGGCACCACGTGAAGGGATGATCTTGGCGGTGAAGATTTCCTTGTCGCTGGTCTTGTCTGCGGTGCGCTCAAAGTATGCGCCCGGGGAACGGACCAGCTGGGACACAACAACACGCTCGGTGCCGTTGATGACAAAGGTGCCCTTGTCGGTCATGAGCGGGAAATCGCCCATGAACACGGTCTGCTGCTTGATTTCACCCGTGAGGTTGTTCATGAATTCAGCCTTGACATACAGGGGGGCGGCGTACGTGGCGTCGCGGTCCTTGCATTCGTCAACGGTGAACTTGGGGTCGGCGAACTCCGGTTCCGTGAAGGACAGGGACATGGTGCCCTGGAAGTCCTCAATCGGGGAGATCTCTTCGAAGATGTCAGCCAATCCGGAGGTTACGGCCACACTGTCATCGCCGGCATCAACGGCTGTCTGCATGCGGTCCTGCCAGCGCCCGTTGCCGACGAGCCAGTCAAAGCTCTCGGTCTGGAGTGCAAGCAGATTCGGCACGTCAAGCGGCTCGTGAATCTTTGCGAATGAGAGGCGACTCTTAGCACCGTCCGTGCTGTTTGAATCGATAGCGGTTGCAGCGTTATTTACATTAGAGGTGCTCGAGGCGACCAAGAGGGATCCTTCCACAGACCTGCAGGCTTGTTCTTGTGAACCCTCACCCGATTCGCCGCTTGGTCATCAAACCAAGGCGAACGCTGGTCAAGAAGTTGCAAAAACACCCATCATGGGAGTTGAATCTACCCAAGATGCGCGTTGTTCCAACTCTTGTCCTAAGCAAAGCCCACCGCTATATGAAGGCTGAAGGTTAAGAGGGATACGCAAAGAACTACACTACAGGCAAAGTGCCCCACGTGTCTACCCCACTGCGGGCAAATGCGCAACTATGAATGTTCCGCGGCCCACAGCGGGGACGCCCAACGCCAAATTATTGGGTCCCATATTTCGACCGCACACCCCTGATGTCGCGGAATTTTCCCCGCCTCCCCTACTGTTAGATTCAATAGGGACCCGGTGAGCCGGTCGACGATGACCGGCCCGGATGATGTGTAAGGAGCATCCTCGCATGACGACACAGGCAAATGACGTGGTAATTCTCGCAGGCGCGCGCACCCCGCAGGGGCGCCTCAACGGGCAGCTGGCGGGCTTCACCGCCGTCGAACTTGGTGCGAAGGCCATCGCCGCGGCAGTGGAGCGGTCCGGGCTCAGTCCGCAGGATGTCAACTATGTTGTCATGGGCCACGTGCTCCAGGCCGGGGCAGGCCAAAACCCGGCACGCCAGAGTGCAGTCGGCGCCGGAATCGGTTGGAACGTGCCGGCCGTGACCATCAACAAGGTGTGCCTCTCGGGGTTGACGGCCATCATCGACGGGGCCCGCATGATCCGCTCCGGCGACGCCGACGTGGTGGTGGCCGGCGGCCAGGAATCCATGACGCGGGCCCCGCACATTCTTCCCGGTTCGCGCCAGGGCTGGAGCTACGGGGCCGTCCAGGCACTCGATGTTGCCGCGCACGACGGCCTCACGGACGCGTTCGACGGCGAATCCATGGGGCTCTCCACGGAACGCGGCAACATCAGGCTGAACATCACCCGCGCCGCGCAGGACGAGGTGGCCGCAGCGTCCCACCAACGCGCCGCGGCTGCACAGGAAGCCGGCGTATTCGATCGCGAAATTGTCCCGGTCACCGTGCCCCAGCGCAAGGGGGATCCGCTGGTCCTTACCCGCGACGAGGGCATCCGGGCAGCCACAACGGTGGAAACCCTCGCCCCGCTCC
>Ga0157370_10005153_pt1 | contig 14734 bp, 17 predicted proteins | sample C35metaG_FD_113463 | JGI IMG/M metagenome (GOLD analysis project Ga0157370, IMG submission 113463) | Corn rhizosphere microbial communities from Kellogg Biological Station, Michigan, USA - C3-5 metaG | ecosystem: Host-associated > Plants > Roots > Rhizosphere > Soil | place: USA: Michigan...
CCGCTATCTCGCACCAATCCTCAAGTGGCTTACGCTGTCGCTCTTTGCGTACGTTGGCGTGCTGATCGCGGTCGACATTCCGTGGGTAAAGCTTTTCGCGGCGACGCTGATTCCACCGGTCGAGCTCACGCGCGAATACCTGGTGCTGCTCGTGGCGGTGCTCGGCACGACGATCAGTCCGTATCTCTTCTTCTGGCAGGCGTCGCAGGAAGTCGAGGAGCAGCGCGCAACGCATGGCGACAAGCCGCTGCGGCAGTCAGCGAAGGGTGCGCGGTCACATCTGCAGCGGATCACGATCGATACCTGGTTCGGCATGATCTTCTCGAACGCGATTGCGTTCGCAATCATGCTGACGACCGCCGTCACATTGCACGATGCGGGCATCACCGACATCCAGACATCGGCGCAGGCGGCCCAGGCGCTGCGGCCGATCGCCGGCAACCTTGCGTTCACGCTCTTCGCCGCAGGCATCATCGGCACCGGATTGCTGGCGATTCCCGTATTGGCGGGCTCGGCGGCCTACGCGGTCGCCGAAGCGATGAAGTGGCCCATCGGCCTCGGCCTCGAGCCGCTCGAGGCGAAGGGCTTCTACGGCATCATCACGCTCGCAACGCTGCTTGGCGCGGGCATCGATTTCACGTCGATCGATCCGATCAAGGCGCTGATCTGGGCGGCGGTTTTGAACGGCATCATCGCCGTTCCGATCATGGCACTGATGATGCGTATGGCAGTGCGGCCGGACATCATGGGACCGTTCGTGATCAAGCGCAGGCTGCACCGGCTCGGATGGTTTGCGACGGCATTGATGGCGATCGCCGTCGTCGGGATGCTTTGGTCGTCGTTTGTTTAGCGGTTGCTCGCATGTAGAGGGCTTGCACGCGCCCGGACGGGGTAGCATTCGACAGGACATGGCTGGCTTCGACAATCCTCGCGAAACCTGGAACGCGCGATATGCGGTTCCGGAATTCCTGTTCGGCGAAGCGCCGAACGCATTCCTCGTTCGGGCCGCGCAGCGGATAAAGCCGCGCGGAACCGTGCTGTGCATCGCGGACGGGGAAGGCCGCAACAGCGTCTGGCTCGCCGAGCAGGGATTCGAGGTGACTGCATTCGATTTCGCGTCGAATGCCGTCGACAAGGCGCGAGCGTTCGCCGCGCGCCGCGGCGTTTCCGTCGATCATCGCCTGTGTGCCGTCGAGGACTGGGACTACGACGCCGGACGTTGCGATGCGGTCGTCGCGATCTTCATCCAGTTTCTTCCGCCGGAGACGCGCGACGCGGCGTTTGCTCACATGCAATCGGCCGTGGCGCCTGGCGGACTTTTCGTGCTCGAGGGCTATCGGCCCGAGCAGGTCGATTACGGAACGGGCGGTCCGCCGCGGCGCGACCATATGTATACGCGCGAATGGATCGAGGGGCGGTTCGCAGGCTGGGACATTCTGTCGCTGGATCTCTACGACGCCGAGATCCGCGAGGGCCGGGCGCACAGCGGAATGTCGGCGCTGATCGACGTGATTGCGCGCCGTCCCGTGATTGCGGAACGTCCGCCCGGCTCAGCGTAAAATCGCGCTTACGGAGAGGTGGATGAGCGGTTTAAGTCGCACGCCTGGAAAGCGTGTTTAGGGTAATACCCTAACGCGGGTTCGAATCCCGCCCTCTCCGCCAGCTCTCCCATAGGAGAAATCGGTCGCATCTCCTAAATCTGCGGACAAATTTCGGCCAAATCCAGTGTTCCCGGTACCACGTGATCCCGGAGTGGCTGCCTCAGTGCGTCTCTCCTTGACTACTGATGTGCCACAGCAAACACGCGGCTCGCGTAGCCGCTCGGCGTTTGCTCCCACGATAGGGAACTGCGTCCGCTTCGGGCCAGAAGCGGTCACTCCAAATGTGCGCCGAAAGCAGTCGTTGCATGCAAATGCGGATCGGTACAGACGGCGGACAGGTACCCAGGACTTCTGCTGACGAAACCGCCGGTCTTTCCGCCAATGGCGATCAGTGGTGTGACGCCAGATTCGTTGCTGAGGCACGATTATCTAACCTGTTTCTTGAATCGCCCCGGATCGAATTGCTGCAGTATCCGGGTTACTTCTGCCTCCGTGCTTCGCTCCAAAGCGAAAAGGTCCCTGACACGATTGTAGACATCGGTGAGAAAAGTCAATTGCGCTTCGGGACTCCAATCCACGTTCTGTCTAACTTCTCGGGCGCCGTTTCGCCGGGACGGCGTCCGATCTCCTTGCCATTCTGTGGCACACGCAACTCGCAACTCCACGCATAGGAACGCAACGTCCGGCGCAACAGCTTCGACGGGCGAGCGCGCCGCTTGCTCTCTGACAGGAGCCGAGTTGCGAGCGCAACTGCAAGCGCAACGGAACCGCAACAGCAGCGCAACTGACGCCCCCGATGGCGCGGACGAGTTGCGCGCGGGAAAGGCGCGACGGTGGCGTATCAGTTTTCCAAAGCTCGCGCCGATCGAAGTATTGTTCACGCCGGAGGCGACACGGGTGGAGGCATTGGCGGCATGCGACGGTGCCGTAGAAGCAACGCCGATCCACGAGGGCGCGAGGCGCACGGCCACCGCCGCGGAGGCAGACGAGCTGCGGGCCTTGGTCGCGACGATCCTCGCCGGCGCATCGGACTATGAACGATCAGAAGCATTGGCCACGGCAGTCGCCGACCCGACGGCGGCGCTCGCTTGTTTCCGTGTTCTCGCGGGGAGTAACCGATGACGAAACCACTCTCGAACCGGGGCGACCCAAAGCGGAAAGTCGTGCACGTCATCGGGCACCCCGGCGACGACCCCGCCGAGCTACATGCCCAGTCGATCACCCGACCGATGGTGCAGGCGGCTGCGACGATTCACGAGTTCGCGGACAAGAAGGCGGAAACCGAGTTGACCGTCAATGCGCTGATTGATGAGCTGCAACGGCATTGCGACGCCGCAAATATTGGCAACCTAGCGCGCGAGGAAGCGATGTTGGTCGCGCAGGCGCATACCCTCGACGCAATCTTCAACACCCTGGCCCGCCGCGCGTCTGGGCAGGAACACCTAAAGAACTGGGAGACGTTCATGCGCCTGGCGTTGAAGGCCCAGAGCCAATGCCGAACGACGATTGAAACCCTGGCCGCGATCAAGAATCCTCAGCCCGTCGCCTTCGTCCGCCAGGCCAACATCGCAGCCGGGCCGCAACAGGTGAATAATAGGACGGCGATCTCCGGTGTACGCGAAGTTGCCCACGCGCGGGAAATCGAATCTTTACAAACCGAACTATCAGGAGCAGTAGGGAATGAGGTACTTCCGCACACCGGAGCATCGGCGCTTGCGGGCGGAGTTGATCCGCAAATGGCGGCCGTGGGAGAAGTCGACCGGGCCAACGACACCGGAGGGTAAGGCGACGGTTTCGCGGAACGCCTAAGGCGAGGCGTGCCGGTCAAAGCAAGACGGAGCACCTGCAAAATTTGCCGATCGCCGCAGTTCGATGCGAGCGGAACGTGCAGACCAAAGCGCGCGAGCGGTCAGCGGCGGAAGCGAGCGCTGCTTGCCTGTGGTCGCGCCGGTCCCGTTCTCAGCGAGGCCCGCGGACTCTTGACTCGTCGCGAACGAGCATGGAAAGTCGGTGCAGACAGTTCGAACCATCGTGTGGAGGGGAGGAAAGATGACAGTACGCAGTCGCCGCCGATTTGTCGCGTCGCTAACGGGCGCCGCGGCCGCAGCAATCACGGTTTCTCGCGCCTTACCCGCCCGCGCGCATTCGACCGGGCCGCTGCATCACCTTGCTGACCATATCCTCGCGCGCTTCGCGACGTTGCCGGGGAAGCACGCGCTGTGCATAGTCTCTCCGGCCGTTCGCGGGTCGGATTTCGAAGTGTCCCTCAATCCGGATACGGCTCTCTTTTGCGGCAGCGCGTTCAAGGCGTTCGTGCTTGCCGAATATATGCGTCGGATTGATGCCGGCAACGCGAGCGTCCAGGAATTGCTCACGCTCGACTCGAACGTCTGGTCACTCAGTGCCCCGGTGCTGACGCCGTATCCGGGCACCCTAACCGGGCAAATCAACGCGCGGACTGTGCTGGACGCGATGATCTCGAGGAGCGACAACACGGCCACCGACATGGCCATGAATCGGCTCGGCGTCGATCGCATCCGCGAGTTCATCTCCTCAATTGGCCTGACGGGCGCACGAATCCCCGACAACACCCGCAAATTTTTTGGATATATCTTCGGTGATCCGCAATGGGAGACGATTACTTTCGAGCAGCTTGTGGAGTTCGAGGCCAACGACCCGTTCGTCCCGAATCCGATCCTGAACGACGTGCAGACGATGGCCGTATCGCCACGCGATTTCGTGTCGTTCTATTCGCGCGCGCTGCAAGGCCAGTTCTTCACACAGCCCGGGACAACGAGTACGTTTCGCGCTGTCTTGTCGCAGTCAGAGGCGATTCCGCGGGTCATTCCGCTCGGGATGAACGCGTTCATGAAGGGAGGCAGCATCGACTTCGACGGCGAGCACGCATTGTGTATCGCCGGCGGCGTTTTCATGCCGGCAGACCGCTGGGCCTACTTCGGCATGACTATGAACTGGACCGACGCTGAAGGCGGCAAGGTTGAGGACGAGGCGCCGCGGTTTGGCATGGTGGCCCACGATATTTTCGCGTCGATGAACCAACGTCTCGGCACTTGCTAGAAAATCGAAGCAAACGGTTCCCCTGGCCGGGCGCGCCCGTGTCGTCGCGCCTGTGACCACGCGCTGCCGACTGCGTCGGGCGTGCGGATTACCACGCTCGTCCGTCGCGGGAAATCGAATCAACGCAAAGCAAACTATCAGGGGCAGCGAATGAGCTACGTCAGGACTCCAGAGCATCGGCGCTTGCGCGCCGAGTTGATTCACAAGTGGAGGCCGTGGGAAAAGTCAACTGGACCGAAGACAGCAGCCGGTAAACTGAAGGTTGCCAGAAACGCCTGCAAGGGCGCCACGCGCGAGATGCTGCGCAAATTGGCGAGATTGCTCTCGAAGACGATCTAAGACGCGCCGGTTTTACACGCGCGTAGCGCTTACGTGCGTAGCGCTTGCCGCGTACCGTCCCTATCGTAAGGGTTTCGTGTCCGATGACCAGCCTATCTCCTTGGCAAACTGCCCATAGACCAATCTTCCAGCCTCACGACTTCGAGCATCGTAGAATTTCTTAGGTTCTAGAAAACCGTCACCAAGCGTCGCAACTCTCGGCTTGCCCAATTGTGGAAGCTGCGTTCCCCAAGGCAATTTGCATCCCTCGCTGGAATTATCCGTTATAACGAGAAACGCCTGCTTAGTGCTGGTGTTAATCGTTAGCTTTGTTCGCCGACATGCAGTAGCTATTTCCGCAGTTACCTCATTAGCGTCCCAAGATAGCACCGAGTATTCGGTACTGAACAAAGAAAGATTGAAGTCGTCGTCGGACGGCGCAGGGTTGTTGGGCTGCCCAACGTTTACACCCAACTCGGTGCACTTCCTAGACGTCTTGGTGCAAGTAATTTCTGAATAGTTGACTGGAAATGCATCATCGTCCATTACCCACGTACCCTTCGCCTCGATCTGACGTTCCCCCCGAATTGCGTCAGTTGGTAACCGGAGTTTCGCAGTTGCGCGGGGTCCTATCCTGACCGCGTCGGGCGAATTCACTGGGGGTCAGGTGACCCAGCGAGCCATGTGGTCGATCATGATTGTAGTCGTCCTGCCAGGCACTCAGCGTTGCACGGGCGTGCTCGAGCGAGGTGAATTCGTTGACGTTCAAGCACTCGTCTCGTAGCCGTCCGTTGAACGATTCGATCAGCCCGTTTTCCACGGGCTTGCCGGGCCGGATGAAGTCGAGCTGCACCCCGCGTTGCCACGCCCATTCATCGAGCGCCTTGGACGTGAATTCAGTGCCGTGATCGACGGTGATGGCCTTGGGCAGCGGCCGGTGTTGCGCGACGACGTCAAGCGCCGCAGCGACACTCACGCCAGAGAGCGAAAACGCGGGCTCAACCGACACACTCTCGCGACTCCTGAGGTGGAAGTCAAATCGGTCTCGCGTGACAAGGGCCGGAAGATCCACAAGCGGGACGCGCTCGTCTTCAACCACTTTGTCCGTGAAAGGCTGGAGGCGGTAGCACAGCGGCTACCCGCGGGGCTGGCTGCCATCCTGACCGTCCCTGAACGGCTACCCGCACCATATCGAGAGCGGCAGAACTTGGCGGATCATGTGCGAACCGCCATCGTGAGAGGTTCCGGCGCGACGCTGCAGGACGGATCAGACATCCGCCTGGTTGATTTCGACATCCACAGTTTCCTCAGCTGCATCCCCCGCTAACCCGACAACTGCGGGACGCGCCCGTGCACTGCGGATACCGTAAGCAGCCCCAGAACCACTTGCCGGCGTTCGCCCAGCGCTTCGCCACACGCTGCACCATTTCTCCGCCGCATTTCGGGCACGCTGGAGTCGCCGATTCGAGTTGTGGCGTTGGCTTCGACTCCTGAACGCCTTCCACCAGCTTCGCCAGCGCCTGGCCGTCGACGAGCTCGAGCGGCTTGTCGCGCGCGAATGCGACGGCGTCAGGCGTGAATGTGCCCGACGTGACGAAGACGCCGCGTTGGGCCTTTTCGGCGACCACGACGCCGAACAGCTCGCGGATCAGAGAAGCGCCGATCTGCGCCGTCCTCCAACGCTTGCATTGCACAACGGTCTTACGGCCGCCGGTGTGTAGCACCAGATCGACGCCGCCGTCTGGCGCAAAACCACCGATTTCTTCGACGGTGTAACCCCGCCGCTGGTATGCCTCGCCGACGAGGTGCTCGAAGTCCTGCCACGACAGGGCGCGGAGCGTCTCGAGACCGTTCTGGTCGTTCAGAAGCCGTCGCCTGGAGTACCTGCGAGCCGGAGCGACGACCGCCGTGATCAAGAACGGCAAGGTGAACCACCAGGCATGGGACTGCGACGCGGCCGACAACGGCCGAATAAACTGATTCGAGCTGCTGACCGCGGGCAACAACCAGCGAACTCCGACGTAGACGAGGCCGGCGACGACCACGCTGACCCACCAAGGGAGGTCAATAAGTTCGTGTAGGAGGTGCTTGTTACGGCGCGCCACGCCCGGCACGGTAGCGAACCGACCAGCGCGCGTCAAAGCCGCTCGTCGTGGATAGACCGGTTCGAGGCTGCGGGTCACGGGTGGCGATCTCGCCCTAGACACGGGCTGCCAACCACTCCGTGTCTCGTACCTCGCGCTGAAAGCGAGGGTGCCGAGCCCAGTACGCCGATCGCGGTGGCAACGAAAAGCTGACGTAAGGCCTGCAGAATCGGCCGGGGCCACCGGCGACGTCCATCGGGGTCGTAATGGGTCGCCGTTTTGTCTTGTCTCTACTGAATCACCTCGCCCCATAGGCAACAGCAGTGACCTCGGGATCGATCGCCATGACTTGACAAGATCCGTTCTCTGTGCCTCACTGCGCCCCGTGGTTGTTGGTGAATGCTCGCTGGAGCATCCGACATGGGAGGCCACGATGAAGCGTCCAGTCTTTGGCTCGATGCTTTCAATAGCCGCATGCGCATCCGCGGCATTCGCAAGCTCCCTCTTCCTCATCGCCAGAGCCCACGCCGAGGGAGGGAGTCTCACGGTCCTAAATGGATCGGAGCCGCGACCCTTCTACGTTTTCGCTCACAACCCCAATACAGTGCACGATGCGGAGGTTGCGCTGCAAGCTGGCGCAAACGCGCTCGAGCCGGACGTCACGGTCGCCGAACCTGATACCGATAACCCGCCGTGCGGTACTGGCGTTCTGGTGGACTGGGACTCGAGTTCGCCCAACCGCGACGGGCTTTGCAGCGACACGAGATTCACCGATTGGCTGATAGGTGTTCACAACTTGGCGATTCAATACCCCGGACTGGCGCTGATTGCCTTCGACATAAAGTCGAAGGCGGCTAGCGCCGCGTATGGCGTGCAGATCCGGGACGCGGTGCACACCTACCTCAACACGGATGGAGTCAACGTCAATGTGATCTATAGCGTCGCCAGTCAAAGTGACGGCGCGGTCTTTGACGACATTGTCGGCACTCTCGGTCCCCGCGAAGGTGTGCAGATCGACGCCGAGGACGATCCAGCGGCCGTCGTGAACTTCTTCACCCAGACCGAGCACTATTCCGGAAATATTGGCTACGGCGATGGGACAGCGTTTCAAGGCCCCAACCTTCCACGTGCGATCGATCGAGCCGCCTTCCTGCGGGCAAGTGTGGGTTATCCGAAGGCGGTTACCTACGTATACACGCTGAACCACGTCACCAGCATGCATTCCTTCATCTACTCGGGTGTGGACGGAATCATTCCCGACGCGTTTGGGGTCCAGGCCTCAGGAGATCCGTCGTACATCACGGAACTATTGAACGTCGTGCATGAGCACCCCGAAATAAGGCTGGCAACCCGCGACGACAACCCGTTTGCTCCGAAGCTGCAATCGTACGGACTGGAAGTTCATACCTCGACCGACCTGTATTCGGGAACGGATGCCAACCTAACGTTCACGTTGCAGGGATGCCGTGGAAGCGCGACGATCACCGTGGACACCGGCGAGGTGCTCAACCCAATCTACGACTCGGGACGAATGCGAGACGGGGACACGGATTCGATGGCGATTCCCAGCATGAACCTGGGCAAGCTCTCATCCGTCACGATCTACAACGATGGGACCGGGGACGCGCCCGGTTGGAATTTCGAAAACATTCGCGTCAGCAGCGCGGGATGGCTCAAACCCGATTTCAATCATGCTTTCGAGTACCAGCACCCGTTCTTCCATTCGCTGGACGGCGGTCACACGATGACGCTGCCGCTGACGCCGAACTTCCCCGAACCGCCACCTACGATTCAATGCCCCGCGCCTATCTCGGTCTCTAATACGCCCGGTCAGTGCAGCGCTGCGGTGTCCTTCTCGCCCACTGTGTCGGGCATGTGTCCGGACGTTACGGCGGTTTCGTCACCTCCCTCAGGAAGCATATTCCAGGTAGGTACGTCGACGGTCAGCTCCTACGCACAAAGCGCGGATGGCACGAGGTCGGATGCCTGCGAGTTCAAGGTTACCGTCAACGACACAGAGAAGCCGTCAATCAGCTGTCTGACTCCGAAGCTCGAGTGCACCAGCCCGGCGGGCGCGGTCGTCGCGAAACTGATCGACAAGGTTTCTGACAATTGCGGGATCTCGTCGCAGGCCTGCAATCCGGGCGAGGGATCGACATTCCCACTCGGCTCGGATCCGTTTACCTGCACGGTCACGGATCCATCCTTCAACACGAACACTTGCTCATCGAAGGTGACCGTAGTCGATACAACGCCACCAGTGATCGACTCGATAGTGGCGAACCCGAGCACGCTATGGGCGCCCAATCACATGCTGGTGCCCGTGTCGATCACCGCAAAAGCTACGGACGTATGCGACGCGGCGCCGAAGTGCCAAATTGTGTCGGTCGTCAGCAACGAGCCGATTCTCGGTCCTGGCAGCGGCAATACCAATCCCGACTGGCTGGTCGACGACCCTGGGCCGAAAGCGAGTCCTGCAGTTTTGGACGTCCAACTGCGCGCCGAGCGCGCCGGCGGAGGTACCGGGCGGGTTTACACGGTCAATGTATCGTGCGCAGATGGTTCAGGAAACACGACGCTCGGCGCGACGACGGTGACGGTGTCTCACGACACAGCCGACTGAAGATGTAGCATTCTCACACCGGAGAGAGGAAGGTGCATTGGCGGTGCGTCTGCGGGGCTGCAGTTTCCTCGGGCCAGCACTCGCTTCGCGGTCGGCGTTCTTCGAACGCCCAGCAGTTTGGCCGTCTCGACACGCGCACCCGTCACCCGGGCCTTTGTCCCGCTGAGACGTACAACCCACGACGTACGACGTGCTTAAAGCGGCGCAGGAATGCGTCGCGCTTGAGAGGGGCACCCCCGGCGATAGGGGCGCTGTAGACCGGTCGCAGCGCTTGCCGTCGAAGCCGATCCACCTTCCCGACTGCGTCGCACTCAGTTGGTTACCGTCGACTGTGGAATGCCGAGCCGCTTGGCTGCCGCATTCCCGCCCGTCGACAGCGCCAACCTCACTGCCTCCGTCTTGAACTCCTCGGTGTACCGCCGATTCGGAACCGACCTGCTGTTGCTCGACGATTTCAGCTACGTACGCCGCGACCAGACCGAGACCACCGTGCTGTTCCAGCTCATCGCTGAGCGTTACGAGCGCAAAAGTATCGCGCTCACCGCGAATCAGCCGTTCTCCGAATGGAACCAGGTATTCCCGGACCGGCCATGACGGTGGCGGCCATTGACCGGCTCGTACACCACGCCACGATTCTCGAGATGAACGCGGAAAGCTATCGGCGCAAGGCAGCTGAGCGAACCAAGGAGACGAAGTCGAAACGAAAGGCAGCGCCAACTACCAACGACAATTAACGTTCGATCACCATGCTGCTACCGGCCAGAATAATTGACGCCAGCCAGCCAAGATGGTTGACGCCAACCACTGAGGCGCCCCTTGGCGTTCAGCGAACGGGTTCGCATTGGCTACGGGCCAGGTGCGGCTCGAGCGGCCGTGTGTTGGCTTCTTTGCCCATTATTTTAGGCGTTATGCCATTTAAGGCCTATGTTATTACGCACAGCGTTTGACACTGCTCTCAGATTAGCCTAGTATTTTAGGCGTTATCAGACATAGCGCCTAAAATAATGGGTTCCAGCGGCACCATTCCATCCGAAGTGAGCGACCGCATCAAGGAGCTTGGTTACCGGATCCGGCTCGCCAGGACCCGGCGCGGCATGTCGATCGCCGAACTGGCCGCCAAGGTGGACATAAATCGGAACACGCTCAACGCGCTCGAGCTTGGGAAGCCGGGTGTTGCGCTCGGGGCCTACGTCACCGTCCTGTGGGCGCTCGGCCTCGATAAGACCCTGGAGGCCGTCGCCCATCCCGACTCTGACACCCATGGCAAGACCCTCGAGGCGTCTCGTCGTCCCGAGCGCGTTCGCAAGGCGCAGAAGGCGAAGGACGAGTATGACTTCTGAGCGTCGGGCGTATGTCTACGTGCAGTTGCCCGGCACCCTCAACACAGTAGCGGCTGCGCTGCTGAAGGTCGAAAAGCTGCCAGATGGAACTTTCGTCGGGCGATTTCGCTACGGCGATCGCTACCTCAAGCGACGAGATGCGGTCGAACTTGATCCGTTCCACCTCCCGTTCGGTGACAGACTCTACGAATTTACCAAGCTCAAAGGCATCCCCGGAGCCGTGCGAGACGCCGCGCCGGACGCGTGGGGGCGGTGTGTGATCGAGCACAAGCTGCAGCGCAGCCCCGCGGATCTGGAGGAAATCGATTACCTGTTGCATGGACCGCAGGACGGCGCGGGTTACTTGGGCTTCGGCACCAAGGTTCAGCCTCGGGCTTCGAAGCGCCCATACAACCGCACGCATCAACTGGCGGAGCTCGTCGCTGCTGCAGAAGCAATCGAAGAAGGAAAGAGGGTGCCGGAACACATTCTCGAACAGCTCGAGCCCGGCACATCAATGGGTGGTGCGAGGCCCAAAGCCACGATTGAGGACGGCAACCGCCTATGGGTGGGCAAGTTCCCGGAGAAAGAGGACCGCTGCAATCTCCAGAGAGTGGAGTACGCAACGCTCGAGTTGGCGCGTCGATGTGGAATCAGCGTTTGCAATTCGCGACTGGAGGCGGTGGGCGGACGCGACGTACTGATGGTCGAGCGTTTCGACCGGGAACACACCGAGGGCGGATATCTGCGCTTCGGCCTGGTCAGCGGATTTACCATGCTCGACGCCGATGAGTACTACCTCGATCGCGAGCGCTGGTCGTATCTTCTTCTTGCCGATCAGCTTCGGCGATGGTCCGAGAAACCAAACGACGACCGCATCGAGCTGTTCCGACGCATGGTCTTCAATGCAGCCGTGACGAACAACGACGATCATCCTCGCAACCACGCGGTGCGCCGAATGACGCATGGTTGGGAGCTGACGCCGGCTTACGATCTCGTCCCTTCGCCTTTGGTTAGCCTTGAGCGCCGCGATCTCGCCATGACGATCGGGACCTACGGCCGAACGGCGAGCGTCTACAACCTGCTTTCCAAGAGCGAGCGCTTCGGGCTAACCAGTGAGGCGGCGAAACAGGAAATCGACGCCATCGTCGCGACTGTTCGGACTTGGCGAGACCATTTTCAGGCGGCAGGCGTCTCGACGAAGGACATCGAGTACATCGCGCCGGCGTTCCTGCCCGAATGCTTCTTTTTCGAAAAGCCAGTAGGTGACTGAAATCCGTACCGGGCCGGCACAACTATGAAGATCTGGGTCGGCGTCACTGACAAGAACTGGTACGAGCACCTGAGCCGGCTCGCGCCTGAAGAGGCCAACTTCTGGCAACCGAGCGGATCGAGGATTTTTCGTGTCCTGCAGCCCGGGGAGCCTTTCCTGTTCAAGCTCCACAGTCCGGAGAACTTTATCGTGGGTGGAGGCTTCTTCGTTCGCTATTCCGCATTGCCTGCGTCCTTGGCTTGGGAGGCGTTTGACCGAAAGAACGGCGTCGATTCCCTGAACGATCTGATACGAAGAGTGCGCCGATATCGAGTCGACGATCAGTCAGTTGATCCCGTCATCGGCTGCAACGTTCTCGCTGAGCCGTTCTTCTTCCCGCGCAGCGAATGGATTCCGGTGCCGCCAACCTGGGCCGCAAATATCGTCCAAGGCAAGACTTACGAGTCGGACTCAGGGGAGGGCCGGAAACTGTGGGATGCCGTGCAGGAAAAACTTCATCTCAGCCAGCGCGTTCAAGATGCTAGCTCGACGGCGCCGCTCGAAGACGAACGCCGCTTCGGCGCCGAGTACCTTACCAGGGGCCGCCTTGGCCAGGGAGCGTTTCGCGTATTGGTAACCGACGCGTACCTACGCAGGTGCGCTGTAACGGGTGAGAAGACTCTCCCAGTCCTGGAGGCCGCGCACATAAGGCCGTACACCCTCGAAGGTCCACATTCAGTCAAGAATGGAATTCTCCTGAGGTCAGATCTACACAAGCTGTTCGATCTTGGCTATGTGACGGTCACTCCGTCGCTGGTACTTGAAGTGAGCCCGCGACTGAAGGAGGAATGGGAAAATGGACGCGAGTATTACGCATACCATGGGAAGACACTTAGGTGCACGCCGGTTGATGCGGCAAACCTTCCGAGCGGGGAGTTTCTTCAATGGCACAACGAAAACACATTCAAGAGATGAGCGGTGGTCATTCAGGTGACGAGCTTGCGCTAACACGGCTTCGTGACCGGTTGCGCGATTTTGCCGCTGCGCGGGACTGGGACCAGTTCCATTCGCCGAAGAATCTCGCGATCGCGCTCAGCGTGGAAGCCGCCGAACTCCTTGAGCAGTTCCAGTGGGTGTCGGATAAGGACTCGCTGACCATGCCCCCGGATAAGCTCGGCAAGATCGACGAAGAAATGGCGGACGTCTTCCTGTATCTGATCCGTCTCGCCGACATGCTGAATGTGGACCTGATACAAGCCGCTGACAGAAAGATCGATGCGAATTCGCGGAAGTACCCCGTGGAGAAGGCACGGGGTAACGCAAAGAAATACACAGAACTGTGAGCCGCTGCTTCACGACTCGCAGGCGCCCACGGTCCAGCTACGCTTCGGACAGCGAGCGACTGTCGGGGATCGTTACTCGCGCCCGATCATCCGCCCAATGCTCGACCGATCTTGAGTTGTCGAAACGCAGGTCGTCGTAACTGGTCGCACACCTGCTTCTGGCAGACTGAGCGACGATGAACATCGGGTAGATTGTATTCGGGGCGAGGATCGTCAGGTCCGCGAAACGCAGTAGCCCGGAATAGATGGCAGTTGATTTCGACTTCGTAAGCAGCGTCGATGCGAAATTCCTGCTTCCAGACGACATCGATGTTCTCGACGGACCGTCTTGCGCAGAATGCCGGCCAACTCCGGGTAGATCTGGTGCGAGCGGTTCGCCGAGTACTGAACTTGATTGCCGACGACGGCCGGACACCAATAATCAAAATCTATCAACCCTCGATCCCTGCCTTGGCAATTGTGGCAAATCTTGTGGCAAATAATCGGATTTAAGCGGTCTCCAGAGCAAATTTAGCCCCGCGTTTCAGAGTGAAGCCCGTTTTGCTCGCGGGGTCGAATCCCGCGCTCCCGCCAGTCTCGCTTCCTCCGACATCCAAAGTAGTTCCACTCACGCATGTTTTCCCTCGTGGCGGCGATCGCTTCGCGTTCAAGCATGCTCAATGGTGTCCATTGACGGCCGGCGGTAACTTTCGGCGCGCCTACCGTCAGGCGGCGCAAGAGTTACCGTCATGGCACTCACCACTACGGCAATCAAGAACAGCAAAGGCGAGCAGCGAGCCATAACGGTCTTTAACGACTCGGGCGGCTCGTACCTCGAAATCGCGCCGTCGGGCGGGCGGTGGTGGACGAACTATTGGATGTAACGCATGGCGAACGCTGGACGCCCGAGCGGCGGGCAAGTCAACAGGCAGCGATCGCGAAATGGTGGCCCTGGGAGCGCTCGAGCGGACCGAAGACCGCGGAGGGCAAGGCGAGCGCTTGGCGCAACGCGTACAAGGGCGGCAAACGAGCGCTTCTCGTTGAACTTGCGAGGCTGATACGGACGACACTCACCCTTGGTTGCTATGACTTGCCGCGCAAGCCGCATCCGAATCGGGCACGGCACTTTCAGCGGGA
>Ga0157370_10005163_pt1 | contig 14724 bp, 14 predicted proteins | sample C35metaG_FD_113463 | JGI IMG/M metagenome (GOLD analysis project Ga0157370, IMG submission 113463) | Corn rhizosphere microbial communities from Kellogg Biological Station, Michigan, USA - C3-5 metaG | ecosystem: Host-associated > Plants > Roots > Rhizosphere > Soil | place: USA: Michigan...
AAATCGTCAACATCCTCGAGTCCACGCGTCCCATCAAGTCGGACATCCGCAACGCCTACATCGACTTCTCGAAGATGACCCTGAGCCTGGTGGCCGTGGTCACCGACGTGATCCGCGACGGCAGGCCGGTCATCGGCTACGGCTTCAACTCGAACGGCCGCTACGGCCAGGGCGGCCTGATCCGCGGGCGCTTCCTGCCGCGGCTGCTGGAGGCCGAGCCGGCCTCGCTCCTCGACGAGACCGGCGAGAACCTCGACCCCCACAAGATCTGGGCCCGCATGATGATCAACGAGAAGCCCGGCGGCCACGGCGAGCGCTCGGTGGCCGTGGGCACGATCGACATGGCCGTGTGGGATGCCGTCGCCAAGATCGCCGGCAAGCCGCTCTACCAGCTGCTGGCCGAGCGTTACGGCAGCGGCACGCCCGATCCGCGCGTGTTCGTGTACGCCGCGGGCGGCTACTACTACCCCGGCAAGGGCGTCGAAGGGCTGCAGCGCGAGATGACCAGCTACCTCGAGCGCGGCTACTCGGTCGTGAAGATGAAGATCGGCGGCGCCACGCTGGCCGAAGACTGCGAACGCATCGAGTCGGTGCTGAAGATCCTCGGCCCCGGCCAACAACTGGCGGTGGACGCCAACGGCCGCTTCGACCTGCCCACCGCCATCGACTACGGCCGCGCGCTCTCGCAGTACCCGCTCTTCTGGTACGAGGAAGCCGGCGATCCGCTCGACTACGAACTGCAGGCAAAGCTCGGCGAGGTGTACGCCGGCCCGATGGCCACGGGCGAGAACCTGTTCTCGATGCAGGATGCGCGCAACCTCATCCGCCACGGCGGCATGCGGCCCGACCGCGACTGGCTGCAGTTCGACTGCGCGCTGAGCTACGGCCTCGTCGAATACCTGCGCACGCTCGACATGCTGAAGGCACACGGCTGGTCGCCCTCGCGCTGCATTCCGCACGGCGGCCATCAGATGTCGCTGGCCATCGCCGCGGGCCTGGGCCTGGGCGGCAACGAGAGCTACCCCGACCTGTTCCAGCCCTACGGCGGCTTCCCCGACGGCGTGAAGGTGCAGGACGGCTATGTCACGCTGCCGCCGCTGCCGGGCATCGGCTTCGAAGGGAAGGCGGATCTGATCGCCCAGATGCGGGCGCTGGCGAGTTAGTTGCTCAGCCGATGCGCCAGGCCTGTGTCCACATGGCCAGCGCATCGAGCGCTTCGTCGAGCGCGTCCTGGTTCGAGCGCCCACTGCGCCTGGGCACGCTGAACGAGTGGTCGGCGTCCTCGATCTCCATCGATGTCGCCAGTGATCCCAGGCCGCGAAGCACGGGCCGCATCTGCGCGGGCTCCGCGAGCTTGTCGCGCGTGCCGTGCACGAACAGCATCGGCACCTCGACCTCGTACAGATGGGCGGCGCGATCGACGGACGGAGCGCCCGAGGGGTGGAGCGGAAAGCCGAGAAAGACCAGTCCCGCGACGCCCGGCATCGGTTCGAGCGCCTGGGCCTGCGAGGTCATGCGGCCGCCGAACGACTTGCCGCCGGCGAACAGCCGAACGCCATCGAAATGCTGCGAAGCGCATCGGACGGCCGCTCGCACTGTGGCGTGGGCGAGCGCCGGCGAGTCCACGCGCTTCAGGCCTTTTTCCATGTACGGGAACTGATAGCGCAGCGTCGCGATGCGCCGCTCTGCCAGGCCCTCGGCGACGGCATTCATGAACGGATGCGTCATCCCCGCGCCCGCACCGTGCGCCAGGACAAGGCAGGCCTGGGCATCCGCCGACGCCACCGCCAGGGCCGAGACATCGACACCGGATGCGAGGGAGATTGCGATCTGCATTGTTTTCATGGCAAAGCCCCGATCCTCGGCCACGGACGCATTCGATTCAAGCAGCGCGACTCCCGCGGCGCTTCTGTTCCAACTGGCGCTGGCGTTCCTCCGCGGCGAGCGTCCTGGCCTTGTCGTGGCCATGCTCGGCCACCGAGAACGCCTTGCTCACCGTGCCCTTTCCCGCGATGTAGGTGATGGCCATCCAGTAGCCCGGATGCCGGGCCCGGGGCGCCTTGAAGGTGACGCCGGAAATGCCGCTGCGGTTGTTCTTTCGCACGATCTCGGATGGCGAGCGTTTCGGCGAAAGCCCCGCGATCGGGTGGGCAGGCGCGTTGCGGATCGCCTCTTCGGCCGGATGTACCTTCGCCAGCCCGGACATCTGCGCCAACTGGCGCTTGCGCTCCCGGATCGCCATCGACCGTCCGGCACCGCCCTGGTCGCTGACAAGAAACAGCGCCCGCAGGATCTGGTCGTGGGCGATGTAGGTCTTGGCGAGCCACCCCAGCATCTTTCCCTGGGCCGACAGCAGGCGGAACACGCCGGGCACCCCGGTCTTGTTGTTGGGCCGGATCTTCTCGGCCCGCGAGCGGCGCGTGACCGGCGGCAGGCTTTTCACCAGGGCATCGCGCCACCGCTGCGCGTGCAGGAGCGCGTGCGAACTGCCGCCGTAGCTGGCTTGGCCGAACCCCTCGCGATATCGCACGCCGGCCCTGACGATCGACACCTCGAACCCCCAAGGCCGGCTATAGATGCCGTACATGTCGGCGGAATTCGGAACACCCTTTGGCATGCTGGGATCGCGTTGAATCGTGTGCTGGATTACGTATCGCAATAACCGCCAACGGGGAGCGCTTGCGCAAGGCTCAGGCCGTGATCCGGCAGGGGCCGACCCAGGTGGCGACGTACGTTTCTGGTTCTGGACAGTGCCCCATAGTTCCGCCAAGAAGCGCCCGCAGCCTGCGCCAGCCCTCGCCGCGCTTCGTTGCCTTCGAGACGCAGTTCGGTGTCTTCAGGGATGCCATGTGGAAACAACCGTTGGCGTTTGCGCAGTAGGACGACCGGCGAGCGCATACGAGAGCTCATTTGCGGCTTTCATGATCGTCTTTGCCAGGCCGATGAGCTTCGCCTTGGGCAATCGGTCGGCGGGTCCGGAAATGCACACCGAGCCGAGCAGGGCCCAGCGCAGGCCGAAGACGGGCGCGGACACCGTCGCCACGTTTTTCTCGCGTTCGCCGATGGAGAAGTGATAGCCCTTCTTGCGAATGTCCTCGTAGAGCTTCCCGGGTTCGCCCGAGAACGCAAGAATGACCCGCCCTGGAGAACCGAGCTCCAAGGGGAGCATCGCGCCCATGCGCGCATGGTGGCGAATGGGTTGCGGCCCTTCCACACGCGCCAGGCATGTGCGCGAATTGCCTTCGCGCACATAGAACGCCGCACTTTCGCCGGTGGCGTGCGATAGCGCGAGGAGCATCGGCTCCACCACGTTGTTGGCGTCGAAGCTGGCCTGATAGCGAGCGCCGAGCCAGCCGGCCGCAGGGCCGAGCCGCCATTCGCCGTCGTCGCGCTGCACCACATAGCCGGCCAGCGCCAGCGTGCGAAGCAGCCGCAGCGCCGTGGTCTTGTGCATGCCGCTGCGCCGCGTCAATTCGGCGAGCGAAAGCCGCTCGTCCTGCATCCCAAACGCATCAAGGAGATGCAGAGCCCGGGTCACCGCGGTCACGCCTCCGGTGGCTTCGAGGTCAGCCTCGCGCGGCGCCTCGACGACCTGGGCCGATCGCTTGGTCTTCACCGCCTTGACGGCGCCTTTCTCAGCAGGAATTTTTTTGGCTTCTTGTTTCACTCAATGGTCCATGTTGCGTGCCGTGGACCACCATTGTAGATAGTGGAACGCAAATCTAGAGTCGCTGCATGCCCTGGAGCACCGCTTCGGGACCCATTCGAACGATTCGGAGACAAACAAATGCGCACCTCGAGCCACAGCTCGCTTTCCCGTCGTGCAGCGCTCGGCGCTGTCCTCATGCTCACCTGCGGCATGGCACTGGCGCAGGCCTATCCCTCGCGCGCCATCCGCCTCGTGGTGCCTTTCCCGCCGGGCGGCGGCACCGACATCATTGCCCGCGAGGTGGCCAACAAGGTCGCGACCACCGAAGGCTGGTCGATCGTCATCGACAACAAGCCCGGCTCCGGCGGCAACATCGGTGTCGATGCCGCAGCCAAGGCCAATCCCGACGGCTACACGCTGGTGCTGGGTCAGACCAGCAACCTCGCGATCAACCCGTCGCTCTATGCCAAGCTGCCCTACGACCCGGTGAAGGACCTGGCACCGGTGGGCCTTGTGGCGAGTGCACCGCTGGTGCTGGTGGTGGCCTCCGCCTCGCCCTACAAGAAGCTCGCCGACGTGGTGGCCGCGGCGAAGGCCAAGCCCACCGCGCTCAACTACGCGAGTTCGGGCAACGGCACGGTCGCCCACCTGGCGACCGAACAGTTCCAGAAGGCCGCGGGCGTGCAGTTCACGCACGTGCCCTACAAGGGCGCCTCGCAGGGCCTGACCGACTTGGTCGGGGGGCAGATCCAGATGTACATCTCATCGGTGCCGACGCTGATCGCGCAGATCAAGAGCGGCCAGTTGCGTGCGCTGGCCGTGACCTCGCTGCAACGCAACCGCGACCTGCCCGAGGTGCCCACCATGGCGGAGTCGGGCTACAAGGATTTCGAGGCGGTCACGTGGTTCGGCGTCGCCGGCCCCGCCGCAATGCCGAAGGAGGTCGTCGCCAGGTTGAACACGGCCTTCAACAAGGCCCTTGCAGCTGCCGACGTGCAAAAGAAGCTTGCCGCGCAAGGCGCGGAAGTGATGACCGGCCCGCCCGAAAAATTCGCATCGCTGATCCGCACCGATGGCGTCCGCTGGGGTGCGATCGTGAAGTCGTCCGGCGTCAAGATGGACTGACCCGGCATGGCTCTGCCCACCGCTTCGTGCGCGGACACGCTCGTCGCTGCGTTCTCGGCTGGGCGCGGCCGCACCGCAGTCGACGTTCCGCCGGATGCCTGCGATTGCCATGTGCATCTCTACGATGCGCGATATCCCGCGGCGCCAGGTGCCGCGCTGAGGCCGCCGGACGCCAGCGCGGCGGACTACCGCCAACTGCAGCGGCGCACGGGAACGCAGCGGGTCGTGTTCGTGACGCCATCGACCTACGGCACCGATAACAGGACCTTGTGCGACGCGCTTGCGGCCTTTGGCGCCCGGGCGCGCGGCGTGGCCGTGATCGACGAGCAGGTCAGCGATGCCCAGCTGTCGGCATTGCACGCCTGCGGCGTGCGCGGCATCCGCCTGAACCTGTCGCACGGTGTCGTCAATTCCGTCTCGCAGATCGAGCCGCTCGCACGCCGCATCGCACCGCTGGGCTGGCATTTGCAGTTGCTCGCGCCTGTCGACACATGGCCCGGCCTGGCCGCCGTGCTCGACAGGTTGCAGGTGCCGCTCGTGTTCGATCATTTCGGCCGGCTCGCGCCCTCCATGGCCGGCCGGCATCCGGCGCACGCGCTGATCCTTCGCTTGCTTTCGGAGCGTCGAGCCTGGGTCAAGCTGTCCGGCGCCTACATCGTCAGCGAAAAGGGTGCCCCCCGGTACGAAGACGTGGCTGCGCTGGCACGCAGCTTCCTGGAAGCCGCGCCGGATCGCGTGCTCTGGGGCAGCGACTGGCCTCACGCGTCAGCCACCGCCGGCCACCAGGCGATGCCGGACGACGCGCAGCAGATGGCGCTGCTCTCCGACTGGACCGGCAGCGCGGGTGTGTTGCACCGCGTGCTGGTCCGCAACCCCGCCGAACTCTATGGGTTCGAACACCCCGCAACGATTCCGGAGACTCCATGACCCGCATCCCCCGGCGCCGGTTCGGCGCGCTCGGCCTGGCTGCTGCCCTCGCCGCCGCCTCATTCCCCGCTTTCGCGCAAGGCCAGTGGCCGGCCGGCAAGCCCATCACCTGGGTGGTGCCGTATCCGCCGGGCGGCACGACCGACATCCTGGGCCGCGCCATCGCGCTGCGGCTGGGCGCCTCGCTCGGCGCCACGGTGATCGTCGACAACAAGCCAGGCGCGACCGGAACGATCGGCTCGGCGTTTGTCGCACGCGCCGCGCCCGACGGCTACACGCTGCTGGGCACCTCGATCGGCCCGCAGGCGATCGTGCCGAACCTGCTGGCGAAGATGCAGTACGACCCCGTCAAGGCCTTCGCGCCGGTGTCGCTCATCGGGACCATTCCGCACGTGCTGATCGTGGGTGCCGGCCAGCCCTTCCGAACGGTCGCGGACCTCGTCGCGCAGGCGAAGGCGCGGCCCGACGCGCTGTCGTTCGCCTCCGGTGGCAATGGCACGGTGCTGCAGATGCAGGGCGAACTCCTGCGGCTGCAGACCGGGGCCAGGATGACGCATGTTCCCTACAAGGGCGACACGCCGGCCATCCAGGACGTTCTGGCGGGTCATGCGAGCTTCATGTTCGCCCCCGTGGCCGCCGCGCTCCCGCACATCCAGAGCGGCCATCTCAGGGCGCTGGCCGTCACTTCGGCAGCGCGCCTGAAGTCGCTGCCCGACGTTCCGACCATGGGGCAGGCGGGCTTCAAGGATTTCGTGGTGGAGCAGTGGCAGGCCGTCTATGCGCCGGCCGGCACTCCCGCCCCGGTGGTGCAGCGCCTGCACGACGAAGTGGTGCGCCAGTTGAAGGAACCCGAGCTCGTCGCAATGGCCGACAAGCTCGGCGTCACCCTCGTGGGAAGCACGCCGCAGCAACTCGCCGACACCCAGAAAGCGGACCTGGCCAAGTGGGCCAAGGTCATCAAGGACGCCGGCATCAAGCCGGACTGAGCGCCACCCGATTCATTCCTCACTTCCTGAAAGCACATCCATGTCCTCGACCCTTCCCGACATCGTCCGCAACTTCGAACGCGTGCCCGCGCACGTCGTGGCCCAGGCGGCGCAATTCCAGCCCGCGATCCTGGCCGACGTGGCCGGGCGCCGCGGCGCCTTGCACGGCCGCATCAAGGCATTGCGCCCCCACATGAAGCTCGCCGGCAACGCCATCACGGTGGAAGTGCGCCCCGGCGACAACCTGATGATCCACGCCGCCATCGCGATGGCCCAGCCGGGCGACGTGCTCGTCATCGACGGCAAGGGCGACCAGGGCGCAGCGCTCATGGGCGCGATCATGATGACCGCCTGCAAGAAGTTGGGCATCGCCGGCGTCGTGATGGACGGCGCATGCCGCGACAGCCTGGAGATCGACGAGATGGACTTCCCGGTCTTCTCGGTCGGCACCAACCCCAACGGCCCGACCAAGAACATCGGCGGGCGCATCGGCCATCCGGTGTCGATCGGCGGCGTGACGGTGAACCCGGGCGACTTCGTCATCGGCGACGGCGACGGCGTGGTCGTGGTGGAGCGCGAGAAGATCGAATCGCTGCTGCCGCTGGCCGCCAGGAAGGTGAAGGACGAAGCCGCGCGCATCGCGGCCATCCACGAGGGCGACACGGCAGCCAAGTGGCTGGTCTCGGCGCTACGCACGGCCGGCGTTCTCAAGGAAGGAGAAACGCTGTGAGCGCAATCCTCGTCACGGGCGCGGACCTCGCGCCGCAGGCCCTCGCGCTGCTCGAAGGGCATGAGGTCGTCTACGCGGGCAAGACGCCGACCGAGGACGACCTCGTCGCGTTGTGTCGCATGCACGACCCGGTGGCCATCATCGTGCGCTACGGCAAGGTGGGCTCGGCCGTGATGGACGCGGCACCGTCGCTCAAGGTGATCTCCAAGCACGGCAGCGGTACCGACACCATCGACAAGGCGGCGGCGAGCGCGCGCGGCATCGAAGTCGTCGCGGCCGTCGGCGCCAATGCGGCAGCCGTCGCCGAGCAGGCGCTCGCCCTGCTGCTCGCTTGTGCCAAGTCGGTGGTGGCGCTGGATGGGCGCATGCACGCCGGCCACTGGGACAAGGCCACGCACAAGAGCCTGGAGCTCGGCGGTCGCACCATCGGCCTCATCGGGCTGGGCGCGATCGGCCTGCGCTTCGCGCGCATGGCGCATGCGCTGGGCATGCGCGTGCTGGGTTTCGATCCGTTCGCCAAGGACGTGCCGGCGCATGTCGAGGTGGTGGACCTCGCCACGCTCTGGCGCGAATCCGACGCCATCTCGCTGCACTGCCCGCTGACGGAGGACAACCGCGGCCTGCTCGATGCGCAGACGCTCGCGCAATGCAAGCGCGGCGTGATCGTCGTCAACACCGCGCGCGGCGGGCTGATCGACGAGGTCGCGCTGCTCGCGGCCGTGCGCTCGGGCCAGGTCGCCATGGCGGGCCTGGACAGCTTCGCGGTCGAGCCGATGGCGCCCGGGCATCCGTTCCAGGCCGAGCCGAACATCGTGCTGAGCCCGCACATCGGCGGCGTGACCGGCGATGCCTATGTGAACATGGGCGTCGGTGCCGCGAAGAATCTGCTGCAGGTGCTGGCCCGCCAGGCCGCGGCCGCCTGAGTTGCCGGCTTGCGCCATGTACAAGAGACCAAGGAGACATTCATGAAGATCGCTACACCCCTTCGCTGGGCCATGGCGGCGGCAGGATTGACGGCGGCACTGGCCACGCATGCGCAGGCGCCAGCGTGGCCCGCGAAATCCGTTCGCGTGCTCGTCGGCTTCTCCGCCGGCGGTCCCACGGACGTGGTCGCGCGCGCCTTTGCCGACTACGCCTCGCGCGCGCTCGGCCAGCCCTTCGTCGTCGACAACAAACCCGGCGCCAACACCATCCTCGCGGCGGAGGCGGCCGTCGCCGCGCCGGCCGACGGCTACACGCTGCTGCTCGGGGCGACCAACCACACGATGATCCCCGCGCTGTACAGCCAGCGGGTCAAGTTCGATGCGGTGCGCTCGTTCGCGCCGGTGTGCTCGCTCGCCGCGAGCCCGACGGTGCTGGTCGTCGGTCCGTCGATGCCGGTCAAGTCGGTGGACGCATTCCTGCAGACGGTGAAGGCCGAGCCGGGCAAGCGCACCTATGCCACGCCGGGCTCGGGCAGCTCGGGCCACTTCGCGAGCGCGCAGTTCACGCAGCTCACGCGCACGTCGATGAACCACATTCCGTACAAAGGCGCGGCGCAGGCGATCACCGACCTCATGGGCGGGCAGGTCGACAGCTCGTTCGCGACGCTGGGCTCGGTGCTGCCCCAAGTGCAGTCGGGCAAGCTCACCGCGCTGGCGGTGGCGGCACCCAAGCGCTCGGCGCTGCTGCCGAACGTGCCCACCTTCGAGGAGGTTGGCGTCAAGGGCTACGCGGCGGACGCGTGGTATGGCCTTCTGGCACCGGCCGGCACGCCGCCCGCCGTGCTGGCCACGCTGCGCCGCGTCGCCACCGAGTTCACGCAGGCCCCCGCCACGCGGGAGAAGCTGCGCTCTCTCGGCATGGAAGCGCAGAACACGTGTTCAGAGGCGTTCGGCGCCCAGTTGGCGCAGGAGGTCAAGCTGTACGGAGAGCTCGCGCGCGCGCTCGATCTGAAGACCGAATGAACACCGCCAGAAAAACCATGATCCATTCCATTCGACGCTTGCTCGCCGCAAGCCTTTTCGTCGCCGCGTCGGCACAGGCGGCTTTTCCGGAACGTCCCATCACCCTCGTGGTACCCTATGCGCCGGGCGGCTCGGCCGATGCGCTCGCGCGTGTGCTGGCGGTGCGCGTCGGCGCGAAGCTGGGCACCAGCGTGATCGTCGACAACAAGCCCGGCGCGAGCGGCACCATCGGCGCGAGCTTCGCGGCCAAGGCCGCGCCCGACGGCTACACGGTGCTCTACGACGCCACGCCGTACTCGATCAACCCGCACCTCTTTGCGCGCATGCCTTTTGCGGCCAATGCGCTGCAGCCGCTCGCCCTCGTCTCGCTCGCGCCCAACATCGTCATCGTGCGGGCGGAGTCGCCGGTCAAGTCCATCAAGGACCTCGCCGACCGGGCCAAGGCCGAGCCGGGAAAGATCAACTTCGCATCGGGCGGCAGCGGCACCGTGCAACGGCTCGCCGCCGAACTGCTGCGCCAGCGGCTTGGCCTGGACATGGTGCACGTAGGCTACAAGAGCGGCGGCCCGGCCATCGTCGACACGATGGGCGGGCAGGTCGACTTCATGTTCAGCACCATTGCCGCGTCGTACCCGCTGGTCGCGAGCGGCAAGCTGCGCGCGCTGGCGGTGTCGTCGCCGCAGCGCTCGCCGCGCCTGCCCGATGTGCCGACCATCGCCGAGACCGTCGCACCCGGCTACGAGGCCTACGAATGGAACGGCCTGCTGCTGCCGGCCGGCACGCCCGCCGCAGTGGCGGACAAGCTTCACAAGGCCGTGGTCGAAGTGCTGAAGGAAGACGAGGTCAGGCAGCGCTTCGTCGACGTGGGCGTGCAGCCGGTCGGCTCGACGCCGGCCGAGTTCGCCGTGTTCCTGAAGAAGGAAGATGCGAAATGGGCCGACGTGATCCGCAAGGGCAATATCAAGCTCGACTGAATGCCGAACACCCCGATGACCGCCCCGCCGCTCTCGCAACCGGTTCCGCACTCGGTGGGGCTGAACCGCCCCACGCTCGCGCTGCCGCAAGACGCCTGCGACAGCCACATGCACATCTTCGATCCGCGGTTCGCTGCATCGTCGCACTGGAAGCGCCAGCCGCCGCGGGCCGAGGTGGGCGCCTATCGGCTGCTGCAGCAGCGCCTGGGCACCGCGCGCACGGTGATCGTCAACCCCTCGACCTACGGCACCGACAACGCCTGCACGCTCGATGCGTTGGCCCGACTGGGCGAGCGCGCGCGTGGCGTTGCCGTGGTGGACCAGGACGTTGCCGATGCCGAGCTCGACCGGCTCGCCGCGCATCGCGTCTGCGGCCTGCGGGTCAACTTCGTCACGCCGCAGTCCTGGGGCACGACCACGTCGCAGATGCTCGTCACGCTCGCGCGCAAGGCCGCGCGGCTGGGCTGGCACATCCAGGTCTTCGCGCAGCCGGAGCAACTTGTCGAGCTCGAACCCGTGCTCGCGGCGCTGCCGGTGCCGCTGGTCATCGACCATATCGGCCGCATCGACCCCGCCGGTGGCGTCGACGGCGAGGCCTATGGTGCGATGCGGCGGCTGCTGGATGCGGGCAACACGTGGGTCAAGCTGTCGGGCGTGTACATGCGCTCGCGCGACGGTGCGCCGGCCTACGGCGACTGCGCGCCGCTGGGCCGGGCACTCGTCGAGGCGGCGCCCGAGCGGCTGGTGTGGGGAAGCGACTGGCCGCACACGACCGAAGTCGCGGGTACCGTCAACGATGCCGACCTGGCCGATGTGCTCATGAGCTGGTGCCCGAACGTGGCCGTGCGCGATCGCATCCTGGTCGACAACCCGGCGAAGCTCTACGGCTTCGCGGCCGGCTGACTCGCGCAGTCGCTGCGCCCTTCAGAATCGCGCGCCACAGCGCCCAAGGAGACCGATTTGTACCTACTGCAGCCGCCCCAGGTGCTGGAGCTCGAGACCTTCACCACCATGCCCGAGGCCTTGCGCCGCCGGGTGCCGAGCGTGTGGGCCGACGCCAACCGCGGCGGCCAGCCCACCGACTCCTTTCTCGAAGGCCCTGTGTTCGACGACGCCGGCAACCTCTATGTCTCGGACATTCCTTTCGGCCGCATCTTCCGCATCGATGCCGCGGGAACCTGGACGCAGGTTGCCGCATACGACGGCGAGCCGAACGGCATGAAGTTCATCGATGCGCACACGCTGCTCGTCACCGACTACAAGAACGGCCTGATGCGCGTGGACGTACGCACCGGCCAGGTCGCGCCGCACCTGCAGCGGCGCAACAGCGAGAGCTTCAAGGGCGTCAACGACCTTGTGCTCGATGCAGAGGGCAACATCTACTTCACCGACCAGGGGCAGAGCGGGCTGCACGATCCGTCGGGCCGCCTGTACCGGCTGCGGCCGAACGGCCAGCTCGACCTGCTGCTGTCGAACGTGCCGAGCCCGAACGGCGTGGCGCTCTCGCCGGACGGCAAGCTCCTGTACCTCGCGGTGACGCGCGGCAACTGCGTCTGGCGCGTGCCGCTGCTGCCCGACGGCAGCGTGGCGAAGGTGAGCCAGTTCTTCACGTCGTATGGCCCCAGCGGTCCCGACGGGCTCGCGGTCGATGCGCTGGGGCGGCTGCTGGTCGCCAACCCCGGCCTCGGCTATGTGTGGGTGCTCAACCAGCGCGCGGAGCCGGTGATGGTGCTGCGCGGCCCGGCCGGTGCTTCGACGACCAACATCGCTTTCGGCGGCCCCGACAAGGCCACGCTCTTCGTGACCGACTCCACCCACGGCAGCGTACTGAAACTGGTGCTGGATACGCCTGGCGTCGCACTGCATCGCGGGGCGCCGACGGGACAGCGAGCAGAAAAATCCCGATCGCCGGATTGAACTGACGTCGCTGGCGGACGGCGCTCGAGGGAAACCTTCACGCTCGCGGGATAGCGCACCAGTTGTCTCCACCGACGTCTGCCACTTTTGATGCAGCGGCCGATGTCGGAGGCGCCTTCATGCGACTTCACCCCGCGCGAATTCCACCGGCAGTTCCTTGAATTGCTTCTTGACGGCCGCAGTGGGCGCGCCGCCCACCAGGATCCGCGCGAAGGCCCGCAGCGGGCTGAAGAACGCGGGCCTCAGCGTGCCGAGCTTGCTCTCGTCGACGATGAGAAAGCTCTCCGACGCGCTGCGTATGGCCGCCTGCTTCACCGGCACCTCATGAAAGTTGGAACAGCTCGCGCCGCGCGCAACGTCGAGTCCGCCGGCCGAGATGAAGGCCTTGTTCACGCCCAGCTTGTCGAGGTACTGCAGCCCTTCGTCGGAAAAGAAAGTGGCCGATGACGGGTGGTACAGCCCGCCCATCAGCATCAGTTGCGTATTCGGCCGCCGGCTCAGCACTGCCGCAATGTTCGAGGAGTAACACACCACGCTCAACGGCATGCCAGGGGGCAGCGCTTCCGCGAAATGGACCATCGTGGTCCCGCAGTCGATGAACAGGCTGTCGTGCGGCTGCACCCACTCGGCCGCGCGCTCGCAGGCCAGGCGCTTGTTGGCGGCGTGCTGGTCGCTGGCCTCGTCGAGCGAATAGCGCTCGGCGCCCGGCAGCGTGGTCGCCAGCACATAACCGCCGAGAACCGAAAGCGGCGAGTCGGCCGATGACAGGTCGCGGCGGATGGTCATCTCGGTCACGTCGAGCCGCTGGGCCGCCTGCTTGATGGGCAGCGGGCCGCCGGCCTCGACGAGTTCCTGCATCTTCGCCAGGCGCACGGCCCGGGCCTCGGCTCCTGCGGTCTTTCGCATCTTCGGGTTCCTCTGGTCCAAGCCCTGGAGTATCGGTCATCGCAGGTTTTTAAATGTTATTTGAAAAACATCTTGCCTGATTAAATGTTGTTGTCATAACATTCACGTCAACACGCCGCCGGCCCTGCACGACGGCACGCACGACGAACGACACCACCGCTGCGCCGCCGCGCGACGCAGCACCGGAGACACACAAGACATGCCCTTTGCCTGCCCGCCGCACCTGCGGCCCCTGCGCGCCACGGCGCCCATCACGTCATGACATCCACCTCCCTCGTTCGCAGCAGCGGCGCCGTGCGCTCGCGGCCGGCGCCGCCCGCCAGCGCCGTCGCGGCGCTCGCCCCCGCGGCCCCTGCCGCATCCGCCGAAGCACTGGCGCCGCCGCACGCCGCCGCACGCAACACCGCGCAGCCCTTCGACACCGGCTGGTTCGACAACATCCGAATCAACCTCTCGGCCGCCGAACGCCGCGTGGCCACGCTGCCGGGACGCCGCTCCGTCAAGAAAGACGCGCAGGCCGGCTGGCTGCTCAAGGCCATCACCTGCATCGACCTGACCACGCTCAACGGCGACGACACGGCCGAGCGCGTGCGCCGGCTTTGCGCCAAGGCGGTCACGCCCGTGCGTCCCGACCTGCTGGCCGCGCTGGGCTTTGCCGACCGCACGCTGCACACGGGCGCGGTGTGCGTGTACCACCGCTTCGTGTCGACGGCGGTCGAGGCGCTCGCGGGCACCGGCATCCCGGTGGCCGCGGTGTCTACGGGCTTTCCGGCGGGGCTCATTCCGCACGAGCTCAAGCTCAAGGAAATCGAAGCCTCGGTGCGCGATGGCGCCTCGGAGATCGACATCGTCATCACCCGCGAGCACGTGCTCACCGGGCAGTGGCAGAAGCTCTACGACGAGATGCGCGACTTCCGCAGCGCGGCCGGCGACGCGCACGTCAAGGCGATTCTTGCGACGGGTGAACTCAAGACGCTGCGCAACGTGGCCAAGGCCTCGATGGTCTGCATGATGGCCGGCGCGGATTTCATCAAGACCTCCACCGGCAAGGAAGGCGTGAATGCCACGCCGCTGGTCACGCTGGTGATGCTGCGGATGATCCGCCAGTACGAGGCCCGCACCGGCTTTCGCGTGGGCTACAAGCCCGCCGGCGGCGTCTCCACCGCCAAGACCGCACTCGACTATCAGGTGCTCATGAAGGAAGAGCTGGGCCGCGCCTGGCTCGAGCCCGACCTGTTCCGCATCGGCGCCTCCACGCTGCTGGCCGACATCGAGCGCCAGCTGGAGCACCACGTCACGGGCCGCTACTCGGCCTTCAACCGCCACCCGATCGGATGACCCGATGAGCAGCAGCCAGAACAACAACAGCAGCATCAGCGTCGCACGCTATTTCGACACCATGGACTACGGCCCCGCGCCAGAGAGCGACACCGATGCGCGCCAATGGCTCGCGCGCCATGCCGAGGGCTTCGGCCACTTCATCGACGGGCGCTTCACCCAGGCCTCGGCCGGCGCGCAGTTCGATACGGCCGAACCCGCCACCGGCCAGCGCCTGGCCGGCATC
>Ga0157370_10005165_pt1 | contig 14723 bp, 16 predicted proteins | sample C35metaG_FD_113463 | JGI IMG/M metagenome (GOLD analysis project Ga0157370, IMG submission 113463) | Corn rhizosphere microbial communities from Kellogg Biological Station, Michigan, USA - C3-5 metaG | ecosystem: Host-associated > Plants > Roots > Rhizosphere > Soil | place: USA: Michigan...
ATTTTTTGTAGTTGGAAAAACCGGAAGCGCAAACTGATCAGTTAGATCACTCAAAGGACAATTGGCCACTACTTCCTGCATAAAAATGCTGTCGGTAAGATCTCCTTCTGCATCGGTGAAATGCATCGTAAATGTAATGAGGCCCTGGTTGAATAAATCGGTAGTGTTAACTGATTTGAATTTTAATGAAGGCGTAGACGAAAATTTATCCTTGCTACATGATCCAAAGGTTAACAACAATATTGCAATTAAAAGAGTGTGACGCATCTTTGTATTTTAAAAGTCAAATTTAAAAATTAAAAACTGAATAATCTTTCTGAAATATCTAAACAGGAACATAAAATTTTCCAAATAAGCCCGGCCGGTTTCAGCAGGGTGGCATTGGAAGTATTTCGGCTTCAGTATGAAGCTAATGAAATCTATCATGCTTATGTGAATGCGCTGCATGTTGATATTGACCGGGTTCAGGCCATAGAACAGATCCCGTTTTTGCCCATAGAATTTTTTAAAACAAAAATGGTTACCACCACTACGTTTGATCCGGAAATAATTTTCGAAAGCAGCGGCACTACGGGCGAAAATACCAGCCGGCACTATGTAAAAAAATTATCCCTTTACCAGAAAAGTTTTTTGAAGGCCTTTGAATTATTCTATGGTTCACCATCGGATTGGTGCATTATTGCATTGTTGCCCGGTTACCTCGAAAGAACAGGTTCATCACTCGTGTATATGGCCGATCACCTGGTACAACTCAGCAAAAATGAACACAGCGGATTTTATTTATACGAATATGAAAAATTATACAAAACTTTATGTGCATGCGAAACGAAGCAGCAACGCGTTTTGTTAATCGGGGTAACTTTTGCATTACTCGACTTTGCAGAAAAATATTCATTACAACTCCATCATACCACTATTATGGAAACCGGTGGAATGAAGGGCCGCAGAGAAGAGATTACCAGAAATGAAATGCATGATTTTTTGAAAAAAAAACTTGGGGTAAAAAAAATACATTCAGAATATGGGATGACCGAGTTGCTGTCGCAGGCATATTCGCACGGAGACGGAATATTTTATTGCCCGCCCTGGATGAAAGCACTGGCAAGAGAAGAGAACGATCCATTGAAAGTTACCACAGGAGTTAGCAGGGAGAAAGCTTTTGGTGGAATATTAAATATTATTGATCTTGCCAACATCTATTCATGCAGTTTTATTGCCACAGATGATATAGGAAAATTATATAGTGACGGATCTTTCGAAGTGTTGGGCCGTAAAGACAACAGCGACAGCAGGGGATGCAGCTTGCTTACCGCAAGTCAGGGAGTTTTTTAAACTACAGGCACGTAATTTGCAAGAAATACAGATACATAAAACGCCTGTACTAACTGTACCGAACTTGTCTATCTGATAAACAGGTTTACGATTTTGAAAGACACCAGGTTTTTTACAAAACTTATAATACGGCGGGCATTACAATTATTTTTTAAAAAAACGTAACCTCCATGACAACGGCTATCATCATTACGCTTTGTATTTTGCTGCTGGTAGCTTATGTGTTCGATTTAACATCAGCCATTACGCGGATACCTTCTGTTTTGTTGTTATTGTTATTAGGCTGGATGGTACGCGAAGTATCGGATTTTATGCATATCAACATTCCTGACCTAACACCATTGCTGCCTTTTTTCGGAACGCTGGGGCTTATACTCATTGTGCTGGAAGGCGGACTGGAACTGGAGTTTAATAAATCAAAAGCAAAACTTATTCTTCAAACATTTTTAGTAGCACTCATTCCCATGATAGGCCTGGCATGCCTGCTTGCCGCATTGTTTAATTATTATGAACAGATACCGTTTAAGCAGGCGCTTATGAACTTAATCCCATTTTGCGTTATCAGCAGTTCCGTGGCAATTTCCAGTTCAAAAAATTTAAAATACAGCGATAAGGAATTTGTGGTGTATGAAAGTAGTTTATCCGACATACTTGGCGTATTGTTTTTTAATTTTATTTCATTCAACAGTGTAATAAACATGCAGTCGGCAGGCCATTTTTCGCTGCAGTTGCTCATTATTGCTGTTATATCTTTTGTGGCAACTATCGGGCTTGCTTACCTGCTGAGTAAAATAGAACATCACATAAAATTTATTCCCATCATCCTGCTGATTGTTTTAATTTATGCCATTTCTGAAATATACCATTTACCTGCATTGATTTTTATCCTGGTGTTTGGGTTATTTCTTGGCAACCTCGATGAACTGAAACAGTTGAAGTGGATTCAAAAACTGCAACCCAAAGAAATGGATAAAGAAGTGGAAAAATTTAAAGAACTTACTATAGAAGCCACCTTCCTGATTCGAACTTTATTCTTTTTGCTGTTCGGTTACCTGATGAAAAAATCGGAAATCCTGAACACCGACACCATTATGTGGGCGCTGGCCATTGCAGGAAGCATATTTGTTATAAGAGCAATTGTACTCAAATTATTTAAAGTGCACATGTTCCCATTATTATTTGTTGCACCCAGAGGGCTGGTGAATATCTTACTCTTTCTTGCCATATTGCCCGAAAAAAAAATACCACTGGTAAATACATCGCTTCTCACACAGGTTATTATTATTATGGCTGTGACGATGATGATTGGCCTGATGATAACCGGTAAAAACACGGATAAAAATCACAAAAATTCTAAAGAAGAAAAACCCGCCGAAGTAGAAATTTTACCTGAGCAAATTACGTAGTGGATAAGCTTTTTTAAAAAAATTTTCACACGGGCAATTAAAAAACAATTTTGACGTTTACAAAACAAAGGATACAAAATCCCGATTCAATATCTATCCTGTTATAAAATTTTTACCAATTTTAACCGGAATACAATGAAACCATCAAAAGGAAAAACCACTGTTTTATTTGTAACAAAAGATGCAAAAGGCATCAGGCCTATGCAGATTTCAAGCAAACTTTTACTGAACTGGAAAAAATACCTTGCAATATTGCTACTGGTATTCGCTGCGCTGGTAACAACTATCGTGTACCTGACATCAAACAACAGAAAACAGCAGGAAATACAACAGGCGCTGGCGAAAAAAATAGACCTGATGCGTCTTTCTTTTTCACAAGTAGATACCGCTGCAATCAAAGCGCGATTTTCTACCATTGATGGCGAACTTTCCACTATTAATAAATACCTGAAAGAACGGGGTGTTACTTCGCCGATAAAAGTGGCAGAGGGTGGTGAAGCAGATAATGATATTATTTCGCCCGATGAGATTACCAGTTTTTATCAAAATTATTTGAACAAGATCATTTATAACGTTGCCTATACTCCGCTCGGCTATCCATATCATGGCGACATTACCTCCACATTTGGCCATCGCGAAAATCCATTTAGCGGCGAAGGAATTGAAACGCACAAAGGCGTTGACATAAGAGCTGCGTGGGGCTCACCGGTAAGGTCTATGGCAAAAGGCGTGGTAGAGTTTGCAGGTTTAAGAGGCGGCTTTGGCAATTGCATCATGCTGAAACATGCCAATGGTTTTGAAACTTTATATGGCCATCTCTCAAAAATTTTGGTGCATGTAGGCCAGCAAATTGAAATCGGTGAGCAAATAGGAAATGTTGGTTCCACGGGCAGAAGCACCGGCCCGCATTTACATTATGAAGTCCATAAAAATGGCGAAAAAATAGATCCAAAAAACTTTTTAACTCTAAACTGATTGTCATGTTTAAAAAAAATGAAAAGCAAGAAACGCACGAAATTAACCAACAGGAAATTTCAACCATCATCGGCGAGGGCTTTACTTTTACAGGCGAAGTAAAAGGCGCTACCGCCATAAGAATTGAAGGAAGAATTATTGGCAACATTCATGTAGAGGGAGGCGTGGTGCTTGGCGAAAAGGCAAATATAGAAGGAGATATTTATACCAAATCGGCCATAATATATGGTACGGTAAATGGGAATGTAAAAACCACGCATCTCGAAATTAAAAAATCGGGCCAGGTAAATGGCGACATTACCACCGACACACTCGAAATAGAACTTGGCGCACAATACAACGGCAAGCTGAATATGAAAAGGCCACAAGCCGAATTGCTTGCCGAAGCATCCTAATGATTTATCAACATCGTTCATAGTCATAATAAAAATGCTCCAAAAATTTGGGGCATTTTTTTATAAATCAGTTTCGTGTATCCCTGCCCGTTAGGTCAGGCGGGCCTTACCGTTATGTTTATTTATTTCAATGTCGGGTGAAACACATGCCAGTGAAGGTGGATGCTTGTGCAAGTGCAGGCCAACGTCCGGGCTTTGGCTTTAAGGCACGGATACACATCCGCACAAGGCTAAGCCGCATATCCGCGCCAGTTGGAGACGGCTATTTAAAATGCTAACTTAATAATATTGTGTTTCTCATACCATTCCAATGCATTTTTTCTGATCTGATGATCGATATTCAGTTCGCCTTTATAACGGTTGAGGCAATTTTCCAAGTCGGTAATAAAATCTTCCAAATTTAAAATCTTATAGCTGGAAAGTTTAAAATCGCCTTGAGGTTTATGTTTAGTTAAAGCATAATAACGCCCAAGAGAATAGTTATGAACTAACTTATTTCGCAAGTCATTATTTAATTCTTCAGCGTCATATTGTGGCAAATATTCTCTTACAAATTTTATAAATCTGTACTTTACCCTATCAGTTGCATATCTAAATCCACTCAACTGATCAATGAAGCAGCTACATAGAATGAAAACAGCAATGGTAAATTCAAGTTCCTGCTTTTTTGAATTAATCTCCTTAATGTCTCTTAAGTTATATTTTTCAAAGCTGTGAAGAATTTCAAAGATTATATCATCTTCTTGTTCTGTAGTATATTTTGCCATGATAAGAAGTAAACAAAAGTATTGCCACCAACGTTCAGGGCTTGCTGCTGTGCTGATATTTTATAACGTCCAGCCCGGCAACCGAAGATAAATAGGGTTACTGAAGCTGAATAAACCCTAATTGACGCAGCGAAGCAAGTCAAGCCCGGATGAAGTTGATAGCGATATGCAGATGAGGATATATTCGTCTGCCCCGCTTTTGGCAATACTCATGTTAGCGGTTCGTTCTTCTCTGTTTCCGAAGGTTTGTCGTGTAAAGTTAGCAGTAAAGTTTGTTCGCCAATTCGTTCCCATATTTCGTTCCGTGATTTAGTTTTTACTCTTGCGTTTGGATGTGGAACTGAAAAATAAGGATGTCCCCAAAGGTTAGCTTTCACTCCTTTATGTTTTTGTTCGCTGTCATAAAAGTCCCTGCAGTCTGTAAGTTGTCCGAACTGTGAAAGAATTTTACTGTTATTGTTACTTAACGAAAAAATCCAGCCAGGTTTAATAAACTCTACAAACTGTCTGAATAACGGTAAAGAATTTTCATAGTCCTTTCGTCGCAAGAAAATTTCGTTTGGTGTCCGAAAGAAACAAAGATTTGTGTAATTGAAATTCATTTTATCAAAGTCCAACAATAAATAGTTTTCTAAAAACTGTCGGCTACGATGAATGAAATTGTAAGTTGGAATATCTTTTCCGTCTGGCATTTCTGTTTGCGGTTCATGGTTGCCACTTACACCCCAGTTTATACCTAACAGAATTCCTTTGCCAACTTGTATCGGTGTCCCGCAAACAGAATAGTTCCACTGACTGCCAAGTTGTTGTTGCTCGGCAAAGACAGGACTATCCAAAAATTTTTCTTTGGTGTCTGTGAGAAGTCGTTGAAAGAATTGTTTCTCTTCTGTCATAATTAACCACCTTGAATTTCGACTTTTTGTTGGTTGCCGCATTTACTACACCGAAATGATGAAGTTATTTTAGATGATGAACTTGATGAAACACTTGTCGTGGTCGTGCTGCTGCTTACGTTGCCACACTTCTCACATTTTTGTTTGTAGGAAATTCTTGTCCCGTCTTGTTTAACGATGACTGCTCCCTGTAACGCTGCTGCCATAATTATTTAATTTAAGTTTTGTGCTTACTCTTGTAGGTTTTCAGTTTATTCGTTTGTGTTTGCACTTTCGTCTTTAGAATGACCGCTAACGTTGAAGCATTGGCGATGTGGCGGTATTCTGTGTTCCGTCTGCCTGGTGCCGTTGCTGAATAAAGATACAAAAGCTCATTGTTTATTCTGTTGCTTAGCGTTATTCGTCTGCCGAAACCGAAGCCGATTAGCGAACAAAAGCTGAGAATATATTCGTCGCCACGCCATATTGCCAATGCAATGTTAGCGGTAGTTTTTCTTTTCAAATATGTGTTACTTTAAAATTGTATGTGTCGTGCAACTTGTTTGACACAATGGAACGATGACAAGCCTCTGGTCGTTCTTCAACACAAAATAAAACGATCCGATTGGCACCAACATTTTCAAGATTTTCTATAAATGTGTCGAAGTCAAAATTGTCAAGAACCTTATTTTTATATTCTGATTTGAACACTCCTCCAAGTTCCTGTCTTTCTCTTTTCTGTTCACCTTTTTGTAGGTCGGCTTGCTTTTGTAATTCTCTAATTTCTTTTGGCGGAGCTAATTGCAAGACATGACCATATTTAATGTCAAGTTCAGTTAACTTATTTTGTAGTCTGTTGCTATTTACAAAAGCATATTTAGAACCTCTTACTGCTCGTCTTTGACGAATATCGCAAAATGTGTCAATTCGGTTTTCAACTAACTTGTTGAAGAAATCTTCCTCTGTGGAGTTATATACTCCTATTGTGAAAAACTCCATTATTCGTATTTTTTTCTTGACATGAAACTTGCCTCATTTCCAAAGAGGTCAACAACTCCTTTACCTTTTGTTAACTCATTCATTAACGTTAATTGGTCTTTGGTTTTATCTACTTCCGTAATGTGTTGAATTGTTATATTTTTTTTCAAAAGTTCCTGTCCGATCAGTTTGCTTCGATGACATTCTTCTGGTTTAGTTTCGCTGCACATTATGGCAACATTTATGTCTTTCTCGTAAGCTTTTATCAACCTTGCTAATCCTTCTTTAAAAAATTCTTTTTCTTTTATTAGGTCATAGCTTACTTTACCATCTTCATAGCAAGAACGGTCTGATGGAAGACCACCAAGATTATCTCCCATATAAACGTAAGTAATATTAGCTTCTTCTAATCTGTTTTTCAACAATTCACGATTGTATTGAGGATTATATTTTGAGTAAGGACTTGTTCTTACATCTATTAAATACTTTACATTGAAAGAACTAAGCTCTTTCAAGAAGTCCTCAAACTTTTTATTTCCGTGTCCTATTGAGTAAATCATACTTGGTCGCCAATTTGATCTTCATAAAACGAAAAGGAGCGTCCATTAAATAAATCAGGTATTGTAATCATCGCTGTCACTTGTTTATGATATTGACCTGTTTTTGGAAAAAAGCGAGTCAATCCAATTCGGATATAACGATGAGGATTTGCGTTAAACGTCCTTATTAACTCGTTAGCGTAATTATTATTGTTTCTGCTCTTCTGATATTTAACAAACGCCAAGGTTAACAAGTCTGTGACGGGAATTCCGCTATGAACATTTCCTGCATCATCAATAAATGAAATGCGCACTTTGAATTTGCCAAAGCTAATTTCATCCCACATTTGCAAAATCTGTCGTGTCTTGACAATGAATAAGGATTTGTCCTGCGGCTGCATTGCTTGGTTCAAGTTTGCTATTGCCATCCTGTTTAACACATTCACAATTTCTTGATTAGATAGATGTCGTATAAATCTTGGAGCAAAGTTCTCATTTATTATCCAATCTTCCGTATGATAAATGTGTTCTGGGCGATAATGTCTAAATTCAATTTCAACGAGGTTAAAGTGGCTAATTACCTGCGTATTGCCATCAAGTGTAAAGTCTCTTTGCAGTCCTGTCTGAAACAAGGGTCTTACGAAGCGCCATGTTTGAGGGTCAACTCCGCTAACACAAATGTTACCCTCGTTCATACGAGTTATTCCGGTAATAATAATTTGCTTTCTGAACAGTCCTTGTCTGGCGCAGGTATTACAAAGCACACCAGCATTTGAAATTATGGGGGTAGCTAGTCGTTGTCCGCAGGCTATGCAATTTGTTTGTGTAACTGGCATTAATATGGTCTGTCTTTAAAATTACCGCTAACGTTCAGAGCTTTCTGCTGTGCTGGTATTCCGTGTTACGTCCAGCCCGGTACAAAAGCCCATAAGAATTACTGATGCTGAAGTTAATTACTAAAGCTGAATATTTAATGTCGAGCCCGGACTGCCGCTGATAGTAGCAAACAGATGAGGATATGTTCGTCTGCCAGCATAGCAGAAAACCCCATGTTACCTGCATAGCCTTCGTCAAATTGAACTTTTGTAATCTGTCATGCTGATTATTCTCTTACTAAAAATAAACATGTCGCATAACTTTGATAATTGTCTCCTTCCCAATTGAAGTCAATCTGAAATTGGGAGAAATCAACATCTCGGTTTTGGTTTAGATAATTATTTATCCCTTCATGTAAGATTTCTCTATTCCTTTTCAACTTCCAGCTTTCTTCAAGATTATTTAGGTCTATGAGCACAAGAAAAAATCTATTTGCTGCATCAAATCTTCTTGTCCCCTGATTTTCATAAAACCAAATTATTAACTCATTTGGATTTTGAACCGTCTCGTTAATTATTTCTCTTCTCGTCTGATGAAATTCTCGAATAAAATTCTGTGCTTTTTCATTTGGGCTTTCTGTTATCCTTGCCAACAATTCATTAAATATTTCATCATCTGTTGCATTGCGATCATAGTTGATATTGTTAGCTCTTGCGAAACGTTTAAGTTCTGTCAATTCTGGTCTTAAGCCTCTTTGTTGTCGTTTTATTTTCATAAATCCTTCAGGAAAATATGTAACCTTCAAATCGAAAGGAAAGTTGTGCCAAAAGAAATCTACTTTTTTAACAAGACCGACTGACGGTAAAACATCTGGATGGTCTCGAAACATATCTTCGATCAGAATAGAAGTCCAATGATTATACCATGAGCAAAGAATATATCCTCTTAGTCGTGGCGTTAAATCATTTTCAATACTGTTAAGCAGTTGATTATAATCTCTAATTTTCTTTATGTAATTATTTACGATTGTCTGTTCTACAGCATTCTGATAAAACCGCCCCAATCGAAAACCTGCAAGCGATATAATTGGGTGTATAAATTATCTTCGTTTCCGATTCTTTCTGCCCTTTCGTCATGGTATAATTGTTTTATGAACGCATCAAGGATTGCTTCAGGAATATTTTGACAAAATAGGAATTCGAATAACTGCCTTCCAGCAACGTTTTCAATATTGATATTTGTGCTTTGAGCTAATTGTCTAAGGATTTCAGTTCTTGAAAGAGACCGTAGTTTAAGAAAGTAATTCCCAAATTCATGAGTTAAGATAGATTCAAACTCATTATTTTGATATGCCTTGTTAAGTGTCTGAAATATTTGCTGCATAAATGTTATTCTTTGGTTGCCACTTGTTGTGTGTGAAGTGATAATCTTCAGAAAGTATATCAAGAGCGTCTGAAATGTTGAAGAATTGATTTTGGCTTAAAAAATGCCTAAACAAGTGGTTTAATATTTGATAAGTCTCAAAGCTATTTACATCTGATTTAATAAATAGCTTTCTGATCGCAGCCTTAATAAATTGTTTGTTGTCTTTTTTGTTTAATATTTCAAGCGGCTGTTTATTTAAATTTGATTGTTTCTGAAATGTTATTATGAAATCTGTTTTTAATCCAGCCTTCCTTGTGTCTTGTACTACTGAATTTGCTGAATATTCAAGGGTTTCAACCTTTATGAGATCAAGATCGAGGGAATGAAGTTTTGAAATAAGATTTATCCATGTTTGGTCGTCAAGTGAATTGAACATTAGCGAAAAATATTTTTGAGGTTTCAATACTCTTTGAATTTCCTCAAATGTCTGATTTAGTAATCTATTGTAATCGTCAATGTCTTTATTTCTTTCCCTTGCTTCACTAACAATAATTTCGTTTTCGTAATCAACAGATTTTTTTAACCAGCTATTCCATAGCATACTTAGTTCCAGATATGGAATTCTGTTTCCATGCGGTGGGTCGGTTATAACATAGTCAACAGAGTTATCAGGAAAGTTTTTTAGACCAATTTGTGCAGGCTCGTTTAAGAGTAGAAAATTGGAATTTGAATTGATTAAATCAACAAACTGCTTCGCTTCTCTTACTTCATACTGCGCTTTTTCCTGCAATTTTTTTGCTTTTAAAATCTTACTAAATTTATTTTCAAAGCAATTCCAAACATTAATTTCGAAATTTTCTTTTGGAGTCCAATAACCAATTACCCAACTTCCAACTTCTTTTTTGTCCGATTCAATTTCCCCATTCATTTTTCCCCGGCTCTTAACAACAAAAACCATTCTGCTTGCCTGACCAATCGAAGAAGTAAAGCAGAATTTCAATATGTCACGAATTTTTTCATCTTGTGTTTTTTCAATTTCAGACATAAGTAACGCAAGGGCTTTCAAATTTCTTGGTGTAAAGAGCTCAAAAATTCTTTGATTTCCTCGTGCATTTATTCGTGAATTGTGATAAAATTTATCTGTTGGGAAGAATTCCTTTATGTCCTCGTATTTAAACGAATTTGCAAATTGAATATCGTTTTGTGTTGATTTGTCAGTTACTTTTTTTCTTGTTCCGTTTTGGTACCAAACCTCTGAAAGAACATCATTTTCCCAAAGGAAATGTGTTCCTTGGTAAACACTTCCATTTCTTTTTACCTCGTAAAAGGAGTTGATTGTTGATTTAATTTCTTTTTCAATTCTTTGATATTCTTTCGACAGTTGGAACGAAGAAATTTTATTTAAGACCTGTTTTGTAATAAATACCGCTGACGGATTAATGTCAAAGCCGATTCCTTTTCGATTTGTAACAATACTTTCAATTACAGATATTCCTGATCCAGAAAAAGGATCTAGTACAAAGTCCTCGGGGGTTGAGTATTTTTTAATGAATGTCCGAATTATATTATATGGTTTTTTTGACCAATATTTATGCATGCCATAAATACCAGTATAGCTTTCTGCTGTGTAATTGTCTTCCTGAATTTTTTCTTCGAATATGTTTAATTGGGCATTCATTCTGAATATTGCTGTGCTTTGTGCAAATCTCGTCAAAAATACCTATTTCAAGTTTTTAGCTGCTGAATTACATTCAATTCTTGTTAACAGACTATGGATAAATTTTTATGGCTTGTTGAAGTATTTGAATCTGTCTGCCAATATTAGACGGCTGCTGAATAGGCTTGCAGGTAACGGTCAGGGCTTGCTGCTGTGCTGGTATTCATTGTACGTCCAGCCCGGAACCGCTGCTGATTGAAAATATGATGATGAAGTTAACAACAAAAGCCAAATAGAATTACGTCGGCTGGAACTGCTGTTGATAGCGAACAAAAAGTTGAGCATTTATTCGTCAGCCAGCATAGCAGCAAACCCCCTGTTATATGCCGCCCTTCTTTGTGTCACGAATAGAATGTGTCAATTAGTTAAGCACTACAAAAATTTCCAAATATCATCAATGAGCAAATTGTCAAATGTTTTAATATGGTCTTTGAGAATACTTTCAGTTTTCATATTTGGTCTGATGTCGCAATAATAAACTCCGTCAAGCGGATTAAGTTTTACAGTGTATCCTTTGAAATGTCCTGGAAGAAATGTTGAATTTATACCGTACTCATTTTCTTTCCTTGTATTTTTTCTTTGTACGTCATTCAAGAAGATTGCAATATGTGGAATGGTTGTTCCTGTTAGCTTTGAATAGAGAAATTTGTCTATGAAGATTTTGTCAATTCTATCTTTGCTTGATGTTTTTATAGAGCCTAAAATTTTTATTTCATCCTCGGTTTTAATTATGAGGTCATGCTGGTAGCTCATGTTGAACTGTTCATTCTCGTTTATTGAAACAGGAACTTGTACAACGCCAGCTTTCGCCTCAATTCCAATTTCGTTGATTATTAACCTAATAAAGTGTTCAAATAAATCTCCATTTAATTTTCTCGCTGAATTTGATTTACCTCCTTCAATACCATCAAGTGCTGCACCTATTGATTGTTGAATTGTATAAGTTGCGTTGTTTATTATTTGTCGTTCTATTTCAAGTTCTGGCTTTATGTCTTTGATATTCGCAAGTAATTCCATAAACTTTGAACCAGCAACAGAAAATGTATCTGATTTGTACATCAGATTTGAATTGATTGGTCTTGTTATTTGAAAATTTCCATGTTTATCGTATTGGTAGAACTGGTAATGATTTTCATTTTGTGAAACAATGACCGCCTGTAAATGTTCAGCGGTAAAATCAAGGTAATTCTGAGCAAAATCAATGTACCCTTTTAATGTTTTAAAATTTCCTTTGTCAAGAGCTTTGGCTACAATCTTTTTAATATTCATCTTATGGAGTTGCGTCTTTTTTGATTTTCGAAATCGTATTTAATCCATTTCTCAATAGACCAATCTTCAACCAATTCAAGTCTATTATATGCCCATTCAAGATATTCAGGCGAAAGGTCGCAAGCTAACCATTTTCTTTGAAGTTGCTCGGCACAAACAGGAGTAGTTCCCGAACCACAAAAAGGGTCAAGTACAATGTCGCCCACATTGGATGATGCTAAAAGTATTTTTCGGATAAGTTCTTCTGGTTTTTGTGTTGGGTGCGGTGTCTTCTCATGCATTCCGTTACATGTTGTTGGCACTTCCATAATGTCTTGAGGAATTTCTAAAACATCTTTTGGTTTTGCTCCTAATGGGTTAGGTTCCCAAATGTGATTTCCATTTTTGCCGTTGCCATATTGACTTGTCTCTGCTTGCGGATGACTTGGATATTTTAAAGTATGCTCACTATATGGTATTCGGATTTCGTCAATGTTGAAAGTAAAGTTTTTTGTCTTACGAAAATGCAAGATGCTTTCGTGGCTTCGTCCCCAATCGCTGCCCAAATTCGCCTTGTTTTTATAATGCCAAATAATCCAACGGCAACCTTTGAAATATTTTGTTGCCGGATGTTTTAGGTCAGCAAGGATTTCAGAAAAGCCGCATATAAAAAGTGTTCCTGTAGGTTTTAAAACTCTTGCACATTGCTCAATCCATTGCATTGAAAATTTGATGTATTCTTCTTGGCTTTCAAAAGTATCCCAATCTGCTTTTTTAATATTATAGGGTGGGTCAGCAAAGATTAAATCAACACTTTCTGCTTCCAAAGATTTCAGCCATTCAATACTATTGCCTTGCCATAATTCACCATTAGGGCTTTTATAAAAAAGAGATGGCGTATTAATATCTTTTGTAGTATCGATGCTAAGTTTTTCGCCTTTCAATTGTATTGTACCAAAGAATGTAGGCAATTCAGTATTCCGTGATAGTGTCTTTCCCATTGCTTTACTTTTTTGTTTTTAAGTATGTTGCTTTTTCCTCTGCTAATTTTAATGTGTCTAAATCCGCTTCTTCATCAAGGATTTTATATGCTATTTGGTCGCTTAGAAATTCTTTCATTAAATCTTTTTCTTTTATTTTATAGAAGGCGGCAATTTGTTTAATAAATTCTTTTGTTGGTTGCCTTTCGTTGCGTTCAATTTTGCCTAATAACGAAGGGTCAATATTTAAGTCTGCCGCTACTTTCCTAAGTGGCATTTCGGCTTCTTCACGAAGTGTCCTTATTTGTTCCCCGAAAGTTGTCAAAGTAGACTTTTTCATTGTGGACTTATTTTGTCCAAATTTATGAATGATAAAATTAAAGGACAAATAAAGTCCTCAAAAAATTATTAACATCTTTTGAAGAAATGGGTCAAACTATAGCTTATAGATGAAGTTGTTTGTCAACAGCTCAATGGAGAAACTGTCGCTGGTAGGGTGGCATATAACACGTAAATATATGATACTCCCTAAAAATATCAAAATTGATTCCCAAAGAGTTGTAGTTGCGGTGGCTTCATTGTAGTTGTAACAATCCACACTACTACCATTCCACATTTCCTTTATTCAGCAAATCATCCAAAGGGCTTATAATATTCACCAAAGCCTTTTTGCTTACATGCAAGTATTGTTCTGTGGTTCTCTTCTTTCCTCTCGAAAAAGTTGCAGAAATTGATTATGCACCTAAAACAATTTCATGTAAAGTATCTTTGCACAAAAAAAATAATTATGGCAGACACGATAGAGTCGGCAGTACATGATATAAAAAAGGGAAAACTGGTAATAGTAGTAGATGATGAAGACAGGGAAAATGAGGGGGATTTCATCACCTCGGCAAAAAATGTTACTCCTGAAATTATCAATTTTATGAGCAAGCATGGCCGCGGACTTATTTGCGCTCCTTTGTCAGAAAAAAGGTGCGAAGAACTGCAACTGGATCTGATGGTGAATAATAATACCGCTTTGCACGAAACACAGTTTACCGTAAGCGTAGATCTTTTGGGGCACGGATGCACCACCGGCATCTCAGCACATGACAGGGCTAAAACAGTGCTGGCATTAATTAACCCGAAAACAGAAGCGGATGATTTAGGAAGACCCGGGCATATCTTTCCCCTGAAAGCCAAGAATGGCGGGGTTTTGAGAAGAACGGGGCATACCGAAGCAACGATTGACCTGGCAAAACTTGCAGGGCATGGCGAAGCCGGTGTATTGGTAGAAATAATGAATGAAGATGGTTCTATGGCGCGCCTGCCCGAATTGAAAATGATTGCA
>Ga0157370_10005167_pt1 | contig 14720 bp, 4 predicted proteins | sample C35metaG_FD_113463 | JGI IMG/M metagenome (GOLD analysis project Ga0157370, IMG submission 113463) | Corn rhizosphere microbial communities from Kellogg Biological Station, Michigan, USA - C3-5 metaG | ecosystem: Host-associated > Plants > Roots > Rhizosphere > Soil | place: USA: Michigan...
GGCCTGTGGTGGCGGGCACGCTGGCAGCCGGCCGTATTGCGCGCCGCCCAGACCGGCCCGCGCCCGCGCACCCTGCTCGACGACCTCAAGCGCGCCGCCCAGGCCAACGACCCCCACGCCACCCGCCAGGCCCTCGACGCCTGGGCCCGCCAACAGCCGGAAACCCTGGCGGACATGGCGGCGCGGTTTGTGCCGCTGTCGGATGCGCTCGATGGTTTGAACGGCGCGCTGTACAGCGAGACGGGGCAGCATTGGCAGGGTGAGGATTTGTGGCGGGCGATCCGGACGATTCCGACGGCGGAGCGGGTGCAGGATCCGGTTGGGGATAGTGGGTTGCCGCCGCTTTATCCGAAGTAGGATCTTCCCCGGGCGTCGATCAGTCGGTACCTGTCTTTGAAATACCAAACGCCCGATGCGATGCATCGGGCGTTGGGTGAAACAGGTGTAAACCTATTTCAGGACTAGAAACTATCAGTCAAGACTAAATTTAACCTGAGTGCCGTTCGGCAAACTTTTAATCTTATCGGCTATATCAGCTCTGAGCCGCATTCCCTCTAAAGCATTAACAACGTACAAATTATCCAAGGAAAACTCACCACCCATTACAAACGGAACCTTGGGCAACAAGCGCATCCCCGCAGCAATTGGACCGTTGCGCTTTTGCCATTGATGCGCTAACGGATATCCCGTCAACACCTCATAGTCGTTAAGAACCATTTGCGCCCAGCTTTCAATATCCGCAGCCAAGTATTCTAAAGACCCAGTTTCTGGATCAAATATATAGATCTTGTCGTCTTTGATACAAAACTGCCCACCAAAGATATCCTCAGCAAAAAAGACACCGCTATCGGCCAAGCCCTTATAACCACTGCGCCACAGATCGGTATGATTCCAATCAGAAAGCCCCGTTTCATTTTGACTCGACTCGCTTGGAAAGACATGCAATGCGCCTTCAAAAGCATAGAAGCCATTGCGCCGACGCAGCACGACCAGAATTTCCTCCGCCAAAATACCAGCCATGTTTCGCACTGGCTCAGTTATCTCTGGCTCGCGTTCACTCAAGGATGAACTTGCAATCGACAACAACTTATCCAAATTAGTCATAATCTAATCCACCACCTCTATTTTAACCTTCGTCCCGTTTGGCAACTCTCTACATTGAGCATACAAAGGGGACAGATTTATTTAATCAAATAAATCTGTCCCCTTTTTTTCAAATCTGAGAATCATCTGGCCGGCCTCCCCACCTCACGGAGGTGGCGCAAAATTCAAGGTGCGAACTTAGTCTTTTGCGTAGGAGGCCGTGATGAAATTCTGTGGCATAGACCTGCATTCGAACAACAGTGTTGTGGTGGTTACCGACGAAACGGATCGGGTACTGGTCAGTCGACGCTGTCCCAACGAGCTAACACCGATCCTTTTGCTGCTCGAGCCTCACCGTGCTGAATTGGTTGGCGTCGTGGTTGAGTCCACCTACAACTGGTATTGGTTGGTCGATGGCCTTAAGGCGGCGGGCTTCGAGGTGAAGCTGGCCCATCCCGTGGCGATGAAACGCTACGACGGTTTGAAGCATTCTGACGACAAGGATGATGCGACTTTCCTGGCTCATTTGCTGCGACTCGGGATTTTACCGACCGGATATATCCATCCGCCGCAAGAGCGTGCGCTGCGAGATTTGGCACGCAAACGTATTCAACTGGTACGCAGTCGGACTCAGCACATTCTGTCCGTCGAGAACATCATGGCGCGCCAGTTTGGCCAGCGGTTGAGCTGCAATGAAGTCAAAGGGCTGTCAGCCACATCCGTCGACAGGCTGGGCCTGCCGACGGATGTGGCTCTGGCAATGAAAGCGAATGTCGCCATTGTCCAGGCGTTGCAGACCCAGATTGATTTTCTTGAAGAGCGATTACTGCACGAAGCCCGTCTGCGCCCGGAGTTTTCCTTGCTGAAAACGATGCCCGGGATTGGCGAGGTACTGGCCACGATCATCATGCTGGAAACCGGAAATATCGAGCGCTTTGCCGACGCAGGCCACTTCGCCTCTTACGCTCGCTGCGTAAAAAGTGCGCATTACTCTACAAAGGGGACAGATTTATTTAGTACCATTCGGGACAGATTTATTTAATCAAATAAATCTGTCCCCTTTTTTTAGATCAAATAAATCTGTCCCCTTTTTTGCCCCTTTTTTTTTGCCCACCTTTACTACTATTACAGCCTAGATAAAGTCCTTCTCAACCAAAAAAACCTCCCCTTCAAAATCAGAAACACCATTTACAAATGACAGACAACCATTATTCTCAACAACACTAAATCCACAAACACCACAATCAAAATATACACCTACACATCCTTCATCCAAACCTTCGATTCGATATTCAAATATTCTGTGTATTCTCTCCCCAATAAAATCATCAAGCACAGGCATCCGCACCACAGGATAATCAACGTCACCACCCAAGCTACAATTCAATTCAACCTCAAGCTCAGGCTCGTCGCTAGTAAATATCGCGATTCCCTCCCCAATATTTAGCGAACACCACTGAGAGTTCTCAAGCCTGAAAAAAAGCACCAAAACTTCGCAGACCAGCGTCCCATTTAAATAAAATGATCTGGCCCGAAACTCACTAAATTTCTCATTTAATAACATAAACAACCCAATCAGAATTTAGATGACTTTTCAGCAATTAACGTATCAAACTCATACTTGCCACCTGGCAAAACTCTCAAACTGACTGTTCTATCCGTAACAGAACTATACACATGCACCAAATCGTAGTCACCTCGTAACTGAGACTTCGGAATCAACGCACTGATTTCAGTTGCAGTTTCAAGCGTGGCTTGAATATCAAGCTTAGCTTGATCAATACCGGCTCGACTTCGCTCATAAGGCAGACGGCCTTGGCCAATTTTCTCGCCAAGCTTTTTATTGATGTTGGACAGCTGCGAGGCCACAAACTCATCAACGTCTCCTAAACCTGAAACTGTTTTTACACCACTCGCTCCGGAAGAAAGGTTACGCGGTTCTGTACCTGAATAATTCTTCCAGTCTGGGTGGTACGGATCAGCCTTCATCTCGTCCGTGATTTTTGTCACAGTCCCTTTTTTCGTATCCGATGCAGTTTTCAAGATATCCGAAAGTAATGCATCCGCTTCTTTTGCTTTACCGTTCTTTAGAAGCTCCTCTACTTTCTTGATGCCCTTCACGACATCAGAACCGTATTTCTCGACCGGGATTATGTCCATCGCAGCAAGGATGTAATCCCAAATGGTCTCGGCTTCATAAAACCCCTTCCCGGTAGAAACAACAGGAAGGTGATCCGTCAAGATATCCATGAGCTTGTTGGCAATGCTGGTCGACAGCATCCGATCCATTTGATTGTTCATCAAACCAATGCTGTACAACTCTCCTTCAATGGAATACCTCCACATTTCAGGATCTTGCATGGCCACCCGGAGCTGTTCCTGCGCTTCCGGGGTATGTATGTTCCGCAGAAGATCAAGCTCAGCTTTCTTCGATGCAATCCGAAGGCTTGTGCAGGCGGGACTGCTCCTGTCCGCTTCGCATGCACTGTGCATGGTCTTGTCCCGATCTACATCCAGCTGATTGAGTTCATCTCTGCGTGCGCACGCTTGAGAGTCACCAGCCTTGCATGCCTTCTCGGCTTCAAATCGCTCGTTATTCTCGGCGTGGGTCAAGAAGTTGAACTGGGTTGCGTTGTTCGCAATCCATGCAGCTTGCTGCAAAGTAGTGGAATCCGTATTGCCCAAAGCGGTTGCCGACAGCACTCCAACAATCTGCGACCCCATAAGCAATAGATCAGGGTTGCCCTTGAACCATTTGTTCAGCTCTGTAACGAGCGCCTCATTCGCCCCAGCCGCCAATGCGCCTGTCGCGAAGTCCCCGCCGGTCATTTCGGCCAGCAATCCACCCACCGCAGCATGGATGATGACTTTGGTCGCAGATCCATCGTCAACGACGCCTTTTGTAAGATCACCCACCAGGTTGAAGCTGTACGCTGCTACGGTGTTAAAGAGCGCGGTCTGCAGCAGGTCACCAACGTTTGCATCACCTCCTACAGCCTTGGTGATAAGCGCAGACGTACTACCCTGAAGTACCTGGCTTCCAGCAAATTTACTTACACCTTCCCATGTAGCCAATGAAGGCCCGGCATATTTCCCGTTTGCATCGAATTTCACGCCGGTGAGCTTGTTCAGGTATTCGGACATCAATCCGGCTGTCAGTCCGGAAACGACATAGCCTTGCAGTGCGTCAGATGAAGTAACGTCTGCGAATACCGCTCCAAGATTACCGCCGTTATTGATGAAACTGGTGGTGGCATTCGTGGCGGCTCCAGTCGCTACAGCAGCAAAGGTCGCTGCCCAAAAAGTCCCCATCCCACTCAGGGCCGTCAGGGCCGCCGGACCAACCACCGCTGCCATGATGATTGCAATGATCATCTGCGATGCCGGACCAAGACCCGAGTTGCTGTATTTGAACGACTCGTGAACCTCCTTCACAAGCCGCCAGTCGACATCCCCACGCGCTTCAGCATCCTTCAGCCAGGCCAACTTCGGATCAGCCTTGACCATGGCGTCGATGGTCTGGCTCACCGATTGCTGATTAACATCCTTGACGTCGATTTTCAGACCATCGACCGCCTTGATTACGATGTTGCCCTTGGCAATCATCTGGGTCTGGCGCAGGGTTTCATCAGTGGTGCCGCGCCCTTTGGCCGATACCCACGCGGCATTGTTGTTCGTCTTGGTATGGCTTTCGTCATGAAGGTCTTTAACCCCTTCAAACGTAATGGCCCCGCCGCTGTCCAGCGTGATGTTGTTACCGCTCTCCAGCGTGGCAACCTGATAAAGCTGATCGCCTTTGCTGGACAGCGTCAGATCGCCGCCTGCCTTGATCTCTGACCCGACATACTTGATGTCCCTGATCTCGTCCCGCTGCATTTTGAGCTTGCCGAAACTGCCCTTTTTCTTCTTGTCATAGAGCGAGTAATCGGAATCCTGCGCAGCAAGAATATCGAGGTTGTCACCCGCAACCAGATAGGCCTCGTCGCCGGCGGTGATACGGCTGGAAATCACACTGAGGTCTTTACCCGCATCCAGTCTGACGTCGCCGCCAGCCGAAATACCGGACATGACCTGGCTGACATGGTCCTCCTGAACGGTGAGTTTCTTGCTCTTGGACAGGGAGTGGGTTTCATCCGCCGCAGACGTGATGACCACGTCTCCGGTCGCCTTGATCGCAACATCACGCTTGGCATCGATCTGACTGGCGATGACGTTGATATCGCGCTTGGCGTCAGCCTTGAAGTCACGACCAGCGTCGATCTCTGCACCCAGTTGGGTGACGTCGCTGCTGTTGTGGCGGTCGTCGTGGAAGACGCTGTTGTTGACCTGGACGGATGAAACGTTGATGTCGCGCCCGGCATTCACGACCATGTCCTGGCCGCTTTTCATCACGCCACCGGCGATGTTGATGTCTTTGGCCGCTTTGACGGTCAGGTCATTGGCCGCTTCGATCCTTGCCGCGTTGTCGGCGTAGTCATGATGCTGGGTGCCAAACCGGGTGCTGTTGTCGGAGGACGTGATCGTGCGTTCATTGATCACGTCCCCGGTGCGAGTGGTCAGGTTCACATCGCGGCCGGTGATGATGCCGCCGGACTTGTTGACGATGTCGTTGGTCGCCAGCAGATCCAGACGGTTACCCGCCTCGATCAGGCCGCTGTTGACGATGTCCTTGCCCGCCGTCGCCGACAGATTATTCGTCGCCTTCAACGTCCCGACGTTATCCAGATTCCCACCGGCAATCAGCGTCACGTCCTTACCGGAGATCAACGCACCGGTCGGGCCGAGACGGCCGTTGGCCTGGGCCAGGTACAGCACCGGCACCAGCACTTTTTCGCCGTTCACTTCGTGCTCTTCGAGCCAGACGATGTCGTGGGTCAGCGCCGCCACTTGTTCGGCCGTGAGGCCCACGCCCATCGACAGGTTGAGGGCGTCCTTGCTGGCGATGGCGTTATCCATCAGGTAGCGAAACATGTCCTCGTTGTTGCTGCGGCCATCGATGAAAGCCTGGCCGGTACGGGCGGTCACGGCTTGCTGTACCAGACGCTGTTCAAAGAGGCCGTCACCGAGGCGCTTGGCGCTCTGATCCGGGTCGTAACCGAGTTTGCCGAGCAGGTAGTCCGAACTCATGAAAGACTTGAGGTTGGTCAGTGCCGGGTTGGTTTCGATCAGGTATTTGTGCGCGTTGGACGGCGCCTTCGTGTCCGGCAGTCCGGCGACGCGTGTCACCGGACGGGTGTCGATCGACTCTCTGGCATCATTGCCGCGGTCTTTCATGCCGGGACCGGCCGACTTCACCGGCACGTTGACATCGACCGTACTGGCCACCGCCGTGACCACGCTCGGGGACCGATGGAATGTGTCAACCGCGCGCGTGCTATCGGAGACTGCGGGCGGTGCATCAATGAAAAGATTACGCGGGCCGCCACTGCTGCCAGCCACGACATGCTCCTCGGTAGCGACAACCTGCCCCCCCATCGTCCAGGTCGGTGCCGGGCCGGTTGTGCCAACGGGTGCGGTGTCAGCCGCGCCTTGACCGCTCAGACGGAACAAACCGTTTTCCCCGGTTGGCAGGGAGAAGCCCGGCAGGCTGAGCGGATTGACCTGTTGCTGCGCGACATCGGGCGGCAGTTGGCTGTTGATCCGGATGACGGTGGTACCCGAGTTGCCAACGTTGGTGTTACCCACCTTGTTGGTGCCTCCGGTTGAACCGTAATCCTGATGGATCACACTGTTTTGCAGGTCTTTTGTGGCGGTGATCGATACGTTGCCGCCAGCCTGGATGACCGCATTGCGACCTGCTGTGGGGCTGGTGCCGTCTCGGGCCACTTCCTTGTCGGATGTCAGCGTGAAACCGTCCAGCCGGGTCGGCATCTGTACAAGGTTATTGGGGTCGTACTGAGACTGCAGGCTGGTATTGCCCCACCGATAGCCGGACAGGGTGAGGTCGCCGACCGACTTGTTCGTCACCGAGTCCTTGATGGTGATGACGTAGGTTGTACCGCCGTCATGACCGGGTTCCCGACCGGTGGTGGACGTCACGACACCCTGGGCGAAATTCCCGGTGCCATCGATGTAGTAAACGTTAGGGAAATCAGGGTTGTTGCGCTGGTTGTATGCCACCACCTCAGGCATGAAGGTATTGAACGACCCCGAGTCGATGGCGCCAGTACGGTAGATGCGGGTCCGCTCGATGCTGCCGCTGACCGCGCCGACGTTCCTCATGTTGTTGGCATTGATGGTGATGTTGCCCGACGCGCTGAGCGTACTTTTGCTATTGAGGAACTCACCACCGTTGAAGATGAAATCACCACCAGCTGTCAGCAAGGAAGACGCCGTGGTGTCGTTGTCCTGCCCGCCCTCGAAGACTTCATGGGCAATCAGATTGACGTCATAGGTACCACCCGAGCAATCACCACACTGAACGCCAATGAAACCGGTAACCAGCTTGCGAGTCAGGGCAAAGCTCTGGGTGCCGTCATCGCCGGAAGTGCGGTTGGCGAAGTTCGCCGCGTCGATCTTGAAGGTCTTGCCACTCTCCATCGATCCCGAAAGGTTTGAGACCTGACTGGCCTGCGCAGCGCCATAACCCTTGATGGTCACGTTGCCCAGGCCATAGAAGTCGCCATTCTGGTTGGTCAGATTACCAACACTGAGCGTCATGTCGTTGCCGCTGAAAATCAGGCCACGATCATTGAGCAATGACGGCGTGTTGATAGTCAGGTTCTGCGCTGCGCCCAAAGTGCCGTAGTTGACAACGCTGCCGGCATTCACGGTCAGGTCTTCACTGGAGGTGATGCGCCCGGAGTTGACGAGTGCCGCGCCCACGTTGATCGTCGAGGTTGTGCCGGCGGCGATGCTGCCGGCCGCACCGACACTCAGCTGGGCTGCGCTGAAATTGATCCCGCGCTGGCTCGACAGTCGACCGTTGCCGCCATAGGCACCGGTCAGTTGCATGTCGATCAGGCCATCACTGGCGAGCAGACCGTCGTTGGTCCAGTTGCCCCCACGTATCTGCAGAAGATCGGAGGCCAGCAGCTTGCCGCTGGCGGTCTGGCTGAACTGGCGGACGTTCACGTTCAAACGCCCGGCCTGAATCACGCTGGAGTTGTTCCAGGTGTCGGCCGTCAGGTCCAGCAGGCCACCGGTGGTAATGCTGCCGCCGGCGCCGATCACGTTGGCCGTGGAGAGATCGAATCGGCCACGGCCGACGTGGTTGAGCTGCCCGCCACCGTTGAGGAAGCTGCCGACGGCCAGGGTCATGTCGGTGTTCGCGGTTTCCAGCACGCCATTGCGGTTGTCCAGCAGGCCACCGATCTGGAACTCGGTCTTGCCGGAGGTGCCCAGCGAACGCAGTCGGCCATTCTGGTTATTGACGCTGGCCGCTTTGACGGTCAGTCGGGTGTTGCTTTCAATGACACCCGCGCCGTTGTTCAGCACACCACTCAAGCCAAAATCGATGCGCTCGGCGGCGATCTGCCCGGCACCGTTGTCCAGACTCGTGCCGCTTACGCCAACCAGCCCTTTGGCGTAGATCACGCCATTGCGGTTATCGAATGCAGCGGTGGTGATATTCGCATCAGAGCCTTGCGCCGAGATGCGCCCGCCGTTGTTGTCCAGACCTGCCAGCGCCGAAAGCGTCAGGCGCTGTGCCTGAATGATGCCGCCCTGGCGATTGTTGTTGAGGTCGAAGCCATTGCGCAACACACCAACCGTCCGTGCTTCGAGCGCACCCTTGATGCTGGACAGAATCCCGCCACGGTTGTCGATGCTGGCCGCGCCGATCGTCACGTCGCCTTCCTGAGCGATGATTTTTCCGCTCTGGTTATCGAGATCGCCAGTAACGTCGAGTGTCAGGCCGGTCTGGCTCTGGATCGAACCTTTGCCGTTGGCCAGGCTTGCCGCCTTGAGTTGCAGGCTGCCGGTCTGGCTGTAGATCAAGCCGTCGGCATCGTTGCGCACCGCGCCGCTGGCGGTGATCTGCAAGTCATCCTTGGCCGCAATGGTGCCTTTGCTGCCGTTGTCCAGCGAGCCGGTCAGCAGTTGCAGCGAGCCTTGACTGGCGAGCTGGCCGTTGCGGTTGCTCAGATCGCTGACGCCTTTGATCACGACCGGACCGGTGCCCGCCAGTTTGCCGGCGTTGTTGTTCAGCTGTCCCGAGAGATTCAGGTTGATCGCGCCGTTTGCTGCGAATTTGCCCCCGCTGTTATCCAGGCTCGTAGCGTTGGCAGTGAGCGCCTGTAGCGCGTTGATGGAACCGCCTGCGTTGGTCAGTGCAGTGCTGGTGATGTCCAGTGCGGCGCCACTGTCGATCAGGCCGCCCTGATTGTTGTTGAGTGCGCCTTTGAGCGTGAGGGTCTGCCCTGCCGCACTGCTGAGGATGCCTTTGTCGCTGTTGTCGAGGCTGGCGGCATTGACGGTCAGATTGCCTTGCGCAACCAGCGCGCCGGTACCGCTGTTGAGCAGAGCGCCCTTGAGATCGACCGACACATCGCCGTTGCGGCTTGAGAGCGTGCCGTTGGCGCGGTTGTCCAGACTGTCGCCACTGACGCTCAACTGCTGCCAGCCCGAGACCAAGCCGTTCTGGTTGGTCAGGGTCGTACCGCTGAGCTTCAGTTTCTCGCCGCTGATGATCTTGCCGGCATTGTTGTTCAACGCCCGGGCAATGACGTCGAAACCCAGGCTGCTGGAGATTTCACCGCTCTGGTTGTTCAGGTCGCGCAAGCGCTTGAGGGTCAACGGCCCCTTGGCCGTCAATAAACCATTGGTGTTGTCGAGGTCGCCATTGGCGAGATCCACGGTGACAGCTTTGTCGCCCAGCAGACGCCCGCCGTTCTGGGTCAGGGAGGTCAAGGTCAGGTCGATGTCGCCGCCGGCAGAGACTTCACCGCCATTGCTGGAGTCCAGCGCTGTCGCCGTCAGCGACAGACTGCCCTGGCTGTTGATCAAGCCTTTGTCGCGGTTGTTCAGGGCCATGGCATTGAGCGTGAAGCTGCCGACGCCCTGCAATACGCCGCCCTGGTTGTTCAGGTCGGCGCTGCCAATGCGCAACGCTTGCGCAGCGCTGATCAGACCGTCGCTGTCATTGCGCAGCAAACCGTCTGCGGTCAGGTCAAGGTTGGCACGGCTGATCAGGCTGCCGCCGCTGTTGTTAAGACTGCCGGCCCGGGCATTGATCGATGCAGCACCGATCATGCCTTTGACGTTGTCCAGTGCCTGGGCGATGCGCAGCGTCAGGCTCTGGGTGCTCAGCAATTTGCCATTGCCGTTGTCCAGATTTTGCGCCGCCACGGTAAAGGCTTCACCGCTGGAAATTTCTCCGCCCTGGTTGTTCACGCCATTGAGCTGCTTGAGCAGCAACGTACCGGGTGCATTGATCAAGCCATTCTGGTTATTGAGCTGGCCATTGTTCATGTCCAGGCTCAGGCGAGTGTTGCTGAACAGCTTGCCGCCCTGCTGCTCGAGCCCGGTGACCGACGCCGTCAGAGCGCCCTGGCTGCCAATCTGCCCGCCATCGCGGTTGGTGACCTTCCCCGCGACGAGGTTCAGGGTATCGGCGCTGCTGAGCTTGCCGGTGCTGTTGTCGAAGTCGCCTGTGGTGACGCTGGCCGCGCCCTTGGCGCTGAGTGTGCCTGCCTGGCGGTTGTCGAGACGGGTGCTGTCGAGCGCCAGGGCCCCATCGGTAACCACCGCACCGCCCTGGTTATCAACGCTGCCGCGACTCTCGATTGTCAGGTCCGCAGCGCTGGAAAGGCTGCCCTTGATGTTGGTCAGTTGCGAGGTTTTGACCGTCAGCACGCTTTCGCTGCTGACCTTGCCCTGGCTGTTGTCGAATGCACCGCCCAGCGTCAGAGCCATGGCCTGCTGACTGAGCAACTCGCCACCACTGTTGTCCAGTGAATCGCCGTGCAGGTCGAGCGAAGTGCTGGCATTGATCAGGCCCTTGTTGCGGTTGATCAGTTGCTCAACGGTCAGCGTCAACGACTGACCGGTGAAGATCTTGCCGGCGTCACTGTTGTCGAATTTCTTACCGTTAACCTGCAGGTCGCTGTTGGTGCTGATTTCACCGCCGCGGTTATCCACGTCGTCGACGTTCAAGGTCATCGCCTTGGTCGAGCCGAGCAGTCCGCCCTGACGGTTGTCGAGCAGGTCGGCATCGAGTTTGAGGACGCCGGTGGCGATCAACTGGCCGTCCTGGTTATCGAGCTTTTTCGCCTGTACGGTGGCATCCGACTTGCCGGCGATGCTGCCGCCACGGTTATCCAGCGTCTGCGCCGTCAGTTCGAGTTTGCCGTCGGCAATCACGGTACCAAGCTGGTTATCCAGGGTGTTGTCGGTCGTCAGCGTCAGCGGGCCACGGCTGCTGATCAAGCCTTCCTGGTTGTCGAGGCTGGCGCTGTGACTGTCCAGCGATGTACCGGAAATAACGCCTTTGGTGTTGTTCAGCGCCTGCGCAATACGCACGGTCAGACCCTGTTGGCTCAGCAGTTTACCGTTGCTGTTGTCCAGGTCATGTGCGGTCAGTGCGAAGGCTTGCTGGCTGGAGATTTCGCCGCCCTGGTTGTTCACGCCACTGAGTTGCTTGAGCAGCAATTCGCCGGGCGCATTGATCAAACCGTTCTGGTTGTTCAACTGGCCGTTGTTCAAATCAAGACTCAGGCTGGTCTTGCTGAACAGTTCACCGCCCTGCTGATCGAGGCCGGTGACCGACATGGTCATGGCTTGCTGACTGGCGATGCGGCCTGCAGCGTTGTTGACCTGCCCCGCCGTGAAGTCCAGCGTTCCACCGCTGATCAGGCGCCCGCCCTGGCTGTTGTCGACATCGCCGCTGTCGATCCGGCTGTTGTCCTTGCCGGAGATCAGACCTTTCTGGCTATTGTCGAGACTGGCGCTCTTGAGTTTCAGAGTGCTGTCGGTGCTGATGGAGCCACCCTGATTGAGCAGCGCGCCAAGACTGGTCAACGCCAGGGCGCCGGCGCTGGTCAGGTTGCCGGCATTGTTATCGACACGGCCGGCATTGATGGTCAACGTGCCTTCGCTGCTGATGAGTCCCTGGCCGTTGAGCAACGCATCGTCGAGCGTGATGACCAGACCTTTCAAGCTATCGAACGAGCCACCGGTGTTATCCAGCGTGCTGCCAGTCAGTTTCGTCGCGCCACTGGCGACGATCATGCCTTTGTTCTGGTTGATCAATCGGGTAACCGCCAGTTCCAGATCGCTGGCGGCGAGAATTTTGCCGCCGTCGCTGTTGTCCAGACGCTGGCCCTTGATGTTGAGCAACAGGCTGCCAGATAGCTCGCCCGCTCGGTTATCGATGTCATCGACCGCGAGAGTCAGCGCTTTTTTAGTGCCGATCAGCCCGCCGTTACGGTTGTCGAGTGTGGTGCCGGTCAGGCTCAGATTGCCCTGTGCGACCAGTGCGCCGCCCTGCTGTTGCAGCAGGCCGATGGTCGCGGTCAGGTCGCCCTGGCTGGAGATCCGCCCTTTGGCGTTCTGCACCTCGCCGGCCTTGATACCGACAGGACCGACAGCGCTGACCAGACCATTGCTGTTGTCCAGTCGCGTGCCCGCGTATGTAACGCCAGCCTTGCCGATGATCAGACCGTTGTCGCGGTTATCCAGTCGATCGACGTTCAGCGTCAGTTGCCCGTCGCCTTGCAGAGCGCCGCCACGGTTGTCTGCCGAATCACTGCGCAAGGCCAGCGTGCCTTTGCCGATGACCTTGCCGTCACGGTTGTCGAGATGACCGGCCTGCGCGTCAATGGCGCCCTTGGCCGTGATTTCGCCTTTGTTGCGATTGTCGAGCAGACCGCTGACCCGCACTACGAGACCGCCATCGCTGACCACGACCCCGGCGTCCCGGTTATCAAGGCTGCCGGCCTTGAGATCGAGAGCAACGCCGGAACCGAGCACGCCGTCGCGATTGTCCAGGGCCGCGCTGAGATCAATATTGAGCCCCAGATCACCCAGGATCTGGCCGCCGAGGTTGTTGACGGAGGTCCCGCTGAGTCGAGTGATAGCGGAACTCGAAACCTGGCCGTTGCTGTTGTTCAACTGACCGATCGTGGCCGTCAGGTTACCCTTTGCGTCGATCAAACCCTGGCTGTTGAGCACTTGATTGGCGGTCACGTTCAGCGCGCCTTTGCTCAGCACACGTCCGTCATTCTGGTTGTCCAGCGTGCCTGCAACGATGCTTGCGATCTGCGCGGCGCTCAGCGTGCCGCCCTGGTTGCTCAGCACCTGTGCGGCATTCACCGCCAGATTGCGGCTGGCCACCAGGCTCTTGCCACGGTTGTCGATGTTTTGCGCACTCAGGCTCAGATCACCATTGGCATTACGACCGCCGTCAGCATTAACCCCGGCTTCGATCGCCCCGGCGTTGGTCAACTGACCACCCGCACTGAGGCTGATGCTGTCGCGCGCCGCAAGCGTCTGCCGGTTGGTCAGGTCGCCCTGAGTCTGCACGTTCAGCGAGGTGCCGGCGTACACCGCCGAGCGGGTCTCCAGGCTGGCGGCCTTGACGTTGACCGCGCCGGTGGCCGAAGTCTCGGCCAGGCTCAACTGGCCGTTGGCGTCGAGCTGGATGTCACCGCCACTGGCGATCAGTTTGCCGTCGAGTTTCACCCCCACCCCGGCCTCGGTGCCGACCAGTTTGATCGCCCCGGCGTACATGCCGCCCAGCGCCGAAGAGTCGATGGCCAGTTGCGGTTTGGCGCTGCCGTCGTCGGCGCGGGCCGCGGCGTTGAGCGATTCGGCGTTGACGTCATTGCGCCCGGCAACGATGGTCAGGTTTTTCGCCTGGATCTCGGCGTTGATCTTCGCGCTACGAGTGATGATTTCGAAGCGGTCGACGTTGGTTGCATTAAGCCCGGCACCTTCGATGGCGATCGAGCCCTGATCGACCTGGAAACGATCCAGCCGACCGCTGCCATCCAGCACCGGTTTGCCGGTGGTGAGGGTGACGCGGGGCGTGTTGATGAAACCGCAACCGTTGCAACTGATGCCGTACGGGTTGGCGACGATCACCCGCGCCGACTGCCCCGCCACTTCGGTGTAGCCGCGCAATTGGCTCGGGCTGCCACCGATGACTTCGTTGAGAATCGCCTGCGCCGAACCACTGTTTTTCAGGTGCGGGTTGTCAATGATGTAGCCGCCCAATTGAGTGGACGAAGCCTGGTTGGAGCCGTTGTTGAGGATGACGCCCTGCGCGCTGACGTTGTAGTCATGAAACTGGTTGTGCGACAGACCCGCCCCGTTGGGCGTGGCGATGTTGATGATCTGCACGCCGTTGCCGGCGCGGTCGAGGGTGGTGCCTGGGTTGGCCACCACAATGCCGTCCGCCTGCGCCCACATCGGCTGCCAGAACATCACGTTGGCCAGCAAAAACGCCAGTCCGCGCTTGGGCATACCGCAGAACTGATCACGGCTTTTTACGGCGGCAGATGTCAGGCGAGCGAGAAAGGCGAACTGACGAACGTCCATGTAAAGGTCTCAATGCACAGGCAGGATGGGCGATTTGAAGGCAGGCGCGACGATCCCGACGGGGTTGCGGATGGCGCCCGTCAGAGCAAAATCGGATAGGGAGAAAGTTGCGCAAGGCGATCAAGCGTTGCCCGGACGATCACGGCAAAAGCCATGAA
>Ga0157370_10005168_pt1 | contig 14718 bp, 12 predicted proteins | sample C35metaG_FD_113463 | JGI IMG/M metagenome (GOLD analysis project Ga0157370, IMG submission 113463) | Corn rhizosphere microbial communities from Kellogg Biological Station, Michigan, USA - C3-5 metaG | ecosystem: Host-associated > Plants > Roots > Rhizosphere > Soil | place: USA: Michigan...
CGTGCACGTTGTGCAGATAGAAGACCCGCTTGTCGAGCCCCGCGATCAGCGTCTCGACCGCGGCGCGATCGAAGGTACCCGAGGTCGACGTCGCGGCTCCGGCCAGGCCATCCATCACCCGCGCCTTGTCGCGTTCCGTCTGCAGGCGTCCAATGCACCAGGTGCCGGCGTTCGACAGTCCCTTGTAGTCGAGATCCACGGGATTCTGTGTGGCGAGCACGAGGCCGACGCCGAAGGCGCGGGCCTGCTTGAGCAGCGACAGGAAGAGCACCTTGGACGGCGGGTTCGCGACCGGTGGCATGTAGCCAAACAGCTCGTCCATGTACAGCATTGCGCGCAGGCTGCCGGTGCCCGACTGCGTGCGCATCCAGTTGATCACGTCGGAGAGGAGCATGCTCACGAAGAACATGCGCTCCGCGTCCGACAGGTGCGCAATGGATAGCACCGACACGCGCGGCTTGCCGGATTCCGTGTACAGCAGGCCCTTCGTACTCAGTGGCACGCCCTGCCGCCAGACTTCAAAGCCCGGCGACGCGAGCAGGTTGTTCAACCGCATGGCGAGTTTGGCTCGATCGGCGGCGGGATACACCGACTCGACATCCATGACCCCGATCGTGCTGAACGGCGGCCGCTGTATCCCGCTGATGAGCGCACCCAGATCCAGATCGTGTCCCGCATCCCACGAGGCGCGCAGCAGGTTGGCAATGAGAATGCTCTCGCGACCGTTCACCGGATCGCCGTCGATGCCGAGCAGGGCGAGCAGGCTCGTCGCCGTGGACTGCACGTGCTCGAGGTAGCGATCGCGATCTCCGCGTGCGCCCTCCGGCGGCACGCTGAAACTGCGGAGCACAGAGATGGGGATGCCCGCGCTGCTTCCCGGCGTGAACACGGCAAACTCCGCGGATTCACGAAGTCGGGTAATGCGCTCGGGTGCCTCGCCCCACTCGGCGAGTCCCTCGCGCCACTTCTTCGCCTCCGACTCGGCGTAGGCATCTGGCGTGACGCCACTGCGAGCGGCTTCCTGCTCGTCGATCCAGGGCCGGAAGTCTTCCGCATGCAATCCAGGAAACGTCAGCATCAGATTGGCGAGATCTCCCTTGGGATCGATCGCAATCACCGGAACCTTGTCGATCGCCGCTTCCTCGATCATCCCGATGCCCAGGCCGGTCTTTCCGCTGCCCGTCATTCCGATAATGACCGCGTGCGTCGTGAGATCCCTGGAGTCGTAGAGCGTGAGCGGTCCCGACGCGGCGTTTGCCTGTGGATCATAGCCGCGGCCCAGATAGAACGCGCCAAGTTTTTCAAAGTCCGCCGGATCGAGTGCAGTTGTCACGGTGTGAGCCCCTGTGGTACGCCGTTGGGGTACTTCTCCTGAATGGCCTGCTGAATGCGTTCGATCCGATGCTCGGGGTTCGGATGCGTGCTGAAGAATTCCGGCTGGCGCGCGCCGCCTTCCTGCTCGAGCGTCTGCATCACCTTGATCATCGAGCGCGGATCATAGCCGGCGTCGGACGCGAAGCGAACGCCGAGCTGGTCCGCCTGCAGTTCGTCATTGCGCCCGAACTTCATGTTCACGAGCTGGCCGATGGCAGCGATCACCGCCGCATTCCGCGCACTGGAGGGATCGTTGGGGTCGTACGTGGCGATCACGGCCGCGCCGGTGAGTCCCTGCGTGAGCTGCGACTTGGCAAGCTGCTGCGCGCTGTGGCGCGCCACGACATGACCCACTTCGTGGGCCAGCACCGTGGCCAGTTCGGCCTCACTGTGCAATTGCGTCAGGAGGCCGTCGGTGATGAACACCTGCCCTCCTGGCAGCGCGAACGCATTGATCGTCTGCGGATCGGCAAGCAGGTGAAACTGGAACTTGTACGGTGTGGTGCCCGCGGAGGAGCGCGCGACGACGCGCTCGCCGACCTGCTCGACGCGCGCGCTCGCGCCGGCATCCGAGGAGAGCCCGCCGTACTGCGCTTCCATTTCCGGCGCGGCCTGCAACCCCATGCCGATTTCCTGGTCCGCCGTCATGCTCACGTGCTGCACTTCATTCGTCACCGGATTGAGCTGTCGGGTGCCGAAGTAGGACACGAGGGCGACGCCTGCCATGATGAGCGCGATCAGCAGTCGGCCACCGCCCCCGAATCGCCGGCGCAGTTGATATCCCGGTTCCATTCCGGTCATGAGCGACCCTCCGTCGGAGTGGGAATCTCAACCTACTCCAGGCAGGCTCGACAGAAAAGATGGCCATCGGGAATCACCACTCGGCAGCGAGCGATGAAATACGCATCGGTGCGGACTGCGCACTTCCGGGACACGGCAATACGCCATATTTCTCGACCCATGCCCAATCATCACCATCCATCATTCGATCTTCGCGCCGCGATTCGCCAGGACCTGCTGGACCGTGGTTTCGCCCCGGATCTTCCGCCGGATGCGGCACGACAGCTTGCGTCGCTCAATGGTGGGGCTCCGCCCGAACGAGCCGACGACCTGCAGGACCTGCGCGCGCTGCTCTGGTCCTCAATAGACAACGACGACTCGCGTGATCTCGATCAGATCGAGGTTGCGGAGCGCGTGACCGGCGGCATTCGCGTTCGCATCGGCGTCGCCGACGTGGATTGTCTGGTCACGAAGGCGACACCGCTCGACTCCCACGCGCGGGAGAACGCCACGTCCGTATATACCGGCGTCGAAACCTTTCCGATGCTGCCGGAGGCGCTCTCGACGAATCTCACGTGCCTCGCGCAGGATGGCGAACGACGCTCTATCGTCGTCGAGTTCGTCGTCGCGCCCGATGGAACCGTCTCGGGAGCTGCCGTCCGTCACGCGCTGGTGCGCAACCGCGCGAAGCTCGCGTACGACAGCGTCGGCGCGTGGCTGGATCGCGGCGGTCCCGCGCCCGCGCCTGTGGCCGCCGATCAGGCATTGGCCGAGCAACTCCGCCTGCAGCATGAAGCCGCGCAGGCGCTGCGCACGCGCCGCGAGACGCACGGGGCGCTCGAGCTCGACACGATCGAGGCCACGCCGGTCATGACGGACGGCAACGTCACGGATCTCACCGTTCCGCGAAAGGGACCGGCGCGGGCGCTGATCGAGGATTTCATGATCGCCGCCAACACGGTCGTCGCGCAGTTCCTCGCGGAGCAAAAGCGCTCATCCATTCTGCGCGTCGTCCATGCTCCCGAGCGGTGGCCGCGCATCGTCGCGCTCGCGCGGTCGCTTGGCGAATCGCTCCCCGAACAGCCGAGCGGCACGGCACTCGCCGCGTTCCTTCGCAAACGCCAGACAGCAGACCCGCAACACTTCCCCGATCTTTCCCTCTCGATCGTGAAACTGCTCGGCCCGGGCAGCTACACCCTCGAACGTCCGGGTGATACATCGGCCGGACACTTCGGACTCGCCGTGCAGGACTACACGCACTCCACCGCGCCCAATCGCCGATACGCCGATCTCGTGACGCAGCGAATCGTCAAGGCGGCGCTGGCGAATGCGGCACCGCCGTACACGGATGCCGAGCTCACCGACCTCGCACAGCACTGCACGGCGAAAGAGGATGATGCGCGCCACGTCGAACGACTCGTGCGCAAGCAGATCGCCGCGGTGCTGCTGGCCGATCGCATCGGCGAGACCTTCGACGGCATCATTACCGGTGTCACCCCGAAGGGTACGTTCGCGCGGCTGCTGCACCCGAGCGCCGAGGGAATCGTGGACGGCGTGGATCATCGCGCAGACGTCGGCGACCGCGTGCGGCTGCGGCTGGTGCACACGGACCCGCGCAAGGGATACGTGGACTTTCGCCTAGTGTAACGCGGCGTTGCAGGTCCGTTCGTGAGGACGCGTGACATGATCGTGTCCCGCTCGTCTCCCCCGTATGGGACACACGGGCCGCGCTCTGGCAGCATGCCTGTTCACGCTCTCCTGCTGCGCCGCGACGCTGCACGCCCAGGCCGCGACTGAAGAGACTGGAAATTTCGTGGTGGGCGGGACCGTCATCTGGGTCAAGGCGACGGACGCCGGCGTCGTGCAGCTCTTCATGTCGCAGGGGTATCGCGACGCGTTCGCCCGTCCGATCGCGCTGCCCGCCGCATCGCTTCGGCGATGGGCGGAGTCGGCACAGCAAATCGCGTCTCACCAGTCACGGGAACACACCGGTGGTGATTCCGCCGAGGTCAGCAGCGGGTCTCTCGGCGAAAGCGGGATGGTGCTGGAGCGATGGGTCGCGCCAACCGGCGGCGGCGTGCGCGTGGAACGCGGCGGGCAGGTGATCCTGCACATGCCGGACGATCCCGGCCGCACCTTCATCGCCGCCGTGGCCGAGGCCGCAAAGCTGACGCAGGAAGCGTCGGCGCCGCGAGCGAGCAAGATGGTGGCGCAACGCGCGGCGGTGCCGGCACCGCGTGCCACACCGCCGCGGCTCACCGTGGTGCGCGAGCCGATGCCCGACCTCGCCACTCCGTACCAGACCGTCGCGATTACCGCTGCTCCCCCGGGTGCATCGGAGATGCCGCGAGTCAAGCTGCGCACACCCGCGGCGCGGGCGGCGCAGCTCATTCCGGCTCCCGCGGCGCGGGTCAACGCAGCGATGCATCCCGCGGTCGTCCGCGTGGCGGCTGCTCCGGCCGGCGCCGCACGTGCACCAAGCGTGCGGGTGCCGGCGCCGCGCGTCGTTCACATGGCACTCGTTCCGGCGGCGCGGATCGCCATGACCCCGGCGGCCGCGCCCGTCACCGCGCCATCGCGAGCACCGCGCGCGCCCCATGCCGCCATGCCGGCGGCGCGATCAGCCGCGCTGCTTGCCGGGCCTCGCGCCGCGTCCCCCGCGGCGTCCCCCGCGGCGTCCCCCGCGGCGTCCCTCGCGGCGTCCCCGAGCGCGCCTCCCGCAGCGCCACCAACCTCGGCGCCAAGGGAGGAGGACAAGCACATTCGCACGCCGCTCGGACCGTTCGTCGTTCCCGCCGCCGCCATGCGCACCCGCGCCTCGCAGGTGCAGTATTGCTACGCACAACTCGGGCAACGGTACGATCCCGACCTGACTGGTTCCATTGCCGTGCGCGTAAGTCTGGCGGCGGACACGGACAGTGTGACAAACGTGGAGATCACGGGGCGAACCTGGAGCACGGACGGCGTGACCGCGGGCGAGGTAGAGGCATGCGTGCGCACGCTCATTCGCGATTGGCGCTTTGAGCCATCGGAGATCCGGCGGTCGGATCGGACCATCGAGCTGCACTTCACCTTCCACCCGGACCAGGCGGACAAGCGCTGAAGGCGAACGGACGGGTCGCGGTCTCCCCTACTCTCTCCCACCATCCAGCTTTAGCTTCCGCTTTCCAGCGGCGCCGGCAGCGCGCCGCAGCGTCAGCTCCATCGCTCGCGAGCAGTCGGAGACCGTCAATGCCGCTCGACCGGATCGTGGTTGGTGTGGACTTCAGCGCGCCGTCCGTGGCCGCTGCCACCTGGGCGGCGACGCGCTTCGCGTCCGGCGCCGAGGTGGTGCTCGTGCACGCGCTCTGGATACCAGAGCCACCGGCCTTCCTCCGGGCACGGTATCCCGCGCGCGACACGCTCATCGCGACGGCGCGCGATGGCGCCGACCGCCGGCTGCGGGAGATGAGTCAGTCTCTCGGGGCGACGCGCATCTGGCTCGAGGTGCGCGAAGGAAAGGCCGCCGAGGTCATTGCGACAGTCGCCGCGGAATACCAGGCTGACGTCATCGTGGTCGGAACGCACGGTGAGCGCTCCGGCGTGTGGGGACGACTGGGCAGCACCGCCGAGCACGTGGCCCGACAGGCGCAACGGCCCGTGCTGCTCGCCACGGGTACGCTTGCGGGGGCGCCGCGCAAGCTGCTTGCTGCCGTGGATGACGCGGCGATCACGCACGGGGTGCTCGACTGGACACGCGATCTCGCGCGGCGCCACGGCGCGGAGGCCACGGCGCTGCATGTAGTGAGCTCGGCGGTGCTCGGCACCCTGGGCGCGCTCGTCGCGATCGTGAGCGGCACTCCCGAGCCCGATTTTTCCACGCTCGACCCGGCATCGCGGGATGAGGCGAACCAGTGGATGCAGCGACTCACGTCGAGCGGGTTTGACGGTGTGAACGCGCACATGGAAATCGCCTACGGTGAACCGGCGCAGCAGATCCTCGCGACGGCTGCACGACTGGGCAGCGATCTCATCGTGATGGGACGCGAGGGCTCCGGCGCGGCGCGCGAAGCGGCACTGGGCAGCGTCGTGCACGACGTGCTGCGCGGCACGCGCTGCCCGGTGCTCATGGTGGCGACGCCGGCTGCGCCTTCGTCGAGTCCGCCTTCGGCGTAGCTGCGCCCGAAGCCACCCAGACGTTGTTCGAGCGGTCGTCATCCACGAGCAGGTGATCCGGGTCCAGCTCGATCCTGGCCACCCGGCCGGGAAATTCATAGCGGCGGACATAGAGCGTCGGGCTCATGCTCCAGACCTGGGCGGGATAGCGATAGTCATGGGCGGAGCCGTCGGCCAGCGTGATCCGCACCCGGAGTGGCAGCACGCCGCGGGACTTGTTGCCATAGCCCACCACGACGATCACACTGTCGCCACGCGGCCGCGTGACGACGGTGTCCACGTCCTGGTCGAAGTGATCGTCCTCGATGAACCATTCGCGCCAGAACCAGTCCAGCCGCTGGCCGGACACGTCATCCATGGTCCGATAGAAGTCTGTCGGCGTGGGGTGCTTGTACGCCCATCGTTTGATGTACGTGCGGAAGCCGGCGTCGAACGCATCGGGGCCAATGATTTCCTGGCGAAGCAGCTGCAGCCCGACTGAGGTCTTGTCGTACTCCGTGAACCCCAGGCGGTTGGGGTCCATGCGATCCGCGGGAATTTCGATGGGCACATCAAGATCGCGCTGCTGCGTGACCTCGATCTCGTTGCGCTGCTCCGCCGAGCGCTGCATCTGGTTGCCTTTTTCCGGATAGCGGCGAGCCTCGGAGAACGTGTTGATGAAGGTGTTGAATCCTTCGTCCTGCCAGAAATGAATGCGCTCGTTGCTCCCGACGAGCATGGGGAACCAGTCGTGCCCGATCTCGTGCGTGATGACACTGTAGAGTTCGTACTTGTCGCTGCTCTTCGCCTCCATGGCGAGCATGGGATACTCCATGCCGCTCACGGGTCCCTCCACCACCGAGATCTGCGGCCAGGGATACATGTACCAGCGCTCGGAGTACTCCATGATGCTCATGCGTGCCTGATCGGCGGCATCGCTCCAGGGATCGATCGCGGAGGGCCGGTAGTAGGCGTTGGCCATGATGCCCTTCCAGCTCGATGCATCCCAGAGAAAGTCCGGCGCGGCGCCCCACGCCACATCGCGCACGTTCTTCGCCGTGAACTTCCAGGTGAGCGTCCCTGTTTTCTTCGGCCGGGCCGCGCCGCTCGCGAGATCCTGCTGCGTGATGATGTGCACCGGAGTATCGGACTTCGCGGCCTGCGCGAGCCGTGTCATCGTTTCCGGCGTGAGCACGTCACGCGGATTCTCGAGCGTGCCCGTGCCGGCAACGATGTATCCGGCCGGTACCGTGACCGCGTAGGTGAAGTCGCCGTACTCCAGGTAGAACTCGCCCTGCCCCACGTATGGATCCGTATTCCACCCGCGTACGTCGTCGAACACGGCGACCTTCGGATACCACTGGGCGATCTCGTAGAGCGATCCGTCGTGCCCCATGCGATCGGCGCCGTGCTCGGGAACCCGGAAATGCCAAGCGACATTGAACGCGGTGCTCCGACCGGGAGCCAGCGGCTCGGCCAGCTCCACGTAGAGCATGGTGTCCCATGTTCGCGTCTTGAGCGGAACGCCGCGGCCGCCCTTCGTACCGGCCTTCGCGGTGAGCTGCTCGAACCGGTCAATCACATCCCCGCCGGAAAATCCGCCACCGCCAAAGCGCGACTGCTGCGGAAAAATGTACGCATTGAGCGAGCTGTCCGTGAACGCGTTCTGCTCCACCTGCATCCAGATGTGATCGAGCGTGACGGGCGAGTTGTTCGTGTAGCGGAGTGTCAGTTCGCCCGTGACCTGATCCCTGGCCGTATCGAGGGTGGTGCGAATGTCATAATCGGCGCGCTGCTGCCAGTAACGCGGGCCGGGTTCACCGTCCGCCAGACGAAAATCATTGGGCGGCTGCGTGCGCAGCGGCGCGAAGATGGACGTATCGCCTTTGCCAGGCCGATCCACGTCATTCGCGCCTTGCGCCTCCAGCCGGGGAGCGAGGATGGCGATCGCGGCGGCGAGAGCCAGACCGATGACAGACAGACGGTGGCGCATGAGCGAGGGGTTGGTGAACGAGGCGTGCCAGCGAACGATTCGCTGGGAACAATAACGCGAAATCCACGCACATGACGCACGCGGCGGGCTCAGCGCGGCTTCCCTTGCATGCATGACAAGCCGACCCGTACGTTGCGCGATACCGCACGGGGCGGCCAACGCTCGCGGCCCCCTGCGCGTTTCATGAAGGATGGCCGCGCGGTTCCACATTCTGGAGCAGCTGACCCATGCCCGACCTCGCCTCGCTGCACCCGCAGATCGTCCACTTCGTCATCGCCCTGCTCATCATCGGTGTGCTGGTGCGCGTCATATCCGTCATTCCGGGAGGTGCCACCCGCGCATTTCTCGGACCGATGGCGGCCATACTGATCTTCCTGGGCACCGCGGCCGCCATAGTCGCCGTGGAGAGCGGCGACGAAGCCCATGAATCCGTGGAGCAGATCCCCGGCGTACGGCCGGCGGTGGAGGAGCATCAGGAGTGGGGCGAACGCACGCGGAATCTCTTCATTCTCGTGAGCGCCCTGGAGATCGGCGTTCTGATCTTCGCCGTGCGCAAGCCAGGCGTGGCACGAGGACTCCGGATTGCCTCGGCGGTCGTGGGTATCGTGGGACTCTGGGTGATCTACGAGACCGGCGAACATGGCGGCAACGTCGTGTACCGGTACGCGGGTGGCGTGGGCACCTGGTCAGGCGACACGACCGACGTGCGACGATTGCTCGTGGCGGGGTTGTACCAGAACGCCCGCACGGACCGGGCGCAGGGCAACAAGGCGGACGCGGCGCGCCTGACCGACCAACTGGCGCAGCTCATGCCAACGGATCCCACCGTACGCCTGCTGCACATTCAATCGGTGCTCCACGATCGGAATGATCCACGTCGGGCGCTCGCCATGCTCGATTCGTTGCACGCTCCGGCGAACAACCGCGGCATTCAGATCAGGAAAGGTCTCCTGACAGCGGAGGCCCTGGATTCGGCGGGCATGCGCGACTCCGCGCGCGCGGTGCTGCAGACGCTCAGCAGGAAGTATCCCACCGTGCAATCGGTCACCGCTGCGCTGGGACGCATGAAGTAGGACATGCGTCCCGGCGGTGCATCTGCTGAAATCAGTTCTCTGCGGTCGCCAGTGCGCGCGCATGGATCACCGTCTCACCGGCGATGATCTGCGGCGCATCCGTCGTGAAGTCCGGGGTATTGGACTGGAGCCAGTTCGCGGCGGCTGTCGTGGACGCGGTGCATCCCGCTTCCGTCTCGAAGACTGACACCGTCGCAAGACCATCATCGCCCGTCTTCAGCGCGTAGTAGGCGTCAAAGCCCTTGATCCGCTGGACAATGGGTACGAAGCCAGCCTCGACCTGCTTCAGCGCATCGTCCACCGAACCCGATGTCACGGTGTAGTGCCGAATCACGGTATACATTGGTCCCTCCCGCAGTTGGCGCGTGCGCTGCCACTCGAATCCTGATGTTCCTTCCTGCGTTGTCCTCCAAGGTAAAAACGGAGGCTTCACGCTACTGGATGTTCAGGAATAGTCAAGACGAGTGGCACACGTCTGCTCCCCGCGCTGCGCGACGCAACGGCATGGCGTCATCCGGCCAGGCGTTCTACTCGGTGACCACGATGGTTCCGGTGAAGTTCGGGTACGCCGACGGCGGATGGTTCTGGCAGTGATAGGTGAAGGTGCCAGCCTTGTCGAACTCGAACGAGAAGGAGGCGCCGTTCGTGCTGCCACCGTAGGTCCCGCCTCCGCTGGGCGGCGCAAGCTGCCCGCTGTCCCAGAGCAAGGAATCACTGAACACCCTGTGCGCTACGACATCCTGGTTGGTCCAGGTGATCGTCGTACCGACCTTGACGGTATCCACTTTCGGGATGAACTGATAGTTCTGAATGCTGATGGCGGGGCTTCTGTTGCCCACAGGCGGTGGCGGCGGGTTGTTGTTCATGGTGCTCGTCGGACCCGAACCGGTGCCTCCGCACGCTGTCGCTACAGCTATTGCCGCGACTGCCGCCATACTCGCGATACGCATCATGCTCCTCCGGTGTGAGTGTATCCGGAAGGAGGAATCCGGCCGGCCTGGCGATCAGTTCCGCGACGCGCCCGATCAGGGGATGCCAAGCAGCTTGTGCGTCTGCAGGCTGAGCCGCCAGCGCGGATGAGCCAGGCAGTACTCGAGCGCGGCACGTGTGTTGTCGTGCAGCGCGGGCCCGTCCATGGGCTGCAGAAAGAAGTGGTCGAAGCGCAGTTCCTCGAAACGCTCGGGGCCGGCACGCTCCTGTGGGAACACGAGTTTGAGCTCGTTACCGCTCCGCACCACGATATCCGCATCCGCCTTGGGGCTGACACAGATCCAGTCGAGTCCGGCCGGCGGCTGCTGCGTGCCATTCGTTTCTACGGCGATCTCGAACCCTGCATCGTGCAGCGCGGCCACCAGCGGCGCGTCGAGCTGCAGGAGAGGCTCTCCGCCAGTGCAGACCACGAATGGCCTGGTTGAGCCGCGCAGCGGCACCGGCCACTGCGCGTGCACGGCGTCCGCGAGCTCGCGCGCGGAGGCAAAGCGTCCCCCGCCGGGCCCATCGACGCCGACGAAGTCCGTGTCGCAGAACTGGCACACGGCAGCCGCCCGATCGCGTTCACGACCCGTCCACAGATTGCAGCCGGCGAAGCGGCAGAACACGGCGGGACGCCCGGTATTGGCGCCCTCGCCCTGCAGCGTGTAGAAGATTTCCTTGACGGCGTAGCTCATGCGGGAGTGGCTCTCGCATGCCGGTAGGGCGCAGGGTCGGCAAGGCCGGCCTGCGCGAACCCGCGCAGACGGAGCAGGCACGCATCGCACTCGCCGCACGCGGCGCCCATGTCGTCCGGGTCGTAGCAGGAGCGGGTGAGCGCGTAATCCACCCCCAGCGCCGTGCCCGAGCGAATGATGTCGGCCTTGGTGAGCTGGAGCAGCGGTGCGTGAATGCTGAGCTGCTGTGTTCCGTCCACTCCGGCCCTGGTGGCGAGAGCCGCCAGCCGCCGGAAGGCGTCGAGATACTCCGGCCGGCAGTCGGGATAGCCGCTATAATCGAGCGCGTTGACGCCGATGAAGATGTCCTGCGCGGGAAGCACCTCGGCCCATGCCAGGGCGAAAGACAGAAAGATCGTATTGCGCGCCGGCACGTATGTCACCGGAATGTCCGACCCCATCTGCTCCGTGGTGCGCCCTTTCGGGACCGCGATGTCGCCCGTGAGCGCGGAGCCGCCGAAGAGGCGGAGGTCGATGTCCACCACGACATGACGCGTGACGTGCGCACGCGCGGCGATCCGGCGCGCCGCGTCCACCTCCACTTCATGGCGCTGGCCATAGCGGAAGGTGAGCGCGCACGGCTCGAAGCCGCCAGCGTGGGCCATGGCGAGCACGGTGCTGGAGTCCAGGCCGCCGCTCAGCAGCACCACAGCAAGCGGGCGCGCGCCATTCCTGCCATTATTCACGTCCATGCGCTAAGAATAGGCACCATTCTCCGCCAACGCAGCCGCCGCACCGCGCCTTCCGCCACGCCGCGGCGCACGCCGCCGGCCCTACGCCAACGACACCATGCCGACGCCCGCGATTCTCGAGACCTTTCCCAATCCGCGCCCGGGGCGCTCGTATGAAATCCGTCTGGAGTGCCCGGAATTCACATCGCTCTGCCCCGTGGGTGGCATCGAGGGCGACGCGCGCGAGCTTTCCCTGCTCACGGGCGGCGCGCCCGACTTCGGCACGATCCGCATTGCCTACATCCCGGGCGCCGTGTGCATCGAACTCAAGAGCCTCAAGCTCTATCTCTGGAGCTACCGCAACGACGGCGTGTTCTACGAAAATGCCGTGAACACCATCCTCGATGATCTCGCCGCGCGGGCGCAACCGGTGTGGATGGAGGTGAGCGGTGACTTCAACGTGCGCGGCGGCATTCGGACCGTCGTGACGGCGCACCACGGCACACGTCCTGGCGCGCCCGTCACACCCTGACAGCTCCGTGCCAGCTCGTCGCGCTCAGTGCACTCCGGCGTGCTCCACCGCCGGCTCCGGCGACCAGGTCCAGTGCTGCACCTCCGGCATGTCCTCGCCATGCGCGACGATGTAGGCGCGATGTTCCGCGAGCTTCTCCTCGAAGAAGCCGATGCTCTCGTCATGGCCCGTGCGCCGCAGTGCTTCGATCGCGAGATCATAGCGGCTCATTCCATTCAGCACCGTCATGTCGAACGGCGTCGTGGTGGTTCCTTCCTCCACGTAGCCACGAACGTGAAAGCGCTGCGGATTGGGGCGGTGATAGATGATCTCGTGCACGGCATCGGGATACCCGTGGAACGCGAACACCACCTGCATGTCGGTGCCGAACAACGCGGCAAAGCGCGCGTCGGGCAGCCCGTGAGGGTGGTCCCGCTGCGACTGCAGCGTGTAGAGATCCACCACGTTTACCACGCGTACGCGAAGCGATGGCGCGGCGCGACGGAGCCACCAGGCTGCCGCCAGCGTCTCGCGGGTGGGCACATCCCCCGCGCACGCCAGCACGACGTCCGGCTGGTCACCGTCGGTCTCCGCCCACGTCCAGCGGCCGGCGCCCTGGGCACAGTGCCGCGCCGCATCCTCCATGGCCAGCCACTGCGGCATGGGCTTCTTGGACGCCACAATGAGATTCACGTAGTCGCGACTGCGCAGGCAGTGATCGATCGTGGAGAGCAGCGTGTTGCCATCGGGCGGTAGATAGATACGCGCGATCCGCGCCTTCTTGGTCATGAGCATGTTGATGAAGCTCGGACCCTGATGACTGTAGCCGTTGTGATCCTGTTCCCACACGTGACTCGTGATCAGGTAGTTGAGCGACGCGACCGGCACGCGCCAGGCCACCTCGCGTGACATCTTCAGCCACTTCGCGTACTGCTGCATCATGGAATCCACGATCGTGAGAAACGCCTCGTAGCAGGCAAAGAGGCCGTGTCGCCCGGACAGCAGATAGCCCTCGAGCCATCCTTCGCAGCAATGCTCGCTCAACACTTCCATCACGCGCCCGTCGCGCGCGAGAAATTCGTCCGACGGCACCATGGGCAGCATGAAGGCCCGCTCCGTGGCCTCAAACACGGCCTGCAGGCGATTGGATGAGGTCTCGTCCGGACAGACCAGCCGGAAATTCCGCGTCTGTGCGGTCGCACGGAACAGGTCGCGCAGGAATGGCCCAATGACTTCCGTATTCCGCTCGATGATGGCGCCCGGGGCCGGGACCGTCACTGCATACCGGGCGTAGTCCGGCAGCTCGAGCGGCACGAGACGCGTGCCGCCGTTGGCGCTTGGGCTGCGTCCGAGACACAGTTCCGCCTTGGGGAACGACGCCACGACGGACGCGCGGGCGCGACCGGATTCGTCGAACAGTTCCTCGGGACCGTAGCTCCGCATCCAGTGCTCGAGGATCGCCAGGTGTTCAGGATTCGTGGCGGGATCTTCGATGGGAATCTGATGCGCATGAAACGTCCCTTCGAGCGGCCTGCCATCGAGCATCGCCGGCGCACCCCACCCCTTGGGTGTACGCAGGATGATCACCGGCGGGCGCGGCAGATCGTCCAGATGACCGGCGCGCGCTTTCGCTTGGCGCTGGCGGAGCAGTCCATGGGCCCAGTCCATCGCGGACCACATCTCCCGGTGCACCGGCAGCGGATCATTGCCCGCCACCTCACGCGGCTCATACCCCATGCCCGTGAAGAACTCGCGCAGCTCGCGCTCCGCGAAGCGTGCGAGAATTGACGGGCCGGAGAGCTTGTACCCGTTGAGATGCAGAATGGGGAGCACCATCCCGTCGCTGGCCGGGTTCATGAAGCGGTGGGAGTGCCATGCGGCAGCGAGCGGTCCGGTCTCCGCTTCGCCATCGCCAATGAGACACGTCACAAGGAGATCGGGATCGTCGAGCGCCGCTCCCGCGGCGTGCGCCAGCGAGTAGCCGAGCTCGCCCCCCTCGTGCAGCGAGCCTGGCGTGAGCGCCGTCACATGGCTGGGGAATCCTCCAGGCCAGGAGAACGCGCGCACGAACCGGTTGAGTCCCGTTTCGTCGAGCGCGTATTCGGGATAACGCTCCGTGAGCGTGCCTTCCAGATAGACGTTGGCCAGTACGCCAGGCGCGCCGTGTCCGGTGCCCACGACGTAGAGCGCGCGTACGCTCGTATCCTGAATGAGCCGGTTCAGGTGCGCGTACACGAGATTGATGCCCGGCACCGTGCCCCAGTGGCCCAGCAGCCGCTTCTTGATGTGGCGGGGTTCGAGCGGCCGCCGGAGCAGCGCGTTGTCGCACAGGTACAACTCGGCGAGGCTCAGATAATTCGCCGCGCGAAACAGCATCTGGAGTTGATCGAGTCGCTCCGGGGACTGCGTCATGACACACCTCCTGTCACGCACGACGCGCGTCACGCGAGCAGGCGAGCCGCGTGTCGTGCAATCA
>Ga0157370_10005169_pt1 | contig 14717 bp, 14 predicted proteins | sample C35metaG_FD_113463 | JGI IMG/M metagenome (GOLD analysis project Ga0157370, IMG submission 113463) | Corn rhizosphere microbial communities from Kellogg Biological Station, Michigan, USA - C3-5 metaG | ecosystem: Host-associated > Plants > Roots > Rhizosphere > Soil | place: USA: Michigan...
AACCACTCGAATGTGACAGATCCGTCTTTCAGAACTCTGCCGTCCGCGAGTTGTCCGGTCTGCTTGGCGATCTCAGCCTTCAGCGCATCTCGCGCCTTCAGCTTCTCGTCATCTGCGATTTGAGGCCGAGCCGAATGCACATGCGAACAGATCGGACATTTTCGGTTGTGGAATCGATCACTTCCTTGCGGTAGAAGCCATACCAAGCCTTCCCACGCAGGACAATCGAGCCCGTCTGATGCGATATGCCCATTGGTTCCTCAAGTTCTGTGGGGGAAGGACAGTGGGCTCTTCCATTTTAGCTGGCTCGACGGCCCATGGAAGAGACTCGTTCCCGCTCATCGATGAAGACTTCAATGCCGCTCGGACGGTAGCGAAGCGTGCCATCTCTCATGCGGATCACAGGAAGCAGCGGTTTCTTTCGCGAAGAGTGGTCCCATCCCCAATCCGTGCTAACGTTCAATCGCTTTGCCACATCGTCCGCTGTAAGCAACGGCTCTACATCGGTCGATCTTCTGGGAGGCTTTCGAAAGAGAGCGTGTGATCGTTCACCGTTCGAGGGTCGTTCGATTCCATTTGTGTCGAGTCTGGCGATTGATTGAGCAACCGGAGATGTTCTGTCCATCGGGCACCTCACGCTACTTATTAGTTTGAGCGTGAAGCCTGTGCGCTTTTGCGTCCAATACTTTTTCCCTATTGCGCACAAGGTTTTATCTATCGCGGTTGCCCGGCAGCCAGGCAGGGGACGGTTACCAGACGGTTTCCGGATACCACCAGGTGCCTTATTGACTTGCCGGTTCCCCTCCCAAACCATGAAGGCATGAAGAGTTGACAGTATTTCCACGGGCCAGGAATTCAATCGGGTCGGTCGGATCGACGATAGCCAGAGGAGCATCAAGGTTATGTCAGACTCCCTCACATTCCGTCTTCTCCAATACATCAAGGCAGTCGCCGACACTCTGAACTTTACCCGCGCAGCAGAGCGTCTTTACGTTGCGCAACCGTCACTCAGCCAACAGATTCGAGAACTCGAGGATCAACTCGGGTTTCCGATCTTTGCGCGCAACGGCGGTATCCGCGTCACTGACTCCGGGCGTCTCTTAGTTGCCTATGCAGAATGCGCTCTGCGGGAGCGGGATGAGATCGTAGCGATGGCTCGCGCGATTCATCGCTGTCAGGTGCCACCCCTCCATCTCGGCTTCTCTTCGTTCATTAACGTCGGCCTCTTGGAGAACTTTCGTGAATCCTATAGCGAGATGTTTCCCGGCTGTGAGATTCAACTCTCTGGTAGCGATCCAGTCCTCGCGCTACAGCGATTGAATCAACGTCGATTGGATTGCGCGATCCTTCCGATGCCCATCGACGAAGACTCTACAATGTCCAGCAAATCTCGCGGTCTCCGTTGGTCGTTTGCCTGCGCGCCGATGACGCGCTCGCGAGGCAGGCACAACTCGACATTCATGAAGTAGCGAAATGCGTCAAGATCTTTCGCGATCCGGAGTTGCACCCTTCCGCCATTCTCGCCTGCTGGAGATGTTCAACGAGGTGGGAATCACCCTCTCTCTGGCAAACTCCGCCAGGACACACTCCGAAGTCCAATGGATGGTCAAAGCGGGCTACGGCTTTGCCCTTGTCGATCAGCTCTTGCCTCTCGATATGGGTCTCGTCACGCGACCGATTGCAGGCGTCAACTGGACAGCCGATATGGCCTTCGTACACCGGAGTCGGGCGGACCATATTGCGCTGCCATTCATCGAGCGCTTCCTCCAGAAGAATTGGCAGAACTTCGGGCGAAAGAAACGTCCTTCAGAAAGCCTTCGGCCCGAGCAGTTGAAGTTGCTGGCATGAGAGGGAGCGCCATAGACAAAAGCTATGGCGAAATAGCGAAGAAGTATTGGACGAATCCCAAAACGGCTCTAGGTTTCCTAAGATGACAACCCAATTCAAGCCGTTAGAAGGGAGATAACATGCCGCGCCAACTTCATCTCGTCAAACATCCCACCCACCGGTGTCAGCGTTTACCGCGAGATCGAACGCGAGTTTGCTGTCGGCGACCGCATCCAGTTCACCGCACCCGCCAAGGCACTCGGTGTCTCCAACCGTGACCTCGCACAAATCGAATCCATCAGCCCCGCTGGACATATCTTTGTCCGTCTCGACAATAACCGTCAGACTGAGTTCCATGCCGCCGAACATCGTCATTTCGACCACGGCTACGCCGTCACCAGCCACAGTTCTCAGGGACTGACTGCCGAGCGCGTCCTCATCCACGCCGATACCACCGTCCACCCAGACCTGCTCAATTCCCGTTTTGGCTATGTGTCCATCTCCCGAGCCAGCCACGAAGCAACACTCTTCACCAACGACATGACCAAACTCAGCCCACAACTCAGCGCCGAGGCCTCGAAGACCTCCGCACTGAAAATCAACCAGGCACCATCGGTCGCTCTGGGGATTGGGATGGGGATGTGACACGAAACCGTAGAATGGGGGAGAGATGAAAGCTATTTTCGAGGAACTACAACGGCATCCGCGCCGGAATCGTTGAATTGTTGAACGCGGCACGTTCTTCTGCGGCTCGAAATGTCAATTCGATAATGAGCGCTGCGTATTGGGAAATTGGGCGGCGCGTCGTCATCCGTAAGCAAAGTGGTGAAAAACGGGCGGAATATGGTGAGCAGTTAATTGAGCAACTCGCGGAAGACTTGACGCCGCAATTTGGCCGAGGGTTCGGGAAAGCCAATCTCTGGCAAATGCGCGCTTTCTACCGTTGCTGGCCGGAGGAGAAGATTCTCCAGACAGTGTCTGGAGAATCTTCTAACCGTAATGCTATGAGCGATGTAAGTGAATCCTCACTAGGCATTTCCAGTCTTGCTGCGCGGTTTCCATTGCCTTGGTCCGCCTATGTCCGCCTGCTCTCTGTCAAAAATCCAGATGCACGAGCTTTCTATGAAACCGAAGCACTGCGGTCTGGTTGATCTGTCCGGCAGCTTGACCGGCAGACCGGCAGCCAGTTCTATGAGCGGATAGCCCTCTCGAAGAACAAATCGGCCATGCTGGACAAAGCGGGGAAAGGGGAGCCGAGCGATATTGTCACGCCGGAAGAGGCCATCAAAGATCCGTTCGTCCTTGAATTCCTCAATCATAAGGACGAATATTCTGAATCTGATTTGGAGGAGGCGCTGATTCAGCACCTCACCGATTTCCTGCTGGAGTTGGGTGACGATTTCGCATTTCTTGGCCGCCAGCGGAGACTTCGCATCGACGACAACTGGTTTCGCATCGACCTCATCTTCTTTCACCGTCGTCTACGCTGCCTCGTCATCGTAGACCTCAAAGTAGGCAAGTTCAGTTATGCGGACGCGGGCCAGATGCACCTCTACTTCAACTACGCACGGGAGCACTGGATGAAGCCAGGTGAGAATCCTCCTGTCGGGCTGATTCTCTGCGCCGAAAAGCGTGCAGCCGAAGCCCATTACGCACTCGACAACCTCTCCAACAAAGTGCTCGCGGCTGAATATCAAACTGTTCTTCCCGACGAAAAGGTCATCGCCGAAGAATTGGAACGTTCCCACCAGGAACTGGGAAAACGGACTTCACGTAGTGACTGATCCACTCAAAGTCCACTTCGAGAATCGCTAGTGTATTCGATCACGTTGGATGATTTCCGCTGAAGCGAGAAATTTCAGAATTTTCACTTGCCTATAGCATCAGCTACGGCAGGAATCATTCTTCTGCTTTGCAACGCGTGAAGCAGAAGAGGCTCGATCAGACGGCGAATTCCTGTATTTGCAAAACCAGCCCATGCGACATCGGCTTCCAGATTTAAAGGCGCATTAAGGGGATCGCCAAGCGCGTTGGTAATTTCGATTCCGGCTTCGCGCGCAATCAGCTCGGTGCAGAGATCGTAGGGATGGCAGCACAGTCCCGGAACAAGTTGCCGCTCCAGTAGTAGCGGCTCCAATAATGGCCGCAGATCGGTGAGAAATCGATCGTGGCCCTGGATGAGTTCATTTAACTGGCCACCAGTGGACAGATATTGATCTTCAAAGCAATATGCCTTTCCCTGTCGCCTTTCACCGGATGCCGCGTGCGCAATTTCATCGTCAATCGAGGCCAGAATGTCGCGTCCCCCAGCAAAGAAGCGCGCGACCGAGCAAAAGCCACTCGCGATATCTGTCGAACTCGATGGGCGCAACGCGAGCGGTGTGCGCTCGCCTGAAAGCCGGTTGTAGCGTTCCGCAGAAGCCCCCTTTCCGCGAACAGCCCAAAGGCAGTCGCTCAAGTGCTGCTTTACTAAGGGGATCTCCGTTTGCACCGCAAGTTCGATCTCTGCCAGGGAGGTTGCGTCTCCGTGGTTTGGCGCCACGCCTGTGAGTATCCAACCGCTTCGTTTCTGATACATCAGGCATCGAGTGCCATCGATTGGATCGGCGATGATTCTCCACTGGGCATCCTGCTCGCGTGCGCCACGAGGCAAAACACTCTTACCCTCGCGAAGACCCTCCGCAATCAAAACTATCGGCGTCTGCGCAGCGATCTCGCGTTCAAAGAGAGCGATCAGGAGTTCTTCGCTGATCCGGTCGATGGCATAGATCGTGTCCCCTTCTCCGTCCTCCACGACTTGAGCGAGTTCGGCGGTGGCCGATATCTCGGTTGCCGCAAGGACAGCGTCGCGGATCTGCTCGTGTATCGAACGTATGGCCGAGAGCATTTGAACTGGGACAGACATCGCAATCTCCTGATTTGGGTGGGGAGTCCATTCTGTATTGGAAATAGATCTTCAACGCACGGTAAAAATCTGCAAAAAAGTGATTGACACATCTTTCGTTTTATGGTCTGTTACATAATAACAAACAATATGAGATATTTTAACAATCACAAAGAGCACATTTCTCCGATTGATCGCCAGAGCGAACTGCTGCTCAAGATCAAAGAGCAGGGCAATGCATCCATCAGCGAACTTGCCGAGCATTTCCAGGTGTCGGAGATGACGATCCGGAGAGTCATTCATCGGCTCGCAGACGCGGGATTGGTCATTCGGACACCAGGCGGCGCCATGTCAGCGCCTGCCGGCTCGATGGAAAAAACTTTTCTGGAGCGTTCGGCAAAGATGGCGGGAGCTAAGGAAGCTCTGGGCCGGACAGCAGCCGGGTTGATCGCCGAGGGCGAAACGGTCGTCATGGATTCCGGCACGACCACGCAATGTATCGCGCGTTATATGGCTGCCCGGCACAATCTGGTTGTGATTACTCCATCCCTGGCCGTGCTCGATGAGTTGGCCGGCAGTCCGGGTGTTCAGGTGCGGTTGACCGGCGGCGTTTACCGGCGCAGCAGCCATGACCTGGCCGGCAATGCCGTGATTGATGCGCTGGACGGTGTCCATGCCGACAAGGTCTTCTTCGGTGCGGCCGCATTGTCTTTTCGAAAAGGTGTGATGAATTACGACGCTCAAATGCCGAGATCTTTTTTGCGCGCCGGCAAAGAGAAAATTCTGGTGATCGACAGCAGCAAACTAGGCAACGAGGCCGTGTACAGGCTTTGTCCAGTGGAGAACTGTGACCTTGTCGTAACCGATGCAGGCGTCAAGTCTTCTGATCTGAGCAGGTTGAAGAAGCTGACCAAGGTGCTTGTCGCCGAGTAGTTGTCCCTCGCAGCACAGATTCCAATTCTGAAGGTGGCCCATGAAACAATTTCGCTGGCTTTGTCTTCTTATGCTTGCAATATGCTCGCAAGTCACATTCGCGCAGATCAACACAGGCAAAATTGCCGGAACCGTCACCGATAACACCGGAGCCACAATTGCGGATGCGAGTGTGCGCGCTGTTGAAGATGGAACGGGAGTGATCACGCAAACCCGCACCGAGGAGCATGGCGACTACCTGTTGAACTTCCTGTCGCCCGGGACTTATAGGATCGAGACGGAAAAGGCTGGATTTCAAAAGGCCATCACCTTGGGAGTTACTGTAACTGCGGGCGGCAACATCCGCGTCAACGTCCCTTTGCTTGTAGGTAAGGTGACCGAGGTCGTGCAGGTAATGTCCAATCCGATTGCAGTTGCAACGGAGACGTCTGAACTCTCACAAACCTTCAGCTATAAAGAGCTGGACGCGCTTCCTAATATAGATAGGAACCCGCTCTACCAGTTGAACCTGATGCCCGGCGCAAACAATGATGTTGGGAGCGGAAACTATGGGAGCAACGGGAATGAGAATGGATCGGCAGTTGGGCAGACGCGTCCGCAACTGGCTTCGCTGGGAGGCGTGGATGCCAATGCCAACAGCGTGTACATCGAAGGCATATTCAATCGTGAACCGCAGAATGCCTACATTGGCCTGACGCCCCCGATCGAAGGTATCCAAGAGGTGCAGGTCTACACGGGCAAATACAATGCCGAGTTCGGATTCTCGGGCAGCGCGGTCGTCAATATCGTCACCAAATCAGGCACGAACAAATTTCACGGTGCGCTGTTCGAGTTTCTGCGCAACAACGCGACAGATGCGCACAACTACTTTTCGACGGATTCAACCCCATTCCAATACAACCAGTTTGGGGGAGCCATTGGCGGCCCGATACTCAAGAACAGGCTCTTCTTCTTTGCGGATTACCAGGGGACAAAATTTAATCAGAGTAGTCCAGAGTTCACCACGGCACCCACGGCCAAGATGATCCAGGGCGATTTCTCGGAGTTGTACGATCCAACTCAGCCCGTTGATGGAGCTGGCAATACCTGGGGGCAACTGTATGATCCGTTCACGCGTACCTTCGACAGCCAAACGGGTCAAGTAACTGGAGCCACGCCTTATCCGAACAACGTGATTCCACAGAACCAATGGGATTCTGCGGCCGCGAAGATGAATGCGGCAAAGATCTTCGGTGAGGCGAATCTGCCGGGGATCAGCAACAATCTGTACTATCTTGGTCGCGCGCGGCAGAGCGTGAACCAGGGTGATGGGCGATTGGACTATAACTTGTCCGAACGCCATCGTGTCTTCTTTCGCTACTCCATCCTGAACTCTGTCACAGATAACTCGACCAATATTAATCAGTTCTACCAGGATTGGAACGCGGACTCGCTGACCTGGAACCAGAACTTGCAATTGTCGGACCTGTTCACCTTCAGCGCGACCAAGATGAACGAGTTGCGCGTCGGCTTTTCGCGCTCCAACGTTCACACGAGCAACAAGAGCCTCGGCGCGGACTGGAACAACAGCTTTGGCATCCCAAACGGCAATCTGGGAACTGAGGCCACGCGGGGGTTGGCGGAGATTGCAATATCGCCGATCCACGCAGTTGGAATGCCAGACTGGGTTGGCCACATCTACAGCAACACGATCTCAGTTACGGACAACTACACACTGATCTATGGAAAACACACGATCAAGGTCGGGACGAATCTAAATCATGTGCAGGATGTTTCGGCGGACACGATTGGCGGCGACAATCCGCGTGGTGCATTGTCCTTCGATCCTGCGATGACATCGTACGACGGCAACACCGGGCCCTATGCCTATCCGAGCTTCCTGCTGGGAGCGATGACCAGTAGTGCGCGGGCATCGTTCGTGCATGGCGCTCCCTTCCAGAGCTACTGGCAGAATGCATGGTATGCGCAGGACGACTATAAGCTGCTACGATCGCTGACGTTGAATGTAGGTCTGCGCTATGAGTTGGTGACTCGCCCAGTCGAACGGCACAACAGGGAGTCCAACTGGGACATCTCGACCAACAAGATCGTGGTTGCGACATCGAACGACCGCAGTCCCGGAGTGAATCTGGACAAGGGCTCCTGGGGGCCGAGGATCGGTCTGGTCTGGAGCCCGGACAACGGCAAGACCAGCATTCGTGCAGGGTATGGCGTGTCGTATTGGATGGCGAACTGGACTGGGCCTCTGACCGTGCTTGGGCTGACATATCCGAACTACGCCAAGGCCGCCCTTCTGACGCCAAACAACCTGACCCCTTCCCTTTTGCTAGCGAGAGATGGAATCCCCGTCCCTGCCGCCGAGACCGATGGCTCAGGAAATCTGTTGATTCCCGACAATGCAGTGATCCGCGGCGTCGTTCCGGGATGGAGGGCGCAGAGCGTAGACCAGAAGACACTCAACGTCGAGCGAGAGATTCTCCCAGGCATGATTGTCGACATCGGTTATCTCGGCGTACGGGGCAGGCACAACCTGCATAGCTGGAATATCAATCAGGCGCCTCCGTCGGCAGATCAGAGTGGCGACTATCAGACCCGCAGGCCGCTGTATGGCCTCTACCCTAGTCTTGGAGATGTTCCTATTTCCGACTCCAATGCGAACAGCTACTACAACGCCCTCACGGTGCGACTTGCGGCGAATGTGGGACGCGATCTCTATGTGAATGCCAGCTACGCGCATGGCCGCAGCTTCGCGGATGGCAACAACCTGGACCAGAGTAATCTCCGCCAGTATTACGGCCCCACACAGCAGGACATTGCACACATCTTCAACGCGCAGGCTATTTATACTTTGCCCATTGGCAAGGGCAAGACATGGCTGGGCCACAGCAATCGGTTGGTGGACACGTTCATCGGCGGCTGGGAGTATTCCGCGCTTCTGCATATGCGCAGCGGCACGCGCTTCGATGTGACTTCGGGTGTGAGCACCCTCAACAACGGCCAGTCCAATCGTCCCGACCGAATCGGCAGCGGCAAACTCAGCGATCCCACAATTAATAAGTGGTTCGACACATCTGCATTTGTGGATCACCTGGAGCAGGGGACGTATGGCAACTCCGGAATCAATCCGCTATATAGCGACGATCAGATACAGTTGGACTCCTCGCTTTCAAAGCAATTTCCTCTTGCCGAAGGAGCGCATCTCGAGTTCCGGGTGGATGCATTCAACACCTTCAACCATCCGGATTTCAGCGCACCGGATTCAACCGTAGGAAGCGATACAGAGGGGCAGGTATTCTCGACCTCAGTCGATAACAGACGGCTCCAGTTGTCGCTTCGGGTGGCGTTCTAAAGAGAGCACGTCGCTGAACTAGATAAGGACGATATGAGTCAGGCAGCAAAGAGCGGTTTGCCGAGATTACTGGTGATTGGCGCGAGAGGGTTTCTTGGAACATTTTTGACCGGCCGAGCCGTCAGTCACTATGAAGTGTTCCGGGCAGACCGGTCGCGGGAGAGTGCGAGGACCGACGTAATCGTGGATGTGGCTGACGCTGCGAGCGTCAGCGCAGGGATGAATGCGGTGCGGCCTGATGCAGTCGTACTGCTGGCCGCAATCTCGGATATTGATCGCTGCCAGCGAGACCCGGAGTTGGCCATATCGGTCAATCTCCGTGGCGCCGAATGCGTAGCGAATGCCTGTGCGCGCAGTGGAGCGCGATTGCTGTTTACCTCGACGGGCGCTGTGTTCGATGGCCTCAACCAAGGCTACAGCGAGGAAGACGAGGTAAGCCCATCAAGCGTTTACGGAGAAACCAAGGCGCAGGCGGAGGCTGTTGTGCAGGCGCTCACGCCCTCAGCCGTAGTAGTGCGCGTATCGCTAGTATTGGGCAGAACTGGCAAAACAGGAACAAATTCACTGCTCGATGGCATGATGCGCCGGTGGAGCGCTGGAGAGGATGTGTCCGCCTCGGTGCTCGAATCACGCAATCCCATCGACGCCGGAACGCTGAGTCAATGGATGCTGGAGTTGCTGCGAGAGGAGCGCAATCAAGGCATCTTTCACACCGGTGCAACGGAAGCGAAGACACGCTATCAACTGGTGCAAGCGGTGGCCCAGCGCCTCCAGGTTTCCGAGGCGCTGGTCAAGGCAGAGTTGCAGCCGGCTGCAGGACGCGCGCCACGCGGTGCGCACCATTTTTTGTTAACAGGCAAGATCAACAGGGCTTGTGCGACGCAGTCGCCGAGTTGGGAAACAGTCATCGAGAGGAGTTTGAATGAAGTTGCCGAAGGCAGTCTTTGAGCTTGAGTTTGGTCACGGTTCTATCTATGGAGAAGAAGAAAAGGCAGCAGTGCTCGCGGTTATGGATGCAAATGCGCCATCCTGCGGTCCCAGAGTAAAAGAGTTCGAAGAGACATTCGCCAAATACTGCGGAACAAGCTATGGGCTCGCTGTCACCTCGGCGACAACCGGGCTGGAGTTGGCTATGATCGCCGCCGGCGTGGGGCCGGGGGATGAGGTCATCACGACTCCGCTCAGCTGGATCTCAACGGCGAATGTGATCAGCGCGCGCGGAGCCAAGGTGGTGTTTGCGGATGTGGATCAGCATACACTGAATCTCGATCCGGCTTCCGTGGCGAGCAAGATCACCGCCAAGACCAAAGCCATTCTGCCGGTGCATCTCTATGGGCAGTGTTGCAACATGGACGCGCTGAACGAACTGGCGCGACCGGCTGACATTGTCGTCGTCGAGGATGCGGCCCATGCCGCTGGGGCGGAGTACAAAGGCAGAAAGGCCGGTTCATTGGGAGATATCGGCGTCTTCAGCTTCCATCAGCAGAAGAACATGGTAACGCTCGGCGAGGGCGGGATGGTCACCACCGGCAACAAGGAGCTTTATGAGCGGATGCTTTCGTATCGCTCCCTCTGCTGCCGCACCTACGATCCCAAAGGCAAGTACCTGGCCATTGATGAGAACATCCAGCCCATGGGCAAGCGCTATTGGTATCTGGAGTTCGATGGCATCGGCTTTAACTATCGGATGACGGACATCCAGGCAGCAGTAGGCCTGGTGCAGCTTGGCCGGCTGGATGGGATGAACGCCCGGCGCAGAGAGATTGCCGCAACGTATACGGCAGAGCTGGTAGGAATACCGGGGCTCGATCTGTTGCGGACGGAGCAGGATCGCAAACATGCGTTTCATATCTTCACCGTGCTGGTGCGGCCGGAGTTCCCGCTCAGCAAAGAGGAGTTCATGTGGGAGCTCTATACCAAGAAGGGCATCAAGGTCTGGTCGCATTACATGCCGATTCATCTAACGGAGGCGTATCGGAATTTAGGCCACCATGCAGGCGAATGCCCGGTAGCGGAACAGCTCTTCGACCAGTATGTGAGCATTCCTATTCACCCGCGCATGACAGAGAAGTCTATCCAATATGTGGTTGACAGCATCAGGGAGCTTGCTTGAACGATTTTGAATCAGTGGTGCGCGGCCTGCGTGGCCCGACGGAGCTGTTTACCAGCGCTGAGCCAATCTATCTCAGCCGCGCGCCGGGACGACTCGATTTGATGGGCGGCAATGTCGATTACACCGGAGGGTTGGTCTTTGAGGCCACCATCCGCGAGGCGACGTGGGCCGCGGCACAGTTGCGAAATGATCGCAGCATTGTGCTCGTGAACCCGCAGATGGACGACTCGCAATGGCGCCCGCGGGTCGAGATGCCGCTCGACGCGCTCACCAGTGAGGCAGAGGTTCGGGCGATGGTCAACAGCAGCCCGGAGATTCGCTGGACCGCGTATGTGCTGGGCATCTTCCATCTTCTCCTACTGAGGTGGCCGCGAAAGGTGCAGCGCGGCCTTACGCTCTATCTGCAATCTGATGTGCCGCTGAACAAGGGTGTGAGCTCCTCTGCGGCGGTCGAGGTGGCCACTATGAAGGCTGCCGCCGCGGCGTATGGCATCACTCTTGAGGGTGTCGAATTGGCCGAGGCCTGTCAGTGGGTCGAGAATGTGATTGCCGAATCGGCCTGCGGCATCATGGATCAGGCTGCATCAGTGCTCGGCGACGAAGGACATATTCTCCCCGTCCTGTGCCAGCCCTGCGATGTGCAGCCACCAGTGAAACTGCCGGAGGAACTGCAGATATGGGCGATTGATTCGGGTGTGAAACATGCTGTGACAGGCATGGAATACGAGGCGGCGCGAGCGGCCGCATTCGTGGGTTATCGGATGATTTGCGAATGGGAGCAGTTGCCTGTTCGACTGGATACGGAGGGGCGTATTCCGCGATATCGTGACCCACGTTGGAATGGCTATCTGTCGAACATTAATCCTTCTCTGTTTCGCTCAAGATACGAGACGCGTCTGCCTGAGAGCATTAGCGGAGCGGCATTGCTGGCCGAAGGGAAGCAGCACGCTGACCCGTTCACGCAGATTCGACCGAATGGGGCCTATCCCATACGTGCCTGCACGCGATATGCAGTGGAAGAGCAGCATCGTATCGAGCTGTTTGTGGAACTGGTTCGCGGACTAAGCCATGAGCCTCAACACGCAGGCTTTTGTCTACTCGGCGACCTGATGTTCCAGTCGCACTGGTCTTACACCGAGTGTGGATTGGGCTGCGAAGCAACAGATCGTCTGATTGAACTGGTTCGCGAAGAACTGGGCGAGGGCAAGCTCTACGGAGCAAAAATTACTGGCGGCGGCGCAGGTGGTACTGTCGCCGTGCTGGGTTCGCGCGGGGCACGCGCTAGCTTCGAGCGTGTCGTGAATTGTTACGCAGAGCAGCAGGGCGTCATGCCCTATGTCTTTGAAGGCAGCTCACCGGGAGCAGACAAATTCGGCATTCGGATCATAGGAGCGGATGCATGAGTGGCTCGGTTCTGATTGAGCGGAAGCGGCGCAGCACCGCATGGTATTTTCTCCTGCTCGCATTGGCCTCGCTCATGTGGTCTGGACAGGGAACAGCTGTGAAGGTCCTTGGCCGGCATCTGGGACCGATTGCGATCACCTTTCTGCCTTTCTACTGCACGACACTTCTGGCCATTCCGCTGCTATTGAAGATGCGGCGCAACAGGCCCTCAACACATGCATCAAGTCGAGCCGACTGGCTTCGGTTCATTGTTGCCGGCGTGGGTGGACAGGTGCTGGCGCAGTTGGGAATGACGTGGGGCATCAGCTACTCTCTGGCCTCCAACGGTGCGATCCTCAATCTCTTGATTCCTGTGATCAGCGCGGTGCTCGCGTCTATCATGCTGCACGAGCGCATGTCCCGCGTGTGCATCGTCTCTCTTGTGGTTGGACTTGCCGGAGTCGGCCTGATGTCGTTCGGCAATCTCCGCGAGGCGTCATTTCTCCAGACCAGGTTTCTGCTAGGCAACCTGATGATCCTCGGGGGCTGTTTCGGCTCTGCCTTCTACAACGTGTACTGCAAAGGTCTGCTACAGCGTTTTGAAGAGATCGAGATTGTCATCTACAGCTACATCACCGCATCCATCGCCAGCATTCCTTTGCTGCTGTGGGTTGAGCCGGTTCCATGGCACAACTTTCTTGCCTTTGATCTGTCTAGTTGGCTGGCCTTTGCCTTCCTCGCGTTGTTCATGTATGGCGCCTCGATGCTGCTCTTTTTCACCGCGCTCGCGCATCTCCCTGTAACTACGGCGTCGATCTCCCTATACCTTGTCCCTGTGTTCGGCGTCATTCTCGCCATCACCCTGCTGGGGGAGCGGCTTCATCTGCTCGAGATCCTCGGCGCCATCATTGTGCTTTCAGCCACTCTGCTCATCGTGAGATATGACAAAATTTAAACTGTTTGTGTGCGGGTTCGTCGGTCTGCTGGGGGTGCAGGCTTCCAGTGTGGCGCAGCAGCGCTTCCAGGTGCTCAGCAATGCCAGTCAGCCAACGATCGCCGGACGTCCAGTCCAGCTTGATGAACAGGGCAAATTGTTGCCATGGCCCATTGGCGGGGATACGGGGTACTCCTATTCCTCTCACTTCCTCAACCAGTGGACCATTCTGCAGGACCAGTTGCATCGCACCCGAATGCCCTACTTTTACTGTTGTTTCGATTTTGATCGCACGACCTTCGAGTTGCAGCCGGACCTCCATTGGGCTAACTCGACCGGATATCTCCGTGCCATGATGGAGGGATTTGTCGAGCGCCTGTATCCCTACACAGGCGACGTCTCGATGGTGAAGACGCTTCAAGACTTCGTGGATTACGAGCTTGAGAACGGACTTACGCCTAAGGACTATGTGTGGTCGCAGGTACCTTATCCATCGGCAAATCCAGGTGCCCGGCGATACACCGGCTGGAGTCAGCATGGCGAGGACTATATCGAGCCGCATGTGGTGGGGGAAGACGGCTATGGTTATCTGCACCTCTATGAGATGACCGGAAACACCAGATACCTGCAGGCTGCCATTCGCTGCGCCGATGCCTTGGTGAAGAACTACAAACCGGGAGATGCGAAGAACTCTCCATGGCCTTATCGGGTCTATGCGCGTGACGGTAGCACAGGCAAGGGCAAGATGGGTGCGTACTCCGCCAATGTTGTGGAACCGATCATGCTCTTCGATGAATTAGTGCGCATCGGTCAAGGCGATAAAGAGCAATACAAGACCGTGCGCGAAGCTGCCTGGAAATGGCTTGAAACCTATCCGATGAAGAACAATGTCTGGTCAGGCTATTTTGAGGATGTAGTTCCCGACACCAAGAATATGAATCAGGTCATTCCGCTTGAGTTGGCGCGTTATCTCCTGTTGCATCCGGAGAAGGATGCCGCATGGAAAGACGATTCGAGGCGATTGATTGAGTGGGTGAAGACCACTCCCAAGTGGCCGAAGTACAACGTGCATGGCGCACTGGTGACCACGGAACAGGGTGATGGCGAGAGCTTCTGCTGTAGTCTGCCCAATCAATGCTGCGACAGCCACACAGCGCGGCTGGCGGCGACAGAAGCATTTTATGCATGGCGCACGGGCGATATAGCGTACAAGGAATCTGCCTACCGGTCATTCAATTGGGTGACTTACTATCAGGGACTGCCGGCCCATGCCCATGCTCCCTTCGGCGCCGAC
>Ga0157370_10005170_pt1 | contig 14715 bp, 8 predicted proteins | sample C35metaG_FD_113463 | JGI IMG/M metagenome (GOLD analysis project Ga0157370, IMG submission 113463) | Corn rhizosphere microbial communities from Kellogg Biological Station, Michigan, USA - C3-5 metaG | ecosystem: Host-associated > Plants > Roots > Rhizosphere > Soil | place: USA: Michigan...
CGTCGCGGTGCTGATCATCGCCTGCCCGTGCGCGCTGGGCCTGGCCACGCCGATCTCGATCATGGTCGCCAGCGGCCGCGGTGCGCAGCACGGCGTGCTGTTCAAGGACGCCGGCGCGATCGAATCCCTGCGCGATATCGACACCCTGGTGGTGGACAAGACCGGCACCCTGACCATCGGCAAGCCGTCGTTGACGGAGCTGGTCGCGCTGGACGGCCAACCGCGTGAGCGCCTGCTGGCGCTGGCCGCCGCACTGGAACGGCCCAGCGAACATCCGCTGGCGCGGGCGATCGTGGGCGCGGCGGAAGCGGAGGGCGTGGCCGTGCCGGCGGCGGCGGACTTCCGTTCACTGACCGGGCGGGGCGTCAGCGCGGTGGTGGATGGTCTCCAGGTGGCGTTCGGCAATGCGAAGCTGATGTCCGACGTGCAGGTCGCGATCGCGGGCGACGCCGCCGCGCGCGCCGAGCAACTGCGCGGGCAGGGCGCCACGGTGATGTTCCTCGCCGTCGACGGCGCACTCGCTGCGTTGCTGGCGGTGGCCGACCGGATCAAGCCGGATACGCCGCGGGCGATGGCCGACCTGCGCGCCGCCGGCCTGCGCATCGTGATGCTTACCGGCGACAACGTCACCACGGCGCAGTCGGTGGCGCGCGCGCTGGGCATCGACGAAGTGCACGCCGACGTGTCGCCGGCCGACAAGGCGGCGGTGGTGAATGCGTTGCGCGCCGAAGGCCGCCGCGTGGCAATGGCTGGCGACGGCATCAACGACGCGCCCGCGCTGGCGGCGTCCGACGTCGGCATCGCGATGGGCAGCGGTACGGATGTGGCGATGGAAAGCGCGCAGGTAACCCTGGTCAGGGGCGAGCTGGGCGCGATCGTGCGGGCGCGCAGGTTGTCGCAGGCCACCGTGCGCAACATCCGCCAGAACCTGTTCTTCGCCTTCGTCTACAACGCGGTCGGCGTGCCGCTGGCGGCCGGTGTGTTGTACCCGTGGTTCGGCATCGTGCTGTCGCCGATGATCGCCGCGCTGGCGATGAGCCTGAGTTCGGTGTCGGTGGTGAGCAACGCACTGCGCTTGCGCAAGGTCGCGCTGTAGCGCCCAGGCGCGAGTGACGCCTGTCATCGCCGATGCTTGACGGCTGGCTCTGCAACCGGACGGGTCTGCACGGGATCATCTCTTCACGCCATCCCGGCGCAAGGAGAAACGACATGCACAAGCTCTACCAGGATTCCGCCTTCATTTCATGCATGGCGCTGCTGTTCGCTGCGTTTGCCACCGCGTCGACCGTACTGGCGCTGTTCCAGCACGGCTCGATGCCATTGGCCTGAATCCGTTGGAGCGTCCCGGTTGATCGCCGATCGGGCATCGCGATGCTTTAAGCTTTCGCGATCCGGTCGGTGCGTGCTGCGAGGTTGCGCAGCGCGGCAGGCCATCATCAGCGAAGTCGACAGGCATGACCCGCAATCTCGCCGAATGGCTGGCGTACCAGGAACGCGTCAACGTCCACAGCATCGAGCTGGGGCTCGATCGCGTGCGCGAAGTGTGGCAGCGGATGGGCGCGCCGGCTCCCGCGAAAAAGGTGATCACGGTCGGCGGCACCAACGGCAAAGGATCGACCGTGGCCCTGCTCGAAGCGATGCTGGCGGCTGCCAACATGCGCGTCGGTGCGTTCACGTCGCCGCATCTGCTCGATTACAACGAGCGCATACGCATCTGCGGCACGAATGCCGATGACGCCGCCCTGATCGCCGCGTTCGAACGGATCGAGGCGGCACGTGGCGCCGCTCTGGATGATGCCGTTCCCCTGACCTATTTCGAATTCGGCACGCTGGCCGCGCTGGATCTGTTCGCCCGCGCCGGCGTCGACGTGGCCGTGCTCGAAGTGGGGCTGGGCGGCCGGCTCGATGCGGTGAATATCATCGACGCCGACGTGGCGGTGATCACCACGGTGGACCTGGATCACATGGAGTGGCTGGGTCCGGACCGCGACAGCATCGGTCGCGAAAAAGCCGGCATCGCCCGGCCCGGGCGGCCCGTGATCCTGGGCGAACCGGACCCGCCGGCCGGCCTGCTTGCGGCATTGGCCGAATGCGGCGCGCGGGTCGAACGGGCCGGCACCGACTTCAGCGTGGAGCGCCATCAGGACGGCTGGCGCTGGCGCCATCGGGATGGCGCCGCGATGGAGCTGCCCGATCCGCCCCTGGCGGCGCCGGTGCAATTCGCCAACGCGGCGGCGGCGATTGCCGCGCTGCATGCGTTCGATGAAGGTGCGCTCGCACCCAGCGCACTGTTCGCGGCGGCCAGCGCCGGGTTGCACGAGGTGCGGGTCCCGGCGCGCCTGCAGACACTCGGCGGCGAGCCGCCGCTGGTCGTGGACGTGGGGCACAACCCGCAGGCGGCACGGGCGCTGGCCGAGTGGCTGGACACGCAGCCGCCCGGCGGCGTGCACGCCGTCTACGGCGCGCTGGCCGACAAGGACGTGGCCGGGGTGGTCGCCGCGCTCGGTACGCGCATCGACCACTGGCACCTGGCGGGGCTGGATCATGCCACCCCGCGCGGCCTCGCCGTCACGGCGCTTGCCGCGACCTTGCGCGAAACCCTGCCGCAGGCGCGTTTCGATGTTCATGCCGACGTGGCGGCGGCGCTGGCGGCGGCGCGGCAGGCGGCACCGCCCGGTGGGCGCATCCTGGCCTTCGGCTCGTTTTTCGTGGCCAGTGCGGTGATCGCTGAACAGGCAACTTGAGCGGCGCCATGGCGCATGGCGCGGGCAGGTATAATCCCGCCGTTACGCATTGCGTTTGCCGCCTGGGAGCGAAAACTTGAAAACACGCCTGCTGGGAGCTGCCGTCCTGATAGCGTTGGCGGTCATCTTCGTGCCGATGTTCTTCTCCGGCAGTCCGCCGACCCCGGGCAGCGACCAGTCGGTCAGCCTGGCCATTCCGCCGGCTCCCGATCGCGACCTGCAAACCAGGACGATGAGCCTGAATCCCGCCGCCACGGCGAGCGCGCCGAGTGCCGCTGCCGTGGCGACGTCCTCCGCCGCGCCGGCATCGGGCGATCGCATCGCCACCGTCACCATCGATTCGAACCGTCCGCGCGACGTGGAGCTCGACCCGCAGGCGGGCCGGAAGCCGGCGCCGACGACGGTGACCATCGGCAGCGGCGCATCGCCGGCGCAGCCGGTGATTCCGCAGCGAACCGCGGGAGCCGCGCCGACGCAGGCGCCGGGCAAGCCGGAAAAGACCGCGCCGCCCAGGTCGACCGAGGCCGCTTCCGCACCGTCCGGCGCCGCCGTGGGACGCGGCAGCTACACGCTCAACCTCAGCGCCTACGCCAGTGCGGCCGGCGCCGCGAAGCTGGAGCATCGGGTGCGCGCGCTGGGTTACCCGGTGACGAGCCATGCGATCACCCAGGCCGGCAATTCGCGCACCCTGGTCATCGCCGGGCCGTTCGATACGCGTACGGCGGCCGAAGCGGCGCGCCTGAAGATCACCCAGGCGATCCCCGGCGTGCCGGCGCGGCTGGAGCAGGATGCCAGCGTGGATGCCACTCCGGCCGCGGCGGCCGTCAGCACGGGCAAGCCCGGCGGCTGGGCCGTGCAACTGGCGGCGATGAGCGGCCAGGCCGATGCGAACGCCTTGCGCGACAAGCTGCGCGCGGCGGGCTTCGACGGGTTTGTCGACTCCGTGCAATCCGGCGGGAAGACGTTGTGGCGCGTGCGCGCCGGTCCGCAAACCCAGCGCGCCGATGCGCTGCGCGTGCACGACCAGATCAAGGCCAGGCTTGGCCTCGACGGCAACGTCGTCTCGGTGCCCTGATCCCCTCCATGACCCACGCCGCGACGCCATCTTCCCGGGGAACCCAAACCCCGAAAGCCCGTGGCCATGACGGCGCCCTGGCGGACAGGTCGAGCAACCGCATGAGGTGGCTGCAGGAATGAACTGGCTCGACGGAATCATCCTGGTCATCCTGGGGCTGTCCGTGCTGATCGGCCTGATGCGCGGGCTGGTCGCCGAACTGCTGTCGCTGGTGATCTGGGTTGCCGCGTTCTGGGTGGCGGCGCTGTTCGGTCCGGACGTGGCGGCGCTGTTCGACAACGCGATCTCGCTGCCGGTGGCGCGGATCTGCCTGGGTTACGCGATCTGCTTCTTCGGCGTGCTGCTGGTCGGCGCGGTCGTGCGATTCGCGGCGAGGAAGCTGATCTGGAGTACGGGGCTGACCGGCATCGATCGCCTGCTCGGCGTGCTGTTCGGCTTCGTGCGGGGCGTGCTGGTGGTGACCATCATGGTGTTCCTGGTCGGGCTCACCGCCGTGACGCGCGAACCGTGGTGGCAGCAGTCCGCCTTGCTGCCGCAGTTCCAGGGCACCGCGGCATGGCTGGGCCAGAACATCCCGGCCGGCGTGGCCGATCACCTGCATCCGGAGGCGGTGCTGGACAAGCTGAAGTCCGAACCCTTGCTGCAGCGGCACGGGCCGGCCGGGTCGTCCAGCGCCAGGCCGCCGCCGAACCTGCTGGATCGGGTCGCACCTTCCGAGCTGCTCCAGCAGGTGCACAACTTGTCCGACCGCATGCACGCCCCCATCTCCGGTTCGCGTCCTGCGCCGGCGGCGCCATCCACCGGGCGGGCGCCCGCGGCGGCCGGCAGCGTTTCCGGCCAACCTCGACATCCTTGAACCAGTATCCCTGAAACAGGCCACCCATCATGTGCGGAATCATCGGCATCGTCGGTACCACGGAAGTGGCGTCGGCGCTTTATGACGGCTTGACCGTGCTGCAGCATCGCGGCCAGGACGCGGCCGGCATCGCCACGGTGGACGGCTCGCGGCTGCGCCTGCACAAGGGCAACGGACTGGTGCGCGACGTGTTCGGCGAGCGCGCGATGGGCGAGCTGCGCGGGCGCATCGGCATCGGCCATTGCCGCTACCCCACGGCCGGCTCGGAAGGTTCCGCCGAGGCGCAGCCGCTGTACGTCAATTCCCCTTACGGCATCGCGTTCGCGCACAACGGCAACCTGGTCAACACCGAGGCGCTGCGCCGCGAGATGTTCGAGGACGACCGCCGCCACATCAACACCGATTCCGATTCCGAGGTGCTGCTCAACGTGCTGGCGCACGAGCTGCAGATCCAGGATCGCATGCAACTGACCCCGGACCACATCTTCAAGGCGGTGGCCGGCGTGCATGCGCGTGCACGCGGCGGCTATGCCTGCATCGCGCTGCTGCTCGGCTACGGCCTGGTCGCGTTCCGCGATCCGCACGGCATCCGGCCGCTGGTGCTGGGCGAGCGCGTCACCGCCGAAGGGCGCGAATACGCCGTGGCCTCGGAATCGGTGGCGCTGGACGTGCTCGGCTTCAAGCTGGTGCGCGACATCATGCCGGGCGAGGCGGTGATCATCACCGACCACGGCCAGCTGCACAGCCGCCGCTGCGCCGAGGGCGCCATGCACACGCCGTGCATCTTCGAATACGTCTACCTGGCACGCCCGGACTCGATGATCGAGGACGTCTCGGTATACAAGGCACGCCTGCGCATGGGCGAGAAGCTGGCCGAGAAGATCCTGCGCGAGCGCCCCGACCACGGCATCGACGCGGTGATCCCGATTCCCGACACCGCGCGCACCGCCGCCAGCGCGCTGGCCGGCGCGCTGGGCGTGCCGTTCCGCGAAGGCTTCGTCAAGAACCGCTACATCGGCCGCACCTTCATCATGCCGGGGCAGGGCGAGCGGGTGAAATCGGTGCGTCGCAAGCTCAACGCGATCGAGCTGGAGTTCAACAAGAAGAACGTGCTGCTGGTGGACGACTCCATCGTGCGCGGCACCACCTCCAAGCAGATCATCCAGATGGCCCGCGAGGCCGGCGCGAAGAATGTCTACTTCGCCTCCGCCGCGCCACCCGTGCGCTATCCGAACGTCTACGGCATCGACATGCCATCGACCAGCGAACTGGTTGCCGCCGGCCACACCGAGAAGGAAGTGGAAAAGCTGCTCGGCGCCGACTGGCTGATCTACCAGGACCTCAAGGATCTCGAACGGGCGGTGCAGGACGGCAACGAGAAGCTCACCCACTTCGACACCTCGTGCTTCTCCGGCGAATACGTCACCGGGCTGGACGAGGAATACCTGGAGCAGGTCCAGATGCTGCGCTCGGACGATGCCAAGGCCGCGCGCCGCGTAGTCTGAACCGCTCTCCGTAGGAGCCCGCTCGCGGGCGATGCCTTTGCTCTGATGCACGAACGAAGACCAGGGCAACAGCATCGCCCACCAGCGGGTTCCTGCAGAACCTCATGACCGACCTTCACGCCGCCGCCAAACGCTGCCTCGACGCCACCGATCCGTCCGACAAGCTGCGCCTGACTCGCGACACCTGGCAGGCCTTCCAGGCCGGCGAACTGCGCGCCGATCCTGCCTCGCCGCCGCCCGAGCCGATCGGGTCGCCCGGCCGTCCCGCGAAACCCGTGCTGGTCAATGCGCGCAAGCTTCCGCAACGCGGACTCGGCAGCGCCGAAGGTCGCGCCGCGCTGGTGCATGCGGTGGCGCACATCGAATTCAACGCGATCAACCTCGCGTGGGATGCGGTGTACCGCTTTCGCGGCAAGCCCGGCGACTACTATCGCGACTGGGCCAGTTGCGCCCACGACGAAGCACGCCACTTCGCCATGCTGTCCGAGCGCCTGGCCGAACTCGGCCATGCCTACGGCGATTTCGACGCCCACGACGGCCTGTGGCAGATGGCCGAGAAAACCGCTGACAACGACACCGCGCGCATGGCCCTGGTGCCGCGCGTGCTCGAAGCACGCGGGCTCGACGTCACCCCCGGCATGATCGACCGCCTGCGCCACCTCGGCGACGAGCGCACCGTCGCCATCCTCGAAGTCATCCTGCGCGAGGAAGTCGCCCACGTCGCCGCCGGCACCCGCTGGTTCCAGCATTGCTGCGAGCGCGACGGCATCGAGCCGGTCGACACCTTCTTCGGCCTGATCCGCGAGTACATGGGTGTCGAGTTGCGCGGGCCGTTCAATCGCGTGGCGCGCAGCGATGCGGGGTTTTCGGAGCTTGAACTGGACATGCTCGTTGGCATGGCAGAAGGCCTTCGCGTACGCCGCGAGCCGAGCAAATCGGCAACGAGCACGCCGTAGAAAGCCGACTGCATTTTGCGCCATGCATTAAGAGGCTTGAAGCGACCGCCGTGCGTACGGTGCGATGTGTTAGCGCGTTTGGCTGGAAATCGTGGGTTCCGGCGTGGATGGCGAAGATGTCTGCGCATTGATCGGGGCTGAACCGTGTTGCTGCTGATTGGCTGCTACCAGCGCGGCTGTACCGTGCGCGATCGTGATATGAATGGCCTTGTCGGTCTCCACGGACGCAATCTTGTCATTGATGCCTGGTATCGAGCCTTTCTGCTCGACGAAAGCGCGATCGCCGTGTTCGCTGAGAATCACGCTGTCGATACGCGTGATGCCTTCGGACTTGGCTGCGACAGATAAAACGACTGTCGCGAATCTTGAGCGATGTGACCGAGCGACTGGGAGCGCGTTACGTTCGGGCCACACCATCTCATCGTAAATTCTTACTCGTTGACAATGACTTAAGTTCGGCGCGACTCTGCGCATAGGTGGCCGCTGCCTTGCAGCCGATGAAGGGCTACCGGGCTGGGGACTGGGAGTTGCTGATGTTAGGGAAGACGGGGGATAGGGAGCTGACGATCGCTGTCATAGCTCGCGCTTCGAGCAAAACGTGCGCCATTGGTCATCTTTTTGATCCACGGCATCTCTCTCGTACGACGAGCCTTGATTCACTCCGCCTGCTTCCATTGTCGTGGACGCAACATCCTCGCGTCGACCGCCTTTTCGTCTGCCGTTTTCTGTTCTCTGTTTGCTGGGAGGGAACCCTTTCATGATCCACGCTAAATACCGTTTTGGTACCTTTGCTTTGCTGGCGTTCCTGCTGACTACCCTGTCGGGCATGGCGTCCGCTCAAACTACTTACAAAGGGAAGGATGTGGCGCCTCTGCCGGGTGTTACTTCTACCGGTAGTTATATACCTCCTGAATCGCTCCGCTTGGCGGACCTGGGAGGCATAAAAGGCTTTGCTGGAACTTTGAGATTGAGCGACGCTTACCTCACCTTAAGCATCGCCCCTTCCGCTATTGCCAGCAAGAACAAGGATCCGTGTGACTCCACCGGCAAACCCATCCTTCCCCAGACAGGAACAAAGGTGGAGACCTATCCGGTCTTCGCGATGCCCGGCGAGATGGGCCTGAAATACGTTATGTACTACAACACCGCGGCCTATCCAGCGCACTGGACCAACAATTTACAATACTGGCTCGACACGGATTGCTCAGATCAGGTCAACAACTCTGGCCGCTGTCATCAGACCATCGCCCATTTCCCCGATGGCTCAACGCTGCTATTTGGTGGTGGTCCCGACGGGACCGTCTACACGGAGCAACTTGATAACGGACAGGTCGTCACTAGCCCCGTCGTAGCCCTGACACGCGATACCACGACCGGTAATTACACGCTGCAGGATGAAGATGCGACGACCGAGGTTTTTTCGTCGACCGGGCAGATCCAATCCATCAAAGACGCTTCCGACATTGGTTGGACCTTTGGCTATGCCCCGGGACAAACCTACGCCGGCGCTATGCCTTCGAGCGTAACCCATACGAATGGCCAATCCATCAACATTACTGCGGGTCCGTTGTATCAAGGCGAGCAAGACGGGAAAGCTATACTTGGTCAAGTCGTCACGGTTTCCGATCCGGCGAATAATGCTTACACGCTGGAGTACGGCAACCAGTACTCGTCCAATGCATCGCTTGAGGACCTTGCTTCAATCAGTTTTCCCGGGACGCCCGCTACCGATATTTTCTTCAAATATACGAATTTTTCGGCAGTGCCTTACGGTGATTCTTTATCCGAAGTGGACTACAACGGTACGCCGTATGCGTACACGACGTATGTCACCACATCCGACAGCCTCTACTACGAATGGGCCAACAGCACGTCGCTGGCCGATGGCTCGGAGTTGGACTCGGTGGCCTACGTGCCCAATAGCGCGGGCAATCTGGTGGCGACACTCACCAACCCGCTCGGCCATGTGTCGACGCACACCTACGCCGGCACCAACGGCGTGGGCGGAGCCAACAATGGCCAACTGAGCTCGATTAGTGATGATGCGGTCGCTGATTGTGGCGCCACGGAGAGCTCTCGCAGCTACGACAGCAATGGCAACCTGTCGCAGACCGTGGACAACAACGGCAACGTCCACACTTACGACTATGCCGCCAACGGCCAGCTGCAAACGGAGACCGAAGCCTTCGGCACGTCGGAAGCGCGCACCACCGATTACGTCTGGGACCCCGACCTCCAGCTCAATCGTTTGACGAGTATCACGGTCGAAGGCTGGTCCAGGACCGTCTACACGTACAACGCGCAGAACCGTCTGGCCTCGGTCGCGGTGACCAACCTGTCCGGCAATGGCATCGCGAACCAGACACTGACGACCTCCTACAACTACGCGCTGTATGGCAACGGCATGGTCCATACCCTGTCGGTAACCCATCCCTCGCCGAGCAACAGCGATACCGACGTCTCCACCTATGACACGGTCGGCAACCTGACCTCGTTTGCCAACGGCCTGGGCCAGACCACGACTTACAGCAACTACAACGGACTGGGCGAGTCGCAGCACATCGTCGGCCCCAACGGTGACACCACCGACTACGTCTACGACGCACGCGGTCGCGTGCAGACCAAGACCACCTACCCCAACGGTACGGCGGCGAGCTGGCAATACGACTACGACGGTTTCGGCCTGCTCTCCACGCTGACCGCACCGGATAACGAGGTCACCATCTGGAACCGCGATGCCGAGATGCGGGTGCGTACCATCACGCACAACGACAAGGATGGCACCTCGACCGAGACATTCGGCTACGACCCGAACGGGGACGTGACCAGTCACGTGGTGACGCGAGGTGGCGTCACGAGCCTGGCCGAAAGTGTGCTCTACGATGCGCTCGGACGCGTTTACCAGAAGCAGGGTCAGCACGGTCAGACGCTGACCTACGGCTACGACGGCAACGGCAATGTGCTGACGGTCACCGACGCCGTAGGGCACAGCACGGTGAATGTCTACGATCATCTCGATCGCCTAGCGCAGACCACGGAGAGTGGGGGTGCCAGCCCGCTGATGCCGAGCACAGCGCCCACGCTGAGCGTGCCAGCCACTAGTACCGATGGCAGTTATACAGTGAGCTGGAGCGGCGTGACGGGCGCTACCAGATATTTGTTGCAAGCGTCAGTGAATGGCGGCAGCTGGAGCAGCGTGCAGAACAATAGCGCGACCAGCCTAACCACGAGTGGATTCAGCGGTGGTACCTACAGCTATCGCGTGCAAGCCTGCAACGCCACCGGCTGCGGTCCTTTGAGTAACGTGGGTAGCGTGCTCGTCACCCACGTCACCGGCACGATCGATGGCGTGTCCATCGATGGTTCGGGCAACGCGAGCGTCGCCGGCTGGGCCTGTTCCACCGGACTGCCTCAATCCATTGGCGTGGAAGTTTTCGCCGGCGGCCCGTCCGGCGGTGGGGGTACGCGAATTACCACCGCGACAGCCAATTTGGCCAGCGAGCCGGCGGTGGCTACGGCCTGCCAGAGCACCGGGACGGCGTATCGCTTCAGCATCGCGCTGACCAATACCATGCGCAGCCAGTACCCGGGTGCCGCCATTTACATGTATGGCGACTCGCCGGTAGGTGTTGGCAATCTGGTCCTCAACCAATCCGGCAGCTTCGTCGTCCCGGTCAACGAACCGGCTGGTGCGCCGACCCTCACCGTGCCGGCCAGCAGCAATGTCAGCCACTACACGGTGAGCTGGAGCGCCGTCACCGGAGCGACCAGCTACACCTTGCAGGAGCAGGTGAACGGCGGCAGCTGGGCTACGGTGCAGAACAGTGCTGCGATCAGCTGGGGGGCCACGGGCAAGAGCAACGGCACCTATGGCTACCACGTGCAAGCCTGCAACAGCTCCGGCTGCAGTGCCTGGAGCGTGGCCGGCACGGTCACGGTATCGATTCCACCGATACCGGCGAGTGCGCCGGTGCTCAGTGCGCCAAGTGTCAGTTACACGGGTGGCTATACGGTGAGCTGGGGCGGCGTGAGTGGGGCGACCAGCTACACCCTGCAGGAGCAGGTGAACGGAGGTGGCTGGAGCACGGCGCAAGCCAATGGGTCGACCAGTTGGAGTACCGGCAGTCGTGGCGCCGGTAGTTACGGCTATCGGGCTCAGGCCTGTAATGTCACCGGCTGCGGTCCCTGGAGTGGCACAGGCACCGTCGTCGTGACAGCACCGACCTCGGCTCCGGGTCTCAGTGTGCCAGCCAACAATGCCACTGGGAGCTATGCGGTGAGCTGGAGCGGCGTGACCGGCGCCACCAGTTACACCCTGCAGAAGCAGGTGAACGGGGGCGGCTGGTCGACGGTGCAGAGCAGCACGGCAGCCAGTTGGAACGCCAGCGGTCAGACTAATGGCAGCTACGGCTATCGGGTCCAGGCCTGCGATCCGGTTGGCTGTGGCCCCTGGAGTGGCGTAGGCACCACCGTGGTGACTATCCCGGTGCCGATCGCCATCAACGGACAAACCTACCAAGGTATCGACACGGTGGGTTCCAACGGAGGTAGCTCGGCGGAGGTAGGCTTCGAGATCGTGGGGAGCAATAGCTGGGGCGTCTTTACTGCCATGACGAGCTCGGGCGCCGTGATGGCAGTCACGGGCGCGGTACCCACCGGTGCCACGAAGGTCCAATACACCTGGACCGAAGTTGGTTTGGCCAGCGGGGCCACTCTCGCTGGGGGTACCGTCACCAATGGCGCCAGCTCGCCGACGGCGCTAAGCGGTAATCCGATGAGCGAATACAGCGTCGCTGTTGGCAGGACCAACACCAACATTGTGGGGCTCACCTACCACGTGACGGTCACGTTCTATAACGCGGCCGGCATCAATATCTCCAGTTCCACCTGCACGATGACAGCCGAAGCGGAATCGGGGGAATGATGATGATTCCGCACCGCCCCAAGACGCCAGTCGCAGTGAAGCTGCGCCGCGATTCCGACGACCGCGCTCGCTCACGGAGGACTCCACGCATGGACCTGCCTCTCACCATCCGCCATCCTCTGTCCCGACCTCTGGCGCTGCCTGTCTTGCTGCTGGGCGGATTGCTCGCCAACCAGGCGGCGCACGCGGACAGCCCGGTAGTTACCCGGTACACCTACGATGCTGGCGATCACGTTGCCAGCGTGACCGACCCGCGCGGCCTGGTCACCAGCTACACCCACGACGGCCTGGGCCAGCTCTGGCAGCAGACCAGCCCGGATACCGGCACCACCAGCTTTGGCTATGACAGCGACGGCCGTCGGTCCAACATGACCCGGGCCGACGGCACGCAGACCACGTATGGGTATGACGGCCTGAACCGCATGACCAGCGTCAGCGCCGGGGGGCTGACCCAGAGCTTCGCCTACGACAGCTGCACCAACGGCATCGGCCGCCTGTGCTCGGACGGCGATGCTTCTGGAGTGACCTCGTATAGCTACATGCCCGAAGGCTGGATTGCAGGCCGCGGCTTCACCGTCGGCAGTGCAACGTATGCCTTGGGTTACGCCCACGACGCCGTGGGTCACGTCACCACGGTGAACTACCCCGATGGCAACCAAGCGAACTACACTTATACGAACGGCGTGGTCTCGGGCCTGACCCTCACGATGAGTGGCACCACGGTCAACGGCGCCACCGCGATCAGCTATCAGCCGATGAACCTGGGCATGGCGTCGTGGACGTCCAGCAACGGCCTGGTCAACACGATGGGTTATGACACCGATGGCCGGTTGACCGGCATCAGCGTGCCGGGCGTGCAGAGCCTGGGCTTCACCTACGACAACGCCAATCGCATCACCCAGATTGGCAACGGTATCGACGGCACCTTGACGCAGGACTTCGGCTACGATGCGATGTCGCGGCTGGTGTCGGTGTACTCCGGCGCGGACAACGAGAGCCTCCAGTACGACGCCACCGGCAACCGCCTCGCACAGACCGGCACGATCGACACGGTCAGTGCCACCAGCAACCAGTTGCTGAGTTCCGGCGCGAATCAATACGGTTACGATGCGCGGGGCAACACCACCACGGTCAATGGGGCCACCACGTACCAGTACGACGCCTTCAACCGGATGAACAGCGCCGGCGGCATGGCCTACTACGTCAACCCCGAAGGGCAGCGGCTGCGCAAGACGGGTACGGCGGGGACCACTTACTTCGCACCCGACCAGGGCGGCAGCCTGCTGGCGGAAAATCCGAACGGCGCCTGGGTCGATTATGTCTGGCTCAATGGAAGACTGATCGGGCGGATGGCGAACAACCAGGCCTATGCGATTCACGACGATCAGGTGGGGCGTCCCGAAGCGGTGACGGACGCGAGCCAGAATGTCGTGTGGCGGGCACAGAACCTGGCGTTCACCCGGAACGTCACGGTTGCCGGCGTGACGCTTAACTTGGGCTTCCCTGGCCAGTACTACGATGCGGAGACTTCGGCGTGGAACAATGGGTTCAGGGACTATAAGTCGGGGTTGGGGCGGTATATCGAGAGTGATCCTATGGGGTTGGGTGGTGGCATCAACACCTATGTCTACGTCGGGAACAACCCGCTGAACTACGTCGATCCGCTCGGCCTAGTTAATCCAGATCAACCTAGTCCAGTCACTGCCTTGGAAAATGCGATCCTCGAAGGAAACGTCGATCAAATCGAAATGCTTGAGGAGGCGGCGGGCGTATCGGACAACGGCGCGCTGAGCCGCGCTGCCGCCAATGCGAACAAGATTAATCATATATTTAATGATCCTGGGCACAAATTAGATGCCGTTGTTAAAGCATGCGGATCCAAGGGGAAGGCGCTAAAGCAAATTACAGATGCTGCTTTAAAGTCGTTCTCAGGCACGGCAGATGGAGTCAAAACAGTATTTGTAGTGAATGTAAATGGAATTAACGTTACAGTGTCAGGGATTGGCGTTAATGGCGTGTTTAGATTAGGGACGGCATACATTCCATGATTAATATATCGCCACTTGAAAAAGATATTATAGTGAAGGTGCTTGATCTTAATTTTGACACACCAGGTCTGACTAAGCACATTATCGAGTCGCTGGTTGTTCAGAGCAGGACATTTAGCTTGGATGTCTTAAATAAAGAAAGATGTGCTGGATTTTATCTACATTTCGACGATAACAGTTTACTAAGCGAATTTGATAGTTTGCCACGTCAAATTAGTATCCATGCTAACCACCGCGGATTGCCAACAGGCGGTGATTTTCTTTTGTTCTTAACTTCAGTCGGCGGCATTGATTTTTTAGAAGCGAGTTTTTATGGTGATGTACTGCCAATTTCGGAAATAATGAGTGCAAATCACGCCTTTCAGATCGATGAATAGAATTTTTATTCATACATCCTATGTGCTATGTGAAAATGACCTGCCGACCGAGGTCGATGCGTTAGGCTTGGGAAGCAGAGGGAAGCAGAGGGAAGCAGAGGGAAGCACCATTTCGCCGCCCGGGTCAATAAGCACGCAAAACCCGTCTCCGATTCACGTCGGAGGACCTGATGTCCCGTCTTGCCACTGACCACCAGCCGTTGTGTTTCATACGGCGCCAAGATCGCGCC
>Ga0157370_10005172_pt1 | contig 14712 bp, 10 predicted proteins | sample C35metaG_FD_113463 | JGI IMG/M metagenome (GOLD analysis project Ga0157370, IMG submission 113463) | Corn rhizosphere microbial communities from Kellogg Biological Station, Michigan, USA - C3-5 metaG | ecosystem: Host-associated > Plants > Roots > Rhizosphere > Soil | place: USA: Michigan...
CACTTTAACATCCTTAGCAAGGATAAAATTATGTTCCCGGGCAAAGAACAATTCAAGCAAATTTTTGCAAAAGAAAAAATGCTCGCAGAGATTTTCCTGGCTGGCTTAAGAGCAAAATAACTTGCAGCACTTGTCCGTATTTCATCGTTAGCATATCCGTAAAAGACTGTCAACCATATCATTCTTTCTAAAATAAGCTTAATTTTGTCATTAATTTGTCAGTTTAAAGGGATTTTAACACTAAAATTCTTCAAGTAAAATAATGGCAGTATTTTTGACTGTTGAAATAAAAAAGTCAAAAAGTAAAAAAGTAAAATGGTAGAGATTGATAAAAAAAGGGATGCTATAATTGAGGGGGCTATTAAACGATTTATGCATTATGGGATTAACAAGACCACAATGAACGAGATCGCCGATGATCTATCAGTATCAAAACCTTCTTTATATTATTATTTCCCTGATAAAAACAGCTTAGTATTTGGAGTTATTGACAAGATATTTTCGGATTACTTCGAAATTATTGAAAAGGACAAATTAACTGAAATGCCTATCGAAGAGCGTTTAACCGGCTTCATAGAAGTTAAACATCGTTTCTTTCAAAAATACTATATGCTTCATTTATCTGGAGGCAGCCCGGATTCATCCTTAAATTCTGATGAATTAAGACAGCATTTCATGAAAATGAAATTGAAAAATGAGAATTTCCATGCAGATATCTTCAGAGCCGCAATGGATAGAGGTGAATTGGCTATGGCCGATCCGGATAAAATAGCAGAGCTATATCTTGATAGTTTAGCAGGAATAACTTCCCTATGTATTTTACATGGCAACAAAGAGTTATTCCCAAGCAAAAAAGAGATGAAAGCGATGTTAGATAAACAAATAAATCTTTCGAATATATTCCTTAAAGGACTAAAATAAACAGACTACTAATTATATCATATGAACACTATTATTAAACAGATAAAAACAATTCCACTCTTATTGCTGGGTTTAGTATTATCAAATACAGTTAGTGCACAACAAACGCTTAGCTTAAAAGATGCCCTAAACTATGCCATCGAAAACAGCGTAAAAGTAAAGAAGTCCAAAATGGACATTGAAGGAGGCAGATACAAAGTGCAGGAAGTAAGAGCACAGGCTTTACCACAAATTACAGGAAATGCAGGTTTAACTTATAACCCTATTATTGGCCAATTAGTAGCAGATATAGGAGGAACAACACAGTCATTTAAGATGGGCCAGAAATGGAATTCTACTGCTGGGGTTCAACTTTCTCAACAATTGTTCAACCAACAGGTTTTTACAGGATTACAAGCAGCAAGATCGAGTGAAGAATACTATAACCTTACCTCTCAGTATACAGAAGAGCAAATTATAGAGCTGGTAGCCGGCAATTATTATCAGGTTCTTGTAAACAGACAACAGATGAATGTAATTGACACCAACATTAAAAACGTAAAGGTAATCGAAAACATCATTTCTAATCAGTACAAAAATGGCCTGGCTAAAAAAATTGACGTTGACCGTATTAAGGTTAACCTTACCAATTTAGAGACACAACGCTCACAAATTTTAAATGCCATTACACAATTGGAAAATCAGTTAAAATTCTCAATGGGTATGCCTGTAAGCGCAAACATTACCTTACCTAAAACAGAACTTACTGAAGTAACTCAATTGCCGGAACTTTCAGATTCCCTTAATTTTGACAGCCGGACGGAGATTAAACTGTTAGATAATCAGGATAAACTTTTGTCGCTGCAACGCAAAGCTTATGTAGCAGAATATTATCCAACCCTGGCTTTAACAGGCAACTATACGTATTCTAGCCAAAGTGGGAGTTTCGACTTTTTAAAATCCAGCAATACTGCAATAGGTTTTGGTTCTTCGGCGGTTGGTTTAACGCTAAAAGTGCCCATTTTTAATGGATTCTTAACCCGCTCAAAAATCCGTCAGGCTGATGTTGATATCAGAAAAGCAAAAGAAGATAGAAGAGAATCAGTAAATTCATTAAACTTAGCTTATGAAAACGCTAAAATCCAGTTGCGCAATAATATAAATACAATTAATGCACAAAAGAAAAATGCACAACTGGCAGATGAAATTTACAGAAGTACCCAAAACAATTACAATAATGGTTTGGCGAATCTGACAGATCTATTGGACACTGAAAATTCACTTACTGAAGCTCAAAATAGCTACATACAGGCTTTATTAAATTACAAAATAGCCGAAATACAATTAATAAAATCGAACGGAAATATTAAATCGCTAGCAAAATAGAAATGAAAAGAGTAATTATTATAATTGTTGTAATTGTTGTCGCCCTTGGCGGAATAGCTTATGTTTTAAGCAACAATAAAAAGAAAAACGAAGCAAAAACGGCTTTCATTGCACAAGGTGGCGGCGCTGTAGCTGTTCGAATTGCAACGGTCGAGAAGAAAGTGGTTGACCTGGACTTTGTTGCCAACGGGAACTTTGTACCTAAACAAGAATTGAACTTCCTTTCAGAAAATGCTGGCAGGGTAAGCAAAATTTATGTGGATGAAGGTGATCATGTAACTAAAGGACAAGTTTTAGCCCGTGTTGATGCTGAAATTATCAATACTGATAAAGAAACAGCAGAAGCAAACTATCAAAATGCGTTGCGAGATGAAGCCAGATACCAAAGCTCATATGAAACTGGTGGTGTAACCCAACAGCAATTGGATCAGGCTAAATTAGCCACACAAAACGCAAAACTACGTTTGCAAGCCTCACAACGTAAGGTAAGTGATGCAAATATTAAGGCGCCGATCACTGGTATAATTAATAAAAGATATATTGAAGTTGGTGCATTTGTAAATACACAAGGAACTCAATTATTTGAAATTGTAGATGTTTCTAAGTTAAAACTTAGGGTAAACGTTAACGAATCGCAGGTTGCTAACCTAAAAATCGGAGATAAAATTGACATCAAATCTTCTGTTTTTCCGACAGAAAAATTCAATGGTAAAGTTACTTTCATTGCGGCAAAGGCCGATGGAACGCTAAACTTCCCTATCGAGATTGAAGTAGACAACAATGCAAAAAGCAGCCTAAAAGCCGGCATGTACGGAACAGCTGTATTTAACTTCCCTAAGCAAGCTCCTGGCATTTTAATTCCACGTACTGCTTTTGTGGGTAGTGTAAGTAGCAATCAAGTATTTATGTTAGATAAGGCAAACAATACTTCTAAAATCCGTCAGGTAATTGCAGGTCGTATTTTAGGCGATTCTGTTGAAATTCTTGAAGGCCTAAATGAAGGAGAAACTGTAATTACAAGCGGACAGATTAACTTGGCTGAAGGCACTCCTGTAAGCATAGTAAAATAAGTTAATGATCGCGATAGCCAATCGCAACACGCAATAAAAAAAGAAAATGAAGATAACAGACATATCGATAAAAAGGCCCTCCCTGGTAATTGTGGTATTTACCGCACTTACTTTATTAGGGCTATTAAGTTACTTTTCGTTGGGCTATGAGTTATTACCGAAATTCTCAAACAACGTTGTATCTATTTCAACCATTTATCCGGGAGCCTCACCTTCTGAGGTGGAAAATACCGTAACTAAGAAAATTGAAGATGCGGTATCATCAATGGAAAATATCAAAAAAATAAACGCTGTTTCATTTGAGAGTTTATCAACAGTTACAATTACGTTAACTGATGCAGCCAACATTGATATTTCATTAAATGATGCTCAACGTAAGGTAAATGCCATTCTTTCTGATTTACCTGAAGATGTGAAAACACCTTCATTAAGTAAGTTCTCTTTAGACGACTTACCGGTAATCACGATGTCAGCTTCTGCAGACATGGATGACATTAACTTTTACGATTTAATTGATCAAAGAATTGCCCCGGTTATTTCCAGGGTTAGCGGGATTGCACAGGTTAACCTTATTGGTGGATCAGAAAGAGAAATCCAGGTTTCTTTGGATGCAGATAAACTACAAGGCTACAACCTTTCTGTACCTCAGGTGCAGCAGATGATTTTAAGTTCAAACTTAGACTTCCCTACCGGAAGTGTTAAAACAGAAAACCAAGACGTTTTAATTCGTTTATCTGGTAAATACAGGAATCTTGAAGAGTTAAGAAATCTTGTTTTAACAACTTCAAAAGATGGCGCTCAAATTCGTCTGGGTGATGTTGCTGATGTACAGGATTCTAAAAAAGAAACTGAAAAACTGGCACGTATTGACAGAAAAGGTGCAATTGCCATACAAATCATCAAACAGAGTGATGCAAATGCTGTAGAAGTAAGTAAAGGTGTACATAAAATAATAGAGAAACTAAAAGTAGAATACGCTGCAAATAAACTTAACATTAAAATTGTTAACGATAGCTCTATCTTTACTTTAGAGTCTGCTGATGCCGTTATCCACGATTTAATTCTGGCAGTTGTATTGGTAGCATTTGTAATGCTATTCTTCCTGCATAGTTTACGTAATGCATTAATTGTAATGGTATCTATTCCTGCATCATTAATCGCTACGTTTATTGGTATTAGCCTATTTGGCTTTACCTTAAACCTGATGTCCTTATTAGGTCTCTCTCTTGTGGTTGGTATTCTTGTGGATGACGCTATTGTGGTTCTGGAAAATATACAACGACACATGGAGATGGGCAAAAATAAAGTAAGGGCCGCATCTGATGCTACTCGTGAAATTGGTTTTACAGTAGTATCCATTACCCTGGTAATTGTAGTTGTGTTTTTCCCTATTGCAGTAAGTACAGGTTTGGTATCCAATATTCTACGTCAGTTCTGTGTGGTTGTAATTATCGCAACATTACTTTCGTTAGTTGCCTCATTTACCATTGTACCCCTACTTTTCTCTAGATACGGTAAATTAGAACACATTGAAGGTAAAAATGCATTCGGTCGTTTTATCCTTTGGTTTGAAAAACAATTAAAAAGATTTACTCATTGGGTTACAAACATCCTAACTTGGTCGTTAAATCATAAAAGACGCACCATCACAGCGGTTGTTGTATTATTTGTTGGGGCAATGTGGTTAGCTGGTGCGGGCTTTATTGGTTCAGAGTTTTTCCCTAAATCTGATAAAGGTGAGTTCTTAATTCAAATTGAATTACCAAAAGATGCACCCTTGTCGCAAACAAACTTTTACACACAGAAAGCAGAAGCATTTTTAGATAAACAGCCAGAAATTACACAGCTAATTACTACTGTAGGTCAGGCCAGTGGAGATTTCGGTGGAACCCAGGCTACAGCCTATAAATCGGAGATTAACGTAAAACTGGTTGAACGTAAAGAACGCGAGGGTGTCTCATCAGACATTTTTGCAACTAAAATGAGCCGTGCACTTTCTAAAGAATTGGTTGGTGCAAAAGTTAAAACAGTACCAATTAGTATTTTAGGTATTGCTGAAAACGCTCCGATACAATTAGTAGTAATGGGTTCTGATCTTGATAGTGCATTAAAATACGCTGAAGGTGCACAAAAAGTACTTGCAACAATTCCGGGTGCAACAGAGATTAAGTTATCCGTAGAAAAAGGAACTCCTGAAATTAATGTTCAGGTTGATCGGGATAAAATGTCTGCGCTTGGGTTAACATTACAAACCGTAGGTTCTACCATGCAAACAGCTTTTGCGGGTAACACAGATGGTAAATACAGAAAAGGTGAGTACGAGTATGACATTAATATCCAGTACCAGGATTTCAACAGAAAAAATGTTGACGATGTACGCAATCTTATATTTGTAAATGCAAGCGGAGCACAGATTAAACTGTTGCAGTTTGCAACAATTACTGAAGGTTCAGGGCCTAGTCAGTTAGAGCGTTTAAACAAATCAACCTCGGTATCTGTTAAAGCACAATCAATAGGTAGACCTACCGGAACCGTAGTTGCTGAATTTCAATCGAAATTAGAGGAACTGCAAAAAAACGGCAAACTAAAAGCTCCTATTGGTGTAAGTTATGCATGGGCAGGAGATCAGGAAAATCAGGCTGAAGGTTTCGGTACTTTAGGTATTGCCCTACTAGCCTCAGTGATCTTAGTTTACTTAATTATGGTGGCCTTATATGATAGTTTTGTTTATCCGCTGGTTGTAATGTTCTCTTTACCACTTGCATTAATCGGAGCCTTCCTGGCACTTGCTTTAACAAACAATTCAATTGGTATTTTCACCATCTTAGGTTTAATTATGCTAATGGGTTTGGTGGCCAAAAACGCAATTATACTGGTCGATTTTACGAACCACATGAAAGCAGAAGGAAAATCAACAATAGAAGCACTGGTATTAGCCAACCATGCCCGCTTGCGTCCAATTTTAATGACAACCATAGCCATGATCTTTGGTATGCTACCAATTGCCCTTGCAAGTGGCGCAGGTGCCGAATGGAAAAATGGACTAGCATGGGTTATTGTGGGTGGGTTAACCAGTTCATTGTTTTTAACATTAATTGTTGTACCGGTTGTTTACCTGATCTTTGATATAATGTTAGATAAATTAGGTTTTAACAAAAAAGGAAAAACAATTGATGAAATGTTGGAAGAACCATACGACCATAAAGATGTTTTGGAGTATGACCTTGCTGAATAGCATTATAAATCTATAACAACAACAAAAAGAGGAACCCTAAAAAGTTCCTCTTTTTGTTTTAAAAATTAAAACAATTATAATTGTTTTGTTGTAATTACAGGAAATATGCTGAAGCACATAACATTACTTCTGCTACTATGCAGCTTTTTATTCGATATAAAAGCACAACACCCTCCGGTTTTTGAAGGAATGGTAACCGATACAAATGCTATTGCATTAAATGATCTCGACATCAATCTTGTAAAATATAGCTATGGAAAACCAAAGGTTAGTTTTTTAGCCATACACGATGATGAAGATACAGGTGTAAAAGCAGCTTTTGAGTACATACAGTTTAATGGAGGCAGTATTATTGATTGTCAGTATGGAGGTACCAGAAACTTTAAATTTTCTAAAGATGGTTTTAATTTCCAGACAGATCCCAACAGCATATACACCCAGGAAGGAATTATTATGGGGCTCGTAAAATATGGAAATGTAGATAACGACGAAGTTCTAAGACAACTGGAACGAACAGGAAATCTAATCCTTAACTATTACAACCCTAAAAAATTAGGATACATATTCACATTACATAATAACGCAGATGGTGGATTTGGCATTTCATCTTACCTGAAAGGTTATGAACTTGAAAGTGCGGCTGATTCCGTATACATCAATTTTGAAATGGACAGTGACGATCTGATCCTGGTAACCGACCTAAAATTATTTAATCGTTTAAAACAAGAAAAAGTAAATGTGATATTGCAATCACCCGATGCGCCAGATGATGGCTCTCTATCTGTTTACGCCATGGGAAAAAACATCCCTTACATAAATGTAGAAGTTCAGCATGGCCACCAATATGAGAATTTAAGGCTTATTGAAATTGCTGTAAAAGCCTTGTACGATACCTACCCCACTTTAAAAACAAAGGCCTTAGAATAACATCCTAAGGCCTTTGTTTTATATAAGCTATACCTACTAAATATGTATAGCTCTGTTTTCTGTAGCGGCCATAGCAGCCTCTTTAATAGCTTCAGTGTATGTTGGGTGTGCATGGCAAATTCTTGCTATGTCCTCCGCAGAGGCACGGAATTCCATAGCAACTACTGCTTCAGCAATCATATCGGCAGCACGGGGACCAATCATATGAACGCCAAGGATTTCATCTGTTTTAGCGTCAGCCAATACTTTCACAAAACCATCAGTATCCATACTTGCCTTAGCTCTTCCACTAGCTTTAAAAGGGAATGAACCTGCTTTATATTGAACACCTTTTTCTTTTAATTGTTCTTCGGTATAGCCTACAGAAGCAACTTCCGGCCAGGTATAAACAACACCTGGAATAAGGTTATAGTTGATATGTGGTTTTTGTCCTGCTAATCTCTCAGCTACATAAACACCTTCATCTTCTGCCTTATGTGCAAGCATAGCACCTTTAATTACATCACCAATGGCATAAACTCCGGGTACCGAAGTCTCAAGATGCTCATTAACAGGAATTTTATTCCCTCTCTCTTCGGTCTGGATACCAATATTTTCCAAGCCTAAACCAGCAGTATAAGCCGTACGTCCAACAGCAACAATACAGTAATCAGCTTCAAGTTTTACTTGTTCTCCTTTAGCATTATCTGCAGTAACAGTAACCTTTTTCCCTTTTGTAGTTGCACCGGTAACTTTATGGCCCATATAAAACTCCATGCCTAAAGATTTCTTTAAAACACGTTGCAATTCTTTACCCAAACCAGCATCCATAGTACCAATAATAGAAGGCATAAACTCAACAACTGAGACCTTTGTACCTAAACGGGCATAAACAGAACCTAACTCCAAACCAATTACACCACCACCAATAACAATCATTTGCTTAGGTACTTCAGTAATATTCAGAGCTTCAGTTGAAGTAATGATACGTTTTTTATCAACAGGTAAAAAAGGAAGTGCAGTTGGTTTAGATCCTGAAGCAATAATCACATTTTTAGCGGTTATTGTTTCAGTTTTGCCATCAGCACTCGTAACTTTTATAGTATTCTTATCAACAAATGAACCTACTCCTTCAAAAGTATCTATTTTATTTTTTTTGAAAAGGTATTGAATACCAGCAGTATTCTGAGCAACCACATCATTTTTGCGGGCAATCATCTGCGGCATATCAACCTTTAAATCTTTAAGATCAATACCATGGGTTTTAAAAGTATGAGCAGCATTATGAAAATGCTCTGAAGAATCTAACAATGCCTTAGATGGGATACAGCCAACATTTAAGCAAGTTCCACCAAAAGTTTTATATTTTTCTATAACTGCCGTTTTTAGGCCTAATTGGGCACATCTTATTGCTCCAACATAACCGCCCGGACCCGAGCCAATTACAACTACATCGTATTGCATATTAAAGGTTTTTTTTATTAAACAAAGTTAGTAAACCTGAGGCAAAAACTGACACTTATTAGCCTAAAACATTTCCATTTACTATATTTACTATTTATAACTTATTAACCCATAATGGCCCGTATTAAATTCCTTTGGCTTATTGCTATCCACATTTTTACATTATCATCAGTTTTTGCCCAACAATCAGATGCAGAGTATGTAAAAGAAAATTACACTAAGATTGAACGTAGTATTACCATGAGAGATGGTGTGAAATTATTTACCTCAATCTATATCCCAAAAGATAAGACAAAAAAGTACCCTTTCCTGATTAACAGAACACCGTATACTGTGGGACCTTACGGGGCCGACAAATACAAGACCAGCTTAGGCAACTTCCCTGCAATGATGAGAGAAGGATTCATATTCGTTTATCAGGATGTGAGAGGTAAGTGGATGAGCGAGGGTACATTTGACGACATAAGACCACAGGTAGCCCATAAAAAAAGCAAAAAGGATATTGATGAGAGTACAGATACCTACGACACCATTGACTGGTTGGTAAAAAACATACCTGATAACAATGGCAGAGCAGGTATTTACGGTATCTCCTATCCTGGATTTTACTCTTCTACATCCCTGCCTGGAGCACATCCGGCCTTAAAAGCTGTTTCCCCACAGGCACCTGTTACCGACTGGTTTCGAGGCGATGATTTCCACCACAACGGAGTTCTGTTCTTAGCCGATGCATTTAGCTTTATGAGTACCTTTGGTGTTCCGAGGCCAAAACCTATCACACCGGATAAAGGCCCTAAAGGTCTACGTTTCCCGATACAGGACATTTACCGTTTTTACCTTGAATCTGGCTCAGTAAAAAACTTAAAAGATAAATACTTTGCCGACAGCATTAAATTCTGGAATGATCTTTTTGCACACCCTAATCTTGATACCTTTTGGCAGGCAAGAAACATCCAGCCGCATTTAGTTAATGTAAAACCTGCAGTTATGGTGGTTGGTGGTTTCTTCGATGCCGAAGATGCGTATGGCACTTTGGCAACCTATAAAACTATTGAGAAACAGAATCTAAAAGCAAATAACATTCTGGTTATGGGGCCATGGTATCATGGAGGCTGGGTACGTAGCACCGGAAGCAGCTTTGGTGATATTGAATTCGGACAAACTACCAGCACATACTACCAGGAAAATTTAGAGCTTCCTTTCTTTAAACATTACCTTAAAGGGGAAGGCGATTTTAATGCTGCAGAAGCAAACATATTTGTTACGGGCAGCAACGAATGGAAAAAGTTTAATACATGGCCGCCAAAGGATACTGAGACCAAAAATCTATACTTACAACCCAATGGAAAGCTTAGCTTTGAAAAGGTTCAAAGAACTGATAGCTGGGACGAATATGTTAGCGACCCTAACAGCCCCGTTCCTTACCAGGATGGAGTTCAGACCGGCCGAACCCGTGAGTATATGATCGATGATCAGCGCTTTGCAGCCCGCAGACCAGATGTTAAAGTATATCAAACCGATACCTTAACCGAAGACATTACCCTAACCGGGCCTCTGTTAGCAAATTTAGTGGTCTCCACTACAGGCTCTGATGCCGATTATGTTGTTAAACTGATTGATGTTTATCCAGAAAATTTTCCAAATCCAACACCAAATCCAAAGGGTCTGATTATGGGTGGATATCAAATGCTGGTTCGTGGAGAAATTATGCGCGGAAAGTATCGCAATAGCTTTGAAAAACCTGAAGCTATTAATCCAGGAGAAATCACAAAGATCAATTACACCCTTCCTGATGTGGCTCACACCTTTAAAAAAGGTCATAGAATAATGATACAGGTACAAAATTCATGGTTTCCACTTGCCGACAGAAACCCTCAAAAATTCATGAATATCTATGAGGCTGAGCCTGCTGATTTCCAGAAGGCCACTCATCGCATTTTCCATGATGTACATAACTCTTCTTCTTTAACCATAACCGTATTAAAACAATAAGTAAATGAAGAAGCTATTATTCTGTATTGTTGCAGCATTGTGTACAATAAATTTTGCAAAAGCACAATTGCTTAGCGGAGCTGAAAAATCTTCGAGGGCCGATAGCCTTAGGGGCGCACTTACTCCATTAAGAACCTGCTATGACATCAATTACTACCATCTGGACGTTAAAATAAACATAGATGACAAATTCATAAGCGGAAGCAATGAATTTAAATTCACTGCGACTCAGAACTTTCGTAAACTTCAATTCGACCTGTTCGACAACCTTAAGGTTGATAAAGTAGTTTTTGATGGCGCAGAATTACCCTTCAAAAGAGAATTCAATGCTGTCTTTGTAACCTTCCCTAAAGAGATTAAAAAAGGAGCAAAAGAAAGTTTCACGGTATACTACTCAGGCAAACCGGTAATCGCAAAGAACCCACCCTGGGACGGGGGTTTTATCTTTACCAAAGATAAATCTGGTAACCCATGGGTTTCTGTAGCCTGCCAGGGCTTTGGCGCCAGCTCCTGGTGGCCAAACAAAGACCACCAAAGTGATGAGGTTGACAGTATGCTGATCAGTATAAGTGTTCCTAAAGATCTTCAGGACATTTCCAATGGTCGCTTAAGAAGCACCGTCCAAAAACCTGATGGTTACACACAATACAATTGGTTTGTAGCCAATCCAATCAACAACTATAACGTAACCCTGTATGTTGGTAAATACGCACATTGGTCTGATCAATACAACGGCGAAAAAGGCAATTTATCGCTAGACTATTGGGCCCTTAAAGAGGATAGCCTTAAAGCCCGCCCCCATTGGGATGCCGATGTAAAGCCTATGTTAAAATCTTTCGAGCACTGGTTTGGTCCTTATCCTTTTTATGAAGATGGCTATAAGCTTGTACAAGCCCCTCATTTAGGTATGGAGCACCAAAGTGCCGTTGCATATGGTAATCAATTTAAAATGGGTTACTCTGGAAAAGACCTGTCAGATTCAGGTTGGGGTTTAAAATTCGACTTCATCACTATTCATGAAAGTGGGCATGAGTGGTTTGGAAACAACATCACCTCCAAAGATATTGCCGATATGTGGATTCATGAAGCATTTACAAATTACTCTGAAACCCTGTTTACAGAATCAGAACACGGAAAGCAGGCCGCTTCAGAATATGTAATAGGCATAAGGCACAACATCCGCAACGATATTCCAATCATAGGGCAATATAACGTCAACAAAGAAGGATCTGGTGATATGTATTACAAAGGTGCAAACATGATCCACACCATCCGTCAGCTAATCAACGATGATGAAAAATTCAGAAGCATATTAAGAGGATTAAATAAAACATTCTATCATAAAACCGTTACAACCCGGGAGGTAGAAAATTACATAGCAAAGCAAAGTGGCTTAAAACTGGGTAAGATATTCGACCAATACCTTCGTTACGCTAATATCCCTACTTTAGAATATAAGATTGAAGGTTCAAAACTATCATACCGCTGGCTGGCTGATGTAAAGAATTTCGATATGCCTGTTAAGGTAACGCTTAAAGAAAATACATTTTCACTCCTGCACCCTTCTACTCAATGGAAAACTATGGAATTGGGCAAAGGCATAACCGAAAATACTTTCAAAGCAGATCCTAACTTTTATATTAAACTTAAAAAATCATAGAAATTTCTAAACATCGTGCAACTAATTGTCTTTCTCTGCGTCATATAGAAAAACCTAAACAAAATGAAAAAACTAAGTTCAATATTAATCCTGGCATTCCTGGCATTTGGAATAGCAGGTAAGGCCCAACAGAGACAGGTCAGCAATTTTACAGGCATCGAAATAGGCGGTTCTATTAACGCAACAGTTAAACTTGGCAACACAGAGAGCCTTAGATTAGAAGGCGATCAGGAAGCTATAGACAATCTGATTACCGAAGTAAAAAATGGCGTATTAATTATTAAACCAAAAACGAAATGGAACGATTGGTTTAAAAAATTTAAAAACGCAAAAATAACAGCTTATATAACAGCAAAAAAGATTACTTCATTAGGACTGGGTGGCTCTGGCAGCATCAATGTCGACGGAACTATCAATTCATCATCCCTTAGCGTTGCTGTAAGCGGCTCAGGAAACATTAAAGCCTCAGCCAGTGTTAATAGCTTCGAAGGTGCAATCAGTGGTTCTGGAGGTCTGTCAATTAGTGGAAAAGCGAAGAGTTCAGAAATTGCCATTAGTGGATCAGGTACATTCTCCGGAAAGAATTTCTCAGTAGAAACCGTTTCAGCCCATGTAAGCGGCTCTGGAAATATTTACATTGATGCACAAAAAAGTATTGAGGCAGCAATCAGCGGATCAGGAAATATAAGCTATTCAGGCAATCCTACAATTCAAAAAACCGTATCAGGATCTGGTGGCGTCAGAAAAATATAAACAAACACACAATTAAATAAAAAACCCCAATGCTTAAAAACATTGGGGTTTTTCTATATCGTTTAAATTCTTAAACTCCTAACAATAATCTCGCTGGATCTTCCAATAATTGTTTAACCCTTACAAGGAAACCAACCGACTCTCTTCCATCAATAATTCTGTGGTCGTAAGATAAAGCCACATACATCATCGGACGAATTACTACCTCTCCTTTTTCAGCTACCGGGCGCTCAATAATATTGTGCATCCCTAAAATTGCTGACTGAGGAGCATTAATAATCGGAGTAGACATCATAGATCCAAACACACCACCATTCGTAATTGTGAATGTACCGCCTGTCATTTCATCAATAGTCAATTTGCTATCACGAGCTTTAGTAGCAAGCTCAATAACAGTTTTCTCAATCTGAGCAAGGCTCATGCTTTCCGCATTTCTAATGATCGGAACAACCAATCCTTTAGGAGCAGAAACAGCGATAGAGATATCAGCAAAGTCATTATAAACTATTTCCTCACCGTCAATTTTAGCATTTACAGCAGGAAAATCTTTTAATGCCTCACAAACAGCTTTAGTAAAGAAACTCATAAAGCCTAAGCCTACACCAAATTTCTCTTTAAACTGATCTTTATATTTACCTCTTAAATCCATAATCGGCTTCATGTTAACCTCATTAAATGTAGTTAACATTGCAGTTTCATTCTTAACAGTAACCAAACGCTTAGCAACTGTTTTACGCAATGGCGACATTTTCTCTCTGCGCTCATTTCTAGAACCTGCAACAGCAGCTACAACAGGAGCAGATTTAGCAGCAGGAGCAGCATCTTTTGGTTGAGATTTCTCAGCAGCCAATGCATCTTCCTTAGTAATTCTTCCATCAACACCAGTTCCTTTTACAGAAGCAGCATCAACGCCTTTCTCAGCAAGGATTTTTCCTGCAGCTGGCGAAGGGGTGCCTGTAGCATAGCTCTCACCACCTTTTTCAGCAACCGGAGCAGCGGCTTTATCTGCAGTTGCAGCAGGTTTTTCTTCCTTAGCCGGTTCCTCTTTAGCTTTAGGTGCAGCACCACCATCTTCAATTTTACAAACTACAGCACCAATGGCAAGTGTATCACCTTCGGCAGCTACTGTTTTTAAAGTTCCGGCTTGTTCTGCAGTTAATTCAAACGTTGCCTTATCAGATTCTAATTCGGCAATTACTTCGTCCATTTCAACTACATCCCCGTCGTTTTTTACCCAACGTGATAAAACAACTTCGGTTATCGACTCGCCTACTGGCGGAACTTTTATTTCTATACTCATAACTGATGTATTATTTTTTCTAATCTACATTATAAACTTTATTCAC
>Ga0157370_10005173_pt1 | contig 14710 bp, 13 predicted proteins | sample C35metaG_FD_113463 | JGI IMG/M metagenome (GOLD analysis project Ga0157370, IMG submission 113463) | Corn rhizosphere microbial communities from Kellogg Biological Station, Michigan, USA - C3-5 metaG | ecosystem: Host-associated > Plants > Roots > Rhizosphere > Soil | place: USA: Michigan...
CTTTTTCTTTTTTAAGGGTTAAACAATTTAATTGATTAATTTTTTAGTAATCGCAAAATTAAACAAAATTTTAAATTTTCAAACTTTTATACAAACTCCGTTCCAAACTTCACAGTCAATGATCATTTTCTTACATTTGGCTGTTTCCCGTATAAAAATACCATTTTCATGAAATATCCTACTATTGATCAGTCATTATTTATTTTAAACAGAAAAAATTTCAATAAACACTTAAAAAACAATTCGTTAGCTATATTCAACGCTAGCGATGAATTTCCCCGGAGTGGCGATCAGAACTTTGTTTTTAAGCAAAATCCTGATTTATTTTATTTATCTGGAATTGATCAGGAGCAAACAATATTGTTATTATACCCTGATTGTCCTAATCCATTGTACAGGGAAGTCCTGTTTTTAAGACAGACCAACGACTATATTAAAGTATGGGAAGGATACAAGTATACCAAAGAGCAGGCTAAGGCTGCATCGGGCATACAGGCTGTTTACTGGCTGGAAGATTTTGACAATATTTTACACAGTATTGTTAACTATGCAGATCATATTTATTTAAACACAAATGAAAACGACCGCTATTCACCAGAGGTACCCTATCGCGATTTACGTTTCATTGAAAAAATAAAATCGAAATATCCGCTGCATCATTTTGAGCGTTCGGCGCCAATTATGCGAGGCTTAAGGGCAGTTAAATCCGAAGTAGAAATTGAGCTTACCAAAAAAGCATGCGCCATAACCCGTGATGCCTTTGTACGGGTATTGAAATTTACAAAACCCGGCGTCAGGGAATATGAGATCGAAGCAGAAATTATCCACGAATTTATTCGCCAGGGCGGCACCGGACATGCCTATACGCCAATTATAGCTTCCGGTCATAATGCCAACATCCTTCATTACAACGAAAATAACCAAACCTGCAAAGATGGGGATGTAATTCTCTTTGATTTTGGTGCAGAGTATGCAAATTATAATGCAGATATGAGCCGGTCGATCCCTGTTAATGGTCGTTTTACCAAACGACAAAAGGAGGTTTATAATGCGGTTTTACAGGTAATGAAAGCTTCAGTTAATTTAATTGGTGAAGGAGTTGTGTGGAATAATTACCACGAACAGGTTGGGGAAATTATGACACAACAACTGATTAAATTGGGCTTAATCACTGCAGAGGAAGTAAAAAACCAAAATCCGGCATGGCCGGCATACAAAAAATATTTTATGCATGGCACTTCACACCATTTGGGTATCGATGTGCACGATTTTGCTGGCAGATATACACCATTTGCGGCAGGAAATATACTAACTGTTGAACCAGGCATCTACATCCCTGAAGAAGGTCTAGGTATCCGTTTAGAAAACAACATTCTCATTACAGCTAATGGAAATATAGATCTAATGGCTGATATCCCACTCGAAGCAGAAGAGATAGAAGATATTATGAACAGTTAATTCAGTTAACCGTTTTAAACAATTAACCAGTTAACCATTGCCAAAGCTATCCGCAAAGCGATAAATATTAAAATCATCTTGTAATAAGGCTGCCTGGATTTTTTCAAGCAGCCTTTTTTTATCTACATGCTGCATTTTTTGGTGTTGAATAATTTTCCAGGCTTTTTCTGCAAGTAGGAGTGCCCTTTTATTGTTGTCAAAAACTTTGGGTTGCGCTATCCATTCGCATAAAGCAGCAATACCTGTGCTTTTATCGGCAACAGTTTTTAAGACCGGGATTGTTTTAATGCCCTGATGCACCACTTTTTTTAAATTATTTGCAAAAGTATCTGCCCCATCCCTATCAGCTTTATTGATTACAAAACAATCTGCAATTTCCATTAGCCCTGATTTGATGTTCTGAACTTCATCTCCCGATTCGGGCACCAGTACCACAACAGTTTTATCGGCCAGACCGGCAATTTCTACTTCCGATTGCCCAACACCAACAGTTTCAATAATAATCAGGTCAAAATTTGAAGCCTTTAAAACATCCACCATCTCAATGGTTTTGGCCGAAATACCACCCAAGGCTCCTCGCGTAGCCAGCGATCGGATAAATACGTTAGGCTTATTAAACTGGCTCGACATCCTGATGCGATCGCCAAGTAAAGAGCCGAAATTAAACGGAGAAGTAGGATCGATTGCCAATATGGCAATGCACTTTCCGGTGAGGGCAAAATGATCGGTAATTGCATTCACCAAAGTACTTTTACCTGCACCTGGAGGGCCTGTAATCCCCAAAACAGGAACACTGACACGACTATCCAAACCTTTTAAAATCGCAGCCGATGGCTCAATATCATTTTCCACCAAGGTTAAAGCCCTTGCCAGAATCCGGTAATTGCCAGCTTTTACTTCGTTCAAAATGGTTAGATGCGTATTCATCAATAAAACTATCTTTGTACAAATAAACAAAAATTATTAGCCACAAAAGGCCATCAACAACAAAACTGAATGAAAGTAACCGGCTTTACCTTTTTACGAAATGCAATTGTTAACGATTACCCGGCGAGAGAAGCTATACTTTCTGTACTCCCTTTATGTGATGATTTTATAGTTGCCCTGGGAAATTCTACTGATGAAACTGCTGAAATGGTTAAACAAATCGACCCCGAAAAGATCAGAACGATTGATACCGTTTGGGACGATAGTATACGCGAAGGTGGGCGTGTTTTTGCTGATGAAACCAATAAAGCCCTGGCTCAAATGCCAGCAGATACCGACTGGATGATCTATATCCAGGGAGACGAAGCCATTCATGAAGAATATTTGCCACTGATTAAAAAGGAAATGGAGCAGGAGCTCAACAATCCAAATGTTGAGGCCCTCCTTTTAAAATACAAACACTTTTACGCCTCTTACGATTACCTGGCCGAATCGAGAAGATGGTATAGAAGAGAAGTTCGGATAATTAAAAACCTATCTGGAGTGCGTTCTTATCGCGATGCCCAGGGCTTCAGGATTAACGATAGAAAGCTAAAGGTTAAATTAATTGATGCTTATATATATCACTATGGCTGGGTAAAACCGCCAAAAGGTTTGCAGGGCAAGGTGCGTAACTTTAATCAGTTTTATCAAACACCAGAGTGGATTGAAGAAAATTATCCCGTTCAGGATACTTATGATATGCACAATGCCGATCGTTTGGTTCATTTTAAAGGAAGCCATCCAAAAGTAATGCAATCAAGAGTTGCAGCAGCAAACTGGAAATTCGACAAAGACCTGACCAAAGAAACTCCAAAAATGAGTTTCAGGAGAAAAGTGCTCCAAAAAATTGAAGACTTAACCGGGCTGCGCCTATTCGAATACCGGAACTATAAAATTGTTAAATAGGCTACAATTTAAATCTGCCTATATTTGCACAATTTAACAACATTATTTAATGAAAAAACCTAAAGTCTTAGTGACCTTTGATTCGATGAAAGATGCCAATTGTGGCTATTTTTCGTTCGGAAAAGGATTGGGTGATGCATTGATCCAAGAAAATAAAGGAAAATTCGACTTAAAATTTTATCTTTTTAAACACACCCAATACCTTTTTAATGGCTTGGTCGATATCATTTATTTATCCAGATTGGACCGCTTATTCTTTAAGCAAAAAAATGATTTCGATGTGGTTCATCTTTCTGATCAAACATGCAGATTAAGACCAAACAGGGTTAATGCAAAAAAAATAATGACCGTTCATGACATGAATAAGGTGCATTTAAAATTTAGCAAGCCGCACAGGATCCAGGTGTATTTAAAGAAACTAGGCAAACTGATTTCAAAGTGCGACAAAATTGTATGTATCTCGCAGTTTGTTGCAAATGACGTAAAACATTATTTCCCTGAAGCAACCGATAAAGTTAGTGTAATCTACAATGGCGCTGATAAACTAGTCTCGGATGAAAAACATATACCAAGCTTCGTTCCATCAAAACCTTTTTTATTCACGATAGGATTATTATCCATTCAGAAAGGATTTCACCTGCTTCCGGCTTTATTAAAAAATAACGATTTCCACCTGGTTATTGCAGGTAAGGAAACCCCTCATAAACAAAGGATTTTAGAAGAAGCCGAAAAATACAACTGCCTAGATAGAGTACATGTAACAGGACCAATCTCTGATGTAGATAAAGCCTGGTATTACAAAAATTGCGATGCTTTTTTATTTCCATCGGTTGCCGAAGGCTTTGGTCTTCCTGTAATTGAAGCCATGCATTTTGGGAAACCCGTTTTTCTGTCAAAATTTACTTCACTCCCTGAGGTTGGTGGCGATGTTGCTTATTACTTTGATAATTTTGAACCTGAACACATGCAGGAGGTATTTAATAAAGGAATGAATGATTTCGTTCAAAATAACCGCTATCATGAAGCTGTAACCCAGGCCGAAAAGTTTTCATGGGAAATAGCCGCCAATCAGTATATGGAGTTATACCAGGAATGCCTCATAAACAGCACCCAAAAATAGGGGAATTGTATGGTAACAATTCCTTCATTCCTATTCAATGCTACAACGTTAATGTTCGATTATTGAAATATATCGGCTATAAAAACAGCTTATCCATCCATTCTTAAAAACCAAGAATTGTAATTTTAAACCTTACTGGTTTCAAAAAACCACAACGTTTAATTGAAAAGCTTAACTTTGCTGAGTTTTTATATAGATTTTTTAGGGCGATACTTTAACCATCTTCCTTTATACATATTCCATTTTACATAAAATGAAGACTTATTTTCGTTTATTATCTTTTGCTAAGCCCATTGAAAAGTTTGCAATACCATATGTGATCACTACAGTATTTGCTATTTTTTTTAACACTTTTCTTTTTACGTTACTAGGTCCATTAATGCAGGCGCTATTCTTAGGAAAGTGCGATGACCCAAGCAAAGTTGCAGAAGATAAAAGTGCCTGGAATTTATTGGGCCGCTTTAACGATTATATCGATGGGATTATTGCCGATGATAAAATCCTGGCATTAAAAGTAATCTGCGTGATTATTATCGGAACCGTATTTCTCGCCAACTTTTTCCGCTATTTTGCTCAGCGTTTTATGGAAGACCTACGTGTGCACACCTTATTGAACATCCGTAAAACCGTTTTTAACAATGTAATGAATTTACATGTTGGTTACTTCAATAACGAACGTAAAGGCGATATTATATCAAAGGTAGCATCCGATGTGCAAGTGGTGCAGTTCACGGTTACCAATACTTTGCAGGTTGTTTTTAAAGAACCTTTACAATTGCTTTTTTTTATCGGTGTGCTGATTTCAATATCTGCCAAACTAACCCTATTTTCTTTATTGGTTATACCTGTTTCTGGCTTTATCATCAGTAAAATTGTAAAAAGATTAAAACAGCAGGCTACACAATCGCATGAGTCATTTGCCAAAATGATCGGTTTTTTAGATGAATCGTTAAGCGGAATTAAAATCATTAAAGCCTTTAATTCTACCGAGCGGACAAAGGAAAGATTTGATACCGAAAACAAATTTTACTCCTTTATAAACAGAAAAATGGCCCGAAGGCAACAATTGGCCTCCCCAGTTTCTCAAACTTTAGGTGTTTTGGTTGTGGTATTTATCCTTTTATATGGTGGTACACTGATATTGAGCGGGAAAGGAGATCTGAAAGCTGCTGAATTTGTAGTTTATCTGGCTACCTTTTCGCAGGTATTGCAGCCTGTAAAAGCACTAGCCGATTCCTTTAGCGGTATCCACTCCGGTATTGCTGCCGGTGAACGCGTGTTAGACCTCATTGATACCGAACCTGCACTTAAAGATAAAAACGGTGCAGAAGTATTGGGCAATTTCAGCACTGCATTAACATTACAGGATGTTTCATTCTTTTATGGCGATAAACAAGTGCTAAAAAACATCAATGTCGATATAGAAAAAGGTAAAACAGTGGCTTTGGTTGGTCCTTCAGGGGGCGGAAAAAGTACTTTGATGGATTTGCTTCCACGTTTCCATGATCCAAAATCGGGAGCCATCAAAATCGACGGCCATGATTACCGGGACCTTACAGTAGAAAGTATTCGTGCTCAAATGGGAATCGTGAACCAGGAATCGTTTTTATTTAACGATAGTATTTTTAACAATATTGCCTTTGCCAAGCCCGATGCGACCGAAGAGGAGGTTATTGCAGCTGCAAAAATTGCAAATGCACACGATTTTATCCTGAACACCGAAAATGGTTATCAAACCAGCGTTGGCGACCGGGGGAATAAATTATCGGGCGGTCAAAAGCAACGGGTTTGTATTGCCAGGGCTGTTTTGGCCAATCCACCGATCATGCTTTTAGATGAGGCTACATCAGCATTGGATACAGAATCTGAAAAACTGGTGCAGGATGCTTTAAATAATTTAATGAAAAACCGCACTTCAATCGTTATCGCGCATCGATTAAGTACCATCCAGCATGCTGATAAAATTGTTGTAATCGATAAAGGCGAAGTTGTGGAAAGCGGAAGCCACAATGAGTTAATGAATAAAAATGGATTATATAGACGTTTAATCGACATGCAGGCCTTTAACGACTAAGTTTTTAGATGAAGAAAGTACTATTTTTTATGCCTGATAATCCGCTGAAAAAAAATGCGGGTAATAGAACCAGGGCTTTAAGCATGTTGAGCTATTTTAAATCAAGGAATTTTGAAATTGATTTTGTAAGCGAATATTTTACGGGGCTTTGGAACGAAACAGACATTAAGGCATTTGAGCAATCAGGCCTGGCCGATAATACTTACGTAATCAAAAAAAAGCCTTCTAAAAAAAATATACTCTTTTATCTCCTTTTCTATAAGCTACCGAATTTTTTCTATCAAAATAAGGCCTGGTTCTTTCCACTTCAGTTCCCCGAACTCGTAACCATGAGATTTAAACGGGCTTTCAATAAAATTTTAAAAAACAGCGATTACGACTACATCTTTATCAACTATGCCAGCTGGGCCACATTGGTCGACCATAATCCGCTTACCGGAAAAGCGATCAAAGTAATTGATACGCACGATTTCATAACCGCACAGCTTCAAAGAAAAGTGAATATTGGGCAATCTTTTAAAGAAGAGATCAGGAGAATTTCTTTGTTCGATATTGCTTTGGCCATTTCTGTGGAAGAACAGTATATTTTTAGTCAGTTCTGTAAAAACAAGGTTGCGCTGGCCCCAATGATGCTTGACAAACCCGAAAATCACCAAAATACAGCAGAAAAATCTTTTGATTTAATATATGTAGCAAGTGATAATATACACAATCAAAAATCGGCCCATTGGTTTTTTAATGAGGTATATCCACTCCTACCGGCTAATTTACAGATATGTGTAATTGGACAGATCAATGAGCACCTTAGTATAAAAGCCCCCAACATCACATCCGTAAACTTTGCCGAAGACCTATCTACCTACTATCAAACCGCCAAGGTGGCATTATGCCCCATGTTAACTGGTACCGGAACCAAAATAAAGGTAGTTGAGGCACTATCCTATGGCCTGCCCGTGGTATGCAATACAAGGGGGATTGATGGTTTGATCAATAAAACCAATAATGGCTGTTTGGTTAGTGATGATCCTGTTCAGTTTAAGAACAATATCATCACTTTATTAACCAATGATACAGTATATCAACAAGAGGCAGAAAATGCAGCTGCAGCTTTTAGCATCAACTATGAAAAAGAACGTTGCTTTAAAAATCTTGACACTGTTTTGGGTATAGTTAATCACTCAAAATAAAATTGAGCACATTTAATAACCTTTTTTATTATGAGTAAAAAATTATCAATTATAACTATCAATTACAACAATAAGATAGGGTTACAAAAAACAATTCAAAGCGTGGTAAGCCAAACTTGGCAGGATTTTGAGTTTATCATTATTGATGGAAATAGCTCTGATGGAAGTAAAGATGTTCTTAATACATATTCTTCATTTTTTACCTATTCTGTATCTGAACCTGATAGTGGCATATATAACGCAATGAATAAAGGCATTAAGGCTGCAACAGGTGACTATCTAATGTTTTTAAATAGCGGAGATGCTTTAATTGAAAATACCATTTTAGAAAGATTGAATGTTGAATTAAATGGTCAATATGATATTTACTATGGAGATATCCTACAAATTGATGGAATAAAGCAAGAGATTCGCACTTTTCCTAAAAAGTTAAATTTCGCTTTTTTTTATGAGCAAAACATCTCTCATCAAGCAAGTTTTATTAGGGCAAAGCTGTTTAGGGATATTTTTTTATATAATGAAAATTTCAAAATTGTATCTGATTGGGAATTCTTCACTTACGCAATTTGTAAACGCGAGGCTTCGTATAAACACCTGGATGATGTAATCGTAACTTATGATGGAACTGGAATATCCGCAAATTTAGAGAATCATCCAGAAATCAATAAAGAAAGAGATGCTTCTTTGAATAAATATTTCCCTGAATTTGTTAAGGATTATGAATATTTGAAAGAGATCAAATTTAAAAAGGCAGAACAATTTATGCATATAAAAAAGTATCCGATTGCTTATAAGATTTTGAAAGGCTTCATGAATATGATACTTTTATTTTTGCCAAAGTTTAATAGAAACTAAAATGGATCGTTCTTGTGTAATTGTAATACCAATTTATAAGTCTGAGCTTTCAGTTTATGAAAAGATAGCTTTGACCCAATGTGGAAAGTTATTATCTGAATATGATATTGTAATACTTAAACCGGATGATTTAGAAATATTGAATATGCAGATAGGTTTTCCCTATCGTGAGGTATCTTTCCCAAGTTTTTATTTTAAGAGCGTGTTTGGTTACAACGATTTAATGCTTTCGGAACACTTTTATGAAAAATTCTTGAATTATAACTATCTACTCATCTATCAATTGGATGCTTTCGTATTTAAAAATGAATTAAAATATTGGTGCAGCTTAGGTTATGATTATATAGGTGCTCCATGGTTGAGGGAAAAAGAATTCCCCACTTTATTTAAAAAGACTAAAGAGAAACTTAGGTCATACCTGCACAGAAGATACAATTTACTTGATAAACAAGGTAGGCCTGACATTGAGCGACAATTGTACAATTATGTCGGCAATGGAGGCTTTTCATTAAGAAAAGTTAAATCTTTTTATGATGTCTGTATCCAGGAAAAAGAACTCGTAGAAAATTATGTTGGCCGGAAAAGCAGCGATTATCATGAAGACATGTTTTGGACCGTAGAGGTGAATCGCAAGAAGAAGAGAATAAAGATTCCTAATTACAAAAAGGCATTGAACTTTTCCATTGAAACAGCTCCACAAAGGGCCATGACTTTAATTAAAGGAAACATGCCTTTTGGTTGCCATGCATGGGATAAAAACGTCAGTTTTTGGCAACCGTATTTTAAAGAAGCAGGTTATCAGATTTAACTGCGCCAAATTTCTTTAATTATCATTAAAAACAGACTAAAATTGTTTTTTCTTAGTTTACTTCGCCAAAATATTTTGAATATTTCTATCTTTTTATAACCAGATATTTTCATCTGCTTTAGAAAGAATTTGAATGAATGTTTTTCAGCAAAGAAGCTTTCTTTTTTTGATAGCCCTTCCAGATCTATCGGTAAATCTACAGCCCATTTTTCGTGTAATTTTAATGTTTCCTCTACCCAGGCTTTACTATAATTTCCTTCTGAGAAATGTTCTAATAATACTTGAAAAGTTACAACCGCACGATGTGTTTTATGTACCTGAAGTGAAAAATCCAGATCATAACAATGAAACTTTTTAAATGTTTCCTCATCAAAATTATTAGCTTCAACTATTTCTTTTTTAGTACAGAACCAAACCCCATCTACAACAACTACGCTTGAATACTTTTCATTTTTTACATTTTGAGAAATGTGCTTTGTTTTCTCTTCACTGAATTTATAGCGTTGAAGGATATTAACATAGTTGATTTTTTTTTCACCAGCGCTGCAAAACCATCCAGACGGAACTTGAGTTTTATAACTATTTCCGGCTATGCCAATCAATCCTATTTTCTGATCTTCATTAAAAATATCTGCAACAATAAGGCCCCAGTCTTTCGTTTTAATACTGATATCCTCATGCATGTAGCAAAGTAGCTTATATTTGGCCCGCTTTGCCCCTTCATTGTAAATTTCGCATAGTCCACGTTTTCCATCAGCATTATCAAAACTGATAATTTCATATTCTGCTCCTATGGTTGCTGCAATGTTCTCCTTAACATCAGAAAGCTGATCTTTATTTACGGAGGCTATAATTATTGATATCATTTCCTTCAAAAATAAAATAAAAAACAGTACCTATTGTAGAAAATCAGATACCTTTGCATCCAAATTTATAATTCGGTATGGGTTTAACCTCATTTCTTTATAAGAAGATCAATAAAATAAGCGTTACCCATAAGTTTCTAGAAAAAAAATACAGAAACCTATGGCCACATGTTGAGCTCGTAAAAAAGAACGGTTTTACGGCAGTTAACCTGGTAGGCAAGAGTCAGACCAGAGGACAGGCTACGGCAAAGATCTTGATCGACTGCCTTAAAGAACTGGTTACGGATAAGGACCTGCACTTTAAATTTTTTATCAATGATAAACCTGCCGGCGGTTATGAAGACGATTCTTTTTATTATTGCATAGACGACGATCAAAAGCAGGATTTTCTAATCCCCGACTTTGCCTTTGAAAGCTGGAAAGAAGCAGGGATTAACAGTTTTTCAAATACAGTGGCCGAAATTGAAGCCAAAGGAAAAGAAACCTGGGCCGACCCGCGCGTACTTTGGGCCGGAAATGTCAAAACCAATATAATTAGAGAGAAGCTAATAGAAATCGGAAATCGGGCCCCAGAGATTTTTGACTTTTATAATACTTATGTGGATGATTATTTTATCCATAAAAAGGATGTTCCATATTTTACCCTGCCCCAACATACCCGGTACAAATATTTAATCGACGTGGAAGGCAATAGCTATTCTGCCCGCTTAAAATTTCTTTTTTACAGCCAGAGGGTTGTATTTTTACAGGAAAGGAAGTGGAAAGAATACTTCCATTATGATTTAAGGCCTTACGAGCACTATATCCCTGTAAAGAATGACCTGAGCGATCTGGTAGACCAATACCACCGGATCGAGAAAGACCCCATGCTTTATAAACAGATTACGGAGAACGCATTAAAATTTGCCCATGAGAAGCTCACATACCAGTGTGCGGTTGCCAAGATGAGATCTACTATCGAAAACAGAATCAATAAGCCATAATAAATGAAAAGTGAAGAAAAATATGATTATTTAATTGTTGGTTCTGGACTTTTTGGTGCCACTTTCGCCCATGAGATGACCAAAGCTGGCAAAAAATGCCTTGTTATTGATAAAAGGGATCACGCGGGGGGAAATATCCATTGTAAAAAAATTGAGGATATAAATGTGCACTGGTATGGTGCCCATATTTTTCATACGAATGATAAGTTTTTGTGGGATTATGTAAACCAGTTCGCTGATTTTAACCGCTACACTAATTCGCCTATAGCCAATTACAAGGGAGAACTATATAATCTGCCGTTCAACATGAACACCTTTTATTCGCTCTGGGGAACAAAAACCCCGAAAGAGGCGAAGGAAGAAATCGCCAGACAGATTAAACATTTGAATATAGAAGAGCCACAAAATCTGGAAGAACAGGCCTTAAAACTTGTAGGTACAGATATTTACGAAAAGCTGATCAAACATTACACCGAAAAACAATGGGGCAAAAAAGCAACAGCTCTCCCTGCATTTATCATTAAACGTCTTCCTGTTAGGTTTACCTACGATAATAATTATTTTAATGACAAGTACCAGGGAATCCCTATTGGTGGATTCAACAAGATAATAGATGGTTTATTAACTGGCTGTGAGCTAAGATTAAATACCGACTTTTTTGCTAATAGATCTGAATGGCTAAATGTAGCAGAAAAAATTGTATACACAGGAAAGATAGATGCTTATTTCGATTACCGTTTTGGCGAGCTCGAGTATAGAAGTTTAAGGTACGAGTTGGAAGTTCATGATACAGAAAACTACCAGGGCAACGCCGTGATGAATTTTACAGATGCAGAAACCCCTTATACTCGTGTTTATGAGCATAAGCATTTTGAATTTGGCGCGCAGCCTAAAACGGTAATTACAAAAGAATATCCGGTTAAAGATGCCCAAAATGCAGAGCCCTATTACCCGGTAAACGACGAGAAAAATATGCATACCTTGAAAAAATACCAAGATTTGGCATCAAAAGAAGAAAAAGTGGTTTTTGGGGGCAGATTGGCAGAATACCGCTATTATGATATGCATCAGGTAATTGCCTCAGCCCTGTTAAAATCGAAAAATGAATTAAAAAATGAGTAGTTCCGACTTAAAAATATTCTCTGTTTTCCATAAGGAATACCCTGTTCCCGTATGCGATTATATTGTGCCCATACAGGTGGGTAAAGAGAGCTCGGGCATCGACCTGGGTTTTATAGCCGACAATACTGGAGACCACATAGCAGATAAGAACAGTACTTACAGTGAGCTTACTGCTTTGTACTGGATATGGAAAAACCTCGACAGCTTCGACTGTAAGTGGGTCGGGTTGAGCCATTACCGCAGATATTTTACTGTTCCGGAAACCATCATTAAGAAAAAACTGCTCCAGACCAAGGTAATAACGGATGAGCGGCCTGTTTATGAAAAAGAACTCAGCCAGGAAACGCTGGATTTTATTGCTTCCGATAAGGTAAAAAATGCATTATTGGAAAAATTAATGGCCAATAAAATAATTGTGCCAACTGCATTGCCCCTTAGCATCGATATGACATGTAGATGCTCCATTAAAAACCATTATATCTTTTATCACATCAAAGAAGACTGGTATCTAATGAGAGATGTACTTACGCAGATGTACCCAAACCAAACGCAGTCTTTTGATGACTTTTTTAATAATACAGACACAATGTACTGCTGTAATATGTTTATTGCAGATAAACACACATTTTCTGATTATTGCGCCTGGTTGTTTCCTATCCTATCAGCGCTAGAGAAGGTTGTTAAATTAAGCGAATACCCGTATCAACGCCGTATTTTTGGTTTCTTTTCTGAGCGTTTATTAAACTTTTACCTTTATCAGAAAAAAGCAGAGCTGGTAGAGTTTCCGTCGCTATACTTAATATAATTATCCACCCACGGTCCACTTTAACTTTGTCTTCAACAAAAACCTTGTCAAGAGAAAACTTATGCCATAAACCAATGCAAAACGCAGTATTGAGTATAAAATATTCCCGGTTACGGTAAAAGTTGCAACATTCCATTTATCCCATTTAAAAATTTCGGGTATCAACCTGATAATCAGAATCTGGTGCAACAGGTAAATACCAAATGTGGTTTTGCGGGGCTCGAGATTTTTGTCGATAAATTTCACACTGCCCATCTTTAATAGCAGCACGAACATGCTTAGGGAATAAAGGATATTTGAGATACGCAGCGTATTATACTCGTCCTTTGACCCATGTTTAGCAAGGTAAATAACCTCCAGGCAGGATAAGAGAAAAAACAGCACATTGACAATGCCAACGTACGACCACTTTATTTTTTTTATATAGTTCAATACCTGGTCGTAATAGCGGTTGAGGTATACTCCCAGCCATAAATAAAAGACAAAACCGAACAGAGCTGCTGAATGATGTGTAACAAACCATTCGAAATAGAGGTTAACACTGTATACAAGTGAAACTGCAGCCCATATAAATCCAAACCAAAGCTTATATAAATACCTTTTAAAAATCAACAAAATACTTATACAAATAAGAAAGTTCAGGATAAACCAAAAGCTGCTTTCAAATAGTATGTACCTAAACTGCTCTGTAAAATAAGCAACAGGACCATCAATAAAAACGGCATCACCACCCCTTGACGCAATTATAATCCGCTGTATCAAGGTTGCGATCACGAGGAAAAATATCCAGAAGAGCCACGGCTTAATTGTATTTTTAAATCTGCGGGACAGGTATTGCCCCGGTGTGTATTCAGTAAATTTATAATTGATCAGAAACCCGCCAATCAGGAAAAAGGCTATGGTAGCGAACTTCCAAAACTGCATGGTAAGCACCTGTAGCCAGGTATCACCCATGGCCGAATATTTTGTTCCCCACAATACAGCTGAGTGTTCGAATACGATTCCGAACATAGAGATACACCTAATAGTATCAACAAAATCAAAATTCTTTTTTACAGGCGCAGTTTCTTTCTTTACTTCAATATCCATTAAATAAATCTTGGTAGATGAACTGGCAAATATCAGCTAAAAAAAAGAGTCCCGAATTAATTCGGGACTCTTTTAACATTTATGTACGTAAAATATTACAGTTTTCTCGCTACTTCTACCTGTTCGTAAGCTTCTACAATATCGCCAACTTCGATGTTATTAAAGTTCTGGATGTTTAAACCACACTCATAACCTTTATTTACTTCTTTCACATCATCTTTAAAGCGTTTTAATGATGCAAGCTCTCCTGTGTAAACTACAACACCATCTCTAACGATACGGATTTTGCTGTTACGGGTAATCTTACCATCCAATACCATACAACCTGCAATGGTACCCACTTTAGTGATTTTGAATGTTTCGCGAATCTCAACGTTAGCCACAATTTTCTCTTCAAATTCCGGATCTAACATACCTTCCATTGCCGATTTAATCTCGTTGATTGCATCGTAAATGATAGAATATAAA
>Ga0157370_10005174_pt1 | contig 14709 bp, 10 predicted proteins | sample C35metaG_FD_113463 | JGI IMG/M metagenome (GOLD analysis project Ga0157370, IMG submission 113463) | Corn rhizosphere microbial communities from Kellogg Biological Station, Michigan, USA - C3-5 metaG | ecosystem: Host-associated > Plants > Roots > Rhizosphere > Soil | place: USA: Michigan...
ATGATTTGTTTTGGCAACCTTCACAGGCTCGGTTTTTTGGTTAATTTTTCAACTGTGAAGTCTTAAAGCGCATGATCTTGACAGAACGTAAGTTAACTTGCGAAGTCTCAAAGGGCATCAGCGTGGAAAGACTTCGCAAGTTTAAAAACGAATCTAAATTTGTTAATCAGACTGACAAAGTTCCCTGCCCGCAATTCCAACAAAACTTTGTAAGTCTACTTGCGAAGTCTCAAAGGGCATCATTGTGGAAAGACTTCGCAAGTTTAACCACTAATCTAATTTGTTAATCAGACTTACAAAGTTTCCCCTGTCCACAATTCCATCTAAACTTCTGCAATCGAATAGCAAAACAAAGCTCTACCAGTACCATAGATTTAATATATTTTGATAATTTTGTAACTCTTTAACTTGTTTCATGAAAAAATCAATAGCCAGCATCGTTGCTGAGGCGAATCAAAGCGGCGAGGGTACGCTCAAAAGAACCTTAGGCCCCGTTAATTTAATTTTAATTGGCGTGGGTTTAACGCTTGGTGCAGGTTTATTTTCTATCACCGGTTTAGCAGCGGCAAATCACTCAGGTCCGGCGGTAACGCTTTCTTTTGTAATTGCAGCCCTGGGTTGCGGTTTTGCTGCGCTTTGTTATGCAGAATTTGCCTCCATGATTCCGGTAGCTGGTAGTGCTTACACCTATTCTTATGCCACAATGGGTGAACTTTTCGCCTGGATTATTGGATGGGATCTGGTGTTAGAATATTCCGTTGGCTGTGCTACGGTAGCCATTAGCTGGTCGCAATATTTAACGAGATTTTTGAGCAGTCTGGGTATATTTTTACCCCCGCAACTTACCCTCTCTCCTTTCGAAACAGCAAAGCTTGCTGATGGTTCAACCGTGCACGGCATCGTTAATATTCCTGCAGCATTGGTAGTCGTTTTAATGACCGCTATCTTAATTCGTGGTACTAAAGGATCGGCGATTGTAAATGGCATTATTGTATTTTTAAAAGTTGGTGTAGTCTTGGTTTTCATTGCCTTGGGCTGGCAATATATTGATCCGGCTAACTATCATCCCTACATTCCGGAAAACACAGGTACTTTCGGTCAGTTTGGCTGGAGCGGTGTATTGCGTGGTGCTGGGCTTGTATTTTTTGTATTCATCGGTTTTGATGCGGTCGCTGCTTCTGCCCAGGAAACTAAAAATCCTGGCAGAGATTTACCGATCGGAATTATTGGTTCCCTGGTTGTTTGTACCGTACTTTTTGGTTTATTTGGTCATGTGATGACGGGTTTGGCGAATTACAAAGAATTTGCAAATAGTGGTGCCCCGGTAGCTATAGCTATTGAAAAAACGCCTTACGGCTGGTTAAGTCAGGCGATTATTCTGGCCATTCTAATTGGTTATACTTCTGTAATTTTGATCGATTTAATGGCGCAGTCTCGGATGTTTTATTCCATTAGCAAAGATGGGTTACTCCCTAAAATGTTTTCTGATGTACACAGCAAGTTTAAAACACCATGGAAATCGAATATTATTCTTTGCATTTTCATTGGTCTTTTTGCTGCATTTGTACCGATGAATGTGGTTGGAGAGATGACGAGTATCGGAACATTACTCGCCTTTCTGATGGTATGTGTAGGGATTTTAATTTTGAGAAAAACTAATCCAGAGGCAAAAAGACCATTCAGGGTTCCGTTTGTGCCATTGATTCCAATTCTTGGAATCTTAACCTGTATCGCTATGATGGTATTTTTACCCTGGGAAACGTGGCTGCGTTTAGCAGTTTGGTTAGTTATCGGCCTGGCTATTTATTTCTGGTATGGTAAAAAGCATAGCAAACTTAATATTGGTGGTGAAGAAGAAACGAAAGGTTTTTAAGGTGTCATTCAAAAGCATGTCACAACTCTGCCGTCTATTAATCTGAAACATTAAGGCATTAAGGTAAAATAGAGGATTGAATTTAGGTAAGGGCAATTGCTTTTTTCGGAGCGCAATGAAGAGTACGGACCAACCAGATATCCAAGTTGGACACACTCACTGTCTAAATAAGTACTGACTTGTTCTGTATTCCTGCTTTTCCGTTTATCACTTGCTTTGCAAAGCAAATACTAAAACGTTATTCCAAAAGGTTTTTAGCATTTATTCCTTAAATGCGTGCCTATTTCAAATTAAATTTACGGGAACGATTGCACAGTTTTGAAGGATATTATAGTTAAGAATTGAAATGGGTTGGCTAAATTGTAAATAAGTAACCAAATATAGTGGTCATCCCAAATGACTATTTTCAATTTTAACCAAATAACCATGAAAAAAACATTACTTTTTTTCGCCATTTTCCTATTAATTAATACCGTTCTAATGGCCCAAAACCAAAGAATTTCGGGTAAGGTAATAGACGAAAAAGGCGAAACACTCATTGGCGTATCAGTCAAAGTCAAAGGCGCAGCAATTGGCGGCTCCACAGATGTAAATGGTACCTTTTCGTTCGATGCGCCACCCAATTCTACGTTAGTCTTCTCTTTTGTCGGCTATAATAATAAAGAAGTAGCCGTTGCCGGACAAAAATCGCTGACTGTTACCCTTACTGAATCTGCGAGTCAGCTGAATGAGTTGGTTGTAGTTGGATATGGCACACAACGAAAATCGCAGGTAGCTACCGCAGTGGGAAGCGTACAGGGCGACGCCATCGCAGAACGCGGAACGGTAAGTGCATTGCAAGCTGTTCAGGGTCAGGTTGCAGGGGTTGATATTTCTGCAGGTTCTGGTCGCGCAGGTGCGAATTTCAATGTACAAATCAGGGGGCAAAATTCCCTGGCAGGTGGTCAGCCGCTTTTCGTAGTGGATGGTGTAATCGTATCAGACATCAACTTCCTCAACCCTCAGGATATTGCCAAAATGGATGTGTTGAAAGATGCCGCATCCACCGCAATTTATGGGTCAAGAGGATCGAACGGAGTTGTTTTAGTGACCACAAAAAACGGCGCAACCAATAAAAGCAGCGGCGCAACAATTTCTTACGATGGTTATGTTGGCGTTCGTAAGGTAGCCAGAATGCCAGATTTTATGACGGGCGAAGAATGGTGGGAATACAGACAAAACACGTTCATTTCACCGGAACTTATTGCCGGAAGAACATTTACAAATACCATCGGAAGTTTAGACAACCCAACAGTATTGCAAACGGTGGCCAATCATGATTATACAGACTGGAAAGACCTCGTCATTCAGGATGGAATTCAGGCCAACCATTGGGTAACGGCATCTGGCCGAAGCAGTAATAATGATATACAATACCTTATCGGGGCAGGTTATCAAAACGAAAAAGGTAATTTTCTTCAGGATAATTTGAGCCGTTATAACTTTAAAATCAATGTTGACGGAAAGATCAACAAAAGTTTTTCTGCCGGGATGAGCATTAACTTCTCTTTTACAGAAACGGAACGTGGAAGTGATGATGCCGTGAGAAATGGTTTTAATATGGCTCCAATTTTCAAGCCTTATGATGCTAATGGAAACCTTGTTTTCAGACCAGGTCAGATTCCGGTTCCAGGATCGTCAGTTGTTTCGAGTTTTACCAGCGTTGTCAACCCACTTTTAGAGATTACCAATTCGCAAAACAATACCAGAAGGCACTTTGGTGTAGGTAATGTTTACCTTCAATACGCACCTGCCAGCTGGATCGATGTAAGATCTACTTTCTCGCCAAGTGTAAACTTTGTTAGAAATGGCAGGTACTGGGGATCTCTAACCGGCGTTGGAGATGGCTTATTACCAGATGCACAACGTGTTAATCAGCAATCGCAATCGTACATTTTTGATAATGTGGTTAATATCCGTAAGAAAATAAAAGAGCATAATTTTGCTTTCACAGGCTTGTATAGTATGCAAAAGGATAGATTTGAAAGCGATACTACGAAAGTAAACGACTTGCCTTTTAACTCTTCTTTCTATAATTTAGGTTCATCAAACAACAGGCAATTATCTTCCAGTAATTTCAATCAGTTCTCGATACTTTCCTTTTTGGCCAGGGTAAATTACTCATTCAAAGACAAGTATTTTGTAACGCTTGCCAATCGCTGGGATGGTTCATCAAAACTGGCTGAAGGCAATAAATGGTCGTCATTTCCGTCAGCAGCAGTGGCCTGGCAGATTTCAAGAGAATCTTTCATGCAGAACGCCACCTTCGTATCCGATTTAAAACTGAGGTTTAGTGCCGGAGTTGCCGGAAATAATAATAACATCAGGCCGTACGAAACGCAGATGAATTTGAGTTCTCCAACTTATTATGATTTCGGCGGAACACCTGCTTTAGGTTATTCACCCAGCAGGCTTCCCAATTCATCACTCACCTGGGAAAGAACCCGCGAATTCGATTTGGGAGTAGATTTTGGCTTCTTAAAAAACCGAATTTCAGGATCGATCGATCTATATGATAAAAAATCTGAAGGCTTATTGCTCAACAGAGATTTGCCACTTGAAACCGGCTATACCTCCATTAAAGATAATGTAGGTTCGGTAAGTAATAAAGGGATCGAGGTTTCATTAAGAACAGTGAATGTTTCAACTGAAGATTTCACCTGGTCAACATCATTCACTTTCGCCAGAAACAAAAATGCAATTATCGATTTGTTAGATAAAAAACAAGATCTGGTAGGGAATTCGTGGTTTATCGGACAACCGATTAATGTGAATTACATCTATGTTTTTGATGGCATCTGGCAGGAAAGCGAACGCGCACAGGCCTTAACCTATGGCCAGCTTCCTGGTCAGGCGAAAGTGAAAGATTTAAATAACGATGGAAAAATCAGCAGCACAAATGACAGGGCAATTATTGGCCAGAAAGATCCGAAATGGACTGGCGGTTTCTCTACACAATTCACCTACAAAGCTTTTGATTTATCAGCTTCGCTATTTGCGAGACAAGGCATGCAGGTTTACAGTGCTTTCCACAGTGTTTTCGCCCGTTACAATGATCGTGGAACAAACAAAATTTACAACGATTATTATATGCCTGCAAATCCCGTAACGCAGGGAAGAAGTTCCAATACCTATCCGCAGCCTAACAACATCGGCCCTTATTGGGATGGCGTTGCCGGAGTGGGTTATTACAAAGACGTTTCATTTGTGAAGATCCAGAACATCTCTCTAGGCTATACTTTGCCAAGCAAGCTGATCGAAAAACTGAAAATCAAAAGTTTAAGGGTATATGCAAACGTGCTAAATCCTGTAGTATGGACGAATTATGATGGTTTTGACCCGGAAAGTGCAAGTGGAATTGATCCTTCTATCACCTTGGAACAAACTAACACAACTGTAGGAAACATTAACAATACTGGTCCAAGTACAATTACCTACCAACTTGGCGTTAACCTGAAATTTTAAATAAAGGTATCATGAAAAAGCAAATTATACTATCCCTTCTCATTCTTGCCTGCTTATTTACAGGTTGTAAGAAGTTTTTAGAAGAAGAAAATAAATCAAATATCGTATCTAATGAATATTATGCAACTGCAGAGGGATATGAGAAATTAATTAACTCCACTTATGCTACATTAAGGCGGGTTTACAGTTCACCATATGTGTTCTGTGCAGGTACGGATATGTACGTGGAAGGCAGAGATGCACAACCGGTAGGCATTAGTGAATATCAAAATTTAAACCCCGATAATGCAGAAGTGACTGCATTTTACACCAATACCTATTCTTCTATTCAACTTTGCAATACGGCGCTATATTTCAATAGCAATACGGCTACTAGCGCTACCTTGCCAATTAGAAAAGGGGAAGTACAATTTATTCGTGCATATTATTATTTCTTACTGGTGCAATCTTTTGGCGGAGTAAGTATCGTAACCGACCGTTTCGATTCGCCAGTTGAACAATTTAAGCGCAATACAGCGCAGGAAACTTACGATTTTATTATCAAAGAAATGAATGAAGCATTGGCATCGGTTCCGGAAACCACCACTGATTTTGGTCGCGTAACCAAAAGAGCTGTTCGCCACTTTCTCGCAAAAGTATATTTGACCAGAGGCTATGAATCTTTTGGTTCTGCGCAGGATTTTGCCACCGCAGCTACTTTTGCTGATGCGGCAATTGCCGGAAGAACCTTAACCACTTCTTTCGAGAATTTATTTTACCCTGGCAATGAGAAAGACCAGGAGGTGCTATTTTCTGTTCAGTTCGATGCCGCTTCGTTACCTACCGCAACCACGGGTGGCAATACTCAGGCTGCATTTTTTGGCCCTTATCAGGGTGGATCCGGTGGTGCGCAAGGTTATCCTTACCGGGCATTCGTATTGGTACCAACCTTATATACCTTTAATACTTTTACGGAAAACGATGCCCGCTTTGATGCCACATTTATGATCAACTTGTATCAACGTTATTATGATTATTATGATAGAAGTGCAGAAAGGGCGAACCTCAACATCAGATTTTATTACAAACCAAAATGGGATACTACAACTGATGCAGCATGGCGCGCAGCAGATCCTACGCGAAGGGCTACCACGACCATCATCCCTTATTCTAATGCATGGCAAGCTTCGAGGAGTACAGTGTTAGATAATGCTACTCCATCTGTTAAGAAATTTGATGATCCAAAATCTCAGTTCGGGGGCGCAACGAGTACCCGCGATTTATTTCTGGCCAGACTGGGCGAAACTTATTTGGTTGCTGCAGAAGCTTACTTCAAATCTGGTAACCTTGCACTTGCAACAGCGCGGATAAATGAAGTAAGGAGAAGAGCGGCGAAACCAGGAAGAACTGCTGAAATGGCTATTACCCCTGCAAATGTTAACATCGATTTTATTCTGGATGAACGTGCAAGAGAAATGGTTGGCGAATATGAAAGATGGTTTGATTTAAAAAGAACCGGAACGCTTGTGGAAAGAACCAGACTTTATAACCGCGATATTAAAACCAATTGGTTTGATAAGGGAATCAATCCTTTTGCCGGCGTTGGCGGACAGCTAAAATTATTAAGACCGATCCCGAGCAGGGCAATTGATCTTAATGGCGGGCCTTTTGCGCAAAACCCTGGTTACTAATTTATTAATTATTATGGCATTAACCTAAAGTGCTTAGGTTAATGCTATAATATCTTTTAAAGAAAACGCCTTTAACTGCTTACAAAACAAATACATACAAAAATAAAATACTGCACCATATTCTATACACCAATAACAACTCCGAGGCATCAAAAATGACGCAATAAACTTAAAACAAGTTGGTTACTTAACAAAAAAGCTTAAGTTATCCACATTTCAAAAAGCCAAAACTTTTTGGCGTAGGATTTGTCCTAAAAGATATACCTTTTAAAAACATATTCCTATGATTATTAAATTAGACACCTCGATATTCAGGCTGGCAAGACCAAAAGCTGAAACTGTAAGAAAAGTTGAAATTCCTTTAACCAGAGCACAGTGGATAAATGCAGATAGAATTGTAATGGCTGTCATGTTCATCGCTGTAATTATTGGTGCAATTATATTTTAAGTTTTGATGCTCAATCAAAAATCTTCTGAAATTATTCCTCGATTTATCATAATTCCGGCTATCGTTCCTGCAGAATTTATAAAAGATAGTGACCTCATTAGTGTTGTGCAATCTCCCGCTGCATAAACGTCTTTAGCAGTTGTTTCATGCTGCTCATTTATTTTTATCGTATTAAACTCTGTTAATTCAAATCCTAGTTGAATATCAAAATCCTTATGCTGGGAAACCTCCGAACGCGCATAAAGTGCTTTTAGGCTTACTTTCTCTCCTGTTGATAAGATCACATTTTCAAGGATTCCATTATTGTGTTCGAGCTCGATAATTTCATCTTCGACAATTTTTATTGATTTTGATCTTAACTGCTCAGTTTGCGCTGTTGTTAATTGTGACTTCCCGTTGGTGAGCAGGGTTAAATCACTATTCCACAGGCTAATCATTTTTGCCATCTCAAAGGCATGTTCCCCGTTCATCATCAATCCCACCTTTTCATTTTTCACTTCATAACCGTGGCAATAAGGACAGTGAATAACCGTAATTCCCCAGCATGCCGAAAAGCCTTTTATGCTTGGTAACGTATCTTTCAACCCCGTAGCCAACAATATTTTTCGTGCAGAAAAGCTTTCACCTGTTTCAAGGCTTACATCGAACCCTCCTGGCGTTTTACTCGCCTTTTCTACATTACCATCAATAAATCTGACGGTTGGATACTTCAAGACATCAGCTTTTGCTTTAGCCGAAATAGCAGCTGGAGTGTCACCATCATGCGTAAGAAAATTGTGAGAATGGGGGGTTTGCCTGTTACAGGGTTTGCCTGAATCTACGATGAGCACTTTTCTGGTTGCTCTACCTAATGCCAAAGCCGCAGACAAACCTGCGTAACTTCCGCCTATTATAATTACATCAAAATCCATATCTAATTTTTGAACAAAAATCAAAATAGATTCTATTAAATGCAATAAAGTTGCACTAATTAATTGTCATTTTATTTTTGATAAACGGTTGCGGAAATGAAACTTCCATAATAAAATTGCTGGTTAACTATCGAATATGCTTCATTTTTAAACCAGGGATGAATATCAATAAGGCTGTTCGTTTCGACAATGCCAATCAATTTAAAGAAAACATACATAGACTTTAATATGAGAAATTTCCACCATTTACCGTTTTTTGGATTTAATGAGAAATCAACAAATAACCACAGGCCGGATTTTTTAAGTCTGCTATCTAAAAAATGGAAAACTTTTTCAGCACGGTTTTTTACGAAATTATCAAATAAAAATGGGGTGAGTATGGCATCAAAAAGCAAATCAGTTTTAAAATCTTCAATTCCGAGATGAACAAACTCCACGTTGTTATTTCCGACATCTCTGGTTTTGGAAAGCGCGATCATTTTTTGTGAAATTTCTACATAAACAATATCCAAACCAGATGGATGAACTTTCGCAAGTTCTTCTAAAATCCACCCGGTACCGCCACCAACAATGAGTATGGAACTCTTCTCTGGGATATATTTTAACTGATCAACCTGCGCCTGTACCTGTGATTTAAAAAACACCAATCTGCTTAAAAAATCATATTGATTAGCTATTTTATCGTAGTTGTTGAGCAAGTGTTTAATAATTTAAGCAGTAAATCACATATGTCCACCATCTTATCTAAAGGCTGGATTGTAATTAATGAACAAATTGCATGCCCATGATTCCACATAATGCTTTAAACAAAATCAAGCCATCAATTACCATTAAATAATACAGAATATTTTTCCTGCGATGCATCGAATACGCGACATAAATGGTTAATATGAAGGGCATTACATTACATAAAACCTGAGGGAGACCGAACCCCTTATAATCGGCAAAAACACCTAATGAGATCAAACCAACCAGCAACAATGGGATTAAAATACTAAAAATCGTTTTTCGCAATCCATAGCGAACCACGAAGGTGCGCAAGTGCCTGTTTGCATCTGTAGGATAATCTTTAATATCAAAGATGATCGCATTTACGGTACAGAACATCCAGTTCTTAATAAATAACCAGGCCCATAGCACGGAATCGTGATAACCAATGCCGGTTTCAATCTTGAGCATAATCAAAGGCAATACGTTGGCGCAACAAGCCCAAACAAAGCCAATAACAAAAGCTTTCAGCCAGCCTGTATTTCTCAAATTGAATTTCAAAAATGATCTCGGCAACAGTCCATAATACAATGCTCCTGCAATAACAATAACACTGATTGCCAGCCAGTAAATGACAGGAAGATTTAAGATATGCAGGTAATTTTGATACAGGAGATTGAGCGATAAAAATATGCAGCAAACAAAAAGCAAAATCTGGCTCCAGCCGATAATTTTCTTATGTTCAAAATACCACTGCGTTCTGGGATTGGTTGCTGAAGGCTGATTGGAAACCTTATTGTAAGCGTAGGTATAATAAATAGTCGGCGCCAAAAAAAGCAACAGGTAATAGTTCAGGGAATTGAAAGGAAGGCGTAACTGATAAGTTGCCTCAATGGTTAAAGCAACAGCTAAAATACCGACAAAATAATTCCCAAAGAATATAAACCGGACTATTTTATTTAACATCAAGGTGTCTCATTTTCAGTTTGCAATTTCGAATATAAAACTGAATAATTGATTGCGAAGTTTGAAATTGGAAGAAATAAAGTGATTGCTGATGGGATTGATTTCGAATCTCACGCTGAAACACCTACTTGATTGCTATTCAATCAGTCTTCTTTTTTAGAAGGATAATCAAATTGAAAATTAACCAATTTGATCTAAACCAAAAAAGCCTCTCAGTTTCCTGAAAGGCTTAGTGTGGGAAATGAGGGGTTCGAACCCCCGACCCCCTCGGTGTAAACGAGGTGCTCTGAACCAGCTGAGCTAATTTCCCTTTTTGTAAAAGGTCTTTGTTATTAATAATCTTTCAAATCCTTGAAAGTTGTGTGGGAAATGAGGGGTTCGAACCCCCGACCCCCTCGGTGTAAACGAGGTGCTCTGAACCAGCTGAGCTAATTTCCCTTTCCTTTTGGGAATGCAAATATAGCGCTATAATCTTGTTTCGCAAATCTTTTTTATCTTTTTTCAGCTTAATAATGTTTCTAATATTTTATGAGACTGCACTTCACCAAACGAGGCCGTATGTAAGGTATAGAAAACCAATATCTTATCTAACAGAAACCTTCTCCGGGCATTACTCATTTTTATTTCAGAAATTTTTTCAAGAGGGGTATTAAAAAGTGAAATGAAGCTAAGTGAATCTTCAAGTTGAAGATAATTCAAATGAATGGGCACCCGAGATACAAACTCTCCTTCCTGCAAATCGAAATAAACCTGGTCGCTTCGTTTTTTTTCATTTGGAGAAAAGCCCAGGAAACGTGTTAACTTCAACAAAAAAGACAAATGAAAATTTGGATTAATTTCCTCCACCTCATCAAACCAGGCTATAGAATTGAAAATGTAATCGAACAGGCTTTCATCAGCTGATTGCTGCCTGATACTCTTATAAAGCACTTCATTAAGAAAAATAATGATGCTGGTTTTAACGATATCATATGGAATGGTTTTGAAAACGGGTGTTTGCCTCAACTCAGAAACCCGCTGAATATTGGTATTTGCTTTATGATAAACCACCATATCGAGTAAATGCAGAGACTGAAGCATATTCATTTTAATCTTCGCCTTTGGCTTTTTAACGCCGTTAATGAGATAGGATTGCATCCCAAATTTATCGGTAAGCACCTGCACAATTACGCTGGTTTCGCTATAATTAGTCGTTTTTAAAACAATGCCTTTTACCTTGTGCAACATCCTACAGAAACATTTCTTCAAAAGTATACTATTTGTGCAAATTTAATTGTACCAAAAGTTAACCGGATTTATAAATAAGATTAGTTTTGTCCCTATCATTAAATTTAAATTAAACAACACATGTGGGTAAAGCTATCGAGGTTTATTCTTCAGAATCGTATTGCCATTATTGCTTTTTTTGTATTGGGAACAGTTTTAATGGCTTATCAGGCCAAACATGTAAAGCTATCTTATACAGGTAGTAAAATCCTACCGATTACCGATAGCGCATTCGTAAAATACAATGCTTTTAAGAAAACTTTTGGTGAAGATGGTAGTGTGATGGTAGTTGGCATTCAGTCGCCGGATATTTTTAAAAAAGAAATCTACAATCAATGGGTGCAGCTTTCTAACGACATCCAAAAATTAAAAGGCATTAAACAAGTGCTGTCTTCTGGCAGAATATTCCAATTACAAAAAGACACTGTTGCACAGAAATTTATCCTGAAAGCAATTCCAGGCGGCTTGATAAAAACGGATGCAGCAATGGATTCGATAAAAAATACACTTTATAACACGCCATTCTTCGAAGGACTGGTTTACAACAAGCAAAACGCCACTTTAATGGCTATTACTTTTGATACCAAAATTCTAAATTCAGCTGCCCGTAATCCTATTTTAAAACAGATTGAGGAAAAAGCAAAAACCTTCCAAAAAAAAACCAATGTTCAGGTGCACATTTCGGGTCTGCCTTATATACGCACAGCAGTTAGCAAGTTGGTCAGTAATGAGTTTGTATTATTTTTAGGTTTATCAATTCTCGTTTCGGCATTAATTCTCCTGTTTTTCTTCAGAAAGTTTTATGCTGTCTTCTTCCCGATTCTGGTCGTAATTATGGGGGTAATCTGGAGCATTGGCACATTAGTTCTATTTGGATTTGAACTCACTATTTTGACGGGGTTAATTCCACCACTGATTGTAATTATCGGAATTCCCAACAGTATTTTATTACTAAATAAATACCAAAACGAGCTGAGAAAGCATGGTGATAAACAACAAGCTTTAAGTATCACCATTGAAAGGATTGCAGTAACCACGCTAATTGCAAACATTACGGCAGCGATCGGTTTCGGGGTATTATATTTTACCGGAAGTGAATTGTTGATGCAGTTTGGTAGTGTTGCTTCTATTAATGTAATGATTACCTGGCTGATGTGTTTGTGTTTAATTCCTATTATTTTCAGTTATCTACCTGCACCAAAGTTGAAGGGACAGACCCACATTGAAGAAGGCTTTTTACATAAAATATTGGTCAAAACAGATCACCTGGTTCAGCAAAAAAGCAGTTTGATTTACATAGGTACTATCATAATATCTATCGTTGCCATTATTGGTATAATGAAAATTAATGTAAACGGTTATGTAGTTGATGATCTCCCTAAAAACTCGGGAATTTTAACGGATCTGAAATTCTTCGAGAGAAATTTTGAAGGCATTTTACCCCTGGAGGTAAGTGTTGATACCAAGAAAAAGAATGGTGTTTTCAACCTGACTAATCTGAAGAGAATCGAAAAGCTGGAAAAAATGATCTCGGCTTATCCAGAATTTTCCCGCCCAATTTCAGTAAACATGGGACTAAAATATGCCACTCAGGCTTTTTACAATAATGATTCTACATTTTTCCGCCTGCCGGATAATATGGAAAAGAACTTCATTCTGGCTTACATTGCAAGTGGAGGAAAAGGCAATGCGAGTTTGCTCACCAACTTTGTTAGTAAGGGGAATCAAAGCACACGAATCAGTTTTCAAATGGCAGATGTGGGCTCAAAGCGCCTGGATGCAATTATGGCGGAATTAAAACCACGCATCGACAGTATTTTACCTCCTGCGAAGTTTGATGTAGAACTTACTGGTTCAAGCGTAATCTTTTCTAAAGGAACAGATTATATGCTCAAACACCTGTTCGAAAGTATTGGCCTGGCCATTATCCTGATTTCACTTTTGCGCCTTGCTCAATTTAAAAGTCTGGGCATTATGTTCATCTCACTCCTACCAAATATAGTTCCGCTCATCATTACCGCAGGGATCATGGGGTACTTCGATATTTCATTAAAACCCTCAACGATTTTAATTTTTACCATTGCTTTTGGTCTGGCTTCAGATCAAACGATCTATTTCCTCACGCGTTATCAGCAAGAATTAAATTTAACCAATTTTTCCGTTCCAAAAGTAGTAACGGATACGATTACAGAAACAGGGGTAAGCATGACGCATATTGCCTTAATCTTATTTTTTGGTTTTGGAATTTTTACTGCATCAACCTTCGGCGGAACGGTAATTTTAGGTCTATTGCTCTCTATTACCCTTTTTGTAGCGCTGATTTTTAACTTAACCCTATTGCCTGCCCTGGTTCTATGGTTGGATAAAAAGAAGGTGAGAAAATTTGTTTCTGACGATGAATCAGCAAGAAACGCCGGGGAATTTGATCACTAACATTAGCCCCGGGTTTCAACCCTGGGCTCCCGATGAAAACGCAATATTAATCGTTTTGGAAATTAACTTTTCTAACATCATCCTTGGGTTGAAACCCAAAGCTAGAGCACTCGCAATAAACTTCCATAAATTAAATACTTAGCCCCGGGTTTCAACCCTGGGCTTCCCAATGAAACCGCAATATTATTCGTTTTGGAAATTAAACTTTTCTAACACCATCCTTGGGTTGAAACCCAAGGCTAGAGCACTCGCGATAACCTCCATAAATCGAATACTTAGCCCCGGGTTTCAACCCCGGGCTTCCCGATGAAACCGCAATATTAATCGTTGTGGAAATTAGACTTTTCTAACACCATCCTGGGTTGAAACCCAAGGCTAGAACACTCGCCATAACCTCCATAAATCGAATACTTAGCCCCGGGTTTCAACCCCGGGCTTCCCAATGAAAACGCAATATTAATCGTTTTAGAAATTAGACTTTTCTAACACCATCCTTGGGTTGAAACCCAAGGCTAGAGCACTCGCGATAACCTCCATAAATCGAATACTTAGCCCCGGGTTTCAACCCCGGGCTTCCCAATTAAACCGCAATATTAATCGTTTTGGAAATTAACTTTTCTAACACCATCCTTGGGTTGAAATCCAAGGCTCGAGCACTCGCGATAACCATATTTGAATACCTAGCTCCAGGTTTCAACCCTGAGCTTCCTGATGAAAATGCAATATTAATCGTTTTGGAAATTAGACTTTTCTAACACCATCCTTGGGTTGAAACCCAAGGCTAGAGCACTCGCGATAACCTCCATAAATCGAATACTTAGCCCCGGGTTTCAACCCTGGGCTTCCTGATGAAAACACAATATCTATAGGTCTTGGAAATTAGATTTTTCTAACACCATCCTTGGGTTGAAACCCAAGGCTAGAGCCCTC
>Ga0157370_10005175_pt1 | contig 14709 bp, 12 predicted proteins | sample C35metaG_FD_113463 | JGI IMG/M metagenome (GOLD analysis project Ga0157370, IMG submission 113463) | Corn rhizosphere microbial communities from Kellogg Biological Station, Michigan, USA - C3-5 metaG | ecosystem: Host-associated > Plants > Roots > Rhizosphere > Soil | place: USA: Michigan...
CAGCCAGGCGCCGCGCCTGTCTCAAAATATGTGTTACAACGATCAGCGTATAATCGTTTTTCAAACCCAAAAATTTTTCTTCAATTTTCCTGCTTGAGATAGGGTCAAGCGCAGAAGTAGGCTCATCGGCAAGAATAATTTCGGGGCCAACGGCCAGTCCACGCGCGAGGCACAAACGCTGCTGTTGCCCGATGGACAACCTTGTGGCGGGTGTGTGTAACCGGTCTTTCACTTCGTCCCAAAGCCCTGCATCACGCAGGTTTCTCTCCACACTTGCCTGTAGTTGTTTTTTATCTTTGATGCCTTTTATCTTCAGCCCGTAAGTAATGTTTTTGTAAATAGATATCGGCAACGGAAACGGCTTCTGCGAGAGCAAACCCATCTTTTGCCGTACCTGTATGATATCTTGCTTTGGATGAAAAATATCTTCGCCGTCAATCAGCACTTCGCCGCTTACCTGCAGCTGTGGGTACAAGTCTGTTAACCGGTTCAAACACTTGAGCAGCGTGGTTTTTCCACAGCCCGAAGGTCCAAGCAATACAGTAATTTTATTGCGTGGTATTTCTAAATTTATATTTTTTAGGATAGGAGAATTGCCTGCGTTTACATTCAATCCTTTTATGGTTACAATTGTATCTGACATTCTTTAATAATCGGGTTATAAAATATTTTTTTTAAACTTCCTTGTGGCCAGCCGCGATAGTACACTGATGGCCAAAATAATTCCTGTCAATATCATCGCTGCGGCGTAAGCCCTTTCTTTCACTTCCGGAATGGATGAACTTAACTGAAAGAATATAGCCAAAGGCAGCGTGGCGGTTGGGTCCTGCAATGTTTGTGGTATGTGGTCGGTATAGCCTGCTGTAAATAAAACAGAAGCCGCATCACCAATTCCGCGCCCAAACGCTAATATTAAGGCCGTAATAAAACCCGGTAATGCCTGGCGAAAAAACACGCCGAATGCCGTGCGGGTGCGCGTGGCGCCCAATGAATACGAGGCTTCCAGCAAGCCCTGGGGTATGGTTCGCAACACTTCATCCAGCGCGCGAATGAATATCGGTACGATAAATAAGGTAACCGTGATGATGCCCGCGAGCAACGATGCGCGCCAATGAAAATACGTCATCAGTGCAAAGCCAAAAGCGCCGAATACGATGGAAGGCACGCCCCACAAGGCGTCCAGCAGAAAGCGAAGTATGTTTATCCAACGCTTATTGCGCAGCCAATGCACATTCATACCCAACGCTACCGGCAACCCGATAAGCACCGCGAGAAAAGCAGAGCTAAATGCCAGGTAAAGCGAACCTACGATGGCATTGATTATGCCGCCGCCTTTGCCAAAATAAAAGCCACCCTGTGGCTCCTGCGAAACCATATCCCACGAAAGTGCGCGCCAGCCCTTTTGTACAATGACGAGCAGTATCAAAAAGAATACGAGTATAATGCTGCCGGTAACTACACGCATTATCCAGAGGAAAATTTGCTCTTCTAACCGTTTCTTATTTTTCATAAATCATTTTCAGTATAACCATTTAGAAATGAAGAATATTATGATTGTTCCTTAATGAACCTTAGCTTCCTGATGGTTCAATAAATATTTATTCTTAGTTGTTTGTTCCTGTTTTATACACCAGCACGCTCGTCAGCGCATTAAATACAATGATGATAACAAACAGCAGCAATGCAGACAACATCAGCGCTGCATCATATAAAGGCACCGACATCATATCACCGTAATTGTTTGCAATAAGCGCAGGCAAAGGATAAGCAGGTTGAAACACATTGTGTGGCACCTGTGCCAAATTGCCCACCACCATAAGTACAGCAATGGTTTCGCCCAATGATTTGGATATACCAAGGCTCATTGCAGCGATAATACCTGTTTTTCCTTGTCTTAATAAAATCCATTTAATTGTTTCCCAGTAAGTTGCGCCTAAAGAAAGCGATGCTTCTTTGAGCTCTATTGGAATGCTGCGCAATACCTCCATCAACATATTCAGCATATAAGGCACGGCCATAGTAGCCAGTACAATTCCACCAGACAATAAACAATAGCCCGTCGTAGTAAAACCGAATGCAGGAGCAACGTGTTCGCTTATCAGTGGCACCACCACCAGCACGCCCCACACGCCATAGACTACAGATGGTATGCCGGCCAATACATCTATTACAAAATACATTGCCTGCGTAAGCCACCTCGGGGCATATTGCGTCAGGTAAATGGCCGCCAGCAAACATACCGGCGCCGACAAAACAAAAGACAACAACGTTACCCACAACGACCCGATGATAAACGCGTAAAAACCAAACTTGCCTTCCATCGGCGACCAGTTGGAAGAGCCGATTAAGCTGCTCAAAGAATATTCGCGGAACAATGGCAGCGACTTCAATACCAAACCCAGGCCAATCGCCAGCGGCAGCAGCAACAGGAAAATCACAGCTACATTCAGCCAGGTATTGGAAAGACGGTCTATCCATTTTCGCGGAAGCAACGGGAACGTTGTCATCTTATTTGTTTCTGAGATTAGTATTATTTTAGTTTATCTAATTGCGCCTGTATCTTTTCAGCAGGCAAAGGCACATAGCCCGCAGCTTTTACATATTGCTGTCCATCGGTAAGCACCCATTTCAGGAAATCTATTACAGTCGAATCAGTTGGTTTTCCTTTTGTAAGAAAATACAAGTCACGCGCAGGCGGTGACGGGTAACGCCCATCCGCAATGGCAGCCAAAACACTATCGGCATTGCCGTAAAAATTTTCCTGCGGATCAATTTGCCGGTTATTGTTTACATCTATTGGAATAACATCCACGCCCGGCCTTTTTTTGCCGGTGGTAATGTCATACGCATAAGCTACATTGTTGAAACCCACGCTATATGTATCTTTTGCTACTGCATCGGCCAGTCCCGGATCGCCATAGATGCCTGTGCCTTTAATATTATCCTGCTTGCCATCAAAGTATGCGGCCCAGGTATCGGCTGCGCCAGCCGCATCAGAGCGTGTATAAACTACAATATTGTTATTTACTGAGGTATCAAGCACACTGCCCCAGCTAATATTTTTTCCGGAGAAATAAATATCTTTCAACTGATCGTGCGTAAGGCCTTTACGATGTATAATATCCGTCAGCGGATTTTTTGCGCTGAAGGTAGGCAGCACCGCATCTTTGGAAACAGCAAAAAGTACAACCCCTTTTTTTGCTTCCGCAGGAGTTAGTATACGGGAAAACATAGCGAGGTCGGCAGCGCCGGCCACCACATCGGTAAGGCCTTTGCCCGCACCCCCCGCTGACACATCAAAGCGTGCATCAGGATGCAGTTTTTTGTATTGCTCAGTCCATTTTACCCCCAAAGGGTATAACGCAAACGCGCCGCTGATGGTAATGCTTTTTGATTTACTGCTTTTGCACGCAACAAAATAAACTGGAAGAGAAAGAAGCAGAAGGCAGGTAATGATTTTTTTAATTTTCATCATAATTAATTTAGAAATGAATGAATTAATGTTTTTTGTAAAAATTGATGTTGTGATAAATGGTTAGCCGGGCAATGTCGCGGTCGTAATATTGAGTGCCTGAACTTCGCTCCTGGAAATAATTCATGTAGCCCAGTTCTACCTGGAAGCTATGGGAGAGGCCATAGTTCAATGCTATATAAGTACGATTCTGGTCAAATGTATTTTGTACAATTGAATGGCCTAAGTTCAATAGTATTTCGTCAGACACTTTTGCATCCAGGCTTCTTCCGGAAGCCCCTCTTTTCACAATTGGATACTGTAATTGAAACTGGTACCGGAACCGTCCGGTAAATTTATATCCTTTAGTAAGTTTGTTACCGCTTGTGTTTTGTGTCCAGCGTTCTTCCAGTTTAAAGCGATTGCTGATGGTCAGATTTTTAATCTTTTGGTTATAGGATAATTCTTCATGTGGTCTTAGCTCAGGTATTGTTACAGCTACGGGATCAGAAGGATCTGCCGGGTTGGAAGAGTTATAATAAGTAAAGCCCACTCCGGCACTCCATCCGGCACCCAATTTTCGGCCCACGGTAACGCGTGGCAATACCCAATTGGCCTGCCGGTTGTTCTTAAAGAATCGCCGGTCTTCTATTTCAAGATTAATGTCCCAGGAAGATGAAAGGTTGTATTTGCCGTAATAACGGATCCAGTATTGACTTTGGTGTGTTACTTGTTTTTGTGCCTGTAAAGGTGTTATAAAGCCTGTTGTGGCTAATAAAGCCACACTTATATTCCTATAAGTTTTGTACATTTGTAAGAGTTTAATGTGAAGAATATTTTTATTCTGAACAAAGGGAAATAGCAGCAACTATTTCCCTTATTTTTTTATAAACGGCGAATCAACAATTCGGTAACCCACCTGCAGGTGCATGTAAAAGCAAAGAGTACATTTTAGATATTTTTGTTATCAACCTGCCAGTTGGCAGGCTAATATAATAAGTGGAAAAAGAAACGATTTTTTTCAAAGCAGTTTTTATTCAAGTATCCCGTACTGCTATAAAATGATACCATAGATTAAATAACAGCGGCATTCACATTCGTAACTGACAGTCTGTATATTTTACAAATGACCTTTTACAGGAAATGCAACATTCCATCTCTGGTATACAGCAAATTAATTGAAGAGGCATAAGGTTTTTCCAATTTATAAAAATGAATAGTTAAATTGTTATTCCGCAGCAAATATAACTATTTCTATTATCCTACCAAATTGGTAGGATATTTATTTTCCACTATCCGCAGGTCTGCAAAGAAGTAAATAGTAAGATAACTCAATTTCCTTAGAGAACTTTAAAGTATTAGTTTCTGCTAACAGACGGATAACCCCCCCATTAATCTTTTCCCGCTAAGCATGATTGTTATACTCATACAGTAATTGAATAAAGGAGCTACATTTATCAGTTATTTGCTTTTAAACGAAAAGGAGAGTAGTACAAGTTTATTATGGTTATTATTCGCTTCGAGGAAGCGAATAACTGTCTTATACTGAAAAAACTTTACAGCTTTATAGGATAATCCGGATAAAGCTTTACACTGATTGCAAACAGAACCGCGGAGTTTAAGCTTTCAGCATTACAAAAAAATGGCTATCGGTAGAATTCTTAAAAAGTATAAAAAGACGGTTTCGATTTTATATTAAGGAGTTCTAAGATGTTCCTTTCCCCATTGTTCATAGGTTTTCTCAGTCATCCTTTTTCTATTGCCAGGCGTTCCATCTCATTATCAATATTTTTAGACAGCATCTTAACCTGTGGTACAAGCAATGAATCAGGCTATCACCTTCTTCAAAAGTGAATAATTACCCTGCTGCTTTTAAATATTGGCACACCGGTAATTCTAATTAGTAAAGACTACGAACCGCTATACCCCGCATGGATTAATATTCGTTTCTAAATTATATGACCCGGGAAAAGGATTACAACCGAAGCCGGCAGAATCCTTAAATTTGTTCCGGCTCAGGACCGGACATGATGGAAGCCAATGATACGGAGGATGAAAAAATCAGCTACCATCAGGTGAGTTTCTCCTTTCTGGTAACAAATATTTTCAGAAAAAAATTTGCAATAACGTATGAAGAAAATAGGATTTTTATCTTTTGGACATTGGGGTAGCCATCCCTCTTACAAAACCCGCTCAGGAGGGGATGCCTTGCTCCAGTCTATTGATCTGGCTGTGGCTGCTGAAGAGATGGGGATAGATGGCGCCTATTTCCGGGTACACCATTTTGCTGCCCAGCTGGCATCGCCGTTTCCGTTACTTGCGGCGATTGGAGCCAAAACCAGCAGGATAGAAATTGGAACGGCTGTTATTGATATGCGTTATGAAAATCCGCTGTACATGGTTGAGGATGCCGGCGCCACTGATTTAATTTCTCGGGGGCGCCTGCAATTAGGTGTCAGCAGGGGTTCGCCGGAGCAGGTCATCGATGGCTGGCGTTATTTTGGTTATAAGCCAGGTGAGGGTGAGGATGATGCAACAATGGGCCGTCGTAAAGCGCTGGAGTTCCTGGATAAACTGAAAGGCATTGGATTTGCTCAGCCTAACCCCAATCCCATGTTTCCCAATCCATCCGGATTATTGCGTCTGGAACCCTATGCTGAAGGGTTGCGTAACCGTATCTGGTGGGGAGCCGGTTCTAATGCCACAGCTGTATGGGCTGCTGAAAACGGGATGTTCCTTCAAAGTTCTACCCTGAAAGAAGATGAAAGTGGAAAACCTTTTCATGTGCAGCAGGCTGAGCAAATCAGGCTATACAAAGAAGCGTGGAAAAAAGCCGGGCACCCACGCGAACCACGGGTTTCGGTGAGCCGGTCGGTTTTTGCCCTGGTAAATGATTTAGACCGTTATTATTTTGGCCATGAAGCAGAGCGAAGTGACCAGGTTGGTTTTATAGAAAAAAATAAACGCGCCATTTTCGGAAGAAGCTATGCGGCCGAGCCTGATCAGCTGATAAAGGAACTTGCAAAAGATGAAGCCATCCGGGAAGCTGATACCCTTCTTTTAACGATACCCAATACGCTCGGCGTTGATTACAATGTACATGTGCTGTCGGCCATTTTGGAATACGTTGCGCCCGGATTAGGCTGGCGTTAATTATTTGGTGGTTGTATAATGTAAACACGAGCCACCGGTTGTGGTAAACAGGCAATTAAAACGATTTTTTATTTTTGCGGAATAGGAATTTTTCCCTGGCCGGTGTCCACCGGCCATTTTATGTTCTTATGCTCCTACCTTCTCTGGTCATTTTCTTCAGGTCAAAATGCATTCATAATACCAGCCGTTAAAATTGTTTTATGTTTAATCTCTTGAAAAATTGTCTAAAATTATAAAGCATCCGGTCTGAACTTTGTGGCTTTATTCTAAGACAAATAAAATAAGTATCGCGTTTAGATTAAAAAACATCAGATCACCTTTCTTGCTTAAAAAAAGGGGTTTTCAAAACTGTAGAAAGGTTATAAATTAAGGCGCTTCCGTTAATTGATTGTAATCCATTTTCTATCCAGGCCGCTTAATCATATCCAAAAAGAATTCTTAAGTTTTTTGTAACCAAATTCTATTTCACTGACTCTATGCTGGAACGTTAGTGTTGGTTAAATCCTGTATCTGAAAGGAAAAAAATATTTCTCTAAAAATAAAAGCAAAAGATCATGAAAAAAAAGTTGAGCATTCCTGCGCTACTATTGATTGCAGCGTTTGGACTTTTTAGTTGTACTAAATATAATAATGGTCAGCTTCCTGCAGACAGTAAAAATAATCTTGGTCACCTTCCTCCCGGCGGTGGTCATTTAAATTTACCTGCATTGGATCCGGCACTGGTTCAACAGGGTAAACAAATATTTCGATATGATACTTTTGGTGATGAAACATTTTGGACAGATGTGTTACATATGAACCAGGTTATAGAAACCGGTGTAAGCCCCAATACCGCCTTAGCTGTGGGTTTAAAGGTAGATGCCTCTGCTTTGCCGGCTGCTTTGATTGAGGCTATTCAAAAGGCACAGGTTAATCTCGATGATCCTCAAACTACCCTTACCCTGCTACAACTTAATGCTGTTGTTGGGGTAAAAGGACAGGTAAGTAAAAATACCGATGGAACTCTAAAACTCGATAGAGTAGGGATCACCTGCGCTCTATGCCATTCAACGGTCGATAACTCTTTTGCTAAAGGCATAGGAAATCGTTTGGACGCATGGCCAAACAGGGATCTGAACCCCGGTTTGATTATCTCTTTATCTCCTGCCTTAGATGCATCCAAAAAAGCTACTTACGCTTCCTGGGGACCGGGCATGTACGACCCAAGATTTAACCATGATGGCTTGAGTAACCCGGTTGTCATCCCGCCTGCATACGGTTTATATGGTCTTCCTAAATCTACTTATACTGGTGATGGAGATATAGAACATGAACCTGCAGGACCTGTGGCTTACTGGAACAGATATGTATCGGTTACCCAAATGCACGGGCACGGTTATTTTGCCGACGCACGTCTTAATTGGGTAGTTGATTATAGGCAAGGTGATGATTTGGTAACAGACAAACTTCCCGCTTTACAAGCTTATCAATATTCTATATCAGCACCACCACCCCCGGCTCACTCCTACGACATCTCTGCCGCTGCCAGGGGGAGAGTGCTTTTTATTGGAAAAGGACAGTGTGCAAGTTGTCATTCCGGACCTTCATTTACTGATGTGATTGACGGTGGAAAATTACATCCTCAAAGCGCGTCTGTAGCAGTGGATAAAGATTATGTGAACCGTTCGGCCACAAAACTCTGGAGAGTCACACCATTAAAGGGAATTTGGCAACATCCACCCTATTTTCACGATGGTTCTGCAAAAACCCTGACTGACGTAGTAATCAGATACAACAAGGTGAATCATCTTAATTTAAATGACGGGGAAATACATGATCTCACCGAATATCTCAAATCACTGTAAGAAATAGTATTGTAAAAGAAATAAAATTAAACTATTCAGCAGGCTTCTCCATGGCCGGTGCTCTTCCGGCCATGGAGAGATACCCAATACGCCCCGGCGTTGATTACAATGTACAGGTGCTGCCGGCTATTTTGGAGTATGTTGTACCCGAATTAGGCTGGCGTTAAGCATTTGCTGGCGGATTCACTTTTTTCAGTTACTGAAAACGGCAATCCCTCTCTTAATGGCACTTACCACATAACAATGGATACCACATCTGGAAAAGTTATTCATTTTAGTACTGGTTATTTTGGCGATCCTGATGGCGAAATCTACCTCATCAAAAATTGCGCCTGTCAACTTGTTTATAATAATCCCATACCTTTTGGATAGAAGCCGGAATATCAGTGCACCAGCTTTTGGCATCTTCAATCGATTTAATTATTCCATTCTCAAACTTTTTGCCGGATTTGCTACAGCTACTTTAAAACATTGGAGTATAATTAATCCAAACGCTATTGCTGATACAAACAGGAACACAATTAGATAGGGAAAAATGTTTTGGTGCATCCTGTAAGCAAAATTTTGTAACCACGTTTCTGTTGCAAAATATGCCAGTGGCCATGCGATAAGGTTTGATATAATAATAAGTACGGCATATTCTTTCAAAAAAAGAAAAAGAATGTTTGCCTTATCTGCTCCCAGCACTTTTCGCACAGCAATCTCTTTCTCCCGTTTAACAAGCATAAATGCTACCATGCCAAGCAGGCCAAGTAGTACTATTACCATATTTAATATTGTTGCTGTGTTTGCTGCAGTCCGTAATTGCAATTGCGCTTTATATAACGCGGCAAATTTTTCATCCATGAACGAGTAATCAAAAGGCAGATTTGGCATAAACGATTTCCACTGTTCCTTGATTTCATCGACTGCACGTGCCATATTGCTGTTACTTAATTTAACTGCAAGCATCCGGTAATTATTTCTGAGGAGTGTAAAACCAATTGGGCCGATTTTACTTTGCAGAGATGAAAAATTATAATCTTTCATTACTCCCAGTATCGTTACCGGAGCATTTGCAATAGGTGTTTGTATTTGTCTGCCAATTGCATTTTCCGGTGTTAACCCCAGTTGGTTAATCGCGGTTTCATTTAGTACAATTCCATCTGTACTGCTATCAAAAAAAGAACCGCTAATCATTTTTATTCCGAATGTTTTTGCATAATCTTTATCGGCAGAAGAAACAGGCAGACTGAGTTGGGCTGTTGCTGAAGATTCTTTGGGTGGATATAAAATAATTCTTCCCTGCGGCTCATCATCCGGAACAACAGATGTTAATGATGCGCTTTTAACAAAGGGCAATTGTAGCAGACCTTGCTTAAAATTTTCCATTCTCAGGACGCCTGTGCCGGGGAATCCAGTAATGACCATCACCTCGTCTTTGTCATACCCCAGGTCTTTATTGAAAATATAATTTACCTGCCTTGATAAATTGAGCCCACATATAAACACCAATATTGCCAGAGAAAACTGTACAACCACTAATGCGCGTTTTAAAGTAAGGGCTCCTTTTGAGTCATTTAGCTTTCCCTTGAGCGTCTGGATTACATCAGAAGCACTTAGCACAAACGCGGGATATACTCCGGCAAGCAATCCCACGAGAATGGCCAACGATAATAGCCAGGTATATTGTATTAAGCTGAATTGTACCACCGAAGGTAAACTTGCGTTTAACATCTGTGAAAAAAGCGGCAACAATAATTGATATAAGATAACTGAAATAAACGCTGCTATAAAAGAAAGTAACAATGCCTCTGTGAGGAATTGGAAAACGATATTGATTTTAGCGCTGCCAAAAGTTTTGCGCAGGCCAATTTCTTTTAAACGATAAGAGGATGTGCCAATATTGATGTTGATGAAATTAATAATAACCATCAGCAATATAAACGCTGCAATCAACGATAAGATAAAAACCATTTTCTTTATGGCGCTATTGTTATCATTCAGGTAGTAATCCTTTACAGCGGCAGGATAAATGCTCAGGTTTTTCCAGATAAAGTCCGACGAGTATTTATGTAGCAATCCATTAATTGGAACAGTTAGCATTGAAGAAGTAACCTCCGGCTTTAATGTTATGAAACTTAACTCATTCAGGTTATCCCAGCTCAAGGAAGGATCGCCCGTTTTAAAATAGTTATTCCCACTTGTGGGAACGTACACACTATATTTTTCATTTAATAAACCTGTTACAGTGTTGTAAGGAATGTCTTTTATGACAGCCGAAACAATATAATCCGCGGATTTGCCTGGAACTTTTGACTGGATGCTCAATCTTTTTCCAATAGCATTATCTGTCCCGAACAATTTCATGGCGAAAGTTTCCATGATTACCGCCGAGTTGTTGTTCTTGAAAGCATTCGCTCTGTTTCCGTATGCCAAAGGAAACCGGTACATAGAGACAAGTGTTGTATCACATATTGCTATATTTTCTTTAAAATGCTTCCCCTCTGCGGATACAACATTGGTAACAGGGTCATAGCGAAAATAGTTTTGCACCAGTTCCGGATATTCTTCTTTAAGTGCTTTGGCCAAAGGAGAAATGGTCTTGGTGTCCGGCATATTTTTCACTTTCCAGTCACATTTCAAAAAATATTGCCGGTCAACATTTGGAAGATTTTTATTGACATTCTCTTGTTGCAGAATATATAATCCAATAATTAACGAAAAGGTAATTCCGATAGAAAGGCACAAAACATTAATTGCAAAAAATAATTTGTGTTTTTTGAAATGCCTGATGGCAATGGTGCAATAGTTTTTAAACATTGATTGCATTTTATTGAGCACCCACCTTCGTTTCCTTTTATCAGGCGTAATTAGCTGCCTGTCATAAATTCGTGGCTTACACTCCCGGATGGTTGATACAACATGTGAAAAAATATTTATGAAGGTATGGACAAATGCTGAATAATGAAAGGAGGAAATACAGGTCAGCACTACCACGTTTTGTTGGCCTTCGGCCAACATTTCTGTAAGAATTTTATGGAATTAATTCCTTTTTAAATCTAACCTGTTCCATGGTCGGTCCTCACCGACCAGTCAGAGAACATCAAAATGCATTCATAATATTTGTAACTAAATTAAATTCATCTCTTCCGGTTAGGTAAAAAGCCGCGGATGAAAAACGATATTCGTCCGGTATCTTACACAAGTTCCAATGAGATTGTAATGGGTTATCATGGACATAATCAAGTTGCTCTTCTGCCATTTCCTTACTGAATATTCGCACCGCTTATGGATCTCTTAACCAGATATTATACTTTCTGTCTGACGCCATCACTTCATATTTTTTTAATTCAGGATCATTTTGTTCCATGGTCGGTGTCCTCACCGACCAGTCAGAGAACATCTGCTCCATGGTCGGTGTCTTCACCGACCAGTTCAGAGAAGATTTGCTCCGTGGTCGGTGTCCTCACCGACCAGTCAGGAAAGCCCTTTGTTGCAGGCATGTGCTGTCTTTATTTGTGTTGTTCAACATCTACCACTTTGTCGTTTTGAAATTCAATTTGCAAATAGCTGTCATCAATGTTAAATAGTTCTGGTCTTACGCCAAGTCCGTAATACCAAACATTTAAACTGTCATTGTTGTCCGACTCGTTCCCAAGAAGTTGTCGGACTTCTGTTTTTGATTTTCCTATCAATAATTTGCTTGCAATAATATCTTTAGAAAGTTCGTAGCGTTTGTCTTTATCGTCAATCCATTTTTGTTTGTCAAAGTCGCGGCTTGGATAATATGAAATACTAAAACCCACAACAACATAAGTCCGATATAAATGCAAGGTGTCAAGAAAATAGTCGCTACCCAGGTCAAAATTTTTCGTGTCGGGTCAACCTTTATAAATTTTTTGAAAAGCCAACGCCAAAAGAAAAATGTGGGAATACCAAGGATGATGAGAATAAAATAAACTTCAATACTAAGTCCGAATATAACAGGTATGTCGAGTAAGGAATTAGTCATGTATTATGTCGCAATAAAGTTTGAGTCGTCGGTTCGCATTGCCTGCAACGGCCACGCATTGGCGATGGCCGGGCAATTTATGATTTTCTGCTGGAACGTCTCTCAGTAAATGAACAAAAAGTTGAGATTTTGCTCCATGGTCGGTCCTCACCGACCAGTTCAGAAATTAAAATGAGGTGAAACCATTTTTTAAGGAAAGATATACAATTTAACCAAATACAGAAAGAGAGACGGTCGATGAGGACACCGACCAAGGAATGAATACAGAAAGAGAGACGGTCTGTGAGGACACCGATCACGGAATGAATTTCCTTAAATAGAATTGTTATTGGTCTTTCGGGTTTCAGCATCTTTATCTTTATGCTATCTCTGCCTGAAATAGCGGGTACCATAAACAATGACACCAAATAATGGGAATATACTTATTCAAAGATAAATTTTATGTGGTTAATTCAGCGGGACGTATTTCAAATTATCGCACTTAGTGATATTTATGATGACTGGCCGTTACCTGGTTTCTCTTACTTTAGTAACGCTTAAGCACAGCTCCGCAGAATGCGCCGGAAATGAGGAACAAAATTATTGTACAATAAGACGCAATGTTTTGGTTTTAGCGGCAGCCACCTTGTTTTCAAATGGCCTGCGATAAACGAAGGTCATATCTTCAACTCCGGAAGAGACTGTGATGAAATCCATCACTTCAATTAACGGAGCGCCGGGCCTGTTTCTTTTTGTATGTTCGTAGGTAGTATTTAACTGCTTACACAAAATTGGCTTGCCGGAGGCCTGCCATACAAAGCCCGTACCTGATGCCATCTGCAATTTTATTAATAAAGTATCGCCTTTATGAACCCTTATTGTTTTTTGTTTCTCACCTGAGAAGGTAACGGTAATTACCGTCTCCGGCTTCATGGCCTTGCAGTTGGAGGAAGCCATTATTACCATGATAAGTAGAGCAGCAAGATGTTTCATATTTGTTTATCGGGTATTAAAGGTAACATTATAAAAACTGTCATATAAAAAACCTCCGGCAAAAACCGGAGGATTGAAAGGAAATAATGATATCGTTAACCGTTAAATAGTAAACCAATAAACGTCTCCGGTAGGTACAATTTTAGAGCTCATAAAAACCGAATAAGGCAAATACCAATATCCGGCATTGCCCCAGCTTGTGCCCCAAGAATTTTCCATCAGGAACACTTTTTTGGTATCATCATAACCATAAATGATATTAGCATGTCCTCCTAATAAAGACGCTCCTGAAACAATAGAGCCGGTTGAAGTTAAAGGGTTATAGGTATAATTTGTTGTATTGAGGCCTTCAAAGAGGGTGTACCGGGAATTGTCGTAAACATTAAATCCCATACAAACAGGAATATTTGCTCTCAGCAATGCTTTAACAGTAGCGGTATCCCCTTGCGCCACCATACCATAATTGCTGGCAGATTGGCCGATCTTATAAAGCAATGCATTGCTTACAGCGGCGGCGCTTGGTGCCGTTTTATAAGCCTTTGAATTTGGGCCGGCAGTTTCAGTTGCATTTACGGGATAAGCATAGTCAGACTCTATACATTCGCCATACTTTTGCAAAGCTTCAGGGATATCTACCATTTCAGCACCCGGATCCTGTGAGATTCTATAATGCTCTATGTTCACACGCTCCTCATAATAAAGATATAGTGGGCTTAAAATGGGGTTCCAGGTATTATTGTGTGCGTAATACTCTGTTATCTCATTGGCTTCGGTACCACAAAAACCAGTACAGGAACCAATCTGTTCCTGGTCTCTTACTGCAGGAGTAACAAGCGAGTAAGTTAAAGGTACTACGTCAGCAACTGAAGTTTCGCGGTTTCTTACCCGGCCAGAGAATAAAGAGTTGATCTGTGCAGCGTCATATACAGGCACATTTGCAAACCGTACAGGATCCGGTGGCAGTAAGCCATAAGAATGTAACCCACTGGGAGAAACTGCTGCTGGCTGAATACCCTGGTTAGCATCTTGTTTAGAACAACTGGCCAGAATAACACCGGAAACAGCAATAAACGATAAAACCCTGGTAATTTTTGTCATTTTTTTTGTTTTAATGGTAAAAGATACTGTTAATAGTTAATGGAAACAGGTACAGGAAAGCTTGTAATAAGGAGAAATATTTTGATAAAAAATTTGATACACTAAGATATCAATTTTTTATACCATTATTATTCTTTTGTATAATCTCCCAATAAAAGGATATTTGTATGACACATGCTAACTTCTGTGGATATTAC
>Ga0157370_10005178_pt1 | contig 14705 bp, 9 predicted proteins | sample C35metaG_FD_113463 | JGI IMG/M metagenome (GOLD analysis project Ga0157370, IMG submission 113463) | Corn rhizosphere microbial communities from Kellogg Biological Station, Michigan, USA - C3-5 metaG | ecosystem: Host-associated > Plants > Roots > Rhizosphere > Soil | place: USA: Michigan...
ACGGAGGATGAGGGGACGGTGTTGTATGGAGGGGTGGAATGGAGTGGTAATTTCAGAGTGGACCTGGAGCTGGACCCCCAGGATAATCTCCGGATCATTGCGGGGATCAACAATTATGCTTCGCCTTATACTCTGGCCCCGAATGAGGCATTTACCACGCCTGCCTGCTGGTATGTGCTGTCGGACAAGGGGAAGGGCGATGCCAGCCGTAAAGTGCAGCGTTGGGCAAGGGATTATAAGCTGCTGGATGGTAATGGCAGCAGACTCACCTTATTGAATAATTGGGAGTCTACTTATTTTGATTTCAACGAGGCGAAGCTGGCGGAGCTGTTAAAGGATACAAAGAAGCTGGGCGTGGATCTTTTCCTGCTGGACGATGGCTGGTTTGCCAATAAGTATCCCCGTAACGACGATCATGCTGGGCTGGGGGACTGGCAGCCCAATCGCAGCAAGCTGCCCAATGGGATCGCTTCATTAGTAAAGGAGGCTCAGTCGGATGGAGTAAAGTTTGGGATATGGGTAGAGCCGGAGATGGTCAATCCTAAAAGCGAATTGTATGAGCAGCATCCTGACTGGGTTGTGAAGCAGCCCAAAAGAGAGGAGCATTATTTCCGCAATCAGCTGGTGCTGGACCTGACCAATCCGAAAGTACAGGATTTCGTCTTTGGGGTAGTGGATGGTCTTTTTACACAGAACCCGGATCTGGCGTATATCAAATGGGACTGCAATGCCGTGATATTCAATGCTGCGTCAGCCACGTTAAAGGATCAATCCCATTTTTATGTAGACTATGTGCGTGGGCTGTACAAGGTGTTGGAGCGGCTGCGGGCCAAATATCCGAAAGTGCCGATGATGCTGTGTTCGGGTGGCGGCGGAAGAGTGGATTATGGCGCCCTTCAATATTTTACGGAATACTGGCCCAGTGACAATACCGATCCGCTGGAAAGGATATTTATACAATGGGAATATTCGTATTTCTATCCTGCCATTGCGTCCTCCAACCACGTTACGGACTGGGGTAAGCAGCCGCTGAAGTTCCGTACGGATGTCGCCATGATGGGCAAACTGGGTTTTGACATCGTAGTGAGCAAACTGAGCCCGCAGGACCTGGAGTACGTGCAGGGGGCTGTCAGGACGTATAATGATATCAAGGGTATCATATGGCACGGGGATCAGTACCGCTTGTCTGACCCTTCTGGCAGCAGCGTGGCATCTATGCAATATGTGGATGAGGCGAAGAGCCGGAGCGTGGTCTTTAGCTACCTGGTGAATTACCGATATGGCGCGGGGAGCTCATTACCGGTGAAGTTAAAAGGGCTGGACGCTGCAAAAAAATACCGTGTGTCGGAGATAGACCTGTATCCCGGGAGTTCAAAGTCCAGGGTAGGAGGTGTGTATTCGGGGGATTTCCTGATGAAGGTGGGGATCAATCCGGAAGTTCACCAGGGAAGGATGAGCGTGGTGCTGTCGGTGAATGAGGAGAAGTGAGCGCGCGTCGCCCGGCTAATGTGTAAAAAATACGGTATGGCATGTGGGACAGAGCGAACCACGGGTTCGCTGCCCGAAGGGCCATCATAAGATGTTTTTCGTCCCGATGTAAATTTCAGACGACGAGGCACGAAAAATACAGGGATTGTAGACACAATCCCTGTTGACTTTTATAATAAAAACGAACGACTCCAGCAGGCTATAAAGCCTGGAGGCTTTTGATAGGACCACGGGTCCAGTTAGAAATAATATAAAGAGGGGTCTGTAGAAACAAACCCCGCACTGTTTTTTAGACAGTCACATGAGAAAACTATATGATCGGTGTTAACCGAAATATTTAAACGCGCATTCGTGGCCATTGAGGAAATGCTTGTCAGAGTAATGTGTAGTAGGTTTGACGGAAATGTTTTGTATGATCTCAGCGTGCCGGCAAAGGATGAGGTTAGACTTAATAGGATCCGTCGTGCCCTTTATGTCTATATTGGTAAGTTACAGGTAGAACACTCAGCAAAGATAGAGCGAATTAATGCAATAAGTCAGGTGTTGGCGGTAAATTTTTTCTAAAAATAGGGCCTATTTTTTGTCCGTTGCTCGGTGCCGTTGGTGTATCGACCGGCTGCCTTCATGTAGAAAAACTGTCCTGTACCATGCTGCTGGCCGGTTTCACACAAAACGGGCCGGAGTTCCGTTGGCCGAAGGCCAGACATTAACACCCTACCTGTCAGGTGGGAAATTCCTACCTTTGTGGAAACAAGTATTTATGGAGCAAACTGGAACCAGGACCTTTGCCGACATCATCAGCGGCAGCAAGCCTGTGCTCGTGGATTTTTCTGCGGAATGGTGCGGTCCATGCAAGATGATGCCTCCTATACTAAAGGAGCTGAAAAGTAAGCTGGGCGATGCTGTCACTATATTGAAGATGGACATCGACCGGAATCCGGCGATCTCGGCGTCTTACCAGATACAGAGCGTACCTACATTGATCGTCTTCCGGAACGGTCAGATCAGGTGGAGACAGAGTGGCGTGATGCCGGCCGGGCAGATACAATCGGTGCTGGAGGGAATTTTAGCATCCCCATAGTCCGAAAAATCACATAATTTCCGGCATGAAACCGAAATATAATTCCCCTATCTGCCAGTTTTTGGTCTCATGTGCGGCAGTCTTTCTATTTTTCTGTGGTAGTCTGCAAGCCCAGCAACGTCTTACTTCTTATGTTGATCCTTTTATAGGCTCCGGCGGTCACGGTCACGTCTTTGTAGGAGCCAGCGTTCCTTTTGGCGCTGTGCAGCTGGGCCCGGAGAACATTTTTTCCGGATGGGACTGGTGTTCCGGCTATAATTATCCGGACAGCATCCTGGTCGGCTTTTCCCATACACATCTCAGCGGAACGGGCATCCCTGACCTGGGCGACGTGCTGATCATGCCTTATACGGGGGATATTCACTGGAATAAAGGTACCCGAAAGAACATCGATACAGGATATGCCTCCCTTTTTTCTCACCAGGATGAAAAGGCTGCGCCGGGATATTATAGCGTCAAGCTGGCACGCTCGGGGATCCAGGTGGAATTGACGGCCACTGAAAGGGTAGGATTTCATCAATATCATATTCCCTCCGGAAAGGATCTTCATATCATCATCGATCTGAAGGAAGGTACGGGAGATCGTACGACAGATGCGGATATCAGACAGGTGGATGAGCATACGTTAGAGGGATATCGTTTTTCAAAGGGATGGGCGAATGATCAGCGTCTTTATTTCGCCATCCGGAGCGAGCAGCCGATCCAGCATTTTACGGCACAGGACAAGAAAGGGCTTATTACCTGGGATCATCCTGCGGATGTCGTGCGGCTGAAGGTGGGTATTTCTCCGGTGAGCGCTGCCGGTGCGCTGGCCAATATCGAGGCGGAGGCGCCTGATTGGGACTTCAACTCCGTGAGGAAGGACGCGGAGGAAAAGTGGAACAGCGAGCTGTCGCGTGTACAGGTAGAGACACGGAATGACGTGGACAAAAAGCTGTTTTATACGGCGCTGTACCATACGATGATCGATCCAGCCCTCTTTAACGATCACAATCGGGACTATATGGGCACTGACAAGAAGATCTACAGGGGGGCGTCCTTTACCAATTATACCGTTTTTTCGCTATGGGATACTTACCGGGCGAATCATCCGCTGTATACATTGATCCAGCCCGACAGGGTAAATGACCTGATCCAGACCATGCTGGCTATTTATCAGCAGCAGGGCAAGCTGCCTATCTGGCATTTGATGGGTTGTGAGACGAATACCATGCCTGGCACCAGCGCGGTGCAGGTGATTGCCGAGGCTTATCTGAAAGGGTATCGTGGGTTCGACACGGCGCTGGCCCTGGCGGCGATAAAGGGTTCCGATATGCGGAACGAGGCTGGATTGGATTATGTGCGGCAGCAGGGATATATTCCCTGTGACAAGGTCCATGAGTCGGTGGCCAAGGCTATGGAGTATTGCATCAGTGATGGAAGCGCCGCGTTGATGGCGAGGAGGATGGGGCGAAAGGAAGATTATGCATGGTTTGCCAAAAGAGCGAAGAATTACCGGAACTATTTCGATAGTTCTGTGGGCTTTTTCCGGGGACGGCGTGCCGATGGCAGCTGGAATCCTGTTTTTGACCCTGCCAAAACCTCTCATCCCTGGATTGATGATTATGCGGAGGGGAATGCCTGGCAGTATCTCTGGCTGGTGCCGGAGGACGTGGAAGGGCTGATAAAGCTATTGGGCGGGGACAAGGCTTTTGTGAAGAAGCTGGATCAGCTGTTCAAGACCCCGACCCCGTATGATCCCAAGGCTCCGCCTGATATTGCGGGCCTCATCGGGCAGTATGCGCATGGCAATGAGCCGGGTCATCATACTACATATTTATACGCATATGGGGGGGCGCAATGGAAAACGGCGGAGAAAGTGCGTTTTATCCTAAAGAATATGTATCAGGCGGCTCCCGACGGCATCAGCGGGAACGAGGACTGCGGACAGATGTCGGCCTGGTATGTTTTTTCCGCCATGGGATTTTATCCTGTATTTCCTGCCAGCGGGGCTTATGTGCTGGGCAGCCCGCTGATGGACAAGGCTACCATCAGCCTGCCCGGGGACAAGAGCTTTGTCGTCGAGACCGTGAACAACAGTCCGGAGAATATCTATATCCAACGGGTGGCGCTGAATGGTCGTCCTTATACTAAAAGCTATATCCTTCACCAGGACATTCTCAAGGGAGGAAATCTGCGGATCACCATGGGCAGCAAGCCAAACTATCAGTTCGGGGCGGCGGCTTCCAGCCGGCCGGGATCGGATTATTCAGGCAAATAATGCTTTGTCGTGATATGCCCTAACTTTAGGGAATGAAGCATCTATCCTTTTTTTCGGTCCTTCTTGTGCTGCCGGCGCTGGCATTTTCCCAGAACATCGTATTAAAGAATGTCTCCATCATCGATGGGACGGGGTCCCCTGTCCGGCGGAATACCAATATGATCATAACAGACGGGGTAATACAGGGCATCGGGCGGGTAAATCCTGCGGACGTGCCTGTGACAACCGTGGATATGGAGGGACATTTTATCATGCCGCTGATCACGAATGCGCATGGTCATCTGGGGAATGTAAAGGATACTACCATGTCGGCCGACAATTATACGTCTGCCAATGTGCGTAACCAGCTGCAGCGGTATCTGAACTATGGCGTAGGGGCCGTCCTGTCGATGGGTACCGAACAGCCGCTGGGAGTGAAGATCAGGGATTCGTCGCGGGCGGGACTTATACCCGGGGCAATCATGTATTCGGCCATCTATGGGTTTGGCGTCAAGAACAGTCTGCCGCCCGAGTCGATGGGGTTTTCGCATATCTATCGGCCCGAGACGGTGGACGACGCGATAAAGGATGTGGATGAGCTGGCGCCCCTGCATCCGGATGTCATCAAGATGTGGGTGGATGGGAACCCAACCATGAAGGAAGAGATCTACACCGCCATCATACAGGAGGCGCATAAGAAGGGTATCCGGGTGGCCTCGCATCTTTACCGGCTGGCTGATGCACGCAGGCTGGTGGCTGCGGGTGTGGATATTATCGCTCATAGCATCCGGGATAGCGTGATCGATGAGGCGTTTGCGGAAGAGATAAAAAGAAAAAATATCGTTTATATTCCTACGCTGTCGCTGGATGAGTTTGCTTTTATCTATGCGGACAATCCCGGGTGGGTGAATGAGCCTTTTTTCCGCAATGCGCTGGAGCCAGGGGTGTACGAGATGGTAACTAGTCCTGCTTATAAGGAGAAAGTGAAGAACAATCCGGCTTCTGCGCGGGAGAGGGCTGCGTTGCGTACGGCTATGAAGAACCTGCTGATCCTGCACAAGGCCGGCGTGAAGATCGCATTGGGGACGGATTCAGGGGCGATGCCCATCCGGGTGCAGGGTTTTGCCGAGCATCTGGAGATGGAATTGATGGTGGAGGCGGGGCTGACGCCGCTGGAAGCCATAAAGGCGGCTACGCTGAACGGGGCTGCTTTGTTAAAGCGGGACGGGTCGTTGGAAGTGGGGAAGGAGGCCAGCTTTATCGTATTCTACAAAGACCCGTCCGTCCATATTCGGGATACGAGGGATATCAGGGCTGTCTGGGTAAAAGGAAGGGTAGTGAGATGAGTCAGTGTCTGATGACGGCGCGACGGAAACGTTTCAGCACGGCGCGGGAAGTGAGGTACTGCGGGATGGATAAAAACATATATTTTAAATTGCCCCGGCTGTAGAGGGAGATATTCATATAAATATGATCCTCATCCTGCAAGATAAAAAATTCTTTATTAAAAAAGGATTGATGAGGATTGGTAGTAATGATGATGATCTGTTCGCTGCAATTGTGGCGGATGATGCCGGGATATTTTCTTAGCAGGTATCGGATGATGGCCGTCTGGTCGTCGTGGGACCGGAAGCCTTTTGCCCTTGCCAGCCTGTTCTGCAGGAAGAGACTTATAATGACCAGGAATGCAGGGATAGACAACAGTGCAAGCAAGACGGGTTCGGTCCCCATATAATAGGCGAATCCCACGAAGGAAAGGCAAATCATAAGTACGAAAATACCAGAGACAAAACTCCTTAAGGCAAGCAAAAATCGTTGTTTGCGGGTACCATGGAATGTCAGTCTTTGTCTTCGTACACTCTTTTCAAAATCAATGTTTAAGTTCATAGAAAAAGGTACTCAACGTTAAGGCGTGTGGCAAAATACAAATAATAATTAGCATAGACAATGCCAATTTCCGAACGGACCGGGGGCCGTTGTCCAAAGGACAGACATTAAATGTTTGGCACAATTGGACTAAATTTTTTAACAGGCCGATTGTGCTCAATTCGCCCGGTGATTGTAGTACTTTTACCGCGCTGTAGATGAGGCAATATGAAGAATTATGAAGCATTGGATGACCAGGACCTTCTCCTTTTCCTGCAACAAGGGGATGAGAAGGCTTTTTCCGAGATCTACCGGCGATATTGGGAGAAACTGGTGGCCATTGGATATTTTCATACCCGTGATAAGCAAATGACGGAGGAGGTGGTCAGTGATGTACTGATAGGACTTTGGAACAGGAGACAGGACCTGGAGATTCGATCCTTATCAGCCTGGTTGGGAACGGCCGTGAAATATTCCGTATTCAAGGCCATGGTCAGGCATCAGCGGCGGCAGGATATCCTGGAAGGGCGGCTTGGATCGGGGGAAGACGATGAAACGCAGAAGAAGCTGGATGCCAGGTTCATGCGTGAATTTTTGGAGGACGTCATAGATACGCTGCCCGAAAAGACCCGGTTGGTATTTCGATACAGCAGGGAGGACCATCTGTCGGTAGGGGAAATTGCGGAAAAGATGGAGCTTTCCCCGAAGTCCGTGGAATATCATATTACAAAGGCGCTGAAAACGCTAAGAAACTACATACGAAAATTTAATAATATCATTCCTTTCTAAGCTCCGGTAAAATTTTTTTTCCATTTTAGGGGTTGGCGTCTGTCATGGGTACTAATTAGTACCATGGAACAATCACGTCTTTATGATCTGATCCGGAAGCTGGCCGGCGACACGGCTACTCCGGAGGAAGTGCGGGAACTGTATGAATGGTACGGTACAGTGTATTCCGCCGGAGAGGTGGAATGGCCCGCCGACACGGAGGATGAAAAGCAGCTGTTGGAACAACGTATCCGTGAACGTCTGCGACTGGCGGGCGCAGGGACAGCGGCCCCGCGTGTGCGGCATATTGGATGGAGGAAGTGGATCGCTGCTGCCTGTGTGGTCCTGCTGGCGGGACTTTGGATGGTCTGGCAACAACAGCGTGACAGCGGGGAGGTCACCATGTACAATCCATCCGGCAGGATACTACAGGTGACACTGCCGGACAGCAGCCGTGTCTGGTTGAATGCAGCCAGCTCCCTGCGGTATGTAAAGGCTTTTGCCCGTCATCGGGAGCTTTACCTGGAAGGAGAGGGATATTTCGATGTGGCTGAAGATGCCGCACATCCTTTTACCGTACATTCCGGGGCGCTGACGACTACTGTCCTGGGTACAAGCTTCGACGTCCGGAGCTTTGGGACGGAAACGTCTACAACGGTGACGGTCATACGAGGAAAGGTACAGGTAGACAATGCCGGAAAGGTGTTGGACCAGCTGACGCCGGCCAGGCAGCTCCAATGGGATCATCGGACAGGGGAATCCAGGTCGGTAGCGGTGGATACTTCAAATATTCTGGCCTGGCAGCATGGAAAGCTCCAGTTCTCGGGCGACCCGCTGGCAAGCATAGCCGGCAGCCTGGAGCGATGGTATAATGTTAAATTTATATTTAAAGATACCGCTGTAGGTAACTGTAAGCTAATTGCGAGCTTCGATAACACGATCACTCTTTCGCAGGCGTTGGAGATCATCCGTAATGTCATCGATATCAAATGGACCATTGATGAAAAACAGCGCATAGTGACCCTATCCGGTAAAGGCTGTCAATAAGATTATTTATGAGCACACGAACTATGACCAATGTTTTTTGGACACTGGCTGCTATGCTGTTGACCTTGCAGGTAGCCGCACAGGACATATCCCAGGTGAAAGTCACTCTCCGCGTGGAACACCAGCCACTGAAGGAGGTTATAAAGATGATCGAGAATGTCACTTCCTTTAAATTTATAGCACGGGCAGAGGAAGTCGATGCAGTACAGGACCTTAATCTGGAAGCAACGGAACAATCCCTGGACAAAGTGCTGAGCCAATTGCTGAAAGGACGCAATATTCAATTCAGGCAAATAGGGACGAACATCATCCTGAAAAAAGACCTTTCCAGAAAGCCTGCTCCATCGGCGATCATCCCTGCTTCCTATCGTCCGCAGCAGAAATATACCATTAGCGGCACTGTACGGGCGCAAAAGACGGGCGAGACGATCATCGGCGCCACCATCAAGGTCAGCGGCAACGGCACTGATCTTTTTACGGCCACCGTCAGCAACGAATATGGGTTTTATTCCCTGACCCTGCCGGCGGGGGCGTATCATCTGCAAGCCAGCTATGTGGGAATGACCACCATCGCCCGTGTGGTGGAGCTGGATAGCAACCTGGTTTGGGATATCCCTATGGAAGAGGCGGCAAAGAACTTACAGGAAGTGACGGTCCGCGCTGCGGCGCAGGGTTCGGGCAGGAGCCTGAGAAGTCCGCAAATGGGTATGGAACGTATGACCATGACGGAAATAAAAAATATTCCTGTCATATTTGGCGAAAAGGACGTGCTGAAAACAATACAGCTGCTGCCGGGTATAAAGTCGGCAGGCGATGGCAACAGCGGCTTTTATGTCCGGGGTGGGGCAGCCGATCAGAACCTGATCCTTTTGGATGAAGCCAATGTATACAACCCTTCCCACCTGCTGGGATTTTTCTCCACCTTCAATTCGGATGCCATTAAAAATATCGTCGTCTACAAGGGAGGCATGCCGGCACAATATGGAGGGCGGCTGTCTTCGGTGGTGGATGTCAAGATGAATGAAGGTAACAACAGGGATTTCGGCGCCAGCGGCGGCATCGGGCTTATCTCCAGCAGGCTGAATGTGGAAGGACCGATACAGAAGGACCGATCATCCTTTCTTATTTCAGGCCGCAGGACCTATGTGGATATGTTCCTGCGATTGTCCAATGATTCGAACGTCAATAAGAGCACATTGTATTTCTATGATCTCAATGGAAAAGTGAATTACACACTTGGCAGGAAGGACCGCCTATACCTGTCCGGGTATTTAGGACGGGATGTGCTGGGGCAGGATAACCTCTCCAATATCAACTGGGGTAATACAACGGCTACCGCCCGATGGAACCATATTTTCAATAGCCGGCTGTTCTCCAATACGTCCCTGATATACAGTAATTATGATTTTAAGATCACCAACAAAGAGGCCGGCAATGAATTCAATATCATTTCACAGATAAAGGATTGGAATCTCAAGGAGGATTTCCAGTGGTATGCCGGAAGCCTGCATACCGTGAACATCGGGATCAATGCTATTCATCATACCATCCGGCCGGGGGAGATCACTGCCAGTAAGGCCGCAGGCATCAATTCCATGACATTCCAACGGCGATATTCCCTGGAGAATGCCGCCTATCTCACCGACACCTGGAAGATGACAGGAAAGCTGACCCTTACTTATGGGCTCCGCCTGTCTGCATTCAGCATCCTGGGCAAGGGCGATTATTATAACATCGATACGGCCGGCAGGATATTGGATACCCTGCATTATGGGCCCGGGCAGGTGGTCAAGACCTATTTCAATGCCGAGCCAAGAGTAGCAGCGGCCTGGCAGCTAGATGAGACCACTTCCATAAAGGCGTCCTACGTTCGGAATACCCAAAACCTGCACCTTGTGTCCAACTCTGTTACATCTTCTCCTACCGACCGGTGGGTAGCCAATACCAATATCATCCGTCCGGAAATATCGGACCAGGCATCACTGGGATATTATAAGGATCTCGCTAATGGCCGCTGGGAGCTGACGGTAGAAACTTACTACAAGACCATGCAGCATCAGATCGATTACAAGGACGGGGCCAATGTCTATACCAACCAACCCATCGAGACGCAGCTGTTGTTCGGAAAAGGAAGGGCTTATGGCATTGAATGGCAGCTGAAGAAAAGGGTGGGCCGGCTCACCGGCTGGCTGAGCTATACCCTGTCGAAAACAGAGCGCAGGATCAATGGCATCAACAACGATGAATGGTACAATGCCCGCCAGGATAGGACCCATGACATTGCTATTGTAGGAGTTTACCAGCTGAATAAGAAATGGACGCTGTCAGCCGATTGGGTCTTTTATACAGGCGATGCCGTGACCTTTCCCAGCGGCAAGTACACGGTGGATGGAACTATCTATTTTCTTTATACCAAACGGAATGCCTACCGGATGCCAAGCTATCACCGCCTGGACCTGGGCGCCACCTGTCTGCTTAAACAGCGCAGGCGCTTTTCCTCCGAGCTGAATTTCAGCTTGTACAATGCTTATGGCCGGCAAAATGCCTATCAGATATCCTTCCGGCAAAGCAAGACCGATCCTAACAAGACGGAAGCAGTGCGCACCAGCCTCTTCAGCTTTGTCCCCTCCATTTCCTATAATTTCAAATTTTGATGCGTATGCGTTCTGTATTTTTCTTTTCCCTTATTATCTTATTATTGAGCAGCTGTCAGAAGGTCATCGATGTAAATTTGAATAGCACCGCTGCGGAATATGTCATTGTGGGAAAGGTCACCGATCAGCCCGGCACATGTCAGGTGTCCATCACCCGCAGTAAGAACTTCAACGATGACAATCAATTTCCGGGTATCAGCGGCGCCGCTGTAACAATTGAACACAACGGTGTAGTGACTTCATTGCCGGAGACGGACTCCGGGGTATACAGTACCGGCAACCTGGTGGGCCAGCCTGGTGAAACCTATATTTTGACCATACATCTCGAAAAAACGACTTTTACCGCTGCTTCCACGATGCCTCAGCCTGTTGGTCCGGACAGCATTTATGTCAGCCCGGGGAGACTCACTACCAAGAAATATGTCACTGTCATATACAGAGATCCGCCGGGGATTGCCAATTACTATCATTTTATCCAGTATGTCAATGGGAAAAAAGAACCTTCCATCTTTGTCAGCGATGACGAGTTCACTGATGGACAGACAGTAAAGTCGCAATTGGACTTCAACAACGACACCAACGATGCTGCACGGGATATCAAGAGCGGCGACAGTGTCCGCATCGACATGATCTGCAACGATGCGGCCGTATATAAATACTGGTACAGCCTTAATGACGGTGCTACGGGCGCCAGCCAAAGCGCTTCGCCTGCCAATCCGGTGACTAATATCTCCGGCGGGGCACTGGGCTACTTTACTGCCCAAACCGTGCGCAGCATGAGCATAAAGGTGAATTGAGAATGTTTCCCATTTTATCACTTTTTATTCCCAAAAAGGGAAGATTAAATTATGGTTAAAATCATAAATATTTGAGGATGTGTTGGTTGTATAAATGGCGTGTTTTTGGCATACATAAGATCCAGTAATCTAATATCCAAAGAACACCTTAAAAACCAATTATCCATCCCTGCTATGAAAAGACCATTACACAAGGCCTTGAAAAGTGCTTTAGGGATACTCGTACTTCTATTCCTGGCATTGCAAGGTCAGACTCAGCAGATACTGGACCTTTTATCCACCTCACCTACCGTTGCTTTTTCCCTGCGTCAGCTAAAAAGTACAGCCACCAAGGCTATCCAGGTGCGCCGCAGCAGCGATAATGCTGTCATGGACATCGGATTTACTGCCGGAGGTGACCTTGATCAGGCAGCCTTATTGGCATTCACAGGCGGCAGTGATGGCTATATCACCACGTGGTATGATCAGACAGGCAATGGACATGATGCTTTGCAGGCGATTGTGTCCAAGCAGCCCATGATCGTCACCGCCGGCACTGTCATGCTGCAGAATGGAAGACCCATTTGCGATTTCAATGGCACCAGCAGCACTATGGCTACGGCCAACTTCGCATTGACCACACCGCTGTCTGTATTCCTCGTGAACAGGCGTACCGGAACGGGTACGTCGAGCACGGGGTTTGTGACAATGTTCGATGGAAGCAATAACAATACATATAAAATAGCCTACCCCAATACTTCGAACCCCACGAGCATAGGGCTTTCGCCGCAGGACTGGAATGCCGGGACCTCGCTGCAGCCGGTACCGCAGCTGAATTCGAACTCATTATTCATGTATTCGGCCCTTTGCGATGCCACTGGCGGCGTCCAGTATCTCAACGGAGGAGTACAGGCGCATGATTTCCCGGGGGCTACCACCAACCTGAATGGCATTCGTCTGTTCAGGGGAACGCCCCTGCCTGCGGACAATGAGCTGCCGGCAGGGCAGCTGTCGGAGGTGATCGTGTTTGGCAGCAAGCTGGGGAATGCGGACCGGCAATTGCTGGAATGCAGCCAGAGCAGCTATTATGCTATACAAATAGTTCCCGCGGGGCTTGAATTTTATGTCACCGGCGGTATTTCAGCCAGCGCCTGTGCGCAGGTAAAGGAGGATGTGGCCTGGCAGGCGGGAAGCCTGAACAATGTACAGGCCACAGCCAGCACGCTGAGCAAATATGGTGGTAGCGCATGGGATGGAGGCGCTGCCAGCTGGAATACGGTGGGTAACAACGGCTACCTGCAGTTTACGGCCGGCGAAACGAATAAGGCGCGTATGGTAGGTCTCAGCAATGCATATACGAGCACCAGCTATACCACCATTCCGTTTGCATGGTACCTGACCAATGGCGGAGTCCTGCAGATATACGAGTCGGGCAGTTACAGGGGATCATATGGCGCCTACGTCACAGGGGATGTCCTGAAGATATCCGTGGAAGCAGGCGTCGTAAAGTATTATAAGAATGGGGTCCTGCAATATATCAGCAGCGGGGCGCCGACCCTGCCGATGCTGGTGGATGTATCCATTTATGACAAGGGGGGGACTGTAACGGGCGCCACTGTAGTGAACTACAGCACGGACGTGTTTACCGCTACGGCCTCCAATGCCGGATCGAGTCCCGGGTATCAATGGTATTTGAACGGCAGCCCGGTGGGTACCAACAGCAATACTTATACGAATACATCGCTGAACGCGGGCGACGTGGTGAACTGTGTGCTGACACCGAATATTGCAGGCTGTAGTCCGTTGACAGTAACCTCAAATAATGTTACTGCCGCTGCGGCTGCTTCCCCCAATATGGACTTCTATATCCAGGGTACAGCGACGGCTGCGGGCTGTAATTCCGTCATAGAGCAGGTGGACTGGAATACCAGCAGCCTCTCGACGGGGGTGTCGGCCTCTGCGAATAATCTTTCCAAGTTCCAGATCAATGGCTGGAACGGGGGCGCTGCATCCTACAATACCGTGAGCAATAACGGCTATTTCCAATTTACGGCCGGCGAGACGAACAAGTCCCGGATGGCGGGTCTCAGCACTGCCCACACCAGCAGCAGCTATGCCACCATTCAATATGCGTGGTACCTCACCAGTAGCGGCAGCCTGCAGATATACGAGTCCGGTAGCAGCCGGGGCGGATATGGTACTTATACCACCGGGGATATTTTAAGGATCACGGTGGAGTCGGGGGTGGTGAAGTATTACAAAAATGGCGTGCTGGAGTACATCAGCCAGACCGCGCCAACCCTGCCTATGCTGGTGGATGTGAGCATCAACGATGCGGGCGGCACTATCAGCAATGCGGTGGTATCGAATTACAATGCAGGCGTATTCACCGCAACAGCAACGAATGCGGGTGCAAATCCCACCTATAACTGGATGGTCAATGGCGTGTCCATGCAAAATAGCCCCAGTGCGACCTATACCAACAGTTCACTGAACAATAATGATGTGGTGACCTGTTTACTTACCGCTGATCAGGTGGGTTGCAGCAGCGTACCCATGACCTCCAATACTATTACAGAGACAGCGGTCGCACCGGCGAATATGGATTTTTCCATACAGGGTGTTGCGGCTGCTTCCAACTGTAGCCAGGCGGTGGAGCAGGTGCGATGGAAGGCGGTCAATACGACCAGCAATGCCGTAGTATCCGGCAATAGCATATCGAAGTTCCAGAACATCAGCGGCTGGGATTGTGGCAGCTATTCCTGGAATACGGTGAGCAACAATGG
>Ga0157370_10005180_pt1 | contig 14700 bp, 12 predicted proteins | sample C35metaG_FD_113463 | JGI IMG/M metagenome (GOLD analysis project Ga0157370, IMG submission 113463) | Corn rhizosphere microbial communities from Kellogg Biological Station, Michigan, USA - C3-5 metaG | ecosystem: Host-associated > Plants > Roots > Rhizosphere > Soil | place: USA: Michigan...
GCCGCCGTCGTCACCCCCGCCTTCACCTCCCAGCGTCAGCAGCTTCGCCATCGGCGGCACGGCCAGCGGCCTTGCGGGCACGGTGGTCCTGCGCAACAACGACAAGGACGACCTCACGCTCACAGCCGATGGCGCGTTTGTCTTCGCCACCCGCGTGGTCGCGGGCAATCCGTATGCCGTCACCGTGGCGCAGCAACCCGAGGGCCAGACCTGCGCGGTGAGCGCGGGCCAAGGCACGGTGAGCGCGAGCACGGGCGACGTGGGCGACGTGCGCGTGGTCTGCGCCGCGCGCACCTACGCCATCGGCGGCACGGTGAGCGGCCTGGCCGCCTCGGGCACGCTGGTCCTGCGCAACAACAACAACGGCGCCGACGAACTGAGCGTGACGGCCAACGGCAGCTTCAGCTTTGCACAGGCGCTACCGCACGGCGCGGCCTTCGACGTGACGGTGCGCACCCAGCCGGTCGGCCAGCTCTGCACGCTTGCCAACGCGAGCGGCATCGCCACCGCGCCGGTCACCGACATCGTCGCGACCTGCGTGGCCGATCCGGCGAGCCTGCCGCCGTCGGTGCCCGCGGTGCCTTCGGTGGGCTATGCGCCCAAGGCGTTTCTCTTCAGCTGGACGGCCGAGGCGCGCGCCACGTACTACCGGCTCGGCGAAGACCCGGCGAACAGCGGCACCTTCGGCGTGCTGGCCGACAACCTGACCGGCACCACCTATGCGCTGCAGAACCTCTCGCTGGCCGCGCCGCCCGCCGCCTACCGCTACGCGCTGCAGGCCTGCAACGCCAACGGCTGCAGCGCGTGGTCGGCCCCGGTGCTGCCCGACGCGACGCGGGCCATCGGTTATTTCAAGCGGCCGGCCGATCTTGCCGGCGTCTCCAGCATGGGCCTGGGCAGAAGCGCCATCGCGTTCTCGCCCGACGGCCTGCTCATGGCAATTGCCGACCCGCGGGCGAACGCGGTCCATCTGTACGGCAACGACGCGGGCAACTGGCGTTGGGTGCAGACGCTGGTGTGGCCGGAATCGGCGCCGGCGAGCGTGAGTCTTTCGGACGACGGCACCTTGCTCGCGGGGCGCTTTCAGAGCGGCACGATCCAGGGCGGCCAGGTGGAGGTGTATGTGCGCGGGCCGCAGGGGTGGGCGCACAGCGAGACGTGGAGGTCGCCGCTGCCGCGTAACCTCGGCGACTTCGGCTCGTCGGTGAGCGTGTCGCGCGACGGCACGGTGGCCGTGGTGTCGGAGTACGGCATCACGGGGGCGGGCGACTTCTATGTGTACCGCAAGGCGTCGGGCCAGTGGGTCCTGGAGCAGCGCATCGACGCGCCGAGCGGCGAGCCGGGCTCGCTCTTCGGCGCGTTCGCCACGATCTCGCAAGACGGCGCGACGATCGCGGTGGGGGCGCAGTACGAAAACTCCGCTGGCGGCCTGGCCGACGCCGGTGCGGCGTACGTGTACACCAAGGCCGCCGGTGCGGGCGGCTGGACGCTGAACACCCGCTTCGAGCAGCCGGTGCAGTCGGCCAACGCGTGGTTCGGCGGCTCGATCGCGATGTCGGGCAACGGCGAGGTGGTGATCGTCGGCGCGAGCCGCGAAGACGACGCGGGCTACACGGTGGCGGGCGCGCTGTACGTGTACCGGCGCGTCGGGGCGGGCTATCAGCTGGAGCAGCGAATCTCCGCGCCCCTGCCTCAGGTGGAGGCGCGCTTCGGTGGCTACGGCACCAGCGTTTCCGGCGACGGCTCGCTGATCGCCGTCGCGAGCTTCCGCGACGGCGCGGCATCCGCCGGCGTGAACGGCGACATGACGCCGGCAGGCACCAGCTCGGGCGCGGTCATGCTGTATGAGAAGCGCGCATCGGGCTGGGCGCTCAAGAGCTTCGTGAAGGCGCCGAACCCGGGCAGCGGCGATGCGTTCGGCTACGGGCTGACGCTTTCCGCGGATGGCAAGACGCTCGCGGTGGGGGCGTACGGCGAGGCGAGCAACGCGACGGGGATCGGGGGGAATCAGGCGGACAACTCTGTGCCTTCGGCGGGGGCGGTTTATTTGTATTGAGGGGACCGCCGAACGAGCATGCGAGGCTCCATGCGGGAATGAAGGCGCGGGCAAGGGCAAGGAATCAGTGAGTTCGCATCAGCGCTCCAACTCGTCCGGGAGGCCAGGATTGCAGCCCGGCAGTTTCAGTCTCCCGACATCGGGGTAGAGCTGAACGACTGCGAAATCATTGCTCTCTTCGAAGCGGTTCTTCGGGAAGCGATAAGCCTGGGAAGCCGATGCGATCGGGAGCTCGGTGCGCAGCAACATGCGCAGTGCTCTTGCCGTGTTGGCCGCGCGCAGCCGGGCCAGATTTCTGGTCTCACGAGGAGCCTCGCCGGAAGCGCCGGCCTCCACCGCAGCGCTCGTGTACAGAGGGTAGGCCGCGTAAGAACGGCCGATCCATTCCGAGAGCTTGATGACCTGCGATCGATCCAGCTCTGCCGAGCCGGGTTCGAAAGTCACTTGGGCCTGCACGATGTAGCTGCATGCCGGGGCCTGCCCGGTAGCCAGCACCAGAGACAGCACGGCGAAGAATCTAGCTCCCATAAGACTCTCCCCAAACGACATAGCCAGCAATGCTGTCGGCGTTGTTCCTCACCTTGTCGGGAGTTGCCTTTGCTGCCCTCAGAGAATCGCCGAGGTGGTTGATCGTGTCGAAACTGCCAAAGGTGTCGTCGAAATGCGTGACTTCGTGCACAAGCGTTGACAGCTGCGAATCGACGGTTGCAGATGTCGTTCGCAGATGGCAGAAGTCGATGTGAATGGCGATGGTGTGCGTTCGAATGTCGGGTTTGCAGACCGCCGCCATAACCCCCGATGGAGGCTCGATGATGCAGTTCACGTGCTTCAGGGCCGTGAGCGAATAGCGCACGAAGTTTTTCTCCTGCAGGCCACGCAACACCCGGTCGCAGGCCGAGAGGCCCGCGTGCAGGTACTCCCGCAAGGATGAGTCCGCCTTGCCGAACCATTGGGCAACGCGCGCCTGATCGGCACCGTTCCAGCGCCGAAGTTCAGGCAGGCGCTTGTTTGCGATGAGCTCTACCGCCGTGTCTCGAATTGCCATCATCCGGATGGCGAAATCCTTGTTGGTCATGTTCGGGCAGATGTTCTCGGTCTGCTCGGCCTCTGGCGGATGCGTGACAGCGGCATCCACTGTCTTCTTGAAGGCGGCCATTTCCGCTTTGGCGGTGGCTGCTGCGGTCGTGGCCAGCACCGATGCGCTCGGTGCGACTCCAACCGCCCGCGAGTCTTCATCGTCATACGTCGCAGATTGCTGCAGCACAGAGACCAGCGGCTGCGGCACCGGGCACTGGCAAACAACCACATCTCCCTCCAGCGCCGCCTCTGATATGAACTGCGGCCTGCGCGGTCCTCCTGCCTTCGCGATGATGCCGACGCTGTTGCATCCCTCGCAGTAAGCCCTGCCACCGATCAATGCCACCCGATGGCCATGCAGTTCGCTCGTCGGGCCGCCGTAGGGCAGCACGCGACCGCCAGGGGCCGGCGGATCGCCGACCACGAGAATTCTTCGCATCATCTTGGAACCTCCCAGTTGTGGTCTGGGAGGTTGTAGGCCGATGCAGCCGATGACACTGTGGCCCAAGGTCAACCGGCTAGAACTTTGTCACGCCGGCCGCGATTCAAGTTTTCCCGATGGACGCTGCCTATCCCCCACGCGCCGGAAAAATGCTCTTCTTCACCAGCGCATGCACGCCCCAGTTCCCATCCACCACCTGCGTGATGCCGAAGTCCACCGCAATCGACATCAGCGAGATCGCCTCGTCCTCGCCCAGCCCCTGCGTGGTCATGAGGAAGTGGCGCATCTTGTGATACGCGTCCCTGAGCGCCAGGTCGACCGATGACTTCTTGAAGATCTGGTTCTGCGCATCGGGCCCGAGTTCGGCCAGGTAGTTCGCGTAGCTGAAGCCGTGCAGCAGCCATTCGTCCTGCGTCTCCAGCAGGGGGTAGCGCAGCTCGGCCAGCGGGGTGCCGGGCAGGCTGGCCTTCTTGTGCAGGATGAGCTGGAAGGTGCCGGTCAGCGAGCATTCGATGGCGGTGCCGCACAGCTCCGAATCGCCTTGCGACGCATGCGGATCGCCCACGGTGAACATGGCGCCGGGGGCGGCCACGGGAAAGTACATGGTCGCGCCCTTGCCGATGCGCCAGTTGTCGATGTTGCCGCCGGTGTAGCTGGGCGGAATGGAGCTGACCATGTCGGCCTCCGCCGGCGCCACGCCGATGGTGCCGAAGTGCGGACGCACGGGCACGCGGATGTTCTTGAGCACGTTCTCGTTCTTGCTGACGGTGCGGTGGTCCACGGGCACGCCGGGGTAGTCGATGGTGGGGTGCACCACGCCGAAGGGGTCGGTCTGCGGGGTCCAGCGGAAGTTGTAGACGGCGCGCGCCCAGTTGCGCTCGCCGGTCACGTCGACCTCGTAGATGGTGACGACCTCGCGCTTCTTCGGCTCGGTGAGGGTGTCGCCGTAGTGAAAGCCCCAGTTGGCGGCGGCGTTGCTGCCGAAGGCGCGGCCCTTGTACTTGGGGTTGCCCGAAGGGCGGGGCACGACGTCGATGATGCGCACCTCGAGGATGTCGCCGGGCTCGGCATCCTTCACGCGCACGGGGCCGGTGCAGATGTGCACGCCCTGGCCGCCGCCCGCGCCGTTCTTCGCGTCCATGGGGCCGGCGCCGCGCCGGTTGACGCCCTTGCGCTGCTTGTCCCAGAAGAACACGCTCTCGGCGCCGGCATCGCCCTGCACCATGCGTTCGGCGTCGTCGTTGGCGTGGTGGGTCAGGGTCTCGATGGTCACGTAGTCGCCGGACTCGACCTCGACGACGGGCTTGGCGCTCTTGCTGAAGTAGCCCCAGAGCACGGTGTTGGCTGCGGCCGGAATGTAGTAGTGGCTGGCCATGCCGCTTCCCGGCTTGCCGGTGCTCGATGCGCCCTGGGCGAAGGCGCTGGCCGGCGCCATCGCACCAGTCAACGCGCCCACCGAGACGGCGCCGCCGCCGACAACCATGGCATCGCGCAGGAACGAGCGGCGGGCGACCTGGAACTCTTCCTTGATGAGTTTTTCTTCGGCGGGCGAGGCGCCGTGGGTGCAGGCCGGGCTGCAGATGTGGTTGTAGGGGGTGGTCATTGGAACGCTCCTTGCGAGTGGGCTGTTGATGATGTGCAACCCAAGTCTCGAAGGACGGTGGCGTCTCGGCCTTGTCGGCAGGCGCACAAAAACTTGTCGCGGCCTCGTTCGGGGCCGATTGCCCTGTACCCGTCCGCCGCGTCCCCTCATAGTTCGACCCTGATGCTCGACGACCTCCGACGCTTTTCGACCGATGCCTTTCCCGAGGCGCTGCGGCAGTCCGCGCTGGACGAGGTGCTGGCCCGCGCGCTGATGCGCACCGAGGCGGGCGTGGGGGAGGGGCTGCCGTCGCTCGAAGGGCATGTGTCCTCGCGCAGCTCGACGCTCGACTCGGTGTTCGTGCGGCTCGCGTTCTCGCCGCAGGTGCTGGTGCCCGACGGCGGCAATGCGCGGCATTCGGGGCGTGCGGTGTTGCTGTTCGTGCTGCTCAAGGGCAGCGGCGTGCTGCAGGAGCAGGGCGCGTCGGTCGCGCTCGCCGCCAATGCCGCCGTGCTGCTCGACCCGGCACAGGCGTGGCGGCTGGCGCTGCACACCGATTGCCGCGCGCTGGTGGTCAAGCTGGAATCGGCGAGCTTCCTGTTGCGGCTGGTGCGTACCTGCAACCCCGAGGCCAAGCGCATCACGCCGGCGCATGGCGTCGGCGCGATGTGCCTGGCCATGGCGGAATCGCTGGCCGAGCAGATCGATCACCTGGGGCGTGACGACCTGCTGTCGGTCGAGGCCACGCTCACCGACCTCCTGGTCACCTGCCTGTCGCGCGAGGCAGAAACGTCGACCGAGCTGGCGGAGCCTTCGGACCAGCCGACCTCGGTGCAGTTGAGCCACCTGCGGCGCATCTGCCGGACCGTCGAGGCGCGGCTGGGCGACGCGGAGTTGTCCGTGGAGAGCGTCGCGCGCATCGAGGGGCTCTCCGCGCGCTACCTGCAGAAGCTCTTCAAAGTGGGCGCAACGAGTTTCAGCGAGTACCTGCGCGAACGTCGGCTGGAGCGTTGCAGGCTCGACCTGGCGAACCGGGCGCTGAACCACTTCACGATTTCGGAGTTGTGCTTTCGCTGGGGCTTCGGCGATGCGGCGAATTTCAGCCGGGCCTTCACGGCGCGCTATGGCGTATCGCCGAAGGCCTACCGCGCGCAGCCGGCATCGCATGCGCAGACGCTGCACGACCAGCGCGGGCGACCGCTGAAGGGGAGCGAGACAAAACCGGCCGCCGCCGATGCGGCGCCGGCGCGCACGCCGCACAGTCCGTTCCAGGCGCTGCTGGGCGACCACGCCCGCTACGCGGTGGCGCTGGCCTTGATCCCCAAGCGCTCGGCCACTTCGGCCACTTCGGCAGCCAACGGTGCCGCGCCCAGCCACTGCCACTACTACCTGCCCGTGTCCGACAAGACGGTGCACTGGGGCTACCTCAGCCGCTCGCTGAAGCCGGTGATCTCGGTGCGCTCGGGCGACGTGGTGACCATCGAGACGCTGACGCAGCACGCCTCGGACGACCGCGAACGCATGATCGACGGCGACCCGGGGGCGGAGAGCGTCTTTCACTGGACCGCCGACAAGAAAGCCGTCGACCGCCGCGGCGCCGGGCCGATGGACGCGTCGATCTTCGGGCGCGGCGCGGGCGAGGGCTTCGGCGTGCACATCTGCACCGGGCCGGTCTATGTGCACGACGCGGAGCCGGGCGACGTGCTGGAGATCCGCATCCTCTACGTGCAGCCGAGGCCCAGTTGCAGCGCGGCGTTTCACGGGCGCATCTTCGGCAGCAACGCGGCGGCGTGGTGGGGCTTTCACTACCGCGACCAGATCACCGAGCCGAAGAAGCGCGAGGTGGTCACCATCTACGAGATCGACAACGCCGTGCCGCAGGAGCCGGTGGCGCGCGCCGTCTACAACTTCCGCTGGACGCCGCAGACAGACCCCTTCGGCGTGCGGCACGAGACCATCGACTACCCGGGGGTGCCGGTCGACCCCGAGACCATCGTCAAGCGCTTCGGCGTATTGGAAAAGGCGCGCGTGCCGCTGCGGCCGCACTTCGGCATGCTCGCGGTGGCGCCGCGCGAGGCCGGCATGGTCGATTCGATTCCACCGGGCTACTTCGGCGGCAACCTCGACAACTGGCGCGCGGGCAAGGGCGCGAAGCTGTTCCTGCCGGTGTCGGTGCCCGGCGCCCTGTTCTCGGCGGGCGACCCGCATGCGTCGCAGGGCGATTCGGAACTGTGCGGCACGGCCATCGAATGCTCGCTGACGGGGGTGTTCCAGCTGGTGCTGCACAAGCGCGCGCAGATCGAGGGTGGGTTCCTGGCGGAGCTGAACTACCCCTTTCTCGAAACCGAGACCGAATGGGTGGTGCAGGGCTTCAGCTTTGCCAACCACCTGAGCGAGCTGGGGGCCGACGCGCAAGCGCAGATCTACAAGAAATCGTCGCTCGAAGGCGCCATGCGCGATGCATTCAACAAGACGCGGCGCTACCTGATGCAAGCCCATTCGCTGGACGAAGACGAAGCGGTGTCGCTGATCTCGGTGGCGGTCGATTTCGCGGTGACGCAGGTGGTGGACGGCAACTGGGGCGTGCACGCGGTGATCAAGAAGGCGCTGTTCCCGAAGAATCTGGCGGCCTGAGGGGGGCTGGCGCGCTTTGGGCGGGGTTGGGGATGAACCCCCGGGGGCTTCGCAGAAATATTTTTTGCTTTCCCTGCATCCAAACGCGCATCTGGCGGGTAGTTACTTTCAGCAGCGAGGAGCTGCTGTCCTTCTACAACCCAGGAATCCAGGAGCAATTCCATGTCCATGCACACCACCTCCCGTTCGATCGCCGTCCTTGGCACCGTCGCCGCCGCTGCCGCCGTGCTCACCGCCTGCGGCTCGATGTCGATGGCCCCCACGTTCAACCAGTCCAGCCTGCCGCCCACCATCCAGGTGCCCGCAGGCAACAAGGTCGCCATGGAAACCGTCGGCGTGGGCGACATCACCTACGAATGCCGCGACAAGGCCAACGCCCCCGGCCAGACCGAGTGGGTGTTCGTCGGCCCCGATGCGAAGCTCAACGACCGCAGCGGCAAGCAGGTCGGCAAGTACTACGGCCCGCCGGCCACCTGGGAGTCGAACGACGGCTCCAAGCTCACCGCCACGCAACTGGCCGTGGCGCCTTCGGGTCCGACCAGCCTGCCGTTCCAGCTCGTGAAGGCCAACCCGGCCATGGGCTCGGGCGCGATGACGGGCGTGACCTACATCCAGCGCGTGGCGCTGCAAGGCGGCGTGGCACCGGCCGCCGTGCCGTGCACGCCCGCCACCAAGGGCCAGAAGCAGGTCGTGAAGTACCAGGCCGACTACATCTTCTGGAAGGCGTCCTGATGATTCGGGGGTGAATCTGTTGCGGTACGGGCCGGCTCCACTACGATGGGCCGCCCACCACCCGCCGCAGAACTTCTTGTCACCCCCTCTCTCCACCGCCCCCTTCGACTACGACGCCGCGCTCATGGCCTGCGCCCGCGGCGACCGTACGGCGTTGCAGCAGCTCTACCAGCGCGAGAGCCGCTACCTGATGGGCGTGGCGCTGCGCATCGTGCGCCAGCGCCAGCAGGCCGAAGACGTGCTGCACGATGCCTTCATCAGCATCTGGCAGCGCGCAGAGAGCTTCAACCCCGCGCTCGGCGAAGGTCGGGGCTGGGTGTACAGCGTGGTGCGCCATGCGGCGCTGAACATGGTGCGCAGCGGCGCGCGGCAGGTGAGCCTGGACGAAGACGCGGCCGAAGCGGTCGATGACCGCGCCTCGCTCGCGGCGTATGCGGAGGCGGCCGATCCCCTCGAGCTGCGCGCCGATCTCGGTCGGCTGCACGGCTGCCTCTCGGGGCTGGAGCCGGCGCGGCGCGATTGCATCCTCTATGCGTATGTCGACGGCTGCTCGCATGGCGAAATCGCCGAGCGGCTGCAGACGCCGCTGGGCACGGTGAAGGCGTGGATCCAGCGCGGCATGCGCGCGCTGCGGGAGTGCATGGGATGAGCACCGCTGAAGACCAAGACAAAGACATCAACGACATCAACGACATCGACGGGCTGGCGGGCGAGTACGTGCTGGGCACGCTCTCGGCCACGTCGCGCGCGGCGGTCGAGCTGCGCATGCGCAGCGAGCCGGCGCTGCGCGAAGCGGTGCGCGCGTGGGAGGCGCGGCTGCAGCCGCTCACGGCATTGGCCGAGCCGTCGGAGCCGTCGCCTTGGCTCTGGAGGCGCATCGAGCGCAGCGTCGACGGGCTGGGCAAAGCATCGAAGGCGCAGGCTGCCGGCGTCGTCGGCTGGTGGAACAACCTCAAGCTCTGGCGCGGGCTGGCCGCGGGCGGCTTCGCCACGGCGGCGCTGCTGCTGGCTGTGGTGGTCACGCGCGATGCGACGCCGCCGGCCACGCAGTACATGGTGGTGCTCGTCGCACCCGAGAACAAATCGCCGGGCTGGGTGATCCAGGCCAATTCGTCGTCGCGCCAGCTCAGCCTCGTGCCGCTGGGCACGTTCGAGGTGCCGCCGCAGAAGACGCTGCAGTTCTGGACCAAGGCCGACCAGTGGCGCGGGCCGGTGTCGCTGGGCCTCGTCAAGCAACAGGGCCAGACGCTGCGCATTCCCATCGACAAGCTGCCGCCGCTGGAGCCGAATCAGCTGTTCGAGCTGACGCTGGAGCCCGAGAACGGCTCGCCGCTCGACCGGCCGACGGGGCCGATCCAGTTCATCGGGCGTGCGGTCAAGGTGATGTAGTCGTACCGCGCGCGGCCGCGGCCGACCGGTGGGCAGCGAGCGCGACGGCGATGCCGATGGCGCCGACCATCAGGCACAGCGCCAGGATCAACCGGCCGGTCTGCGCCGCATCGGCGAGCGCGCCCACGAGCAGGCCCGCCACCGGCTGCGTGAGGTTGTTGAGCAGCACGATCACGCCGGTGGTCTTGCCGTAGTCCTCTGGCGGAATGATTCGCTGGCGGTGGATGCGGATGTAGATGCTGAACATCTTGTCGAACCCGATCACCAGCAGGAAGCCGAGTGCGTAGCCCCAATGGCTGGGGCTCAGGGCGGTGAGAAGGCCGCCCGCAAAGATCAGCGCGTACGAGGCCACGCCCATGGGCCTGAGCGCGAACGAGCCGCGGATGATGGCGAGCAATATCGCGATGGTGGCCACGGCCCCGAGCGTCTGCAGCCCCGCGTAGTAGGTGGCCGAGCGCTGGTGCAGGCCGGTGACCATCGCGGCGGACGAGGCGAGCGTGGTGCCGAGCATCAGGTTCACGCCGGCCGTGAGCACGGTGAGCCGCAGCAGCCCGGGCAGGCGCAGCACATGGCCGAGCGCGATGGCGATCGGCCGCAGCAGGTGCTGCCGCTCCCGCGCGGGCTCGGGTTCGCGCAGCTTCAACGGATTGCCGCGCCGCCAGTACGCGATGGCCAGGTCGGCCAGCACGAAGAGCGCCGCCGCCGCACCCACTGCTGCCTGCCAGGGCCACAGCGCGATGAGCCCGGCCGCGAGCAGCGGGCCGAGCACCATGCCGGTCTGGTCGGCGGTCTGGGCATAGGCCAGCACCTTGTCGAAGGTGCGGCCGTGGCTGCCGCTGCTGCCGTCCGCCATTTGCGGCAGCAGCACCTCGCGGGCCATCATCCCCTGCGTGGTGAGCACGCCGCACACGGCCGACAGACCCACGAGCCAGCCGATGCCGCCCATCGCCGTGCTGCCCAGCACGCCGAGCAGGCACACCAGCGCGCGAAGGACCTGGCTGCCGCGCAGGAGCTTGAGCGGCGAGATGCGATCGCACAGCGCGCCGCAGATCGGAAAGGACAGGAAGCGCGGAAAGGTCTCGGCCGCGAAGGCGTAGCCGGACCACGCCACGTCCTGCGTCACCTGGAACACCACGAGCGGCACCAGGAACAGCAGCATCTGGTCGGCCAGCCGGGAGAGAAAGAGCGAGAAGAGGAAGGCGGGGAATTTCATCGTGCCGGCGCCGACCCCGAAGGCGAAAGGGTGAGGGGCGCGGCGTGGGCGGGCATGCGCTGAAGATAATCGAAACATGATCGCGCTCGACTGCTACTACAGCCTCTCTTCCCCCTGGGCCTACCTCGGCGGCCCGCAACTGCAGGACATCGTGCGCCGCCACCATGTGCGGCTCACGCTCAAGCCCTACGACTTCCAGGCGGTGGTGCCGCAAACCGGCGGCATTCCGCTCAAGACCCGCCCCGAGCCGCGCCGCACCTACCACGCGCTCGAACTCGCGCGCTGGAGCGACTACCTCGGCATGCCGATGAACCTGGCGCCCGCGCACTACCCGAAGGGCGCGCCCACCGATCCGAACTGGAACAAGTACCCGGGCTGGATGGTGATCGCCGCGCAGTTGAAGGGGCTCGATGCGCAGCCGCTCTCGCACGCGCTGCTGCGCGCGCTGTGGGCCGAAGAGCGCGACACCTCGCAGGCCGATGTGCGCATCGCCGTCGCCAACGAAAACGGCTACGACGGCGCTTCGCTGCAGGCGCTGGAGCAGGCGGCCGAGACGCTGGCCGTGTACCGCGCGAACAGCGCGGAGGCGGTGGAAGCGGGCGTGTTCGGCGCGCCGACGTTCATCCTGAACGGCGAGCGGTTCTGGGGTCAGGACCGGCTGGCGTTTCTCGATCGGGCGCTGGACAAGCTGCGCGCGGCGGGCTGAACGCCCGGCCGCGTCTGCATCGTTACCGCACGAACGAGCGCGGCAGCAGCGCCGGCACCAGCGCCCGGTTCAACCGTTCGCGCCACCAGCGCAGCGCCTGCCCCTTCGCGCCGGTCTTCCACGCGAGCCAGAACACCTCGGGCGCGCGCGGCTCCTCGGTCGGAAGTTCGACCAGCGTGCCGCGTTCGAGCTCGTTCGCGATGCAGGCGCGCGGCAGAAAGCCGTGGCCGAGGCCGGCCACCTGGCAGGCGACCTTCGCGGCCATCGACGGCACGGTGATGCGCGGCTGCCCCGCGAGCAGGCCGACGGTGCGGTCCGAGAGCGTGCGCGCGGTGTCGCCGACGACGATGGCGTTGCAGTCGAGCAAGTCGCCGCGCTCCAGCGGACGACCGAGCCGGGTGAGCGGATGGGTGGGCGCGACGCAGAACGCGAACTCGATGCTGCCCACGTTCGCCGCCTGGTAGCCGCCGCCGGCCGGGCCTTCGCCCGCGGCGATGACGATGTCGGCGCGGCCCTCGCGCAGCGCCTCCCAGCTGCCGGTGAGCGCCTCGCAGCCGACGCGCAATCGCGTGCCGCAGCGCAGGTCTTCGAAGGCGCGGATGTCGCCGATGAGCGCCTCGGTGGGAATGAGGGAGTCGTGCACCAGCCGCAGCTCCGACTCGTAGCCGGTGGCGATCTGCCGCATGCGCGATTCGAGGTCGCTCGCGGCGCCGAGCAGCCAGCGGCCTTCCTTCAGCATTTCGTCGCCGGCGGCGGTGAGGCTCACGCGCGGGCCGTTGCGCTCGAAGAGCAGCATGCCCAACTGTTCCTCGAGCTTGCCGACCGCATACGAGATGGTGGAGGGCACCTTGTTCAGGTGGGTGGCGGCGGCGGCGAAGGAGCCGTGGCGCGCAATGGCGTCGACGACCTCGATGGCTTCCAGGCTGAGCTTGAGCACGCGGCGGCTCCTTGGGGGGCGGGTGGAAAAAGGAATGATCGAAAACTTCGATCATTGGGGCTGAAAAGTTTCGTCAATGGCGGTTGATTCGGACCCGATGATTGAGCCCATGCCAAGGAGATTCCCTCCGAAAGCAATTGTGAATTCAATCGATTATCCGTTCAACCACCCAGGAGTCTTTTTCATGTCCATCCAAGCCACCCCTACCGCCGGTTCCAAGCTGCTGACCCCCGCCGACCATACGCTGGTGATGATCGACTTCCAGTCGCAGATGGCCTTTGCCACGCACTCGATCGACGCGGTGAACCTGCGCAACAACGCCGCGCTGGTGGCGCAGGCGGCGGCCGGCTTCAAGGTGCCGACCATCCTCACGACGGTGGCTGAAAAAAGCTTCTCGGGCCCGATGTTCAGCGAGATCACCGACGCGTTCCCGGGCCAGAAGATGCTCGACCGCACCTCGATGAATACCTGGGAAGACGCCGCCGTGATCGACCGCGTGAACGAAATCGGCAAGCCGCGCATCGTGCTGGCGGGCCTGTGGACCAGCGTGTGCATCGTGGGCCCGGCGCTGTCGGCGCTCGACCAAGGCTTCGAGGTGTACGTGATCGCCGATGCCTGCGGCGATGTCTCCACCGAGGCGCACAACCGCGCGATGGACCGCATGGTGCAGGCCGGCGCACGGCCGATGACCTCGCTGCAATACCTGCTGGAGCTGCAACGCGACTGGGCCCGCGGCGAGACGTACGAGCTGACCACGGGCATCGCGAAGAAGGTGGGCGGCGCTTATGGCCTGGGCGTGACGTACGCCAAGACGATGTTCGGCGCGCACGAAGGCTGAGCGGAAGAAAAGAAAGAGGCGCCCGCCATGAAGACCTACGTCGTTTCCCTCGCACTCGGCCTTCTGGTCGGCGTGATCTACGCGCTCTTCCAGGTGCGCTCGCCGGCGCCGCCGGTGATCGCCCTGGTGGGGCTCCTGGGCATCCTGCTCGGCGAGCAGATTCCACCGCTGGTGCGGCACGTGCTCGACCGGCCGGCCGCCACCTCGTGGCTGCATCACCAGGTCAAGCCCCATGTGTTCGGCGAGCTGCCCAAGTGCGTGCAGCCCGAGGCGGTGAAGACCGCTGCCACGCGTCCGTCGGACCGGAGCGACGCATGAGCGCCGCGGACCCGCAACGCCGCCACTTCCTGGGCGCCCTCGGCGCGCTCGCCGCAACCTCCCTCGCACCCGCATCGACCATGGCCAACACCCCGAACTCCACCCCCGACCTCATCCTGCGCAACGGCCGCTTCACCACGCTGGACCGCGCCAACCCCACCGCCGACGCGGTGGCGATCAAGGACGGCCGCTTCACCCGCGTGGGCCGCGCCGAAGACGTGCTGCCGCTGGCCGGCAGCCACACCCGCGTGATCGACCTGCAGGGCAAGCGCGTGCTGCCGGGTCTCATCGACAACCACCTGCACATCATTCGCGGCGGCCTGAACTACAACATGGAGCTGCGCTGGGACGGCGTGCGCAGCCTGGCCGATGCGATGTCGATGCTGCGGCGGCAGGTGGCTATCACGCCCGCACCGCAGTGGGTGCGCGTGGTGGGCGGCTTCACCGAGCACCAGTTCGCCGAGAAGCGCCTGCCGACCATCGCCGAGCTGAACGCGGTGGCGCCCGATACGCCCGTGTTCATCCTGCACCTGTACGACCGCGCGCTGCTCAATGGCGCCGCGCTGCGCGCCGTGGGCTACACCAAGGACACGCCCGCGCCGCCCGGCGGCGAGATCGTGCGCGACGGCGCCGGCAACCCGACCGGCCTGCTGCTGGCCAAGCCGAACGCGGCCATCCTCTACGCGACGCTGGCCAAGGGGCCGAAGCTGCCGTTCGACTACCAGCTCAATTCCACGCGCCACTTCATGCGCGAGCTCAACCGCCTGGGCGTGACC
>Ga0157370_10005181_pt1 | contig 14698 bp, 12 predicted proteins | sample C35metaG_FD_113463 | JGI IMG/M metagenome (GOLD analysis project Ga0157370, IMG submission 113463) | Corn rhizosphere microbial communities from Kellogg Biological Station, Michigan, USA - C3-5 metaG | ecosystem: Host-associated > Plants > Roots > Rhizosphere > Soil | place: USA: Michigan...
CACGTGCAGCGAACTGGCGTACACGAGCGAGCGGCAGCCTCTCTCCGCCACCGCCTCGGCCACGCGCCGTGGGCCGGTCAGGTTCGTCTCTTCCGTGTAGTCCGGCTCGGTGATCGACAGCGGCCGGCTGGCCTGCGCCGCCAGCAGGAACACACGCTCGGCGCCGCCCACCACGCCCGCCACATCCGCGGAGTTGCGGATGTCCACGGTCTCCACGCGGGCGCCCGCGATCGCCTCGGCCTGCGCCCGCTCGGTCGCGTACCAGTTGTCGGCCAGCACCACCTCGCGCCCAGACTCGATCGCCAGCTCCGCGAGGCGGGCGCCGATGTAGCCCGCGCCCAGGATGAGGTCGGCCACTAGATGGACCGCACGCCCGGGCCGGGCGGCACCACGTTGCGCGTGTCCACGATCGAGGCGGCCTCGTGCCAGAGCGGCGTCTGAAGGAACTCGCGGTGCGGGGTGAGCATCACCACGCAGTCGGAGGCGCGCACCTCGTCGGCCGACCACTTGACGCTGCGATGGCGCTTGCCGTCCACCTCCACCTCGTCAACCCACGGGTCGCAGTAGCGGACGTCGGCGCCGCGCGCCTCGAGCTGGCGCAACACCTCGAGCGACGGCGACTCGCGGATGTCGTGGACGTCCGCCTTGTAGGCCATGCCGAGCAGCAGCAGGCGCGAGCCGCGGATGGGCTTGCCCGCGTCGTTCAGCGCGTCGGACACGCGCTGCACCACGTGGTGGGGCATGTTGGCATTGATGTCGTGCGCCGCGGCGATGAGCTGCGCGGAGTAGCCGTACTCGCGCAGGCGCCACGCGAGGAAGTGGGGGACGACCGGGATGCAGTCGCCGCCCAGGCCGGGGCCGGGGTAGTGCGCGAGGAAGCCGAACGGCTTGGTGCTGGCGGCCTCGATCACCTCCCAGGCGGAGATGCCAAGGCGGTCGCACATCAGCGCCAGCTCGTTGGCCAGCGCGATGTTGACCGCGCGGAAGGTGTTCTCGTGCAGCTTGGCGGTCTCCGCCACCATCGGCGAGGAGACCGGGATCACGTGCTCGACAACCTGGCGGTAGAGGAGCTCGGTGCGGCGCAGGCACTCGGGCGTGACGCCGGCCACGAGCTTGGGCGTGTTGCGGATGCCGTAGTGCTTGTTGCCGGGGTCCACGCGCTCGGGCGCGTAGCCCAGGAAGAAGTCCTGGCCCACCTTGCCGCCGCCGCGCTCGAGGATCGGGAGGACGATCTCCTCGGTGGTGCCGGGGTAGGTGGTGGACTGGAGCACCACGAGCTGGCCTGCGCGCAGGTTGGCCGCCACCGACTCGGCCGCCGCGACGATGTAGGAGATGTCCGGCGTGCGCGTCTTCGACAGCGGGGTGGGCACGCAGATGGTGAGAGCGTCGAGCTCGCGCACCGCGGAGTAGTCCGTGGTGGCCTGCAGCCGGCCATCGAGAGTGTCGAAGCGCTCGGCCGGCACGTCGACCAGATAAGAGCGCCGCTCCTGCACCGCGAGCACGCGTTCCTGGCTCACGTCCACGCCCGTGACCCCGAAGCCGGCCTCCGCGAACACCATCGCCAGCGGCAGGCCCGCATAGCCGAGACCCACGATCCCGACGGCGGCCTCGCGCGTATCTATGCGCTCGTCGAACGCCTGAGCTGACGAGACAACCTCACTCACGCGGGACAAGGCTACTGTCCGGATCGGGGGTAATGCCCGCCGTTTCCCTCTCCGCGCTGCGCTATAAACGCATGCGTATGTCCTTCTGGGACTCCCTGCGCGGCCTGGTCGAGCATGGATCCGTGGCGTGGGGCTTCGTGGTCGCGGCGGTAATCGTGCTGCTGCTGACGCCGGTCACAGCGTGGCTGGCGCCGAAAATCGGCGGCGTGGACACCGGTGGCGACCGGCCCCGCGTGCACACGGGCCCCGTGCCTCGGATCGGCGGGCTGGCGATCGTGATCGGCATTCTGGTGCCGGCGCTCTTGTTCGTCGATCTCGACGGGCCCTATCCCGGCATCCTGATCGGAACAGCCGGCGTGGCGCTGGTGGGGCTGGTCGACGATACCCGCGGGCTTCGCCCGGGCCCGAAGCTGCTTGCCGTCCTGCTGCTGACGCTGGTGCCGGTGCTGGGCTGGCATCTGAAGATGGATCACCTGGGCCTGCCGATCGTCGGCTCGGTGAACCTGGGCTGGGCGTCGTACCCGATCACCATCCTGTGGATCGCGTTCCTGGCGAACCTCGTGAACCTGATCGACGGCATGGACGGTCTGGCCGCCGGCATCGTGGCCATCGCGTCGGGCGCGCTGGCGCTGCTCGCCGTGTCGTTCTTCCGCTACGCACCGGGCGCTCTCGCGGCGATCGTCTGCGGGGCCACGCTCGCCTTCCTGCCGCGCAACTACCACCCCGCCAAGGTATTCATGGGCGACACCGGCGCGCTCGCCCTCGGGTTCCTGGTCGCCGCCATCGCCGTGCAGGGCGTATTGAAGACGGCCGCCACCATTGCCCTCGCCGGCCCGCTGCTCGTGATGGCGGTGCCGATCCTCGACACGTCCTTCGTCGTCCTCAAGCGCCTCAAGTACAAGCGCGCGCCGTGGGGCGCGGACCAGAACCACTTCTACCACCGCTTCATGCGCATCGGCTTCTCGCAGCGGCGCACGGCGGCGTACCTGCATCTGTGGGCGCTCCTGCTGGCGGCGTACGGGATCATGCTGCGCTTCGTGCCGCCGCGGCCGGCCGGCATCTGGAGCGTGCACAACTCGGTGATCGCCGCGGTCGTGGGCCTGGGCGTGCTCGCGGCGTCGGTATGGATGGTCTACACGCTCGAGATCCTGAAGGCGCGGCACTTCCGCGCGATCGGGCTGGGACGCTTCGTGCGCGAGGAGGCGGACGAGACGCGCGTCGGGCCGGAGGAGCAGGCGGCGCGGGATGAGGCAGTTGAGCAGGCGCTTACGGGGCGCTGACTCCAGTTCCCAGCTCTTAGACCCAAGGCAGGGCCAACTTCAGTAGGTCTCGTGGATCTCGTTTGACTCGTTGCTCGGTTCGGCCCGGCGGCTTTCTCTCGATCTTCACTTCCTGCGGGTCCTTGAGGAAGCGCAGGCGGCCTTCGCGGGCGAGCAGCTCGTCGACGGCGCCCATCTTGCCCTCGAAGATCGACCACACCGGGGTGCCGAGCACCGCAGCCTCGCGGTTCATCGTGCCGCCGGCGGACACCAGGGCATCCGCGAACGCGACCAGGCTGCGACCGTCAACGGCGCGGTCGGGGACGATCACGCGCTCGAGGCCCAGCGCCCGGATGTCCTCGCGCTGCTCGGGCGTGCGCGCCAGCACGACCGCCTGCGCGCCCTCGGCTTCCACCACGTGCCTGAGCAGCCGCGGCAGCAGCGGGTTCTCCGAGCCGCCCAGGTAAAGCGCGTAGGAGGGCGCGGTGCGGACCACGCACAGCGGAAGCTCGCGGTCCACGCCGAGCTGCTCGAGCACGGCGGCGTCGGGCTTGAAGTCCGCCATGTAGTACTCCTCCTTGAGGCCCGGATAGCGGATGAGCTTGGGCGGCCTCGCGCCGTAGCGGGCCACGCGCTCGGCGGGGATCGCATCGGGCATGAGCACACGGTTGGCCAGCCGGCAGTTCACGTTGTGCTGGAGCGTGGCCCACTCGTAGTCGAACATCGTCGAGTTGGGGACGCGCAACGCGCGGCAGGCCATCGGCAGGTCGGTGGAGCCGTGGGCGAGCGCGGCGTGGAACCCGCGCCCGCGGCCGAAGCGCAGCATGTCCACCACGCGGCCGGCGGCGGCACGCGCCTTGCCGGCTCGCGACACGCCGCCGTAGTGGCCGAGCGCCGTGTACGGATGGCCCCAGTCGTCGAGCAGCTCGAGCGTGTGCGACAGCGGGCGCGCGGTCAGCTCGACCTCGTGGCCGTCGCCCTCGAGCAGCTCGACCAGCGGCCTGAGGACCAGCACGTGCGCGGTGTTGGTCAGGTCGACCCAGATCCTCACGCCGTCACTCCTTGGATCGGTGGTCCTCGAGCTCGATCAGCTGCTCGACCATCACCTGGAGCGTTGTGTGCTCGATGCCGAAGCGGTCAGCGAGCTCGTGCTCGAGCGCGCGCCGCACCTCCTCGGGATCGCGCGCGGGGTCGGTGAGGACGTGGGCCGCCAGCGCCGGGAATCCGGACGTGACCGTCCACACGTGCAGGTCGTGCACTTCGCGGACGCCCTCGACCGAGGCCATCGCGTTGCCCACCTCCTGAACGTCGACGCCGGCGGGCGCGGCCTCCATCAGAACGTCGATGGGCTCGCTGATCAGGCGCCAGGAGCCCAGCAGGATGAGGAGCCCGAGCAGGATGCCCGTGATCGGGTCGACGCGATCCCAGCCGGTGATCAGCACGATCGCGCCGGAGACGACCACGGCGAGCGAGCCGAGAGCGTCGGCGGCGGAGTGCCGGAGCACCGCCTCGAGGTTGATGTCCTCGCGGTCACCCCCCGCGAGCGCGACGGTGGCGACCGCGTTGCCGATCAGACCGACCACGCCGATGATCAGCACGCCCAGGCCGCGCACGTCCGACGGCTCGGACAGGCGCATCACGGCCTCCACGAACACGAAGACTGCGACGGCCACAAGCGTGATCCCGTTGACCAGCGCCGCGAGGATCTCCGTGCGGTGGAAGCCGAAGGTGCGCCGCCCCTTCGCGGGGCGCGCCGCGATCGCCGCCGCGAACAGCGCGAGCACGATCGCGCCGACGTCCGAGAGCACGTGCCCGGCGTCGGCAAACAGCGCAACCGAGTGGAACACGATCGCGCCGACCACGGCCGCCACGATCAGCCCCGCGTTGATGGCCAAAGCCACGACCATGCGCGCCCTGTTGGCCTGCCGCCCGTGCGAGTGGGCGTGTCCCGCGTGGCCATGCGCGTGCGCATGGGAATGATGCATTCCTGCCTTTTACCGGGTAAGGAGGCTGTATGCCTTCGTCCGACCGCGGGAGGCGGGCGGCTGGGCTCGATGGGCTGCGCGCCATCGCTGCCCTGTCAGTTCTGTGCTTCCACGTCTGGCTGTACCGATTCCCGGATCCCACCCGCATCCGGCGCTCTGGGCTGCTCGACGACGTGCTCTCGGACTTCCGCCTGGGACTCCTCCTGTTCTTCGTGTTGTCGGGCTACCTGCTCTACCGCGGCTTCGCCCGGGCGGCGCTGCGGGGCGACCAGCCCGTGAACGTGGGGGTGTACGCGCTCCGCCGCGCGGCCCGGATCCTGCCCGCGTACTACCTCGCGATGCTCGGCACGTTCGTGCTCCTGTGGGGAGCCCAGGGCACACCGGGCGTGCGCCTGCCCGACGGAGGTGACCTCCCGTTGTTCGCCTTCTTCGCCCAGAACTACTCGAGCCACACGATCCTCACCTTCAACCCGGTCACGTGGACGCTGTGCCTCGAGGTGTTGTTCTACGCGCTGCTGCCGCTGCTGGGCGCGATCGGCTACCGCTGGAGCGACGGGAGCGCCCGGCGGCAGGCGCTGCTCGTCGGCGGCCTGATCCTGTTCGGCGTCGCGTGGAATGCCGGGGCGTATCTGCTCGGCGGGAACATGCTCGCCACCAAGGCGCTGCCCGCGTACCTGCCGTACTTCGGCCTGGGGATGCTGCTGGCGCTGTGGGTGGAGCGCTCGCTTGCGCGCACCGGCGAGCCGCCCCACGCGGGCGCGGGCACGACGCTGGGGCTCGTCGCCGTTGGCATGGCGGGCGTTGTGTGCAACGGCCTGTGGCATTCGAGCGCGGCCGCCGACTCCGTGCCGCTCGTGACCGGCACGCTTCAGAACCTGCCCGCCGGCGTGGGCTTCGCCACGCTCCTGGCCGCCGTCGTGGTTGGCCGCGGGCCGGCCACCGCGTGGATCCACGCCCGCCCGCTCGCGCAGATCGGGCTGATCTCCTACGGCATCTATCTCTGGCATGTGCCGCTCATGCTGTTCGGCGTGCGCCTAGGCCTGTTGCCGCACGCGTTCGTGCCGCGGCTTCTCGTGGTCTTGGTGCCGGCCGTGGCCGCCGGCGCGGCGAGCTGGCTGCTGGTCGAGCGCGTGATGCTCGCGCGGGCGGCGCGGCTCGCGCGGCGCTCGGGTCGCCTCAGGGTCTCTAGCCGCGCGGCTCCCGCACGAACGTGAACAGGGCGTTCGCCACGAGCCTCAGGTAGACGCCCTCGCCACCCCAGCTGAGGACACTCACGTGTCCGCACGCGCGCTGGGTGGCCTCCAGCTCCTCGAACTCCTGGTCCGGCTCCCGGACGATCTCGACCCTGCCATGCGCGATCACGGCGAGGTCCTTGCCCTCGTAGTAGGTGAGGCTCGCGCCCGGGCGCGCGGCGAGGTGCCTGGCGCGAACGGACTCGGCCACCGTCGGCACATAGAACGCGCCGCGGAGAAAGAAGGCGTCGATCGGCGCCACCCTGGGCTCCCCTCGCGCGGTGACGGTGGCGAGCCCGACGGTGAGCGAGCCCTCGAGGCGCGCGCAGAGCTGGGCAGCCGAAAGCGAGTGCTCGGGCATCTGGAACGACCGGCGCAGAAAGGGGCTCGCCTTATCGATGCTGGCGTCGATGAGCGCCTGCAGGCGCTCGAGATCTTGCTCGCTCTCGCGCACGAAGGATTCAGCCGCGGCGACTGGTGTGTTGCTGCGCCCAGCGGCTCGGCGTCCCAGTATGCCGAGACTGCGAGTTGCCCTCTGCCCGATCGGCGTCTTCGCCGAGAGGCTGCGGGCGCTGCTCCTCGACCGTCGCGAGCTGCGACATCGCGGCCAGGATCTCGTCTGCGAGCTTGGTGCCGTCCTTGCCCGACTCGGGCGTGGCCGCGATCCGCACCACGACCTCGTCCGCGTCCATCTCCTCGAGACCGATGTGGGGCCGCGCGCGAGTGGGCACCGTGATCGCCTCGTCGAGCAGCTCCTGGATGTAGCTTGGCTTGACCCCGGCGCGCAGGCGGGCCCGCAGGTCTACCGACGCCGGTTCCCGCAGCGGCACGACCGCCGCCGCGAGCACGACGCTGTTCGGGACCATCGTGCGGTCCTCGCCCTGCGCGAGCGTCGTGTACATGAGGCCGAGCGAGCTGACCACGCCCTCGACCATCCCGGCCACCGCGCCGGCCTGGAAGCGCACGCGGTCGCCGACGCGGAAGGGCCGCGCGCTCAGCAGGACGAGCCCGGCGATCAGGTTGCCGATCGTCTGCTGGGCCGCGAGGCCGACGATGACCGCGGTGAACGCACCGCCGACGGCGAGTGTGCCCGGCTTGAGGCCGGCCACCCGAAGGGCGAAGAGGATCGAGACCGAGAGGGCGATCAGGCGGACCAGGAAGCCGACCGTGCCCGCGGTGCCGCCTTCCATGCGCCGGAAGAGCGAGGGACCGATTGCACGGCCGAGAGCGCGCGCCAGCGCCCAGCCGAGGATGACGAGGACGATCGCTGAGGCGATGCGGACGGGAAGGTCGACCCCGAACAGCTGTCTGCGGTGGTCGTATGCCCAGATGACGGCTACGACCAGGGGCGTAAGGACGAGCGCTTCCCAGCGGGCACGCCGAGCGCGCTGCACCGCCTGGACGCGGAGCTGACGCGCGATCGGCGAGACGGCCTGCGCGCGGAGCTGCCGCGCGATCGGGCTCTCGCGGAATGGCTTGCGATCCCTCTGTGGAAATAGACGCATGCGTGTCGGTCCTGGGCCTCGGTTCCGGGCGCGCGGATGCATGCCGCCTGCCCGTCGCCCCTATAAATCGCTTAACCACCCGCGGGTGTGCCCAAACATCGCGCATGGCCTCGTGCCTAGAAGAGCGCAGGTTGGGAGTGGCGGGGCGGAGGTTCGGGCCGCGGCTCGCGCCGCGAGGGAGAGGCCAGGTCGCGGTCGCGCAGGTAGCGCCGCGGGCTCGACGGCCTGCCCGGCGGCGCTGCCAGATCCTCGAGCCGCTGGCGCTCGGCCGGCGACATGTACGCACCGCGCCGGTAGAGCTGCTCGTAGCGTGGGACGAGATCGGGCCGGTGGGCGCGGAGCCAGTCGAAGAAGACCTCGCGCACCTCGCCGCGCAGGTGAAGAGCGATGCCTCCGACGCTGACCGCGCCCGCCTCGGTCGCGATCTCGAGGATCTCCTCGACCTGTTCGGGCGAGTCGTTGATCCCGGGCATCAGTGGCGCGACCAAAATGCCCGTCGGGATGCCCGCGCGGTTGAGCTCGGCCACGGCCTCGAGCCGCGCGCGCGGGTGGGGGGTATGCGGCTCGGTGGCACGCCACGCCTCCTCTTCCAGCGTCGGGACCGAGAAGTTCGCGCTGATCGGCGCCACTTCGGCGATCTCCTTGAGCAGCGGCAGGTCGCGCAGGAGCAGCGGCGACTTGGTCAGGACCGAGCACGGGTTGCGGAAATCTCGAAATGCCTCCCAGATGCCGGGCATGAGCTTGTAGCGGCCCTCGACCCACTGGTACGGATCCGTGTTGGTGCCGAGCGCGACGTGCTCGCCCTTCCACGACGGCCGCGCGAGCTCCGTGCGCAGCACCTCGGGCACGTTGACCTTGACGACGATCTCGCGCTCGAAGTCGCGCCCCGGGTTGAAGTCGAGGTACTTGTGGGTGGGGCGGGCGAAGCAGTTGTGACTGACCACCCCGTTGGCGATGAAGTCGCCCGTGCCGGTGGTGATGTCGTAGAGCTGTAGCTTGAAGCCCAGGGGCTCAACCGAAGCAACCCTCAAGCGCGCATCTGTCTTGACTGCCTTCCCCTCGATGGAGCGCTTGCGTGTAATGGCCGGGTCCACGGTCTGAAGGAAGCGCATCTGAGCGACCAGCCCACCTGTCAGGCGCACGCATCGCAGCCCGTTTGGCAGCCCTCGATCTTCGATCACGAAGTCGAACTCGAGGCGCCTGAGGCACCAAGTGATCCAGTCGACGATCTGCGGATCCGTGTTCGTGATCCGAAGCGAGTCGCTGAAGCTGCCCTCAGCGTCGAAGATCCCCGCGAGGAAGCCCTTGCACCAGTCTTCGCTAGGGGTTCTGGGCCAGTCGATCAGGCCACGAACTCGCTGGACGTTGTCGCGTGCCTGGGTGCGTATCGCCCGTAGAGGGGCGTATCCGACAACCGTCTTGAACTCGAACTCCGTCGTCTCGACTCCCTTGACGGTAAGGAATTCACGTGTCCGTCTGAGGGCTTCCATGTCCTTCAGCGCGAGCCGGAATCGATGGACATCCCCGTGCGCTCGGCCTTGCCGCTTATAGCTGTAAGACGCGACATGGCCGTCGCCTCTGATCACGCCGCAGAGGTAGCCCGACCGATAGTCGCTTGTGTGGAACGGAGCTCCGGCGAACTGGCCCGTGCCCATCAGCTTGCAATTCAGGGTCAGATGGGGTCGCTGTCCTCCGGTGAGGTTGGTCACGTACTTCCAACCTCGATTGCTGAGGAAACGGTGGTCGCCGCTCGTCACCAGCTCGGTCCCGTCCTCAAGTTCGACCCGGTAGGCGTCCTTGAAGGTCGACCAGCGGTCCTGCACTTCTGTGATGGCGAAGCGGCGGTAGACGCCGAGCCGCTGCGTCCCGTAGATCGCATCCCCCGGCTCGACCTCGGCCAGCATCTTCGTCCGGCCGTCCGCCATGAGGATGTCGGTATCGCCACTGAGGCAGTAAGTGCACGCATGGGTGCACCCCCGGTACGGATTGATCGTCCACCGGAACGGCATCCGCGACGCCTTCGGCACCTGGTTGAGCGCCGACTTCGCGCGCACCTCGTAGAACCTCACGTCGAGCGCCTCGGGTGCATCGAAGGTCCTGACCACCGCCGGATCGCGATAGCCCGGAAGCCGGTGTTCTTCGTCCGCCTCTATTCGCAGGTTGTCCCAGCGCACGAACGTATGTTCGCATATTTGGCGGACGGCTAGCCTCTGACCAGACGGCCGAACCTGCCGGCCGCCCGGACGAGAGCCCGCGCCGTACCCGTCCGACGACGGCGTGGTCATAGGAGAATCACATGGACCAGCTCATCCAGGTGCTGGGGTCGCTGCTGATCCTGGCCGCCTTCGTCGCAGCCCAGCGCGGACGGCTCAGCCCCGACTCGCGCACGTACCTCGTGCTCAACCTCGTCGGGTCTGTAGTCCTCGCGGTGCTCGCCGCGATGGAAACGCAGCTCGGCTTCCTGCTGCTCGAGAGCGTGTGGGCGGCCGTGTCCGCGCACGGCCTGGTACGCACGGGCGCGCGGGTGTAGCGCCGGTGCGCTAGCCCCGCTCCTCGCCCCACGCCGTCACGGTCAGCGACCTAGGCCCACCCGAGTCCCGGTGCTCGCACAGGTAGATGCCCTGCCAGGTGCCGAGCGACAGCCGCCCGTCCGACACCGGGATCGTCAGCGACGTATCGAGCAGCGCCGACTTGATGTGCGCCGGCATGTCGTCCGGTCCCTCCAGCGTGTGTGAGAAGTAGGAGGCGCCGTCGGGCACCGCCCGGTCGAACCAGGCGGCGAAGTCGCGCAGCACGTCGCGGCTGGCGTTCTCGTTGATCGCGAGCGACGCCGAGGTATGCCGGATGAACACGTGCGCCACGCCCACGCCGATCGAGGCCAGCCCGGGCAGCGCGTCCTCCACCTCGCCCGTAACGACATGGAACCCGCGCGGGAGCGCGGGCAGGCGAACGTTCTCCTGGATCCAGATCACCTCCTGAACGCTAAAGCCTTCGGCAGAGCCGTCCGATCCCAGAGGGGATGCCCTCCAAGCTCGTCACCGCCGCGATCGCGACGTTTGCCCTCACCGCCGCGCCCGCGCACGCCCACACGCTCGCCAACTGGGACACGAAGCAGCAGTCGCAGGTGGTCAAGGCCGGCCTGATGCAGAAGCTCCCGGGCGGCTTCCACGGCGAGCAGCCGCTCACGGCGGGCGACCTCTCCCAAGCCTTCACCGCACTGAGCACGCGCACGGGCACGCCCGCCGTGAGCGTGTCGAGCGCGCGGCTTAGCGTCACGCGCTTCGACGCCCTGATGGTCGCCCAGCTCGGCCTGAGCGACGCCGCAACGACCTTCCAAGCCGGCGCCCAGACGGCCGGCCTCAACCCTCCCTCCTATTTCGGTACCGAGGTCGTGGCCCGCCTGCTCGGGCTTCGCTACAACCACCTCGCCGCCGACGACAAGCTCGAGCTCTACCCGTCCGACCGCATCACCCGCGCAGAGGCGGCCTGGTCGCTCGCCGAGACGCTGGGCATGGGCGGCTGGCAGGGCGAGTACGTGAGAGAGGTGGCGAGCCACTTCCAGCTCCCCAGGTACACCGCCAAGCAGAGGACAGCCCTGCAGCTGGCCGTGTCCAAGATCGGCATGCCCTACATCTGGGGCGGCGAGTCCGACACCGCCGCACCGGGCCAGGTGCACGGCGGCTACGACTGCTCCGGCTTCGCCTGGCGCGTCTACAAGCTGTCCGGAAATCCCGCCGGCAACAAGATCCTCGGCCGCACCGCCGCCCAGCAGGCGGGCGAGATACCCAAGTCAAAGCGGCTGCACATCAATCAGGTCAAGCCGGGCGATCTCGTCTTCTTCGGCAGCGCCAAGTTCAAGTCGAAGGCCACCGAGGCGAACGTGATCCACGAGGGCATCGCGCTCAGCAAGGACTTCGTGATCCACTCCTCGGACCAGGGCGTCTACGTGCTCCCCCTGTACGAAGGCTGGCTGCGGGATCAGTTCACGTGGGCGAGGCGCGTCATCTAGTGCTCAACCGCACGGGGTAATCGCCCGATTACTCAGGGGGAGATGACGCCGGTCTACGAGATCGACGCGCCAGCGCACACGGTTGCGCCGCTTCCGCCACCCGTTTCATGGTCTGAGGAGCCGCGCGAGACGAGCGGCATGACCTCGCGTCTCATCCTGGCCTACGTCGAGCACAGGGGCGGCCGCGCCGCCCTCGACGAGGTGCTCGCGCTCTGCGGCCTGACGGACGCCGAGGCCGACCTCCGCAACGAGTCCCACTGGTTCTCGTTCGCGACCAAGATCCGCCTGTTGATGGCGGCCGCCGAGGTGCTCGATGACCCGCAGGTGGCCCGCCACCTCGGCGAGTGCGCGATCGAGCTGAACGTCGGGGAGGCGCTCAAGCTCACATTGCGCGCGCTCGGCTCGCCGCGGCTCGTCTACGAGAACGTGGTGCGCGCGAACGGCAAGTTCACCACCACCGCGCGCATGGACCTGCTCGAGTCGAGCTCCACCCACGCGCGCATCGCCTACGTGGACGTGACCGGCACGCCCTTCCACCCGCTCGACTGCCAGTACAACCAGGGCATGCTCTCGTGCGTGCCCGCGCTGTTCGGGCTGCCGGTCGCGCGCGTGAGCCACCCGGTGTGCGCGGGGGACGGCGGCGAGTCGTGCGTGTACGACGTCACGTGGGACTCGGGCGGCTCGTACGTGCGCTTCGCGCTCGGATCGCTTGCGGGCAGCGCCGCGATGCTCGCGGCCGCCGGCGCTTTCGATCCTGCCCTGCTCCCGGTGGCGGGCGCCGGCGCGGTGGCCCTCACGGCCGCGGCCGGCCGCCGGCTGATCAAGGTTCGCGCGCGGGCCTGGCGCCAGCTCGAGTCCGAGGCGCGCGACCAGGCGCTCGTCACGCAGCGCCTGAACGCGTCGCTCCAGGACATCGTGTCCGAGCTGCGGCTCGAGGACGTGCTGGCGAAGGTCACGGCGAATGCGCAGTCCACGCTCGAGGGCCGGCACTTCGCCCTGCTCGTGGACGACGGCGACGAGCTGCGCTGCCGCCGCTCCTCCGACCTGTCCGGGGCCGCGATCACCGCGCTCGAGCGCTGGGCAGCCGGATCGCGCCGGGTGCGCGAGGGGTCGCTGGTGCTGGAGGACTTCTCGGCGCTCCCCGAGCTGCGCGAGCTCGCCGAGTCCGACGAGCAGCCGCTGCGCTCGCTCTGCGCTGCGCCGCTCACCTACCGGGGCGAGTCGCTCGGTGTGCTCGTGGCACTCGCCGAGAACGCGCGCGTGTTCCTGCCGCGCGACGTGGACGTGCTCCAGTCCTTCGCCACCCAGGCCTCGATCGCGCTCACCAACGCGCGCCTGTACGAGGCACAGCAGGAGCTGGCCTCGCGCGACCCCCTCACCGGCCTGCTGAATCACCGCGAGTTCCACGAGAACCTGGCTCGCGAGCTCGAGCGCTGCCGCCGCTACGGCGGCCGCCTGAGCGTTGCCATGTTCGACCTTGACGGCTTCAAGGCCGTGAACGACGTGTCCGGACACGCCGAGGGCGACCGCGTGCTGCGCCGCACGGCCGAGGTCCTGAACGAGACCTGCCGCTCGTCCGACGTGGCGTTCCGGATCGGCGGCGACGAGTTCGCGCTGCTCCTCCCGGAGACAGGCGGCGATGACGCCAACACCGTGGCCTCGCGCGCGGCGGAGCGGCTGGGCAGCTCGTTCGGCGTGGCCGTCTGGCCCGACGACGGCCCGAGCAAGGAGGGCCTGCTCGCCTGCGCCGACAGCAACCTCTACGCGATGAAGCGCGCGCGCCCCGGCAGCGGGCGCACCGTGGTGGCCTCGCTCAACTTCCAGCGGCCGGACAGGCCCAAGCGCCTCGCGGCGGCCAGCCGCCTGTTCGCGCAGATGTCATCGCTGGTGGACCCGGACGAGATCACGCGCGTCACCGTGGACGAGCTGTGGAAGACCTTCGGCTGCTACCTCGCCGTGATCCTGCGCCTGGACGACGACGGCAAGCTGCGCACCGTCGCCGGCGCCGGCGACTGCGTGCATGAGATGGGCGAGAGGTTCTGGACTGGGAGCAGGCGCTCGACGAGGGCGTGGCCGGCCGCGTGGCGCGCACCGGCGAGCCGGCCTTCGTCTCGGACACGCGGCTCGACCCCGACTTCGTCGGCATCGAGACGCAGAGCGGCAGCGGCTCGGAGCTGGCCGTGCCGATTCGGGTGGACGGCGAGATCTGGGGCGTGCTGAACATGGATTCGCTCGAGGACAGCGCCTTCAACGAGGCCGACATGCTGCTGGTCGACGCCGTGGCGGCTCACACCGGCAGCGCGCTTCACCGCAGTCGCCTGTTCTCGGAGCTCGAGTCCACCTTCACGACCACGCTGGCGGTGCTGTCGGACGCGCTCGAGGCGAAGGACTCCTACACCGCCGCCCATGCGGACGACGTGGCCGAGTTCGCCGTGCGCGTGGCCGAGCGCCTCGGGCTCGAGGACGACGACCTCCGAAACGTCCGTTACGGCGCGCTGCTCCACGACATCGGCAAGATCGGCGTGCGCAGCGAGGTGCTGAACAAGCCCGGCCGGCTCACCGAGGCCGAGTTCGACGAGATCAAGCAGCACACGATCATCGGGTCGAAGATGCTGGAGCGCATCCCCTACTTCGGTGCCGTGCCTCCGATCGTGCGCTCGGCCCACGAGCGCTGGGACGGCCGCGGCTACCCGGACGGCCTGGCCGGCGAGGACATCCCGCTTGGCGCGCGCATCGTGTGCGCGTGCGACGCGTTCCACGCGATGACTTCAGATCGGCCGTATAGCAAGGCGCGGTCGGTGGAGGAGGCGGCGGCCGAGATGGCTCGGTGTGCCGGCAGTCAGTTCGATGCCGCGGTTGTTCGGGCGTTGCTTGAAGTAATTGGGCATAGCCCATAGCCCATAGCCCATAGCCCATAGCCCATAGGGCTAGGGCTCTGGCCGGGCCTCGTACCACTTGCGCTCTCGCTCGATTTGGGCGCTTATGGCAATGAGGGTGCTCTCGTCGTTTGCCCGGCCCACCAACTGCACGGACAACGGGAGGCC
>Ga0157370_10005182_pt1 | contig 14693 bp, 12 predicted proteins | sample C35metaG_FD_113463 | JGI IMG/M metagenome (GOLD analysis project Ga0157370, IMG submission 113463) | Corn rhizosphere microbial communities from Kellogg Biological Station, Michigan, USA - C3-5 metaG | ecosystem: Host-associated > Plants > Roots > Rhizosphere > Soil | place: USA: Michigan...
AAAATATCTGCAGCCCAAGTTCTCTTGCCTTTTGAAGTTCCGGGTTATCACTTTTTGCATGCATTCCTAAAATAACCGCATCAATATCTTTTGTTATTTTTTCGGGATACCAGCCCGTTTGTGCGGGTAATAAACCTGCCTTTTTTAAATTAGATGCTGCAGGCTCAAATATCTCATCATCACTTCCTGTAATAACATATCCTTTGCCGTTGAGTGCAAGGGCAAGCTGATGCATCACACTACCTCCTATGGCTATAAAATGAATTCGCATGTGCTAATGAAGAAATTATCCGTGATTTTTAACAATACCGTTGTATTTAATTCGTTTTTCAGAATACCGTTAAAAAAGTGTATCTTAACTTTGTTAACCGGTGCAAAATAAAGGTTTCACCTAAAATTTCATTATGAAAAAAATAATTCTTGTTTTTGTTGTTGCTATTTCAATGGCAGCGCTGTTTTCATCATGCAGCAGTTCGCGCAGAACCGGATGCCCTATGACGCAGGGTATTATTCATTAATCAAAAAGTTTGCACCCACTGGCACATGAACTGGATTCCTTTACAAAATGAGCAACAGCTCGAAGAGATTAAAACAAAATCAGCACAATTTCCCCAAATAATTTTTAAACACAGCACCCGCTGCGGCACCAGCAGCATGGCTAAAAGAAGGCTGGAAAATAAAGAAGCACCGCAGGGGGCAGATTTCTATTACCTTGACGTAATCAGGCATAGAAATATTTCAAACAAAATAGCCTCAGATTTTCATACACACCATGAATCTCCGCAAATATTAATTATAGAAAACAATATTTGTACCTATAGTGAAAGCCATTTCGGAATTGATATGGACGAGATAAAAGCGAACATTGCAGATGAGTAGCATGATGATTTAATCTTATCAAATTAATTCTTTCTTAAACTAGACAGCTTAAAAATAAAGGAGATGCGGGTTATTCAAACTAAAAACCCGCATCAATAGCGGGCTTTAAAATTCATTAGGTGGAGCTGCCGGGAATCGAACCCGGGTCCAAACATCTCCTCCGTAAGCTTTCTACATGTTTATTTCTGCATTGTTTGTCGGGACAAGGCAGGAGCAAAACAAACCAACCTTTTCCTTAGCTGAATAGTCTTAGACAATCTTCACAGCCTTGGATTGTCGCATCCCGTTTTATTTTGAGTCGGCGGAAGAGCATGGCAACGGGCCTGGCCAGCTACAACGGCCCTAATGGATGCTAATCTATCGATTAAGCAGCCATGGCAAATGAATTATTGCCATTTAAATTTTTCGTATTCATATTAAAGTGCTAATTACGCAACGCACTACATGCTTACACTTACAAAGAACTATGCTGTCAAAACCTGTCAGCCCCTTTTTTGCAAAATTATGAAATCTGTTTACGACATATTTTTAAATTTTCAGCGTTATTGAATTTTAATAACGTGGCCTTTGCTATTTTGATTATTTAATTCACTATTCTATGTTACCAGGTTTAATGCGCAAAAATAGTTTGCTTACAGTCTTTCTTACAGCCGCAATCATTTACCATTGCAATGCCCAGAACAATAATAAAAAATGGAGCCCAACAATAGCTGTAAATTTTACCTCCATCCCCGTTTCGCACGGAAGTGATACCACCTACAACAATGCTCTTGTTGTTGATCCTAATATCAGCTACCGAAGCAATGGAGGCTTTGGAGTGACGTATTCGCCATACTTTGTCCTGGGCGGTTCTCAACCTGGAATTTTTATGCATAAAGTAGATGTAGGATTGGAACAATATGGCAAGCCTAAGTTTGATATAGTTGCTGAATATACTCATTATTTTTTTACAGGAAATTCGTCTATTCCTCTCACGCCTATCACCAACCAAATACTATTTAGCGGCACTTATAAAAAATCGTTGATAAGGCCGGTAATATCTGCAGGGCTTGGCTTCGGAAAAGATACCGGAACTTCTTCCGGCTCCACTGCAATTGAAATTGCATTTGCAGCTGGGATCAATCATCCATTTACATTCAATTTCAACAATTACAAACTCACCTTCACCCCTTCTGTGTTGCTGGATGGCGGCACAAACGAATATTTTTCTTTTCTCAACATTTCAAAATATATTACTCATTCCAAAAATTTTAAAAATGTAATAAGTGCAGCAAAAGCAAAAGGTAGGAGCCGGGGGCAAACAAATAATAAAAACGCAACAGATGTTGCACCAATCGAACTATCCAATTTGGAACTCAATCTCGAGGGCTCTTTAGATATCGGGTCGTTCAATATTCGCCCGGTGGGTAGTTTATTCATTCCCTTTCAAACTGCTTACTGGAAAAACCTGGATGGTTACTGGGAAATCACACTGAGTTACTATTTCTGATTCGCAATAGAAATATCATACAATATTGTTGATGCCAACATCTTTGCTTTGCTTATTTTGCATGTCTTATTGAACTATGCAAAATGGAGAAAAGAGCTTTTTATCATCACAGGATTGAAGACCTGCAACAGCAATTAAAAAAATTACAACAAAAGAGATCAACCTTTGGCGTCTTGCGCATTGGGTCTATCGTTGCCATTATCATTGCATTTTATGTACTGTGGTCGCTGGGAATATGGTATGTATTGATAGTGAGCATTGCATTAATGGTAATTTTTATCAGGGTTTTATTTGCCGATAAAAAAAATAAATCTGCCATTGATCACTTGAATCATTTAATCAATATTAATAAAGATGAGCTAACTTTTCTTGATGGAGATTTTCACCAGTTTGCCGATGGTGCAGCATATACTCATGAAGATAATTTGTATGCGAATGACCTTGACCTATTTGGTAAATCCTCTCTTTATCAATACATCAACCGGACCAGTTCGGAAATGGGAGGAGCCACGCTTGCTTCTTATTTAAAAACACCAGCCGCACAATCGCTCATTTTGCAAAGACAAAAAGCCATACAGGAGTTATCAAAAAAAATTGAATGGATACAAACACTCCAGGCGAAAGTAAAAGAAGAACGTATAACCTTTTCAACAAAGCAACGGCTGGAAGAATGGATCAGCGATGCCCCGGTGTTTTCACCATTCAAACATTGGAAATGGCTGCGGTACCTGCTTCCGGCGATTATTCTTACCATAGTTGTGCTCTATATTTTTGACCTGGTGCCTGCCCGGCTGTTTTATTTTTCGTTATTTGTTTTTGCTTACCTCGCTTATCGCATTAATAAATATGTAACGCCCATTCACAACCAGCTATCGCGCATTGCCAATGAACTTGAAATTTTATCCGGCAGTATAAAACATATTGAAGATGAAAATTTCAACAGCGATTTGCTAAAGCAACTGCAGGCTGGTTTTATGTATCAACAGAAAAAAGCATCTGCAGATATTTCTGCACTGCAAAAATTGCTCGACCGGCTCGACTTGCGATATAACATTGTTGTTTCAATTCCATTAAACATTTTATTGCTATGGAATCTGCAACAGGTGCTTGGTTTGGAAAAATGGAAAGCATCGCACCAGAAAAACTTTCATGCATGGTTTGAAGTATTGGGCCACATCGAAGCGCTGAACAGCTTTGCAGTGCTGCATTTTAATCAACCAACCTGGGTCTTCCCGGAAATTAAACCTGATTACTTTTCTATTGAAGCTACCAATATGGGACATCCGTTGATTAATGTTTCGAAAAGAGTGGATAATGATATAACTATAAAACATAGCGGAGAACTCATGCTGGTTACGGGTTCTAACATGGCGGGGAAAAGCACGTATCTCCGAAGTGCAGGGGTGAACGTGATTTTGGCTATGGCAGGCAGCGTGGTTTGTGCATCTGAATTTAAAACTTCGCATGTACAACTCATTACCAGTATGCGCATAGCAGACAATCTTGCAGAAAGCACATCTACCTTTTATGCAGAATTAAAAAAACTGAAAACCATCATTGACAAAGTGAATGCCGGTGAAAAAGTTTTTATTCTGTTGGATGAAATTTTGAGAGGCACTAATTCTCTCGACCGCCATACCGGATCAGTAGCATTGATTAAACAGTTGATAAAACATAATGCCGCTGCAATAATTGCCACTCATGATTTGGAACTGGCCATATTAAAAGATGAATTCCCCAAAAATATTATCAATTATCATTTCGATGTGCAGGTAAGCGGCGAAGAACTATATTTTGATTACCGCCTGAAACCCGGAGTGTGCAATAGTTTAAATGCATCTATCTTAATGAAGAAAATCGGGATTGAGTTATAATTGACAATTATTTATTCTTGCTCGTTTTAATGATAGAAGTTAATAATTTAAGGAGCTCGGTAATATCATTTTGAATGGATTGAAAACTTTTATTGTCTATTAAGTTTGATTTAAAAAGCAGCTCAATCCAATATTCACTTTCATTTGCTTCCTTCAATGCTATAGAAAGTTTATGAATAAAATCAGATTTACTTTCAGCATGTTCACTCTCTCTAATCATTGCCCCAATTGCAGCTCCCGAACGAAGTAATTGCTTAGATAAAACGAATTCTTTCTTTTCTTCACTCAGATATTGATAAAACTTTACAATTCGCAAAGCGAAGTCAAGAGACTTTAACTTTACAATGTTTTTTCATTATCAATTATTCAATGTCCCTTTCCCCATCCAAACCAGTCGTTGCCGTTAGCATACAACATTAATGCGAGTAAAATAACCATACCTGCTATTTGTGCATATTCCAAAAACTTGTCGCTGGGTTTTCTGCCCGAAACCATTTCAATCAATGTAAATAAAACATGCCCGCCATCCAATGCCGGGATAGGAAGCAAGTTCATAAATGCAAGAATGATAGAAAAGAAGGCAGTGATATTCCAGAATGCTTCCCAATCCCAACCATTATCTGGGAAAATAGAAGCCATAGTTTTGAAACCGCCAAGTCCTTTGTAGGCACCGGTTTCAGGGTTTAATATTTGCTTAAATTGTTGGATGTAAGAATTTAATTTATCACCTGCCCTGGCAATTCCCGCAGGAAATGATTCAAAGAATCCATATTTTTTTGTTTCTGCTTTTAGTATTCCCAATGAATCTGCCTGTGCAAGGTTGATAGGATAAAAACCCAGTTTACCCGCACTATCTACCAAAGTTTTGGTTTGAAATATTTTATTATTTCTTTCAATAGTCAATGTTACGGAATCATTTTTTTTATCTTCAACAGCCTGACTCACCTGGTCAAAATAAACAACCGGCGTGGAATCTATCTTCACAATTTTATCCATCATTTTTACTCCTGCCCGCATAATATTTTTTGAATTCTTCTCATCAAGATTACCTACAATTACCGGTAGCCTGGGCATTAGCAGGGTTGAGCGTTTCCCTTTCTTTTCCGACAATTGGCCAATGAGCGCTACGGGTTTCATCAATGTTATTTCATTGCCATCACGCATCACTTTTATTTTATTACCGAGGATAATATCTATGCTCACATCATCAAAATAATTTACCGGTTTATCATCTACAGAAATAATATGATCGCCATTTCTTAATCCAACATTATACATAATACTATCTGCAATCCATATCCCGTTCTTCACGCTGGCCATGGGCAGTTTTGTATCGCCCCATTTAAATAAAATCATGGCATAAATAACAAATGCAAGCAACACATTCATGGTAACACCCGCAAGCATAATGATGAGTCTTTGCCAGGCAGGTTTGCTGCGAAATTCCCACGGTTGCGGCGGTTGCTTCATTTGCTCTTTATCCATGCTCTCGTCAATCATGCCGGCAATTTTTACATAACCACCCAGCGGCAACCAGCCAATACCATACACCGTTTCGCCAACTTTTTTCTTTACTAAAGAAAACCACGGATCGAAAAACAAATAAAATTTTTCAACCCGGCATTTGAACCATTTAGCGGTAAGAAAATGGCCCAACTCATGAAGGATAACCAAAATGGATAATGATAATATTAAATAGCCTGCTTGCAACCCAACCTGCGGCCAATTTATTGCTAAGAGTGTCATAGAAGGTACGATGTTTGATATACGATGTTCGATGTAAGATCTTCGATGTAAGATTTGATTAATAACTTTTTCAAACTGTCCGTAAAATTATAAATGTATTAATGAGGCCGCGAAATTACGAGCCTCGCCATCGCTTTCAAAATAATCTTCAAGATTTGGCTTTTCTATAAAACTTATCTTTTCCATAGTTTTTTCCACCAGGGCTGTCATGTCGAGAAAGCCAATACGGTTATTTAAAAAAGCCCACACGGCTATTTCGTTGGCAGCATTCAGTATGCAAGGCAGGTTGCCCCCTTTTTCCAATGCAGCCCTTGCCAGCAGCAGGTTCCGGAAAGTTTTTACATCAGGCTCTTCAAAGTTTAAAGTATTTAGTTTTCTGAAATCGGCCCTGGTGCTGCTATTGGTAATCCTATATGGAAACGTCAATGCATATTGTATGGGTAGTTTCATGTTGGGCAGTCCCATTTGCGCTTTTATACTTCCATCTTCAAACTCCACCATGCTGTGAACGATGCTTTGCGGATGCACGATTACTTCTATCTGATCGGGCAAAAGATTGAACAACCATTTTGCTTCTATCATTTCAAGTCCTTTATTCATGAGGGTTGCAGAGTCAATCGTAATCTTTGCTCCCATGTTCCAGTTGGGATGTTGCAGCGCATGATGCTTTTTTACATTTACCAGGTAATTCGGTTTTTTACCAAGAAAGGGACCACCGCTTGCGGTTAAAATAATTCGTTCAATTTTATTTCTTGTTTCGCCTACCAGGCATTGAAATATTGCAGAATGTTCGCTATCCACCGGAATGATGGGAACTTTTTTTTCCAAAGCCTTATGCATTACAATGTCGCCTGCTACCACCAATGTTTCTTTGTTGGCTAATGCAATGGCTTTCCCTTTTTCAAGTGCTTTTAATGTGGGCGTTAACCCGGCAAAGCCCACAATGGCTGCCAGCATCATATCGTACGTATCAAAATCTGCCACCTCTTCCAATGCCGTTGGCCCCGAAAAAACTTTTATTTCTTTGGGCGTTAAGGCAGTTTTTACTGATTCATATTTTTTTTCATCACCTATAACAACCGCATTGGGCGTGAATTTCAGCGCCTGTTCTATAAGCAATTGATCATTGTTTTGTGCAGTTAAGATTTCCACTTCAAACAAATCGGGATATGCTTCTATCACCTCAAGCGCCTGCGTACCGATAGAACCTGTGGATCCGAAAATTGCAATTCTTTTTTTATTTATTTCAGCCATTGTAGTTTCTAGTTAGGTGCATACAAATTTCGAGTGTGACCAAGAACGAATAAGGCAATTTACTCTAATAATTTTTGTAATGCAGCATTTACCTTGCTAAAATTAAAACCAGAAATGATTTTATTCATCATCTTTTGGATAGCCTTGTTCTGCAAATTACCGGCTGATCCTTCGTGCGTGTGATGCAGGCTTGCCTGGTAATTGAAGGAATTATTTTCAATATCCAATCCTATTTTTTTATAAGCATCGCGAAGCGGCATTCCCTGCAATACAAGTTTATTCATTTCTTCCACACTAAAAACATATTTATATTTTTCATCAGCAAGAATATTTTTTTTCACCTGAATGTTTGAAATCATCATTATGGCCATTTGAATACAACCGCGCAACTCATCGAATGCAGGAATAAAATGTTCTTTGATCAATTGATAGTCGCGGTGATAACCCGAAGGAAGATTGTTTGATATTAATGTCAGTTCATTAGGCAATGCCTGAAGCCGGTTGGACCTGGCACGAATCAGTTCAAACACGTCGGGGTTTTTTTTGTGCGGCATAATGCTGCTGCCCGTGGTAAGATTATCAGGAAAAGAAATAAAATCAAAATTCTGATTCAGGTACAAACTAACGTCCATGCATAGACGAGAAAGTGTGCCGGCAATATTAGATAAAGCTTGTGCAACGATACGCTCGGTTTTACTTCTTGTCATTTGTGCATACACAACATTATAGTTTAAATCATCAAATCCTAATAACTGTGTCGTTAATGTTCTGTTTATTGGAAATGAGGAACCAAAGCCTGCAGCGGATCCCAAAGGATTTTTATTTACAATCTTCCAGGCCGATTGTAAGGTGAGCAAATCGTCTGCAAGGCTTTCGGCATAAGCACCAAACCACAATCCAAACGAAGAAGGCATTGCCAGTTGCAAATGCGTGTAACCAGGCAGCAAATGTTTTTTATACTTTTCGCTTTGACTTATTAATAAATCAAAAAATTTTTTTACATCATAAACGAGTAATTCAATTTGATTACGGGTAAAAAGTTTCAGATCAACTAAAACCTGGTCGTTTCGCGAGCGTGCACTATGAATTTTCTTTCCGCTATCGCCAAATTTTTTTGTGAGTAAAAACTCCACCTGCGAATGAATATCTTCCACATCATCATCCAGTTTAAATTTCCCGGATTGAATCTCTTTATAAATTTCCTTCAGCCCTTTTTGCAGTGTTTGTAATTCTTTTTTGGTAAGTAACCCAATTGATGCCAGCATTTGAATATGCGCCAGGGAACCTAATACATCAAATGGTGCGAGAGACAAATCCAACTCACGGTCGTTACCAACGGTGAAGGTTCCTACACCCATGTCCCCTTTACCCCCATCCCCTAAAGGGGTCTCATTATTTTTTTGCCAAAGTTTCATTAGTTATTAAACGAATGATGCGAATTTCACGAATTATCCGAATCAATCAAATTTTAGATTTTCCAACAATTTTATATATAATTCTATTCCTTGTTTTATCTCACTTGTAAAAATATATTCATCTGCACTATGACTTCTGGATGATTCGCCGGGGCCAAGTTTCAATGCCGGAAAATTCATCAAAGCCCTGTCGGAGCAGGTGGGCGAACCATAAGATTCAAGTCCTGATTTTTTTCCGGCAATTACCAATGGATGTTCTTCCTTAATAAAGGATGGCCTTAACCTTGTGCTCCGTGGCGACACCTCACAGGTTACATGATTTTTTATTTCAGCAATTACTTCTTCAAAAGTATAACACTCATTTACTCGAATATCCACCACAAAACAACATTCTGACGGAACAACATTGTGCGCCGTATTTTTTGTGTGAATGGAAGTAACCGCTATATGTACGGGGCCAAGAAAAGCGGATTGCTTTGCAAAAGAAAATGTGGTGAACCATTCAATATCTTTCATGGCTTTATAAATCGCATTCACTCCTTCATTTCTTGCCGCATGGCCTGCTACGCCATGCGCTGTACAATCCAGCACCAGCAAGCCTTTTTCAGCAACAGCCATTTTTAATGAGGTTGGCTCACCTACAATTCCGCAGGTGATCGCTGGCAACTGTGGTAATAATATTTCAATTCCATTATGCCCCGAAATTTCTTCTTCCGCAGTTGCAGCAATAATTAAATTAAACGGGAGATTTTCTTTATCATAAAAATAAACGAATACAGCAATCAATGCAACCAAAGAACCACCGGCATCATTGCTGCCAAGCCCGAATAATTTTCCATCTTTTTCAATTGGATCAAAAGGATCGAGTGTGTAACCAGCATTGGGCTTCACGGTATCATGATGAGAGTTTAATAAAATGGCAGGTTTATTATCATCGAAATATTTATTTTTCGCCCACACATTATTTAAAAATCTTTTGGGAAGTATATCGTTTTCGCGTAAAAAATTTTCTATGATATCGGCAGTTCTGCCTTCTTCTTTGCTGAATGATGGTGTGGCTATCAATTGCATTAATAATTCCACCGCCTGCAAATACAAACTATCCAATGCCGCCCTATCGTTTACTTTTTTCATCAAATTATTTTTGTTCCGCTTTTGTTGTTGACCAACCCGGTTAAATTTTCTGAATTACCGATTACTACATCCCTTACTCCTTTTTTTATTGCATCCAATGCATTATCAATTTTGGGAAGAATACCCGCAAATAATTTTTTTTCTTTTTTTAATGATTGGTAAACATCATTATTCAATTCAGCAATCACGCTTTTAGCATCATTCACATCCGTTAACACGCCATCTTTTTCAAAACAAAAAACAAGGTGTACTTCATACAACGATGATAATGCTACTGCCAGGCACGATGCAATGGTATCGGCATTGGTATTTAAAATATGTCCCTCACGGTCATGCGTAAGCGAAGCTACAACCGGCACCAGCCCATTATCAATAAACACCTGCCAGATATTTGTATCAATTTTTCCCGGTTCTATATCTCCCACCCATCCATAGTCAATTGTTTTTACAGGGCGTTTTACCGCTTCAATACTATTTGCATCTGCCCCGCAAATCCCGATGGCATTGCATTTCAGCGATTGCAGCATGGCAACAATTTTTTTATTAATCAAACCGCCATACACCATTGTTACCAAATCAATCGCATCATCATCGGTTATTCTTCTTCCATCAATATATTTTGATTGAATATTTAATTTATCACCGATGGATGTTGCAATTTTACCACCGCCATGTACCAAAACCTTCTTTTTATTTATAGAGGAAAAGGATTGCAAAAAAGGATGCAAAGACTTTTCATCATCTATCACATTTCCTCCAATTTTGATAATATATAATTTCTCCAAACTCACTTAAGCTTTTAAGGTTTTACACTCATTTGGTTCCCGACAGGATTTGTGAGAGAACCGCTTGCGCTGCCCACACTCTGTTTGATGCCTGTTCGGTTACAATGCTACTGGCGCTATCCAATACTTCATCGCTCAATTCAACATTCCTGCGAACGGGAAGGCAATGCATTACTTTAGCATTATTGGTTATAGATAATTTTTTTTGCGTGAGCATCCAATCTTTATCAGCGCTTATCATTTTTCCATAATCAATATAACTGCTCCAGTTTTTTACATACACAAAATCTGCATCTTTCAGTGCATCCTCCTGGTCATAAATTACCGGGGCATCATTAGTAAATTTTTTGTCCAGTTCCAATCCTTTGGGATGTGTTATTATAAAATCACATGCATTCCACTTCGTCATCCATTCAGCAAAACTGTTGGCAACACACTGTGGCAAAGGTTTTACATGCGGCGCCCATGTTAATACAACTTTAGGCCGACCCCCACCCCCATCCCCTAAAGGGGTGTGAAGCAGGTTTTCTTGAATAGTTATTATATCAGTCAATGATTGCAATGGATGAAGTGTAGCACTCTCCAGGCTTATTACCGGGATGCCTGAATATTTTACAAATTGTTTCAAAATAAATTCTCCGTAATCTTCTTCTTTATTTTTTAAGGAAGGAAACGTCCTCACGCCAAGCACATCCACATATCGTCCGAGTATTGGCGCCGCATCTTTCACATGTTCTACGGTAGTTCCGTTCATAACGGCTCCTTCTGCAAACTCCAGCGACCATCCATCTTGTGATGCATTAAAAACAATTGTGTCCATTCCCAAATTTTGCGCAGCCACTTGTGTGCTTAGTCTTGTACGCAGGCTTGGGTTCAAAAAGATTAAACCGATTCGTTTCCCTTTTCCCAAATCTTTTTTTGCAAAAGGATTTTTTTTAAAATTTATGGCCGTTGAAATCAGTTGATCAATATTGCCTGCATCTTTTACTGAAAGAAATTGGTTCAACTTTTTTGTTATTAATCAATAAAAATAAAATTAAAAAATTCAGGGCACATTTATCGCTTCAGGCTTTTTTGTTAAGGTGGCAATTTCTTCTTTCAGCGATCGCAAAAATTTATCCGCATCTTTTTTTGTTAATGCCAGTGAAGGGAGCAGTCTTATCACATTAGGTTTTGCTTCGCCGGTAAAAATTTTATGCTTAAATAAAAGATTTTTTTTCAGCTCTTTTAATTCCGAAGGAACATCAAAACCAATCATCAATCCTTTGCCGCGAACATTTTCTATTTTATCAATTTTACTTAACTCACTCAATAAATAATCGCCAACCTGCTTTGCATTTTGCAACAGATTTTCTTTTTGTATTACTTCCAAAACCGCTATGGCAGCGGCACACGCGAGGTGATTGCCGCCAAAAGTTGTGCCCAGCATAAAATGTTTCGGCGGAATATGCGGTGCGATTAAAATGCCCGCAACGGGAAATCCATTTCCCATTCCTTTTGCCATGGTATAAATATCTGCATTCACATTTGCATAATCATGCGAGAAAAATTTTCCGGTTCTTCCATAACCGCACTGAACCGAATCGGCTATGAATATGGCCCCATGCTTATCACATAAACTTTTTATCAATTGCAGAAATGATATCGATGCAACATTGATGCCGCCAACTCCCTGTATACCTTCAATAATAACACAACAAATATTCTTTCCTTCTTTTTCAAAACAATCTTTAAGTGCGGCTTCATCATTGAATGGAAGAAAGATTACATTTTCTGTTTCATTCACGGGCGCTACAATGGAAGGATTATCAGTTGCAGCAACAGCAAGTGAAGTTCTGCCATGAAATGATTTTGAAAAGGCAATAATTTTTTTTCTTCCATTGTAAAACGAAGCAAGCTTTAATGCATTTTCATTTGCTTCTGCTCCGGAATTACAAAGAAATAATTGATAATTTTTTTTACCGGAAACTTCAACAAGTTTATCAGCAAGTTCCTGCTGCAAAGGAATTTTTATAGAATTGGAATAAAAGGCAATCTTCTCCAATTGATCTTCTATTCGTTTTACCCAATGCGGATGTATGTGGCCAATACTAATTACGGCATGACCGCCATACATATCAAGATATTCATTGCCCTTATCGTCCCAAACCGTAGAGCCCTTTGCTTTTACAATAGTAATATCATTAATAGGGTAAACATCAAACATGGCTCCCCCGTCCCCCGAAAGGGGGAGTTGAGAAGAGTCTTGAAAATTTATTGAGTTATTCATAACTAAATTTTTAAGCCCCTCTTTCGGAGGGGTTGGGGAGGCTAAAAATAATTCGCTTTTAATTTTAATCCCATCGTTTCATCCAGTCCAAACATCAGGTTCATATTCTGCACTGCCTGTCCTGATGCGCCTTTCAAAAGATTATCAAGAGTAGAATGAATAACTAAATCATCCTCCTGCTTTTCGATATGAATAAAACAATTGTTGGTATTTACCGATTGTTTCATAAAGATGGGAGCCTTGCTGATTTTTATAAACGGATGACCCTGGTAAAAATGTTGATACAACTTATATATATCATCCAGCGACCGTGAAGATTTTAATTGAGAGGTAACAAAAATGCCTCTTGCAAAATCGCCACGCCATGGAATAAAATGAATGCCACCCCCGCCCCCTGAAGGGGAGTTCAAAAAGTCTGTTTGAAAGTGTTGAATTGTTTCATTGATTTCATCAAGATGCTGATGCGTTAATGATTTATATGCCTGTATATTATTTTGCCGCCACGAAAAATGCGACGTTGTTGAAAGCGATTGACCAGCGCCTGTTGAACCTGTAATGCCGGTAGTGTAAACATCTTTCAATTCATTTTCTTTTGCAAGCGGCAGCAATCCTAATTCTATTGCACTTGCAAAACACCCGGGATTAGCAATGTTATTTGCGTTCTTAATTTGTTCGCGAAAAATTTCCGGTAACCCATACACGAAATTCCTGTTTTTAAACTTTGCATTTTTAGATAAACGAAAATCCTGTGAAAGAGAAATGATCTTCACTTTTCCGGGAATATCATTTGCTTCCAGAAATTTTTTTGAATCACCATGAGCAGTGCAAAGAAAAAGTATATCGGCACCCCCATCCCCTAAAGGCGAAATATTATCAGTAAATTTTAAATCTTGTTCATTTATCAAATCTTCATGCACTGCATGCAAAGGCTTGCCTGCATTGCTTTTGCTATGTACAAACCTAAGATCTGCTTTCGGATGATTTGCGAGTAGTCTTATCAGTTCACCACCGGTATATCCGGCGCCGCCTATTATTCCTATTTTAATTTTATCATTCATCAGCAGATTTTTTTACAGCATGATAAATTGCTGTTTGATTACCAAAAATTTTGCTGAAGCCTCTTACATCCTCTCCGCTCCAGCCAGTATTCATTTCGCCATACTTGCCAAATTTTGCACTCATCAAATCATAAGGCGATTCAATGCCGGTAACCTGGAAACGATACGGCATCAATTGAACAAACACATCACCGGTTACATTTTTTTGTGATGATTGCAGGAATGATTCAATATCGCGCATCACCGGATCAAGCACCTGGCCTTCGTGCAGCCAGTTTCCATAAAATTCTGATAATTGATTTTTCAAATTCAGTTGCCACTTGGTAAGCACATGTTTTTCCAAAGCATGATGCGATTTTATAATAACCATGGGCGCTGCGGCTTCAAATCCCACACGGCCTTTGATGCCAATGATGGTATCCCCCACATGTATGTCGCGGCCAATGGCATAAGGACCTGCAATAGTTTGTAAATATTGAATGGCTTCAACAGGATGATTAAATTCTTTATCGTTAACCTTATTTAATTCTCCTTTTATGAAACTCAGTTTTAAATTTTCACTTTTTAATTTTTCATTCAATTGCGTAGGCCATGCTTCTTCGGGTATCATTCCGTTAGAAGTTAATGTTTCCTTTCCGCCAACACTGGTTCCCCACAAACCCTTATTAATTGAATAAGCAGATTTTTCAAAATTCATTTTCACATTCTTCGATTTCAAATAATCTATTTCCTGTTGCCTTGCTAATTGCATATCACGAATTGGTGTGATAATCTCTATTCCCGGAATCAT
>Ga0157370_10005185_pt1 | contig 14687 bp, 11 predicted proteins | sample C35metaG_FD_113463 | JGI IMG/M metagenome (GOLD analysis project Ga0157370, IMG submission 113463) | Corn rhizosphere microbial communities from Kellogg Biological Station, Michigan, USA - C3-5 metaG | ecosystem: Host-associated > Plants > Roots > Rhizosphere > Soil | place: USA: Michigan...
AGCAGCGACGCGAGCAGCGCCGCGACCCACAGCACGCCGGGCGCGAGCGTTGCGAGGAGCGCGCGATCCGGCGCCGTGGCGAGCGGGAACAACGTGACCACGATGACGTAGAACAGGAGCTGCACGCCGAGCTCACCCTTGGTGCGCAAGGCGACGCGCAGGTCGCGCGTGGCGCTCCAGCGCAGTGCCGCGAGAGCGCCGGCCGGTGCGGCATCGCCGGATGTGATGTCGGTGACGACGGCGCTCGGCATCATCCGAGCGTGAGCGTCGCGACACGCGCGTCGCCGGTCAAGAGCGGCTGGTGCGTCGCGGCGACCACGATGCCGCCGTTGGCGGTATGCGCACCGATGAGATGGACGAGCCACGCGATTGCGGAATCATCGAGCGCGGTGGTCGGCTCGTCGAGCACCCACAGCGGGCGCGCGAGGGCCGCGAGGCGCGCAAGCCCGATGCGGCGACGCTGTCCTTGCGACAGCGCGCGCGCAGGCAGGTCGCGTTGCGCATCGAGCGAAGCCGCCGCGAGACCCGCACGCAGCGTCTCCGGTGTCGCGGGCTCGCCGGCGAGCGCCAGCAGGGCGCGGAGGTTCTCTTCGGCTGTGAGCTCGTCCTTCACCGCGTGCGCGTGGCCGAGATAGGCCACGTCGCGTCGCAAGCGCGCGTCGAATGGCTGCACGCGCGCGCCGCACCACGACACCGCACCATCGACCGCCGCGGTGAGGCCCGCCAGGATGCGCAGCAGCGTCGTCTTGCCGGATCCGTTGGGTCCGCGCACGACGAGCACCTGGCCCGCGTGCAGGCGGAAGCTGAGGCCCGCGAAGAGTGTCGCGCGGCCGCGTGCCGCGGCGAGGGCCTGCGCTTCGAGGAGGGCGGTGGGCTTCACGTGACGCGATCGAGCGGCTCGAGCGCAGCGCGATTATAGGCGACGGATACGCCGGCCTTTGTTGCGCAAGGTCATGGGACGACGCGATCGATCACGATGTGCACGTCCTGCGTCCCGGGCTTGACCGCCGCGCTTTGCCCCGTGAGGTCGCCGGCGTGCGGGCGCGCATCACCCGATTTCGAGATGCGCGCTTCGACGACGACGCTGCCGGCGGAGGAAAGCGTCGCGGCCATGCCCATGCCCATCGTGTCGTCGAGGTAAAAGCTTCGCGGAAAGCCCTGCGCCGGCGTGCGCGACACGGCGAGCGGCATGCGTGCGCCGTCCGGTGCGCGGGCATACACGAAGAGCGTGTCGCCGCTTTGCACGCGGCCCGCCAGATCGGGCGCGACGTCGATGCGCCCCGACACGCTGGCCCCGGACGCTGCCGACGCGTTCGCCGTCGACGCGCCTTTCTTCATGCGCTCGACCTCGGCGACGGCTGCCGCGGCCTGCGACGCCTCCTCGCTGCCCGGCGCGGCGGTCTGGGCCACGCGGCGCCAGTAATCGATGGACGCATCGAAGTCGCGGCGCTCGAAGGCGGCGGTCGCGAGCAGCGCCAGCGCCTTGGCGTGCACGGGGTTCTTCGCGAGCGCGCGCTGCGCCAGCGCTTCGGGCTCGCCGGATACCACGCGGTTGTGCGCGAGTGCCAGCGCCTCGGACCAGTCGGCATACACGTCGGCGTCGTCGGCGCCGTGCTGCACGGCTTGCGCGTAGGCATCGGCGCCTTCGGCGTAGCGGCCGAGCGCCACATAGGACCGTCCGAGCAAGCGCCAGCCGCGCGGGTCGCCGGGATTCGACTGCATGGTCGCGGCGAGCCGATTGACCATCGCGACAATGTCGGCGTCGTGCGGCCGTGCGCGCGGTGCCATGCGCAGGGCATCCGGCGTTCCGAATACGAGGTACAGGACGATGGCACCGACCGGGATGATCGCGACCGCGGCCAGTGCGGTGACCCATGCCGAGCGCTCGCCACGCGCGGGCGCGGTGTCCGCGTCGCGCACCTCGAGCTCCGTACCGAGGCGCTGGGTCAATTCGCGAAGGGCCGCGGCGTGATCGTCGACCGACAGCGCGCCTGCGGCGAGCTCGTCATCGAGCTGCCGCTTCTCGTCGCGGTAGACGGCGGCCCGCGCGCGTTCCTCGCTCGGCGCTTCGACCGTGCGCCGGCGCAGCAGCGGCCAGACGAGCACGGCCAGCGTGAGCGCCAGCAGGGCCAAGGCAAGCGCCCAGAAGACCGGCAGCGAGTGCATGAGGGATACGACGGGCGCGGAAGATGCGCATTATAGCGGCGGGGTCTCATCGGGCGTGGCGGCGCCCCGCCTGGGAATGCGAGGCGCCGAGCGCCGGGGTTATCATGGACGCGTCCACCTGCCCGGCCTGCCATGCCCACCGACGACACCATTCGCCAGGACGCGCTTGCCTATCATCGCCGGCCGCCCGCCGGGAAGATCGCGATTCTCCCGACCAAGCAGCTCACGAATCAGCGCGACCTCGCGCTCGCCTATTCACCGGGTGTCGCGGCGGCATGCGACGAGATCGTGCGCGACCCGCAGGAAGCGTCGACGCTCACCGCCCGCGGCAACCTGATCGGCGTAGTCACCAACGGCACGGCGGTCCTCGGGCTTGGCGCCATCGGTCCGCTGGCCGCGAAGCCGGTGATGGAAGGCAAGGCGGTGCTGTTCAAGAAATTCGCCGGGGTCGATTGCTACGACATCGAGCTCGACGAGCGCGACCCGGACAAGCTCGTGGATGTGATCTGCGCGCTCGAGCCGACGTTCGGCGGGATCAATCTCGAGGACATCAAGGCGCCGGAGTGCTTCTACATCGAGCGCAAGTGCCGCGAGCGCATGAAGATCCCCGTGTTCCACGATGACCAGCACGGCACGGCGATCATCGTGGGCGCCGCCGTCGTCAACGGGCTGCGCGTCGTCGGCAAGAAGCTCGGCGACATCAAGCTCGTTTGCTCGGGCGCCGGCGCGGCCGCGCTCGCATGCCTCGACCTGCTCGTCTCGCTCGGCGTTGCGCGCGAGAACATCTGGGTGAGCGACATCAAGGGTGTCGTCTACGCCGGCCGCACGGAGGAGATGGACGACAACAAGGCGCGTTACGCGCAGCGCACCGACGCGCGCAAGCTCGCCGACCTCCTGCCCGGCGCGGACGTCTTCCTCGGCCTTTCCGCGGCACGCGTGCTGAAGCCCGAGTGGCTGGCGATGATGAACGACAAGCCGCTCATCCTGGCGCTCGCCAATCCCGAGCCGGAGATCATGCCGGACGTCGCGAAGGCCGCGCGGCCGGACGCCGTGATCGCGACGGGGCGCTCGGACTTCCCCAACCAGGTGAACAACGTCCTCTGCTTTCCGTTCATCTTTCGCGGCGCGCTGGACGTGGGCGCGACGGCCATCAACGAGGCGATGAAGCTCGCGTGCGTGCGCGCGATCGCCGACCTCGCGCTCGCCGAGCAGTCGGACATCGTGGCGACCGCGTACGGAACCGAGGACCTCGCGTTCGGGCCCGACTATCTGATCCCCAAGCCGTTCGACCCGCGGCTCATCGTGCAGATCGCCCCGGCGGTCGCGAAAGCGGCGATGGAGTCGGGCGTTGCCACCCGGCCGATCGCCGATTTCGAGGCCTACCGGCAGCGCCTCATGAGCTTCGTGTGGCACTCGGGCCTGCTCATGAAGCCGATCTTCACGGCCGCCAAGCAGGCGCCCAAGCGCATCGTCTACGCCGAAGGCGAGGACGAGCGGGTGCTGCGCGCCGCCAAGGTCGTGATCGATGAGAAGCTCGCGTTTCCCATCCTGGTCGGGCGCCCGGCGGTGATCGAGCAACGCATCGAGCGGTTCGGCCTGCGCCTTGCGCCCGGCAAGGATTTCGACATCATCAATCCCGAGTACGACGCGCGCTATCGCGAGTACTGGAGCGAGTACTGGCGGCTCACCGATCGCAAGGGCGTGACGCAGGAGCGCGCCAAGAGCGAGATGCGCCTGCAGACCACGCTGATCGGCGCCATGATGGTGCATCGAGGCGAGGCCGACGGCATGCTGTGCGGCACGTCGGGCGTCCATGCCTCGCACCTTGGCTACGTCGACAAGGTCATCGGCCTGCGACGGGGCGTGAAGACGTACTCGGCGATGAATGCCGTCATGCTGCCGACGCGCACGGTGTTCATCGCCGACACGTACGTGAACGAGGATCCCACGGCGGAGCAGCTCGCCGAGATCACCATTCTCGCCGCCGAGGAGATCCGTCGCTTCGGCATCGTGCCGAAGGTCGCGCTGCTTTCGCATTCGTCGTTCGGCACGAGCGACGATCCGCAGGCGCGCAAGATGCGTGCCGCGGTGGCAATGCTGAACGCGCTGGATTCGCAGCTCGAGGTCGAAGGCGAGATGCACGGTGACGCCGCGCTGAGCGAGACGATACGCACCACGGCGTTCCCGAACTCGCGGCTGAAGGGCGACGCGAACCTGCTCATCATGCCGACCCTCGATGCGGCGAATATCTCCTTCAACCTGCTGAAGACCGCGTCGGGCGGCGGCGTCACCCTTGGACCGATGCTGCTCGGCGTGGCACGGCCCGTGCATATCCTGACACCGTCGGCAACGGTGAGGCGCATCGTCAACATGACGGCGCTGACCGTCGTCGATTGCAGTCAGCGGCAGGCGCAGCTCCTCTAGCCGTCGTCGCTTCGCCGCCGCAGGCGAGCGCTGCGGAACCGCAGACGTCGCGCGGCGTCTGACCGTGCATGTTCGCCTCACCCCATCGCGATCCCACCCGCGAGCCCACCGACAGGGAGCGCGCCGAGCTGTGGCGCCGCGTGGAGCAGGCGCGCAGCGCCATGCTGACCACGCACGATGGGGACGGACGGCGCGCGGCGCGCCCGATCACTACCCAGCAGGCCGAGACGTCGGGCGTGCTGTGGTTCTTCATTCCCATGGAAGGCGACATCGCCGAGGATCTCGCGCGTGATCCCCGCGTGGCGCTGACGTACGTCGACCTCAGCGAGAATCTCTTCGTCGCGCTGCGTGGGACCGGACAGGTCCTGAAGGATCGCGCAAAGGCGCGGTCGCTTTGGAATGCGCTGGCCGGCGCATGGTTCCCTCACGGCCCGGACGATCCTCGTCTCGCGCTGCTGCGCGTCGACGTCGAGCGCGGGGAATACTGGGACGCCGGCGCAAGCCGGCTGATCCAGTTCTTTTCGATTGCGCGCGCCGCGCTCACGCACACGTCGCCGCGGCACCCCGGCAATCATCGCGAGTTCCGCGCGTGATGCTGTCACGGGCCTGACGGCCCGTGCGCTTCACATTTTCTTGCAGATCGCGGCTCTCGCGACGCTGTGACCGGCTGTATACTCGGGCGCCCCCGAACGGCGCCGCCGTCGATCATGGGGCTCACCGATCATGATCGCGCGTACACGCCGCTTCCTCGACCGTCTCGGCCCCGGCCTCATCACCGGCGCGGCCGACGACGACCCCAGCGGCATCGCCACGTACTCGCAATCCGGGGCGCAGTTCGGCCTCGGCATGTTGTGGAGCGTGTTCCTCACCACGCCGCTGATGGTGGGCATCCAGATCGTCAGCGCGCGCATCGGCCGGGTGAGCGGCCATGGCATCGCGCGCAACCTGCGCGACCACTATCCGCGGCCGCTGCTGTGGTTCGTCGTCGCGCTGCTGCTCGTCGCCAATACGATCAACATCGCGGCGGACATCGGCGCCATGGGCGAGGCGCTGCGGCTCGTGATCGACGGGCCGGCGCACTGGTACACCGTCGGCTTCGGCATCCTCGCGGTGCTGATGCAGCTGTTCCTGCCGTACCAGCGCCTCGCGCCGGTGCTGAAGTGGCTCACGCTGTCGCTGTTCGCATACGTTGCGGTCGTGTTCACGGTGAACATCCCGTGGCGTGAGCTGTTCATCGCGACCATCGTGCCGCCGCTCGAGTACACGCGCGAATACTTCATGGTGCTGGTCGGCGTCCTCGGGACCACGATCAGCCCTTATCTCTTCTTCTGGCAGGCGTCGCAGGAGGTCGAGGAGCAGCGCATGACGCGCGGGGAGACGCCGCTGCGCGACTCGCCGCAGAACGCACGCGACCATTTGCGGCGCATCCGCTTCGACACGTGGCTCGGCATGCTGTTCAGCAACGCCATCGCGTTCTTCATCATGCTGACCGCCGCGGTGACGCTGCACACGGCCGGCATCACGAACATCCAGTCGTCGTCGCAGGCGGCCGAGGCATTGCGGCCGATCGCCGGCAACTTCGCGTTCCTGCTGTTCGCGGCCGGCATCATCGGCACGGGCCTGCTGGCCGTGCCCGTGCTCGCCGGCTCGGCCGCGTACGCCGTCGCCGAGGCCAACGAATGGCCGATCGGGCACGGTCTGCAGCCGACCGAGGCCAAGGGCTTCTACTCGATCATCACGCTCGCAACCGCCCTCGGCGTCGTGCTCGGGTTCACGCCGATCGATCCGATCAAGGCGCTGTTCTGGTCGGCGGTGCTGAACGGCGTCATCGCCGTGCCGATCATGGTCGTCATGATGCGCATGGCGGTGCGATCCGACATCATGGGCCCGTTCGTCATCACGCGCCGCCTGTGGCGGCTCGGGTGGCTCGCAACGGGCGCGATGGCGCTCGCCGTGCTGACCATGTTCGTCTCGCTGGTGATCTGATCGGCTGCGTGAGCCGTCGCTCGCGACCGGGGCGGCTCACGCGGCGGGCGCTCGTCCATCAGCCACTGCAGCGTGAAGGCGGTGAGGCCGATCACGATCAGCGCGCCCCAGCCGAAGTTGTAGTTGCCGAAGCGGTCGAACACCAGGCCGCCCATCCAGGCGCCGAAGAAAGACCCGACCTGGTGACTCAGGAACACGATGCCGTTCAGCGTGTTGAAGTGCGCCAATCCGAACACGCGCCCGATGATGCCCGTGACGAGCGGTATCACGCCGAGCCACAGGAAGCCCATTGCCGCGGCGAAGACGAGCGTGGTCGCCGGCTCGACCGGCGCCACCAGGAACGCCACGATGAACGCCGTGCGGAGGAGGTAGATCAGCGCGAGCAGACGCCGTTGGCTGTAGCGCGTGCCGAGAATTCCGAACAGGTAGGTGCCGATGGCGTTGAAGAGACCGATCATTCCGAGCGCGGTCGCGCTGACGCCGGGTGAGACGCCGCACAACGCGAGATAGGCGGGAAGATGCGTGGTGAGGAACACGAGTTGGAAGCCGCAGGCGAAGAACGCGAGCGTCATGAACACGTAGCCGCGATGCGCCATGGCGACGCGCACGGCCGCGGCGACGCTCCGTCCGCCGCTGGCCTGTGTGCGTTCGCCCGCGCCCGTCTCGCGAATCGCCAATGCGAGCAGGGCCATCGCGGCGGCGAAGAGCGCGAAGGCGAGCATCGCGATCTTCCAGCCGTAGGCGTCGATCAGCCGCTGACCGAGGGGGGCCATGACGAGCGTCCCGAGCGACCCCGCGGCAGCGACGATGCCGACCGTGCGCGACCGCTTCTCCGATGGCACCGCACGCGAAACGGTGCCGATCAGCACACCGAAGCCACATCCCGCCGTTCCAACCCCGACCAGGAAGCCGCCGACCTCGAGACCGCCGGGAACGTGGCGCGACAGCATCATGAGGAGCAGGCCGGCCGCGTAGACGAGCGCCGTGGAGATCAGGACCGGACGCGGGCCGAAGCGATCCGCGATCGCGCCCACGAACGGCTGGGCGACGCCCCACACGATGTTCTGGACCGCGATGGCGAAGCCGAACGTCGCAGCCGAAATGCCCAGCTCGTACGTCATGGGCCGCATGAAGAGGCCCAGGCTCTGGCGCACACCCATGCACACCGAGATGATCGCGCCGCTGGCGACGAGCAGCACGAGCATGGCGCGGCGATCGCGAGTCGTGGTCATCGACAAGACTCTAATCGTTCGAGGCACCGCCTGGCATGACGATTACGGCGGTCATGCATGCGCGCCGCGCATCCATCGGGGTCATTGCGCCGGAATCGTGAAGTCTGCGAGCGAGACCGCGGGAAAATAGGGCTGCGGGTCACGCCGCGTCCACCATGCGCCCGTCGCCGATCGCGTCGCCGCATCGGTGAAGCGGTAGTCGTAGAGCGTCGCCCGCACGAAGCGGGGCGGCTGGTTCGGGAAAGGATTCGTAGCCAGCAGGTCGACGACCGGGCCGCTGCCTTCGAGCAGGCGATACACCAGTCCTGCGATCCAGCGCTCCTGCGGCGCCCCGTCCAGCGCCGCGAACCACATCTGCCAATCGAGGCGCGGCTGGTGGGGCACGTTCCAGGACGGCCGTCGCGTGAGAGGGCCGGGCTTGTAGCGGAATGTGTACTCGGTCCACTGCACGCCATCCGCGGAGCCTTCGAGGATGATCTCCGGGCGGCTGGTCGTCATGTTCGCGAACAGCCCGTACGAATTGACGATCAGCAGCGGCGCGAGCGCATCGGTCATCCGCTCGACGAGCGGCAGCGGCCTTTGCGCGAGCAGCCGCGAGATGCGGTCCACGCCGACCGGAATCACGATCAGGGCGAGCGCCGCGGCGGCGCGCGTCGCGGTGCGTGTTGCTCGAACGATCGCGACCCGCGACGCGAGCGCTTGGGGTAGCAGGCGGCGCAGCGCCGCGTCGTCGAAGAGGAACACGCACAGCAGGATCGTAAGCAGGTTGAAGAAGTTGTAGTTGCCCGTCAGTACGATGAGGAACTGGAACACGATGATGCACCCTGCCGCGAACATGCGTGGCCGCCGCGGCGCGAAGACGAGGAAGACGAGCATGACCTCGATTACCAGCGTGCCCGCCGTCGCCGCGGCGAGCATCCAGTGCGGCAGCTGCGCGGCATACCAGGCAAGGGGCGTCGGCAGCGGCTGGGTCATGAAGTGATAGCGCAGCGCCTCGAAGCTTTGCCACGACACGTCGCCCGATACGACCTTCGCCGTCCCGGCCATGAAGACGTAGCGAAACACGAGCCATCGGTACAACCATACGAGGGTGACCGAGCCGCCCGGTAGGAAGATCGCGAGGAATCCGGCTTCGAGCAGCAGCGCATCCCACTGGAACGTCGTGAAAGCCTGGCCGGCGTACGTGTACGACAGGTACAGCGCGAACAAGGCGACGAGCGACGGCCGCACGGCAACGTTTGCCACGACCAGCAGCGCGAGCGCCATGCCGAGGAACGTGCCACCGAAGATCGCCGTGTCGCTGGCGTCGAGCCAGAATGCGGTCGGCACGAGCGCGTACGCGGCGCTGCCGAAGTTGCGGTGCAACGCGCCGAGAAAGCTCACGAGCGGGAGGATTCCGTCGTGGCCGATCAGCCCCAGGATCTGCACCGCGAGCGAGGCGAAGGCCGCGAAGTAGATGAGGCCGATCCCGCGCAGGAACACGAATCGCACCAGGTCGTAGCGCGGCGGCTCGAGCGTACCCCAGAGCAGCGCAGTGACGCCGCTCAGCAAGCCGCGACGTCGCGCGAGGAACGCGTATGCCGATTCCGCCAGCGACGCGAAGCCCGGCACGCGCGTGTAGAGCCACCACCACGCGCCGCGCCGCGGGGCATGTCGAAGCACGCGAAAGGTCGCCGCCGCGCCCGCATACACGCGCGCATCCGGCTCCACGAGCTGGATCGATCGGCGGAACGTCTCGAGCGGAATCGACGGATAGTCCGCCGCCGCGGTCTGGTAGGGCCGGTACTCGACCGCGTCGCCCGTCATCGCCGCCCAGGATTCGACCCACCTGCGGCAGATGCCGCAGTCTCCGTCGTAGATCAGCGTGGGTCGCGGAGGGGCCATGGGAGCCGGGTCGGGCACATCGTCTAGGCTAAAATAGCGCGAACGGAGAGGTGGATGAGCGGTTTAAGTCGCACGCCTGGAAAGCGTGTTTAGGGTAATCCCCTAACGCGGGTTCGAATCCCGCCCTCTCCGCCAGCGGTTTCCCTCTGGAACGCGCATTCGGCGCTCGCGCTGCGGGACAATCGAAGTCCGGACCTACGCGCACGATCGCGAAGTGGGTTCCAATCCTGCCCCCGCCACTCCCGGCTCTGAAGGGCTTGCGCGCACAACGTACGGCCGCTTCGGCGCCGCTATTCCTTCATATCGTGGTGCCGATCGATCAATCGCGGAGCCTCCTGAACGCGCGGCCTTTGTGCAATGCGATGTGCTCGCCTTGTCGCTTTTGATCTCGTACTGCGGATCATCCTTGGTGGCATGGTGCACGTGATCGTTGTACGTCGCGTCGGCGTTGCGCACGTTCATGAATCCGGCCTCGCACGGCGCCTGCTTCGCAGTTTCAACTGACGTGGTCGCCAACGGGGTCGCGACCGGTCGTGGCGCCGTCTGCATAGCGTGTACGTCGAGCATGGTGTTCACTGCACTCCGACTGGCGCGTTCGTGTGCTTCGGTGTCGTCGTTGTCGGGGTGACACCACGCCCTGTCGCCTGCAGCCGCTTTAACGCCGAAATTTAGTAAACTGTTTACGAATCAGATGTAACGGATCGGCCTTGGCCCTGTCGCGCCGCGGGGCCGAGGCGCCAGCCGCGACCTACGGGCTCGAACGACCGCATTTAGGGCCAATTAATCATTGGCTTGTTGCGACACCTGTAGGCAGGCAATGGCGGTCCTTGTCAGGAGTGCTTGACAAGTTAGTTTAGTTTAGTTTAGTGTCCGCGCCATCAGCCGTCCCGGGAATTCGCGATCCAACAACAAGACGCGCGAATGCTCCCGCGACCAGGAGGAAGGATGATGGCTCGGCACCATCGCACGCGCGCGGCTTCGCGGTCACTCACCCAGCGCGGTGTGAACTCCGTTTCGCATCCAAGGATCGAGGCCGCTCGTCGCGCCGCCTTGTGCCTTGCCCTCTGTCGGGTGAAGAGGCTAATTCGGCCCGTCGCCGCGCCGATCGGCGCGATCGCAATCCATCCAACGTTGCACGCAAGGAGGCCTTCATGAGCAAGCTGAATCGATTGCTGCTGGGTACGGTACTGAGCGCCGGTGTTGCGATCGGCGGTAGCGCCAACGCGAAAGACCTCACGCTGTGCTGGGCCGCGTGGGATCCGGCAAACGCCCTCGTGGAGCTCTCCAAGGACTTCACGGCGAAGACCGGCATCAACATGAAGTTCGAGTTCGTTCCCTGGACCAGCTACGCCGACCGTTTCCTGAACGAGCTCAACTCGAAGAGCAAGCTGTGCGACCTGATCATCGGCGACAGCCAATGGATCGGGGGCGCCGCGGAGAACGGGCACTACGTCAAGCTCAACGAGTTCTTCGACAAGAACGGCATCAAGATGAGCGACTTCATCGAGCCGACGGTCATCGGCTATTCGCAGTGGCCGAAGAACACGCCGAACTACTGGGCGCTGCCGGCGATGGGCGACGCGGTGGGCTGGACGTATCGCAAGGACTGGTTTGCGAAGCCGGAGCTGCAGAAGGAGTTCAAGGCCGAGCATGGCCGTGACCTCGCACCGCCGAAGACGTGGGACGAGTTCGTGGAGGTGGCCAAGTTCTTCCAGGGCCGCCAGATCGACGGCAAGAAAGTCTACGGTGCGTACATCTTCACCGAGCGGGGGTCCGAGGGCATCACGATGGGCGTGACCAACGTGCTGTACTCATACGGCTTCGACTACAGCAACCCGACCAAGCCGTATCAGATGGACGGCTTCGTCAATTCGCCGGGCGCGGTGAAGGGGCTCGAGCGCTACAAGGAGATCTTCAAGTGCTGCACCGCGCCGGGCATGACCAATGCGTACATGCAGGAAGGCCTGGATGCGTTCAAGTCGGGCCAGGTGGCCATGCAGATGAACTGGTTCGCGTTCTTCCCCGGGCTCTACAAGGAAATGGGGCCGAACAAGATCGGGTTCTTCGTCAACCCGGCCGCCACCAAGCAGTACACGCAGCTTGGCGGGCAGGGAATTTCCGTGGTCGCCTATTCCGAGCGCAAGGACGATGCGCTGCAGTACCTCAAGTGGTTCGCGCAGCCCGAGGTGCAGAAGAAGTGGTGGGCGCTTGGTGGCTACTCCTGCCTGAAGGCAGTGCTCGAGGACCCGAATTTCACCAAGAGCGCACCTTTCGCCGCTGACTTCCTCACCTCGATGAACATGGTCAAGGACTTCTGGGCCGAGCCGATCTACGCGACGCTGCTGCTGGACATGCAAAAGCGTGTCCACGACTACGTGGTCGCCGACAAGGGCACGGCCAAGCAGGCGCTCGACAGCCTCGTGAAGGACTGGACACGCGACTTCAAGGAAGCGGGCAAGTCGCTCTGATCTCGCACGCGGGTAAGGGGCGGCGCGCACGCCGCCCCGCTCACGGAGGATCCGATGAACGGTAAAGTCGTGATGGATTGCGTCGACGCGGCTTACGTGTCGATCAGGCAGCACGCCGACGAGATCATGGTCCTCGATCAGAGGATCGGCGACGGCGACCACGTGTTCAACCTGATCCGGGGCCTCGAGGCGTTGCGTGGCATCCGGGGCCACATCGAAGCGCTCGACTTCCAGCCTGCGTTGAAGCTTGCGGCGACCAAGGTTCTGAGTACGGTCGGTGGCTCGTCGGGGCCGCTGTTCTCGTCACTGCTCCTCGGGATGTCGCGAGCGTGTAGCCACCTGAACGGCGATCCGCGCGACTACGCAACGATGTACGCGGCAGGCGTGCAAGCGGTGCAGGACCGCGGCAAGACGGGCAAGGGGAGCAAGACGATGATGGACGTGCTGCTCCCGGTCGCCGAGCGCTTCAGCGAGCTCGCTGACCGCGAGCCGTCCGTGCCGGTGATTCTCGCCGAGCTGCCGAAGGAAGCGGCGCGCGGGATGCTCGCCACGCGCGACATGCTGGCGACCAAAGGCCGAGCGTCGTTCCTCGGCGAGCGCTCGCTCGGACACATCGATCCGGGGGCACGGTCGAGCGAAATCATGATCGCGGCCGTGTGCGAACGCATCGGCCAAGCATATCGGTAAGGAGCGACAGCCGTGAAAAAGCTCATGAACCGCGTCGACGATTTCCTGAGCGAGAGCCTCGCCGGCTTCGCGACCGCGCACGACGACGTGATAACGCTCCACAGCGAGCCGGTCTTCGTGCGCCGCAGGCAATTGACGCAAGGGAAGGTCGCTCTCGTCTCCGGCGGCGGCTCGGGACACGAGCCGCTGCATGCGGGCTTCGTCGGTTACGGCATGCTGGACGCAGCGTGTCCGGGCCAAGTGTTCACGTCGCCCACGCCGGACCAGATGGTCTCCGCCGCCGAAGCCGCGGACACGGGCGCCGGCGTCCTCTTCGTCGTCAAGAACTATTCCGGCGACGTCATGAATTTCGAGATGGCGGCCGAGATGTGCGACGTGCATAACGCGACGGTGCTGGTGAACGACGACGTCGCCGTCGAGAACTCCAGCCACACGACGGGAAGGCGTGGCGTTGCCGGGACGGTGATCGTCGAAAAGGTCGTGGGCAGCCTCGCCGAGACTGGAGCGAACCTGGCCGAGTGCAAGGCGTTCGGCGATCGGGTCGCCGAGTGCACCGCGTCGATGGGCGTGGCGTTCACGAGCTGCATCGTGCCCGCCGCCGGCACGACGACCTTCAGGCTCGGCGACGACGAGATGGAAGTGGGCGTCGGCATCCACGGGGAGCCGGGGCGACGCAGGGCGAAGCTCGCATCGGCCGACGCGATCAGCAGCGAGCTGCTCGAGACGATCGTCGCGGACCTCGAACCGCCACGAGGCACCGAGCTGCTGGTGCTCGTCAATGGCCTCGGCGGCACGCCGCTTGGCGAGCTGTATCTCCTGTTCAACTCGGCGCGGCAGTGGCTCGAGCGCAGGGGTCTGCGTGTCGCGCGTTCCCTGATCGGCAACGTCACCACGTCGCTCGAGATGGCGGGTGCATCGCTGACGCTGTGCACGCTCGACGACGAGATCCGGCGCCATTGGGACACGCCGGTGCGCACGCCCGCGCTGCGCTGGGGCATCTAGACCGGAGGAGCCGATCGTGGCCACGCTCGCCGATTTCAGGGAAACGACCGCCATTGCGATGACGCCGGCAACGTCCTCGACGACGTCTCGGCTCGGCGGCATGTCCGATCGCGCGATCGCGTGGTTGTTCATCGCGCCGACGGTCGCATTGCTGCTGGCCATCAACATCTTCCCGCTGCTGTGGACGATCTACATGTCGTTCACCAACTACAAGGCGAACATGGGATGGGTGCAGTACCGCACGGTCGGCATCGACAACTACGTCGACCTGTTGACGGACCCCGACATATGGACCGCCATGCAGACGACGGCCCATTTCGTCTTCTGGTCGATCCTGTTCGAGGTGCTGATCGGGTTCGGCCTCGCACTGCTCGTCAACCGCAAGTTCCGCGGCCACAGCCTGTGGACGACCGTGATCCTGCTGCCGATGATGCTGTCGCCGGCCGTGGTGGGCAACTTCTGGACTTTCCTGTTGCAGCCGCAGATCGGCCTGTTCAACTACATCGTCGCATGGGTCGGGGGCGTCGATCCGGGCTCGTTCCAGATGATCGGCGACGTGAAGCTCGCGCCGTGGACCATCGTGCTCGTGGACACGTGGATGTGGACGCCCTACGTCATGCTGATCTGTCTCGCCGGCCTGCGGTCCATTCCGGATTCGATCTATGAAGCAGCCGAGGTCGACCGGGCCTCGGCCTGGCGCAGGTTCTGGTCGATCACCCTGCCGATGGTCATGCCGTTCCTGATGCTGGCCGTCCTGTTCCGCGCGATCGAGAACTTCAAGATGTTCGACATGGTGAACCTCCTTTCTTTTTGCAAGGATACGGCGACCACCGAGACC
>Ga0157370_10005186_pt1 | contig 14678 bp, 11 predicted proteins | sample C35metaG_FD_113463 | JGI IMG/M metagenome (GOLD analysis project Ga0157370, IMG submission 113463) | Corn rhizosphere microbial communities from Kellogg Biological Station, Michigan, USA - C3-5 metaG | ecosystem: Host-associated > Plants > Roots > Rhizosphere > Soil | place: USA: Michigan...
GGCCGCACGTACTATCCCTCCGGGAAGGTGAAGACCGAGGCCACCGTCCGCAACAACGTGCTGGACGGGCCGGCGGTGATGTACTACGAGAGCGGCACGAAGATGAGCGAGGCCGAATACCGGGCCGGTGTCCTCGACGGGAAGTCGGTCGCCTACTACGAGAACGGCGCGAAAAAGGCCGAAGCGCGGTACAGGGACGGCATGCTGGACGGCGAGAGCGTTTCCTGGGCGAAGGACGGCTCGGTGGTGAGCCGGGCCCGTTTCCAGGAAGGGCGCGCGGTCTCGGCCGAAGAATCGACTCCGGCGAAGAAGAAATAGCGTGACGGGACCATGAAGCAAGACATCAGGCAGCAGCTCCTCGGCAAGATCGAATCGCGCACCGCCGTTGTCGGCATCGCCGGCCTCGGCTACGTGGGGTTGCCGCTCATGCTGCGCTTCAGCGAGGTGGGCTTCCGCGTCCTCGGCTTCGACATCGACGCGGCGAAGGTCGAGGCCCTCAACGCCGGCAGGAGCTACATCGAGCACATCGGCGCCGATCGCATCGGCACGGCGCGCAAGGCCGGATTCGAGGCGACGGCCGATTTCTCGCGCGCCCGCGAGGCGGACGCGTTGATCCTGTGCGTGCCCACGCCCCTCAACAAGTACCGCGAGCCGGACCTCTCCTTCATCATCGACACCACCGAAGCGCTCCTGCCGCACATTCGCCATGGCCAGGTCGTGTCGCTCGAGTCGACCACTTATCCAGGCACAACGGACGAGGAGTTGAAGCCCCGCATCGAGTCGCGCGGCTTCAAGGTCGGCGAGGACGTCTTCCTGGTGTTCTCGCCCGAGCGCGAGGATCCGGGCAACGCGAGCTTCACGACCCGCACGATCCCCAAGGTCTGCGGCGGCGTCACGCCCGCCTGCCGCGAGGTCGGCGTCGCGCTTTACGGCGCGGTGATCGACAAGGTCGTGCCGGTGAGCTCCACGCGCGCGGCCGAGATGACCAAGCTCCTCGAGAACATCCACCGCGCGGTGAACATCGGCCTCGTGAACGAGATGAAGGTGGTCGCCGACCGCATGGGGATCGACATCCACGAGGTGATCCGCGCCGCCGCCACCAAGCCCTTCGGCTTCGTGCCCTACTATCCGGGGCCGGGCCTCGGCGGCCATTGCATCCCGATCGATCCCTTCTACCTCACGTGGAAGGCGCGCGAGTACGGGCTGCACACCCGCTTCATCGAGCTCGCGGGCGAGGTGAACGCCTCGATGCCCGACTACGTCGTCGGCAAGATCGCCGCGGCGCTCAACTCGCGGCGCAAGTCGATCATGGGAAGCCGCATCCTCGTGCTGGGCATCGCATACAAGAAGAACGTCGACGACATGCGCGAATCGCCCTCGGTGATCCTCATGGAGAAGCTGCGCGAGCGCGGCGCCGAGGTGGCCTACAGCGACCCGCACATCCCGGTGTTTCCGAAGCTGCGCGAGCATCACTTCGATCTCTCGAGCGTCGCGCTCACCCCCGCGACGCTCGCGCAGTACGACTGCGTGGTGGTCGCCACCGACCACGACCGCTTCGACTACGCGACGATCGCGAAGAACGCGAGGCTCATCGTGGATTCCCGCGGCAAGTTCCTGGAGGCGGCCGAAAATGTCGTCAAGGCCTGACGAATCCATGCGCCACTATCCCGCGCCGATCCGCGATCGGCGCATCCGCTTCGCGCTCGCCGGGTGCGGGCGCATCTCGGCCAATCATCTGGCCGCGATCGAGAAGCACGGGGATCGCATCGAGCTCACCGACGTGTGCGACACGGACCCCCAGGCGCTCGCGAAGGCGGTGAGCCGTACCCGCGCGCGCGGCCACCCGAGTCTCGCCGCGCTCCTCGAGAAGAGCGACGCGGACATCGTCGTGCTCGCCACGCCGAGCGGGCTGCATCCCGAGCAGGCGATCGAGGTCGCCGCCGCGCGCCGCCACGTGATGACCGAGAAGCCGATGGCCACGCGCTGGAACGACGGCATCCGCATGGTCCGCGCCTGCGACGAGGCCGGCGTACGCCTCTTCGTGGTGAAGCAGAACCGGCGCAACGCCACGCTGCAGCTGCTCAAGCGGGCGGTCGAGAAGCGCCGCTTCGGCCGCATCTACATGGTGAACATCAACGTCTTCTGGAGCCGGCCGCAGGAGTACTACGACAGCGCCGCGTGGCGCGGCACGTGGGAGTTCGACGGCGGCGCGTTCATGAACCAGGCGAGCCACTACGTGGACCTCCTGGACTGGCTGATCGGCCCGATCGAGAGCGTGCAGGCGTATACCGCCACGCTCGCGAGGAACATCGAGGTGGAGGACACCGGCGTCATGAACATCCGCTGGCGCTCCGGCGCGCTGGGCTCGATGAACGTGACCATGCTCACGTACCCGAAGAACCTCGAGGGCTCGATCATCATCCTCGGCGAGAAGGGCACGGTGCGCGTGGGCGGCGTCGCGGTGAACGAGATCCAGCACTGGGAGTTCGCGGAGCCCGATCCCGACGACGAGAAGATCGCGAACGCGAGCTACGAGACCACGTCGGTGTACGGGTTCGGCCACCCGCTCTACTACGACAACGTGATCCGGGTGCTGCGCGGCGAGGCGCAGCCCGAGACCGACGGGCGCGAGGGGCTCAAGTCGCTCGAGACGCTGATCGCGATCTACCTCTCGGCGCGCGACGGCCGGCGCGTTTCGCTGCCGCTGGACCTGTAGCGATGCCCGCCGACGTCCACCCGAGCGCCATCGTCGACGAGGGCGCGCACCTCGGCGAGGGCACGCGCGTCTGGCACTGGACGCACATCTGCGGCGGCGCGCGCATCGGCGCGAAGTGCGTGCTCGGCCAGAACGTATACGTCGCGAACGACGTGGTGATCGGCGACAACGTGCGCATCCAGAACAACGTGTCGGTGTACGACGCGGTGACGCTCGAGGACGACGTCTTCTGCGGGCCCAGCATGGTGTTCACCAACGTGCACAACCCGAGGAGCCACGTTTCGCGCAAGAGCGACTACCGGCGCACGCTGGTGAAGCGCGGCGCGACCATCGGCGCCAACGCGACCATCGTGTGCGGCCACACCATCGGCGAATACGGCTTCATCGGTGCCGGTTCCGTGGTGACCGCGGACGTGCCGGCGTACGCGCTCATGGTGGGAGTTCCCGCGCGGCGGATCGGCTGGATGTGCCAGTGCGGCGAGCGGCTGCCGGAACGGGAGGGCGCGGTGCGCTGCGAGAAGTGCGGCCATGGCTATCGGATCTCGCGCGACGCGTGCGCTCTGGAGGGGAAATGAAGATCGAATTGCACGACGTGAGGGCACAGTACCGGCGCCTGAAGCCGCGCATCGACGCCCGCATGCAGGCGGTGCTCGAGCATGGCCAGTTCATCATGGGCCCCGAGGTCGCCGAGCTCGAGGCGAAGCTCGCGGCGTTCGCGGGGGTGAAGCACTGCATCGGCGTCTCGGACGGGACCAAGGCGCTGCTCGTCGCGATGATGGCGCTCGGCATCGAGCCCGGCGACGAGGTGATCACCACGCCGTTCACGTTCATCGCGACCGGCGAGATGATCGCGCTGCTGCGCGCGAGGCCGGTGTTCGTGGACATCGATCCGAAGACGTACAACCTGGATCCCGCGGCGATCGAGGCGGCGCTCACGCCGCGCACGCGCGCGATCATGCCGGTGAGCCTCTACGGGCAGTGCGCGGACATGGACGCGATCAATGCGGTGGCGGCCCGGCACGGCCTCGCGGTGATCGAGGACGCGGGGCAGAGCTTCGGCGCCGTCTACAAGGGCCGGCGCTCGTGCGCGCTTTCGACGATCGGCACGACGAGCTTCTTTCCCACCAAGTCGCTCGGCTGCTACGGCGACGGCGGCGCGTGCTTCACCGACGACGATGCGCTCGCCGGGAAGATGCGCCAGATCCGCGTGCACGGCCAGAGCCGGCGCTACCACCATCCGATCATCGGCATCAACGCGCGCCTCGACACGCTGCAGGCGGCGGTGCTGCTCGCGAAGCTCGAGGTGTTCGGCGAGGACCTCGCCGCGCGCGAGCGCATCGGCAAGCGCTACGGCGAACGGCTCGCCGGGATCGTCCGCACGCCCTTCATCGAGCCGCACAACCGCAGCGTCTACGCGCAGTACACGGTCGAGGTGGACGAGCGCGACGACGTGCAGGCGAAGCTCAAGGCGCAGGGCATTCCCACCGCGGTGCACTATCCCGTGCCGCTGCACCTGCAGCCGGCGTTCGCGAGCCTCGGCCAGGGCGAGGGAAGCTTCCCGCGCGCCGAAGCGGCCGCGCGGCGCGTGATGAGCCTTCCCATGCATCCGGACCTCGACGAGGCGACGCAGGACCGAGTGGTCGCGGCGCTTCGCGAGGCGGTGGCGGTGCGAAGCGCGGCATGAAGTTGCTCACGGTGGTCGGGGCGCGGCCCCAGTTCGTGAAGGCCGCGACGCTGTCGCGCGCCATCGCGCGCCACAATGCCACCCGCCCGGCGATGCCGATCGAGGAGAAGATCGTGCACACCGGCCAGCACTACGACGCCAACATGAGCGATGTGTTCTTCGAGGAGCTGGAGATCCCGCAACCCGCCTTCCACCTCGGCGTGGGCTCCGGCCCGCACGGCGCCCAGACGGCGAGAATGCTCGAAGCGATCGAAGCGGTGCTCGTGGAGGAGCGGCCGGAGCGCGTGCTCGTCTACGGAGACACCAACTCCACGCTCGCGGCCGCCCTCGCCGCCGCGAAACTGCACGTGCCGGTCGCCCATGTCGAAGCCGGCCTGCGCAGCTTCAATCGGGCGATGCCCGAGGAGGTGAACCGGGTGCTCGCCGACCACGTCTCCGATCGCCTCTACTGCCCCACCGCGGCGGCCGTCGCGAACCTGCGCGCCGAGGGCATCGTGCGGGGCGTGGAGCAGGTGGGAGACGTCATGTACGACGGCCTGCTCCATTACCGCGCCCGGACGAAGGCCTCGGTGCTCGGCGCGCTGGGGCTCGAGCCGCGGCGCTACGTGCTCGCGACGGTGCACCGGGCCGAGAACACGGACGATCCGGGGCGCCTGCGCGCGATCCTCGCCGCGCTGGGCGAGGCGGCTTCGGAACGCGGCACGGTCGTGATCGCGCTCCATCCGCGCACGCGCGGCGTGATCGAGCGCGAGCGGCTCGCGCTCCCCGCGGGCGTGCGCGCGATCGATCCCGCGCCGTACCTCGAGATGATCGCGCTGCTGGCGAACGCCGCGGCGGTGATGACCGACAGCGGCGGCATCCAGAAAGAGGCGTTCTTCCTCGAGGTGCCGTGCCTCACCTTGCGCGACGAGACCGAATGGGTCGAGACCGTCGAGTGCGGCGCGAACCAGCTCGTGGGCGGGGAGCCCCGCGGCGTGGGCTCCGCGCTCGCGGCCCTCGCGGCCGGGCGCTGGAAGCCCGACTTCTCCGCGCGCCCCTATGGCGCGGGCGACGCGGCCGAGCGCATCGTGGCCTCGATCGCGGGCGTATCGCTGCCGGCGCAGCGCATCCCGGAGGCGGCGGCGCGATGACCGAGATCGATCCCGGAGCGACGATCGAGGCTAGCCTCGGCGGCGGCCCGCATCCGGCGCGCCGTATCGCGATGTTCTTGCTCAAGTACGTGGTCGGGATCTCGCTCATCGTCTGGATGGTGGCGAGCGGCAAGGTGGACCTTTCCGTGGCGCGATCGCTGCCCGCCGCGTTGGTCGCCGAGTGCGCCGCGCTCATGGTCGTGCAGTCGATCCTCGCGGCGCTGCGCGTGCGCTACATCCTCGCGCACCAGAGCATCCGCACCGGGGTGCTGCAGTGCCTGCTGTACAACTGCGCGGGCATCCTGTACTCCGCGTTCCTTCCTGGCGGCATCTCCGGCGACGCGGTGCGCGCCTATCTCTTCATGAAGGCGGTGCCGCGCCATCGCTTCGCGATCCTCGGCGCGATGCTCCTCGACCGCCTGATGGGGCTCATCTCCATGGTGGCCCTGGGCCTCGCCGCCGCGTTCTACATGGCGATGGGCGTGGCGCTGATCCGGCCGTACCTCCTCGCCTTCACGGGGATCTTCGCGGTGCTCGTCGGCGGCCTCGCGCTGCTGCACTTCATCGGCGCGCGCCATGGCGAGGCCGCCGCGGCGAACGGACGCATCGCCCGCGCCTGGGCGCGGGTGCGCCGCATGGTCGCGGAACTGCGCATCCATCACTACGGCGCCGGCGTGCTGCTCCTCGTGGTCGCGCAGAGCATGGTGATCCACCTCACGGCGGTCCTGGTGATCTACCTGTGCTCGGTGCACTCGTCGGCGGGGCTGGGCTTCCTGCGGGTCTTCGTCGCCACGCCGATCGGACTGCTCGTGAACGCCATTCCCCTGTCGCCAGGAGGCCTCGGAATCGGCGAAAATGCGTTCGAGCTGCTGTATCGCGCCATCGGGGGAACGCACGGCGGGACGTCGTTCCTCATCGCGCGCTTCTTCCTGTATTCCCCCGCGCTGGTCGGGCTCGCGTACGTGCTCAAGCGCATGGTCACGCGGCGGCGTTGAGCGGTACGGCGGCATGCATCCCCAATTTCTCGAGGAAGCTTCTTCATGATCAGCGGCGCACGCATCGTGGTGACCGGTGGCGCGGGATTCATCGCGAGCCACATCATCGACCGCCTGGTGGAACGCAACAAGATCGTCGTCTACGACAACCTCAAGCGCAACGCCCTGCGCTACTCGCCGCATCGCGGGCATCCGAACCTCACCCTCGTCGAGGGCGACGTGCTCGACGCGCCGACGCTCGACAAGGCGCTCGCCGGCGCGGACATCTGCGTGCACGCCGCCGCGATCGCCGGCATCTACAGCGTGGGCGACAGCATCACGCGCACCATGAAGGTGAACCTGATCGGCGCCTACAACGCGCTCGAGTCGTGCATGAAGCACAAGGTGCGCCGCTTCATGGACTTTTCCACGAGCGAGATCTACGGGCCGTACTCGTACCGCAGCACCGAGGCGGACATGGCGAAGGTGGGGCCCGCGAGCGAGAAGCGCTGGATCTACGCCATCAGCAAGCTCGCCGCCGAGCACTTCGCCCATGCGTACGCCGACGACTTCGGCATCCAGGTGGTCACGATCCGGCCGTTCAACATCTACGGGCCGCGCCAGGTGGGCGAGGGTGCGGTGCAGCAGATGGTGGGGCGCGCGCTGAAGAACGAGGACATCACCGTCTTCAACGACGGCTCGCAGATCCGCTCGTGGTGCTACGTGGACGATTTCGCCGACGCCTTCGTCACCGCGATGGAGGCGAAGGAGGCCGTGGACGAGGTGTTCAACATCGGCAACCCCCAGGCGACCACCACCGTGCTGGGCCTCGCCGAGACGCTCATCCGCCTCACCGGCTCGAAGTCGAAGATCCAGTTCAAGCCCCACCCGGGCCCCGAGGTGGAGATCCGCATGCCCGACATCGCGAAGTCGCGCAAGCTCCTGCGCTACGAGCCGAAGGTGGGGCTCGAGGACGGACTCGAGCGCGCCATCGACTGGTACCGGCAGAACGCATGAGGAAGCGCGCGGCATGAGAGTGCTCGTCACCGGCGCGTCGGGCTTCATCGGCCGCAATGTCCTCGAGGGCCTTCCGCGGGACTGGAAGATCGTCGCGACGTGGCATCGCGACGAGTCCTTTCCCGACTTCCTTCGCGCGAACGGCCTCGCGCACGTGGAGCCGCGGCGCGTCGACCTCGCCGAGGCGGCCGATGCCGCGAGGCTCGCCGAGGGCGGCGCGTACGACGCGTGCGTGTACCTGGCGGCGAACGGCGACCCGGCGCGCTCGGTGGCGGAGCCGGCGCTGGATCTGCGCGCGAACGCCGTCGCGCTCGTGAACGTGCTCGCCGCGTGCCGCTTCGGCCACTTCGTGTTCTTCTCCTCGGGGGCCGTGTACGACGGAATGCGCGGGCCGGTGGGGCCGGAAAGCCCGGTCGCCCCGCTCCTTCCCTATGCGATCTCGAAGTGGGCGTCCGAGCGCTATGTCCTGAACGCGCGCAAGCATGGCGGCATCGCGAGCGCCTGCGTGGTGCGCTTCTTCGGCGCGTACGGTCCCCACGAGCCGGCGCGCAAGATCTACGGCCGGCTGGTGCGCCAATTCGCGTTCGAGCGCGCGCCGCGCTTCGCGATCCGCGGCGACGGGCGCAACCTCATCGACGCGATGTACGTGGACGACGCGGTGCGCGCGGTGCGCGACATGCTCGAACGGCCGGGCGAGACGCGCACGCTCGACCTGTGCTCGGGGACGCCGCTCACGCTCACGGAGCTCGTGACGCGCGCGGCGCGCCGCTTCGGCATCGAGCCGCGCATCGAGCACGTGGGCAAGGTGCCCGAGTACATCGAGTTCCGCTCGGCGGACGGCACGATGGAAAAGGTGTACGGATTCCGTCCCGCGATCGCGCTCGAGGACGGGCTCGAGCGTTTCCGCGCGTGGATGGATCGGCCGGATGGCGCGGCGCGGCAAGCGAGGGAAGGAAGACATGTCGTCGAACGCGGCGAGTGAGGGCACGTCCGTCCCGGGCGCGAAGGACGCCGTGGTGATCCTCGGTGCGGGCCCGGCCGGGCTCGCCTGCGCCTACCGGCTTCTCGCGAGCGGCATCGAGCGCCCGGTGATCGTGCTCGATCGCGCGAAGGTCCCCGGCGGCGCCGGCGCGAGCTTCCGCTGGAAGAACCACACGCTCGACCACGGCCCGCACGCCTTCCATGCGCGGGGCGACGAGCCGGAGCAACTGGTGCGGGAGCTCTTCAGGGAAGAGCCCGGGGTGCTGCTCGACCGGACCAAGAAGGTGAAGGTGTTCCTGAAGGGCAAGTTCTTCAACTACCCGCTGCAGGTGCGCGAGGCGCTGCTCAAGTTCAACCCCTTCGTCTCGCTGCGGATCATCGTGGAGTTCGCGCTCACCGGCATGATCCACCTCCTGGTATCGATTCCGGTAGAGAGCTTCGAGGACTGGGGCCGCAAGCGCTTCGGCGCGACGCTCTACAAGATGAGCTTCGGCGACTACACGCGCAAGGTCTGGAAGACCGATCCCGACAAGATCTCGCGCAAGTTCGCCGCGGAGAAGATCCAGGGCTTCAGCTTCATCAACCTGGTGAAGAAGCTCTTCCGCATCGGCGGCCAGGTGACCGAGCCGTATTTCCAGTCCGTGATCTACCACCGCGCGGGATCGGGCTCGCTCTTCCTGCGCCTTGCCGAGCGCATCCGGCAGATGGGCGGGCGCATGGAGCTCGAGGCGGACGTGCGCTCCCTCGCCCACGAGCACGGGCGCATCACGAGCGTGCGCTACGCGAAGGGCGGCGAGGAGCACGAGGTGCAGGTGGGCTTCGTCGTGAATACGATCCAGCTTCCGAGCTTCATCCGGCTGCTCGGCGAGCAGGCGCCGTTCGTCGCGCGCCACCACGCGGGGAAGCTGCGCTACGTCTCGCTGGTCCTCGTCTTCATCGAGTTCTCCATCGAGCGCATCGGCGAGGAGACGTGGTTCTACCTGCTCGACAACGAATTCATGTTCAACCGCGTGACCGAGCAGAAGAACCTGAGCCCCTACACGATGGAAGAGGGGAAGACCGTGCTTTCCTTCGAGCTCACGTGCCGGCTGGGCGACGAGTACTGGAACATGACCGACGCCCAGCTCTACGAGCTCGCGCTCGCCGACTGCAAGCGCGTGCCGGCGCTCGCGAAGCATATTTCCGCGATCACCGACTACACCGTGCGCCGCGCGCCCGCGGTCTACGAGATCTACTTCCGCCATTTCGACCACCACGCCGAGGTCGTGCTGGGCTACGTGCAGGAGCTGCAGAACGCGGTTACCATCGGCCGCCGCGGGCTCTTCCTGCAAGGCGACATGCACCAGTCGGTGGAGATGGGTCTCGAGATGGGCAAGCGCCTTGCCGCGCACGACCGCGACGCGAGCGAGCCGCTCGGCAAGCTGAAGAGCGACTACATCCGGCAATACGTGCGCTACCTCGAGGAATACTGAACGGCCCGCTTCGCCCCTCCTTACACACCCCACGAATGGCAACGCTCTCGACGATCCTTCAGCTCGCCGTCATCTGGCTCGTGTCCTGGCTCATGGGCCTGGGCATCGTGAAGGCGCTCCTTCCGGAAGACCTCGAGCGGCCCTACGGGACGCTCATCGCGCCGAGTGTGGGCTATCTCGCTTTCTGCTTCCTCGCGTTCAACCTGTCGGCGACGTTCGGCATGGGGGCGCCGACCGCGTGCTGGATCGCGCTGGCGATCCTTTGCGCCGCGGGCATCGCGTCGCAGCTGCGGCCCGCGTGGCGCGTGCGTCCGCGCGCGCTGGCCGGCGACGCGCGGCTCACGCTCGTCCTCATCCTGCCGATGGCGCTGGTGACGCTCCTGCCGTTGTTCTACTTCGGCGCACAGACCTATCTCGGCGCCGTGAACCCGGACTATTTCGCGGGGCTGGTCGACAACTACTACCTCGCCCAGGGCCACTCGGTGGTGAGCTTCCTTCCCGTCACCCGCGATACGTATTTCCCGATTCCCTACCTCGCGGGCCACATCTCGGCCTCCGCGCGGTTCGGCGCCGGAGTCTTCGGGCTCCTCGCCCACCAGTTGCTCGGAGTGCCGCAACGCACGGCGCTCACGCTCGTGATCGGGTTCTTCCTGCTGAGCTTCCCCCTCACGCTGTATTTCATGTGCCGCATCGTGCTGCTCTTCGAGCACCGCGCCGCCGTGCTCTCCGCGTGGCTCATCGGCATCAGCGGGTCGGTGGCGATGAGCTACCTCTACTTCTACCTGGGACAGAACTCGGGCCTGCCCGCGCTGCCGCTGCTCGTGGCCGCCTGCTTCCTCATGCTCGCGCGGCCGGGCTGGCGCACGCTCGTCTTCGCGACGCTCCTCGCCAACGCGCTCTTCGTGAACTACTTCGCGATGCTCCCGTACGCGCTGGCGCCCGCGGGCGCGCTGGGACTCTACCTCGTCTTCACGCGCCGGCTTTCCATCGGCCGCGCGACGATGCTCGCGCTCGCGTTCGTCGTGGTGAGCGTCGTGCTGAAGCTCGGTAACGTGCGCGAGACGATGGACGCGATGCGCGCCTGGGTCAACGTGATCGGCCAGTCGCTTCAGGGACAGTTCTTCCTGGAGTTCCTGACCGAATCGTTCTTCCCCTACTTCTTCGGCGTGTACAACTATCCGTGGAATCCGTTCTACGTGACCCTCTTCGGGCCCGTCGGGATGCGGATCTGGGCGGCCGCCGTTTCCGCGGTGATCTTCCTCGCGCTCGTGGTCTTCGTGCGCGGCTGGGTGCGCGCGACGCGCGACATGGCGAATCGCGTCTTCGTGCTCTCGGCGTTCGCCATCTACGCCGCGGTCTGGTACCGGTATTCGTTCGTGCAGCAATACGGCTATGCCGTCTTCAAGATGTCGTCGTGGCTGCAGTTCATCGTGGTTCCGTTCGTCGCGTGGGGCTTTTTCGACCTGCGCGCGCGGCTCGCCGCCGGTGGACGATCCGCCCTCGCGCGCGCCGGCCTCGCGGCGGGGCTCGCGGTGTGCGCGATCTACATCGTGCTGAACCTTGTCTCCACGCTGCGCTACGACTACAACGGCGCGGGACGAAACACCCTGAGCGGCCTCATCGTGAACCACTTCGGCGTGACGGGGAACCGCGACTATCTCGAGCTCCCGGCCGATATCGCGCGCGAGGTGAAGCCCGGCCAGTCGATCGGGCTCATGTTCACCGATTCCATCCGCAACTTCTGGACGAGCTACTACCTGCGCGATTTCCGCCAGTCGATCCTCTCGCACGTGACCCTTCCCGGCGACGACGAGAATCTGCCCGACCCGGGCACGGGATTCGTGGTCGACTACTATGGGAACCTGCACAAGGACCAGAATCCGTTCTTCCACGGCGGCGAGGCGGACGACTTCGTGCTCACCTGGGGCGTGAAGGACTTGAACCAGGACATCGTCGCGCCGAAGTTCGCGGGCCCGCCGGTGTGGAGCGACGACTCGTTCCGGCTGTATCGCGCGAGCGACGCGAAGGACATCCTGTTCACCGGCCGCGGCTTCTACCGGCTCGAGTTCTTCCCGCCCATCGCGGCGTACTTCTATCCGCGCGTGATCCGCTGGTCCGCGGACGGCGGCGAGTTCTTCCTCATGCACGTGAGCTCGCCCGGCGCGGACTATCGCCTGGCGTTCGACGCCATCGTGGGCTACGAGTACCCGACGGACAGCCGCACGCTCGAGATCTGGATGGACGGCCGCAAGCTGCAGGACATCGTCGTCACGCACTCCGCGCGCGTGGTGACCGAGCCTTTCCAACCCGGCGCGGGCATCCACAAGCTGGTCGTGAAAATCCGCGAGCGCAACAAGCCGCTGCCGCGCGAGCTCGCGCTCTGGAACCGCGACATTCCGAAGGACTATCGCCGGCAGAACGTCGGATTCGCAGACGTGTCGATCCTTCCGCCGCATGCGCCCGCACCGGCCGCGCCCGCGTTGGGCGAGCGCGTCGGCACCATCGACTTCATGCATCGTTACGCGTCGCAGTTCGACGCGGTGCAGCTCGACGGCTGGCTGGGGGCGACACCCGCGCGATTCGTGTCCTGCGCCCCCGCCGGGGCGAAGGCGCTTCGCATCGACGGATACCTTCCACCGGACCTTCACTTCGCGATGCCGTATGCCCTGAAGGTTCGCGTCGATGGGCACGAGTACGAGCGTCCGATCGGCGCGGCCGGTCCGTTCTCGGTGGAAGTGCCGCTGGAGGCCGGATCGAGCGAGACAACGTTCGAGATCGTGCCGGGGCCGAGCGCGGACCTGCACGACGAAGCGATCCGACACAAGAAGCTTCGCCTGAGCTTGCGGCTCGACGCGTTCACCTTCCGCTGACCATGAGCGTGCGCCTCGCGATAGCGCGATCCGCAGCCGTCCTTTCGTTGGCGGCGGCGCTCGCGGGATGCGGCGAGCGCGACCTCGCGCCGTGCTCGCCGGGCCTGCCGCATTCCTCCGAGCTGCTGGGCGATCCCGCATTCTCCGCGCTCACGTACCACCGCCGCGTCGAGTACGAGGCGCGGCGCGGCGTGGCCTACGACCTTTGGGGCGACGCGCGCTTCGAATACCGCACGGGGCTCGAGTTCGAGCTGGTACCCGTCGAGGGCGGAAGGGGGGCAGACGAGCTCTGCATGCGCTCGGTCTCGCTCCGGTTCGCCGAGCCCGCTTCCGCCGCGACGGCGAGACCGATGCTGCACGCGCTCATCGATCGCGTCGCCGCGCATTCGACGCTGGACGCATCGGTGCTCGAATCGCGCCTCGCGCAGCTGCTGGAGATCGGCGCACCCTACGGGCTCGCGATGCGCCAGGGCGCCATCGAGGTGGACGCGGGCCGCATCACCCACCCTTCGCGCGGCGAGTTCTTCGTCGTGTCGTTCTCGCTCGTCCGGAGTTAGCTGGACGAGCCGATCGCGGCCTTGGACAGGCCGCGATCGCGCCGCATCATGGCGTGCCGAACGCCATCCCCGCGCTCCACGTGCTGTGCCCGCTCGCATTGTTGGCCCGGACGAACCAGCTGTAGGTGGTTCGGCTCGCGAGCGTCGTGGCGGGCGCGATCGAGCACGCGCCCCCGGAGGAACAGCCGATAGCGGAAGCGGCATACGTCGTGTCGATCAGCGTGGCTCCCGCGCCGTTGCGCACGAGCAGGCGATACGACGCGGCGCCGGAGGACGGAGACCACGAATAGATCGGCGTCCTGGTCGCGGTGCTTGCGTTCGGCCCGATTTGCGCCGGGGCGGTGGGCACGCCGCTCGTCGCGCTCGCCGACGCCTTCACCGTGACGACAAAGCCGGAGCTCCACGTGCTGTGCCCCGATGCGTTCCACGCGCGCACGAACCAGCTGTAGGTGTCGTTCGCGAGCGCAGCGGACGGCGTGAACGCGCAGTTGCCGCCGGACCCGCATCCGAAGGAAGACGCGGCGAGCGTCGTATTGACCCACCGGCCCGAGGCGTTCATCACCAGCACCTGGTACTGCGTCGCGTTCGCCGACGAGGTCCAGGTGAAGCTGGGCAAGCCGGTCGTCGCGGTGCCGCTCGGAGCGATCTGCGTCGGCGCCGTGGGAACCGGAGAGCCGCTCGTCGTCGTGCCGCTCGATCCGCTCACCGTCTCCGTGATCGGCCCGGCGACGCCGGCGCCGTAGGTGGAGTCGCCGGAGTACTTGCCGGTGATCGAATGGCTGCCCGACGCGAGCGTGCTCGTCGTGCAAAGCGCCTTGCCCGAAGCGACGGCGACCGATGCGCAACCGGAGATGGTACTGCCCCCGTCCTGGAACGCGATGGCACCCGTCGGCGCTCCCGAGTTCCCCATGACCGCCGCGGTGAACGTGACGCTCTGGCCCGCGGAGATGGTGTACGAGGAAGAATCCATCGTCGCGGAGACCGCGGCCGTACCGGTGGCGCCGCTCGTCGATCCGCTCGATCCGCCGGATCCGGTCAATGCGCCCGATCCCGTGGAGCCCGTCGGCGACGATGCGGAGGCGGTGCCCTGCGTATCCGGCGTGGCACTCGCCGCGGCGATGCCGAACTTCATCGCGGCGTCTCCCGCTTCGGCGGCGCCCACGTCCGGCGCAGCACCGTTGAAGTGGTCGTTGAAGTTGGCGATGCGCTTGCCCTGGTCGTAGCCCGGCGTACCGGCGGCGAGCTGGTACATGCCGCCCGATTCGCTCGAGGCTCCA
>Ga0157370_10005187_pt1 | contig 14678 bp, 8 predicted proteins | sample C35metaG_FD_113463 | JGI IMG/M metagenome (GOLD analysis project Ga0157370, IMG submission 113463) | Corn rhizosphere microbial communities from Kellogg Biological Station, Michigan, USA - C3-5 metaG | ecosystem: Host-associated > Plants > Roots > Rhizosphere > Soil | place: USA: Michigan...
ATCGATGTGACCGCGGCGTAAGTACGGCCGCGAAAATCCGCTTTTCGGAGGTGACGTGTGAAGCTCGGTCTGGTTCTGCTGGGGCTTACCCTCATACCTTCCTGCTTTGCGCAATTCGGCGCGGGCATCATCCTCGGCACGGTGAAGGACCCATCCGGCGCAGTAGTTCCGGGCGCGACAGTTACAACGCGAAACGCTCAGACCGGCGAAAGCCGCAGCTTCACGACAGACAGCTCAGGCGACTTCCGTTTTAATGCCGTACCGCCTGGAAACTATACCGTGACTGCTTCGAGCAGCGCTTTCAAGACCAGCGTGATTTCGAATCTGGTGGTGACGGTGAACACCGAGACGCGAGCGGATTTTACGCTCGAGGTTGGCCAGGTGGCCGATACGGTGAATGTTCAGGCGACGGCTCCGCTATTGCAGACGGACACAGCCTCGCTCGGAACGGCGATTACGAACCGCACCGTGCTCGAACTACCGCTGAATGCGCGCAACTTTTTCGATCTGGTAGCGCTCACGCCCGGCGCGACCAAAGTTTCGGGCGGCAGCAGCGTGATGGACGGCCGCTCGATTCAGATTGGTGGAATCCGTAATACCTCTACGGATTCGACACTCGACGGCGCGGATTTCACGGTGGCGAATGTTTTCAATCCGGCCATTGCTTTGTCGCTCGACTCGCTGCAGGAGTTCAAGGTTCAGGTGAATTTCATGGACGCGTCTTATGGCCATGGCGCGGCGAGTATCGAGCTGGTGACGAAGAGCGGCACGAACCAGTTTCATGGCGTGGCATATGACTTCGACCGTAACCGCGCGTTCAACGCCGGCCAGTTCTTCAGACCAAGGACGGGACCGCCGCGCTTCACCTACAACCAGTTCGGCGGCAACCTGGGCGGACCGGTCATCCGGGACAAGACTTTCTTCTTCGTGAATTATGAAGGAAGGCGCGCCAGCACAGGAGACATTCTGCAGGGATTAATTCCCACGCAACAGATGCTCGCGGGCGACTTTTCCGGTACAGGAAAAACAATAAAGGATCCTTTTAACAGCGGCGCGCCATTCCCGGGAAATGTGGTCCCCTCCACGCGCTGGGATCCGGTGGCGCAGAAGCTTCTGCAATACTTTCCCACGCCGAACGTACAGCGGCCCGGAGCCAACTTCATTGCAACCCCGAGCGACCTCGAACGCCGTGACCAGTTAACGATCCGGATCGATCACCATTTCAACCAGACGCAAAGCCTGTTCGCGAGGTATAGCTATGCGAACGACGACCTGGGAAATGCCGCATACATCAAAGGCCTGGGGGTGATTCGTCCGGACAGAACACATTTTCTGGTGCTCGGATTTACGGATGTGCTCACGCCCAATGTAGTCAGCGAGACGAGAGCCAGTTTTACCAAAGCATTCCTTGCGCGCCAGAGCGACGGCGACCGCGATACAACGAACTACGCGGCTGAAGCGGGGCTGCATAATCTTGCTGCGCAGCCGGGAGACTATACGCTGCCCAATATCAACCTGAGCGGATATGCGCCGGGAACACCAGGAGCCAGCACCGGTTTTGTGGGGTACGGAACCCACATTGTGCAGAACAACCTGTACTACCGGCTTGCGGACACGGTGACCTGGATCAAGGGCCGGCACACGATCAAGTTCGGCGCGGACGGGAACCGGCTGATGGTGGGCTACGACCAGGGCAGCAACCAGAACGGCGTCTTTACATTCAGCGGGACGTTCAGCGGAGATTCATTCGCGGATTACCTTCTCGGGATTCCGCTGAGCGCAACCGGCGGCCTTGGCAGCGCAGGCAACTTCGGCGGCGTGGCCAAGTACTCGATCGGCACGCAATACGACGCTTTCATACAGGACGACTGGAAAGTGACCGACCGGCTGACGCTGAATCTGGGCTTGCGGTATGAAATCTTCCAGCAGTGGCGGGGAAGGCTGGCCGACTATGACCTGGCCACGAAACGCCAACTGATTGCAGGCAGCCCGAATTACTACGTTCCTGGCACTGGTCTTGTTACAGGGAATGGGTCAGCGCTGCTTCCCGAGCGGCCGATTCAAACGGACCCGAACAATTTCGCGCCACGCCTCGGGATTGCATATCGTCTGGGGAATCGGACGACGATCCGGTCCGGAGCGGGGATATTTTATGCGTTGAATACCGGGGGGACGGTGCTGAACCCGATGATGAGCGTGGCTCCATTTTTCGTAATCGCGAATCTTACGTCCAGTTCGACTACACCGCAGCTCTTTCTCTCGCAGTTATTTCCTGGGCCGAACCAGACTTCGGCTTCGGTTAGCACGGACATTGATCTGAAAAAGCGCGACGGATACATATACCAGTACAATTTCAGCTTTCAGCATGAGTTGGGGCGTCAGATGCTGGTTGAGGCCGGCTACATCGGAAATACAGCGCAGAAGCAGATAGGGACCGTGTGGGTAAATCAGCCAACGCTGCCGGCCAACCCCGCCAGCGCGACACCGTTCAGCGCACGGCAGCCTTATCCACAGCTTCCTCCTACGTTCCAGCAGGTGGTGAATAACCAGTGGTCGAACTACAATGCCGGCTACGTTAAGTTCGAGCAGCGGTTTCAGGGTGGCTTGTCCTACATTCTTTCCTATACGCATTCGAAATGCATGGACAGCGCCAGTCCTTCGGGCTCAGGCGAGAACCAGTATAACCGCCGGTTCGAACATGCGCTGTGCGACACCGATGTGCCGAACAACCTTACGGCAAGTTATGTGTTCGATCTGCCTTTCGGCCATGGGCGAAGGTACGATCTGAGAAACCCGATCGTGAACGGATTTTTCGGTGGCTGGGAATTAAGCGGCATCACGTCCATGATTTCCGGATTTCCCATGACGATCACAACGTCCGGCGATATTGCGGAAGTGGGCACTGGAAGCCAGAGAGGGAATGCCACGGGCCTGGCAACCAGCAGGCTTGATCCGCGTACGAATGGGCTCAAAGGTTTCAATACGGCGGCCTACGCCGTACCCGCTTCCGGCACATTCGGCAATCTGGGGCGCAATACGCAGCGGGGATTCGGGATCAACGACTGGGATATGGGGATCAACAAAAACTTCGCCATCCCTCAGATCGGCGAGGCGGGGCGTCTGCAGATTCGCGCCGAATTCTTCAACATCTGGAATCACACGCAATTCAACGGGATTGGCACGGTTGTGAATCAGCCTGCAACATTCGGGATTGTGAACAGCGCGCTCAACCCGCGAATTCTGCAGTTGGCGGCCAAATTGTATTTCTGACTAAGCCTGTGGCGGCGTGGTGATGCGGCGAATGCTCTCCATCCACTCGTCCCGTTCAAAGACACGCTTCCAGTCCGGCCGGAAGAGGACGCGTTTCGCATCGTCTATGGCCTTCAGCGCCCCATCGGAAAACGTTGCGCCCGGAAAGAGCCGGAAAACGATGCCGAGTTCCACCTTCAGGTGACCGAGGATGAAATCGCGCGCCGCGGGTTCGGGCACGCCGCGCCGCACGGCTTCCTGAATGGCTTCGCCGATGATGGTGAGACAGGTTCCCAGCACTGTTTCGGACAAGACAGGTTCCAGGATCGCCATCTGCTCCGGCGTGCAGCGATGTGACTCAAGTACTGGCGCATAGATAACGCGCGCAATTCGTTCGCCGGCCGCATAGGCCGCGTCCGGACCCTGTACGAGAGAACAGACGATGTTCTGCTTCGCCGCCGTTCCACCAAAGAAATCCTGTTGCGCTACCGGATCGGTTTCGCCGCCAAAGACGGAGGGATGGCAGGGGTGCGTGACGAAATACGTCAGATCGGCGCGCACGGGCAGATCACCTGCAAGCGGGGCGGCGATATCGAGTGCGATGAGCATGGCGCCAGCCTTGAAGCGCGATTCAAGAGAGTGCGTAATTTGCCGTATCCGGTTATCCGGAAGCGCGAGAATTACGGCATCGCTCTGGGGCAAGGCTTCCTCGGGGCCTGTTACTTTCAGACCACGTTGGGCAAGGGCTGCGCAGCCGCGCTCGCTCACCTCGATATAGCGCACATCCCAATCCGTTTTGCGCAGGTTGTCCGCTATACGGCAGCCCATCTTGCCGCCGGCGCCCAAAAGAGCAATGGTTTTCATATTCGTCCTTTCCTTACCTGTTCAAAAAAGTCGCGGCTTCCCACCTGCCCGCCTTTGAGTACGAGCTCAAGGCCGTGCATGCCTGCCACATCCGATTCGGCGCGACACAGAGGCGCGCCGGGCGCCATGACTGCTGCGAAGGTAAGCGCCGAGATGCCGAGCCGGGTTACTGCGTGACTTGAAGTATCCCCGCCTGCGATGATCGCCCGGCTGACGCCCGATTGCAGGACAACATCTCGCATCAGGTCTCCGAGGTATCGTCCCAGTTGCTCGCCGGCAAGTGAGCCTTTTACATCGGCGGGCCCGAGAGCTGAATATATGATTACGCTTCTACTGCGCCCGAGCGCGTCCAGTACACCGCTCAGAAGCTCGTCGCGGCTTAGACCGACGGCATGGAATAATGCGAAGCCTGCGCGCTCGGCGCTTCGAATCTGCTCTTCGGTTACGGGCGAGCAACTGCCGCTCACGACCAGGAGGCGATCGACCGGGTCCGCTCGAGGCGGCTGGAACTCGCCCGCGATCTGGCCGGCTTCTCGCCACTGCCGCATGAACGCGTGCGTCAGCCCCGAACTGCCCACTACGAACGGGAATGATTCCCGCCGGCTCCAGAGAATCCGGCCGGTTTCGGATTCGGTGCGTTGATTGAGGCCATCGAATATGAGCGTAGAGGCGTTGCGCGCGAGTATCCTATCCGCGGCAGCGCACGGATGGTCGCCTGTGAGCGCGAGTACGTCGATGAGGTCCGCACCTTCGGCGCCCTGCAACTCGAGATGCAAACGCAAATCGCTTTCGCGCATCGGGGTCACCGGATGGCGACTCATTGTGGGATGGCGATCGATTCTATAAGTTGTTCCACTCTGGGCGGCGAACAGGTTTCCGAACAACACGTAGCGGCCAAGGTGCGGCGCAGCGACTACAACCGGAACACATCTGGACCGGAAAACCTCGCGTCCGATCGACATGGCGACCGTAATATTGCCGGTTTCCGGAGAGCTATCGAAGGTGGAACAGACCTTGTATTGAGTAACCGGGGCGCCAAGTGTACGAAGGAAGTCGAAGATGCGAGGCAGATTTTCACACATCCACTCCGGGCTCCGGCTCCGGCTTTCACCGGCAACGCCGATCGCGTCGTAGCCTCTGAAGCGCTCGAGTTGCGCCTCGGAGGGAACGCCGGGAAAAAGGACAGTACGAACGCCATGGACCGAGAGCGCTTCGAGCGCATCAGTCGATCCTGTGAAGTCGTCACCGTAATAAGAGAAGAGCAGGGCCATCAGGCGAATTTCCGAAGAGCCTCGCCGAGCTCAGGGTGAGTTTTCGCAAAATCGGGAAGAGCGATGCCCTGAACGGCGGCGTCCCAGGCCTGCCGCAGGCTGCGCACGCCGGCCGCGACTCCGCTCGGGTGACCGATAATGCCGCCGCCACAGGCGAAGATCAGATCCGTTGTTCCGAGCGCGCGCCAGGTGTCGGGGGCCTGCCGCGCCGTTTGACCTGATGAGAATACCGGCATGATTTCGCAACCGGGCAGAGGTGGCGCAAACATGGGCTTCAGACACTCCCTGGCCGAGGCGATCACGCTTTCATTACTCTCGCAGAACTTGTTATCGATGCCGTTGACGTGCATGTGATCGACGCCCGCCATACGCCAGAACTTCTGATAAGCGATGTAGCTCATTCCTATTGCGGGCGAGCGGTCGTAGATGCCCCAACCGTTGCGATGTCCGTGGATGGCCAGCTGCGAATGGCGGCGCAGGGCAACGAGCGCAGGCAACCCGATGCTGTTCATGCTCACCATGATGCAGGTTCCCCCGGCCGCAACAACTTCGTCGTGGCGGCGCAGCATGTCATCGATCTCGCCCGTGATGTTGAAGGCGTACATCGGCTTGCGGCCGGTCTGTTCCGCGTGGCGATCAATCACCTTCATGACTTCCCGGAGACGGTCGCTCAACGGGCAATGCGGTCCATTGGCCTGGAGTTCATCATCCTTGATGAAGTCGATCCCACCTTCGACGAGCGCTTCGACGGTGGCCGCAGTCGCTTCGGGGGTGAGGCCGACGCTCGGCTTGATGATGGTTCCTATCAGCGGGCCGCTCGAAACGCCGGCGAAGCGGCGCGTTCCCGCGACTGCGAACTGCGGTCCCTGATATCGATCGAGAAACGCCGGCGAGAGCGTTACATCCAGCAGCTTCAATCCGGAAAACGGCTTCAGCTCGAAGAGATTGCCGGCGACCGTAGAAAGCAGATTCGGCAGGGATGGTCCCATGTTGGAGATGGGCCAGGAAAGCGTTACCATTGCCCGACGGTATAGCGGCGGGTGTGATTTCGAACGAGCTGCGCCCGGCAGCGAAGGCCGATCGGAGGGTTCGAGTTCTTCAATTGTTTCTACACGCGCGGCGTGCTGCTCGCGCAGGGCATCCGTTTCACCAGGCACTTTAATGAATGTGCCGGTGGATTGCTCACCCGCCATCACTTCCGCCGCGTCCTCCGCCGCAAGCGCGGTTTCGATCCAGTAACGCGCGTAGACCCGCTCGCTCATTCGCGCGATGATATCAGGCCGAGTGTGTTGCTTCGCGGCTCGGCTCGAGCAGTGGACGGCTCGCATCGATGCGGGTAAACAGAAGGGCGGCGATGAGCACCATCGCGGCGACGCCCCGAAGCGGCATCTGATAACTACCTGAGGCCTGTACGACGTAGCCGAACAGCACGGAACACACAAATCCGCCGAACTGCCCGGCTGAATTCATCACGCCTGTGACGAAACCGGCATGATCGCCGCCGATATCCAGACAAAGGGCCCAGGCCGCGGGGAGCATGAGATCCGCGATGCCAAATCCCAACGACGAAAATACGCCGATCGCGGCGTGATTGCGCGTTAAAGACATGAGCAGAAGAAGCGTGGCGGAGCCGATAAGGGCAGCGCTTCCAACCACGCGGCGGGCGGTCTTCACGCCGTAAGCCGCTACCATTCGATCGCTGAGGAAACCGCCCGCGACATTGCCCGCCGCGCCAAGCACGAAGGGCAGAGCCGAGAAGATGGCCATTTCGCCTTCACTGAAACCGGCTCCCTTCACCAGCCACACAGGGAACCACCCGAAAAAGAACCAGGAGCCCCACGCGTAGCAGAAGTACATCACGACAATGAGCCAGAGTTGTTTCGCCCGCAGTAAGCGGCCGTATGGCGCCGCGCCGTGGACCAACTGACTTGTTGGCTCCGCGGCCGCGGGGTACCAAACCCGCCAGGCGATAACCCAAAGCACGCCGATGGCTCCGAGAACGACAAAGGTCTGGCGCCAGCCGATCCAGTTTTGCAACGGGATTACAAGCAGCGGGGCCAGTGCTCCGCCGAACCGGCTCGCGCCCCATATGAATCCCTGCGCCTGCGCACGCTCCTCCACCGGAAACCATCGGGCTGTGACTGCGGCCATGTTTGGGTAAGCGCCAGCTTCGCCTGCGCCGAAGAGAAATCGAATCGCGACAAGCGGCGCGAAAGAAAAGGCGGCTCCGGTAAGCGCGGTGAAAGCCGACCACCAGATCACAATTCTGGTGAGTACATTCCGGGGACCGTTACGATCTCCCATCGCGCCGGTGGGGATCTCGAAAACGCCATAGGCGAGAATGAATGCCCCAAGCACCCAGCCCCACTGGCCGGCTGAAAGGTGGAGAGCCTGCTGGATGCGCGGACCGGCGGACGCGATGGCGATGCGATCGAGAAACGTAACCATCGCAAGCGCAATGAGGAGCAGGAGTATGCGGCGGCGCTTTGTCAACGCACGAGAATATCAGCGCCGGTTATCAGCCGGCGAGCGCGGCTTCCGCTGGACCTGTGACAATGCTGCGCGCGTGGCGCAGCGCAAGTTCGGGGCTGGAGAGAATGGGCGGACCGCCGCTCGCCGCAAGCTGAGGAATGACGCGAGCCATGGACGCCTGGGCGAGCACGATTACGTCTGCGGAAGAACGAAGCTGGTTGAGGGATTCGACGAGGAGCGCGTCATGGCGCTCCACATCCCCTGCAATTACGGCCTCGAATGCGCCTTCGGCAAGCGAAGGCACGATATCGACGTCGCGATTTTCTTTCGCCGCGGTTTGCTCAACCAGGGCAATGGTCGGCTCGAGTGTAGTGCGAAGGGTAGCCGCCACGCCGATTCGCCTGCCCGTATGGACAGCCTTCAGCGCCATGGGCTCATCTACCCGAAGGACCGGGAAATCGAAGAGCATTCGGGCGACGGAAACGCCCGGCCCGATGGAGGAGCAAGTAACCATAACGGCATCGGCTCCTCCATCGTGAGCGCTCTCGATCATTTTCACCAGGCGCCGAGTGGTCGCCCTGGTAAGCTGCCCGGCGGCGATCGTATTCCGGATCAGCGATTCGTCCGTGAGATGGAATACCTGCACTTCCGGGATAACCTCCGACGCCAGCTTCGAGAAAAGCGGGATCAGAACGTGGCTGGTGTGCAGGAATGCCAACTTCATAGGAGTCGATCAGAACAGGAGTTTCAAACCAAGCTGTATATTGCGCGGCGTGTTTGATTGTCCCGTAATCACACCGAAGTTCGATCCATTGATTGACGTTCCCGGCGCGCTGAAAATGGGCGTATTCGTCAGATTGAAAGATTCGGCGCGGAACTGGAGCTGAAAGCGTTCCGTGATCCGGAAGTTCTTGAAGAGAGAGAAATCCAGATTGCGCGTCCAGTCCGTCCTGACGCCGGTGTAGGTCCTCGACATATTGCCCGAAGAAAAATTTGCGGGCTGCGCAAACGCCCCGGGGTTAAACCATTGGTAAATACTCTTACCGCTCGAAAGAACCGGATTCCCCACCACGTCAGGATGTTGGCCGCCGCCGAATGTGTAGCTGGTGTTGTTGGCGGTTGTGAAAACAAGCGGCTGGCCGGAAGCCAGGGTCAGAATTCCATTTGCCTGCCATCCGCCAAGGACTGCATCAACAAAGGCGTTCCAGTTCGAGCCGAACCTCTTGCCTTTTCCGAAGGGCAGTTCGCCAACTGCGCTCAAGGTAAAGCGGTGCGGCACGTCATAGGTGCTTGGCGAGTGCTCGCAGCGAACACAGTAATAATTCCGAACGTTTGATCCCCCGGCCCATGTGCCGTTCGCGATGTCCGTCATGAGTTTCGACCAGGTATAGGAAGAAATGATGCTGACTCCATTCGCGAAACGTTTGGTTAAGGACGACTGCAGGGACTCATATTCGGAGTTGCCTATCGCTATTCCATCGGGGCTGACAGTCTGCCACGCGGGAAACGGCAGCAGCAGTCGCCCGTACTGGATCTGAGGCTGCGCGAGCGGACCCGACGCGATATTCGGGTTTCCATAGAACGGATTAGCTACCAGGTTAAGCAGCTGGTTTCCCGAGCTCAACTGATTCGGCTGAAGCATGTTCATATTGCCGCCGCTCCATGGCAGGTGTGTTCCCTTATTTCCGACGTACGCGACCTGCACCATCATGTCGCTCGCCAGACTCCGCTGGATCGAAAAATTCCACTGCTGGTTATACAGCGTTTTGAGTGTAGGAGGATAAGCGCTCGAAAGGCTCTGCCCAACCACGGAAAGCAGCCCCTGCGAACTTCCCGGCGGATACAGGTAACCTGACGGGAACGGATTGCTTATGAGATTGGTCGGGTTAACGCCGTCCACGGACGCAACCCAGGAGGTGGTAGTTTGAAATGTCGCGCCGTTAAATTCACGGGTAGCCCCGGCGTAGGGAACGCCAAAAAATATTCCATAACCGGTGCGGATAACGGTCTTGTCATTCAGAGACCACGCGATCCCAATGCGCGGATTCGGCTTGATTTCGACGCCGCGAATCGTACGGCGGCCCAAAGTATCAGGACCGCTGCCCGGAAAGACGTATCCGCCATAGAGATTCCACGGTGTTTGCCCAGTGAACGGGTTTGCCACCTGGTTTGAGATCGGGTTGAGCACATAGGGATTGATCGCCGCCATTCGGTTGTAGCGTTCCGTGGTCCCGGTCTCCTGATCCAGACGGAAGCCGACGTTTATGGTAATTCTGCGCGATAACTTAAAGTCATCCTGCACGAACTCGGAGAAGTAATGGTTTCCATTCGCCGGATGCGCATAAAAAGTTGCGCTGCCGCTGTCGCCCGCTCCGAGTAGCATGGAGGCGACTGCATCACCCGCGGCGGCTGAAACGGTTCGCGCATCAGGCCCTTGCGTCATGTCCGCGCCGAAGTTCATTAGCAGCGGATTCGTTTGTACGAAGTTCAGATAGTAGTCTCTGTGTTCACCGCCAACGGTGACTGTATGCTTGCCGATGACCCTCGAAAGAGTACCTGAAAAATTGAAATTTAACTGGTGGCTTGCATAGTAGGGTCCGTTATTGTTGCCCAGGAGCGAGTAGCCCTGAGTTGCAATTCCGGGAAATTCATCCACGTCGCCCTGTTCCAAAAAGGTCTGCAGTTCCTGCGGCATTCCCAGTGTCGTTAATTTGAAGCCCAGGCCGTTGCTGGGACGGAAGGCGGAGAAGCGGTTTACACCTGCGCGCAAATCCATTACCGTGGCGGAGCCGAAAGTCTGGGTGTACCCGACCGAGGCATTGTGCGAGTGCACCGTCATCGGCCCGTAGCCCGTGTCAGCCAGATTGTTGTAGTAATTCGGCGATCCGGCGACATTAAACAAGTACGCGTAGCGAATAAATGCACGCTTGTTCTCGCTGAAGTTGTAATCGACTTTCTCCGTGTTCTGCCAAACCGGGTTCAACGTTGAGGCCGTAAGGCCGGCATTGTTCTGAGCTGTGTAGCTCGATGTGCCCGGGATCGGCGTACCTGGCAGGTTCGGCGAAGGCCAGTACGAAGCCGTTTTGGCTCCCACCGGGTCAATGAGGCTCTGCGGTATCACGTTGCCCGGAAAAGGCGAGCGCAGGAAGTGGCCGGCGTTGTTCAGGTCCGGCGTTGTGCTGAAAGGGTTGTAGATCGTTCGTAGTTGCCCTGTCGCATTGATGTCCTGCGAGAAGTCTCCTCCTCGCATAGCGGCCGTCGGTACGGAAAACAGGCTGAAGCTGCCCACGACGCTCGTATTTTTCTCCAGCAGCCCAAAAAAGAACGCCTTGTTTTTTACGATCGGGCCGCCAATCGAGCCTCCGAACTGATTGATGTGGAGGGGCGCGATCTGAGCGCCGGAGCGATTGGAGAAGAAGCTGTTCGCGTTGAGATCGTTGTTACGCAGGAATTCGTATAGAGATCCATGGAAGTCGTTTGTACCCGACTTGGTGACCATGGTCGTGATGCCGCCGCCGCTCCGGCCATAGACTGCAGAGTAGCTATTCGTTTGAAGCTTCATCTCTTCGACAGAGTCCACCGACGGCAGCATGGTTAAGCCCATGATTCCCGGTATGTCGCTTTGATTCAGGATCGACATGCCATCGAGCTGAAAATCGTTCGTCGATTCCATTCCGCCGTTGAAGGAATACCGTATGGAGCTGGTAAAGAAGTTACTCTGATAATTGTTCGGAGTCGAAGGCGCAACGCCCGGTTCAAGGACCATGAGCGTCAAAATATTTCTGTTGACCAGCGGCAGATCGACAATCGATTTGTTGTTCACAAGGCCGCCCAGTGTGGCGTTCGACGGCTCGATCATCTGAACCTGGCCGGAAACTTCCACGGTCTGGCTGGCAGTTCCGAGGTGGAGCGTGATATTCAGGATCGCCTGCTGGGTCGCCGTCAACGGGTACGTATCCAGCACATAAGTTTGAAACCCGGCAGCTTCGGCCGTGACCTTGTAGGTGCTGGGAATCAGGTTGTTGATCAGGTACACGCCTTCCTGGTTGGTTGTGGCAGTGAACTGCACGCCGCGCGCTTTATCGGTGACAGTGACTTTTACGTTGGGGGCAACGGCCCCGGTCGGATCGCTGACAATGCCGGATACCGAAGCGTTGAAGGTTTGAGCCCGCGCGGGGAGCGAGACCAGAAACAGTAAAGATAGAACGACACACAGAAACAGCCGGCTCAATTTGAACCCGTTTAACGACATACGTACAGACTCCTTGCTACCAGTTGCGAATTAAGATATCAGTTGACAGCAAACAGATGCAACAGGTTGCCGCGTTATCCAGGACGCGGCGCCCCTGCGCACCAGTGGACCTATCTGGCGGGCGATTGATCGTGGGCAAGAAGCTTTTTGATCATCTCCGTAGTGGACGTGTCACGCTTCACAATTCGATCGGGTTTGTCTTCAGCGCCTTCACGAGCGCGAGCTTCGCGATAGCGTTCCTGGTGATCGGCAAGATCCAGGGGGGTTTCGCCCATTGAATTTTTCGCGTCGAATCCAACGCCGAGCGAATGCAAATATTCGATGATCTCAGGCGCGCCGGCGCCTGCCGCGATATGCATGATCGTCTGATTGCTGCGCGGGAGCGAAATCGGCTTGACCGGGTCCGCGAAGTGATCGGTCGGATTGTAGTGGCGCGAAAGATCGGCGCCGCGAGCCACCATTTCCTTTACGATCGGCAAATCCATGGAAAGTACCGATACCGAAAAAGGCGTATGACCGTCCTTACGTAGAAGGTTGGGATTGGCGCCTCTGTCTGCGAGCAGTTTGACGAGTTCGAGGCAATCGGAATTTGCCGCGATATGGAAGGAGGACGAACCGGGCGGCGCGGGATTGATACGCACATCTCCGACCGGACCTTCGGTAGGGTAAAGCGTCTGTCGATCTGGATCTGCGCCGGCCTCAAGCAAACGGCTCACCAGAGTAAGAGCTTCTTTCAGCTTCGCCGCCATTGCAGGGTCTTGTTTAGCGGCCGCCTGCTTGTTCTTCAGCGCTCTGCCATTACCGTAAGCCGAGCGATCGCGTCCGCCGGTAGTGATTGCCGCCACCGCGAGCGCTGCGCCATGAAGCGGGGTGTAGCCGGCTGAATCCGCGACTTGCACCTTCGCGCCGCGATCGAGAAGGAAGTTCGCCATCTTAATATCCGGACCGAAGTGGGCTGAACTTCCGGACGCTGCCGGCGCTCCGGTACCGGCGACAAATTCCTTGCCGAGCGGATCCCATTTATAAAGTGCGGCGAGAAGAGGAGTGGTCCCATCCGCAGCGCGGATGTTCACGTCGATTCCAGCATCGAGAAGCATTCGCGCCGATTCGAGATCATGCTGCTGCACGTCGAACAGAAGCGCGTTCTGCCCGCCCTGGTCGCCGGACCACGTACCGTCATTATTCCACGGGATTCCGGTTTTGCCGATAGTGCTGGTGGTTGGAGTGTAGATAGTGGCCGTGATCTTCCAGATTTTCGAGGCAGCGTGAATGTCTGCGCCATGATCCAGCAACAGCCGGGTTGCTTCAGGATGTCCGCCCGCCCACATCAAAGCCGTCTGACCGAATTTCTTCTCACGCGCGTTAATCTCCGCGCCGCGATCGAGCAGCGTCTTCATCACCTCGATCTGCCCAAGCCGCGTGGCCAGCATCAGCGGCGTTTCGCCATTCGAGCGTGCGAGATTCGGGTTGGCGCCATGCGAGAGGAGCATCCGTACCATCGGGGTCGAGCGGTTCTCGATTGCGATGTACAGCGGACCGACACCCTGTTCATTGGTGAGATTGGGGTTCGCGCCGGCTTTCATCAGTAATTGCGCAACTTCGATGTTGCAGCGTACCGCCGCCCAGGCGAGAGCCGTGGATCCATCGTCCTGCTGAAAATTGACGTTCGGATGCGTGGCGAGGATCCGGGCAACAGAGGCGCGGTCATCTGCCTGAACCGCTTCGACGAGCGCGTTCGATTCCGCTACCGGAAGAGTAGCGGCTTTAGCTGCGACAGCCACGGCGCTCAATGCGAGCAGGATTGCGGCGGAAGTGCGCGACCGGTGCATCGATCAGTCTCCTAAACTTCGAGCCGATTCAGCTTGCCGGTACTGTCCCCCAGCTTCTCGGTCGGCACGCCGACCTTGTCCAGCATCGTGAGGTAGAGATTCGTGAGCGGCGTCTTATCCCCGGGAAACGCGATATATCTGCCGCCGGCAATACGGCCCGCAGCCCCGCCGGCAAGGATGATCGGCAAGTCGTGCTGACTGTGGACAGTAGGAACGCTGAGATCGCTGCCGTAGAGAATGAGCGAGTGATCGAGAAGCGTGGAGTTTCCTTCTTTTATGGATTCCAGCTTCGAAAGGAAGTACCCGAACAGTTTGGATTGATCGATGTTGATCTTTGCAAGGGCCGCGAGTTTATCCGGCTCAAAATTATGGTGCGAGATTTCATGGTGGCCCATCGTGATGCCCAGATGAGGGAAAGTCATCGAGGACGCTTCCCGCGCCATCATGAAAGTCCAGACGCGCGTCAGGTCCGCCTGCAAAGCTATCGCCTGCAGGTCGAACATTAACTTCACGTGTTCCGGCCAGGAGTCCGGAACTCCGGCTGGGCGCGCCATTTCCGGCAGGTCCACCGGCTTCTTCTGCATTGCGACCTGAATCCGGCGCTCGATATCGCGAATCGCCTGGAGATATTCATCGAGCTTCCGGCTATCGCTCGGGCCAAGGCGCGATTTCAACTGAGCGATGCGGCCCAGAACCATATCGAGGCTGCTCTGGTCGGCAGCCTGACGCTCGGCTGAAGCA
>Ga0157370_10005190_pt1 | contig 14672 bp, 14 predicted proteins | sample C35metaG_FD_113463 | JGI IMG/M metagenome (GOLD analysis project Ga0157370, IMG submission 113463) | Corn rhizosphere microbial communities from Kellogg Biological Station, Michigan, USA - C3-5 metaG | ecosystem: Host-associated > Plants > Roots > Rhizosphere > Soil | place: USA: Michigan...
AACCTACGGTCCAGCAAGGGAAAGCGATGAACGGGCCTCCCGATGCATTGCGCCCGCTCATGCATCGGAGTCAGCCAACATGGCAGAAAGTACTCAGCACAAGCTCGACAGGGTCCGCCCGCCAAGGGTGCAAATCACCTACGACGTCGAAATCGGCAACGCCATCGAGAAAAAAGAATTGCCGTTGGTCGTCGGAATTCTGGCCGACCTTTCCGGCAAACCACTCGAGCCACTTCCCAAGTTGAACGAACGGCGCTTCACCGAGATCGACCGCGACAACTTCAACGAAGTGCTCGCCTCTATTGCCCCGCGCGCCACCTTGCAGGTCACCAACACGCTCAGCGGTGACGAGAGCAAGCTCAACATCGAACTCAACTTCAAACACATCGACGACTTCGACCCGGTCAAGGTGGTCGAGCAAGTGACCCCGTTGCGGCGTCTGTTCGAAGCCCGTCAGCGTTTGCGTGACCTGCTGACCAAACTCGACGGCAACGATGACCTGGACAAGCTGTTGCGCGACGTCATCGCCAACACCGAAGGCCTGCAAGAGATCAAGTCTGCGCGCCCGGAAACCGCTCCCCCCGCAGGTGACAGCGAAGCACCGAGCGATGCCCCCGATCAACCGCAGGCCTGATCACTTATTCACTTAAGGAGACGTCGCCATGCCCGCTTCAGCCAGCGCCAACACCAGTGAAAGCACTACTCAAAGCCTGTCCTTGCTCGACCGCATCATCGCCGAAGGCCGCATGGCCCATGACGATAGCCAGCAGGACTATGCCCGCGACATGCTCGCGGAGTTCGCCACCCAGGTTCTCGACGAAGGCATGGCCATCGACAAGGACACCGTGGCGATGATCAACGACCGCATCAGCCAGATCGATGAATTGATCAGCGCGCAACTCAATGAAGTCTTGCACCACCCCGACTTACAGAAACTCGAAGCCTCCTGGCGCGGCTTACACCTGTTGGTGCAAAACACCGAAACCAGCTCCAGGCTCAAATTGCGCTTGCTGAATGTGACTCAGAAAGAGCTGCAGAACGACCTGGAAAAAGCTGTCGAGTTTGACCAGAGCGCGCTGTTCAAGAAGATCTACGAAGAAGAATACGGCACCTTCGGCGGCCACCCGTTCAGCCTGCTGGTGGGTGACTACACCTTTGGCCGTCACCCGCAGGACATCGGCCTGCTGGAGAAACTGTCGAACGTCGCCGCAGCAGCGCACGCCCCGTTCATTGCCGCCGCCAGCCCACGGCTGTTCGACATGAACAGCTTCACCGAACTGGCCGTGCCACGTGACCTGTCGAAAGTCTTCGAGAGCCAGGAACTGATCAAATGGCGCTCGTTCCGTGAAAGCGAAGATTCGCGCTACGTGTCGCTGGTGTTGCCGCATTTCCTGCTGCGCCTGCCGTACGGCCCGGACACCTCGCCGGTCGAAGGCATCAATTACGTTGAGGACGTCAACGGCAGCGACCACGGTAAATACTTGTGGGGCAACGCCGCCTGGGCCTTGTCGCAACGCATCACCGAAGCCTTCGCCAAGTACGGCTGGTGCGCGGCGATTCGCGGGGCCGAAGGCGGTGGCGCAGTCGAAGGTTTGCCAGCCCACACGTTCCGCACCACCTCCGGCGACTTGTCACTCAAGTGCCCGACTGAAGTGGCAATCACCGATCGCCGGGAAAAAGAGCTCAACGACCTCGGTTTCATCGCCTTGTGCCACAAGAAAAACAGCGACGTGGCGGTGTTTTTCGGCGGCCAGACCACCAACAAATCCAAGCTGTACAACACCAACGAGGCCAACGCCAACGCGCGGATTTCGGCGATGTTGCCTTACGTGCTCGCCGCCTCGCGTTTCGCGCACTACCTGAAGGTGATCATGCGCGACAAGGTTGGCAGCTTCATGACCCGTGACAACGTGCAGACCTACCTCAACAACTGGATCGCCGATTACGTGCTGATCAACGATAACGCGCCGCAAGAAATCAAGGCGCAGTACCCGTTGCGTGAAGCCCGTGTGGATGTGACTGAAGTCGCCGGCAAGCCGGGCGCCTACAAGGCCACGGTGTTCCTGCGGCCACACTTCCAGCTGGAAGAACTGACCGCCTCGATCCGCCTGGTCGCCACCCTGCCGCCACCGGTAGCCGCCTGACCACTGATCCGTGGCGAGGGGACTTGCTTCCTCGCCACGGGGCTCAATCGGTGGCTCGACTGATCGGCATGGGCGTTCACCCCACTTAATTGCGATAACCTTCAGGAGTTTCATGCGATGGATGCAATCATTCTCGACCTCGGCGGCGACATCAAAGGCGACAGCCTGCTTGAGGGCTACAAGGACAAGATCGAAGTCATGTCCTACAGCCACAACGTGGCCATGCAGGTGACCAACGATGTCAGCAACTCGGAGCGGACTTCCGGCAAGCCCCACATCGGTGAGTTCACGTTGACGAAGTTCGTCGACAGCTCGACTCCATCTCTGAACGAATATTGCTGCGCCGGCAAACCGATTCCGGAAGCAAAGGTCATCATCGGTCGCAACGCTGCTGAAGGCAGCGGCCAACTGATGCCGTTCATCATCTACACCCTGACCAACGTGGTGCTGTCCAACGTAAGCGTCAGCGGCGGAACGGGTGGCAAACCGGTGGAAACCCTGTCCCTGAACTTCACCAAGATCAAATGGGAGCTGACAGCGCAAAAGGACGACGGAACCAAGGAAGGCACGGCCGCCTCGACCTGGGACCTGGCCGCCAACAAGCTCGTCAAGTAAGCGCACGCGTCGGCCATGGCTGGCAGCCGCTTCCTCCCGCCGCTGTTCGAGCGACTCGCCTCAAGCGAGGTCGACACGCTGCGCGTGTTCGACCTTCAAGGCCTGCTCGACTCGGTCCGCACGGAACTGCTGCGCCTGTTCAACACCCGACGCGGTCCACACGCGCTCACCTCACCGCCGAGCATTCTCGACTACGGCATCGCTGACTGGACCGCCCTGCAACAGCAACGCAGCGATGACCGTCGTCAGTTGGCGCGGGACGTGCGCGAGGCCATTACCCATTTTGAGCCGCGCCTGCGACTGGGCGAAGTTCAGGTCGAGCCAGTGCCCGGTCAACCGCAGCAACTGAGGATTCGGTTGGTCGGGGAGCTACGCAGTGGCCGTCAGCACTGGCCGGTGGCCTTTTTTATCGAGCGGGTCAGCGATGGCCTTGAGGTGCGTCATGAGCGACTCGATTGACCCGCAACTGCTCGACTATTACCAGAAGGAACTGACCTGGTTGCGCCATGCGGGAAGTATTTTCGCCGAACGTTACCCCAAGGTTGCCAGGCGCCTGGAGCTGTCTCCCGGGGAATGCCCCGACCCGCACGTCGAACGGCTGCTGGAGGGTTTTGCGCTTCTGGCGGCGCGCCTGCAACGGCGACTGGATGACGACTACGCCGAATTCAGCGATGCGCTTCTGGAACAACTGTATCCATTGGCGATGCGCCCCCTGCCATCTTGCGCCATCGTGCAATTCGAACCGGACCCCAGCAAAGGCAATCTGGACGACGGTTACCCGTTGCCCCGCGATACGCCATTGTTCGTCACCACCAGCAAAGGCGAAAGCATCCATTTTCGCACCACTGCGGCGGTTCGTTTGTGGCCATTGGAAATCAATGAAGCATTGATGTTGGGCAGCGAAGAAGCCCAGGCCCTGACGGGCGTCGCTCAGGCTCGTTCGGCGCTGCGTCTGGGCCTGCGTTGCCTGGGCGACAGTCAATGGTCAACGCTGGGCATCGAACAATTGCGTATCCACCTGAGCGCCTCGCCGGTGATCAACGCTTGTCTCTATGACCTGCTCGGTGCTCATGCCGTGAAGGTGCTGGCCGGCCCCATCGGCAGCGTGCCGAAGGGGCTTGAGGGGCTGCCACACATCGTCGGTTTTGCCAGCGATGAAGTGTTGCTGCCGGACGAGGATGGCGTGCACCCGGGCATGCGCTTGTTAGCCGAATACTTTGCCTTCCCGGACAAATTCAATTTCTTTGATTTGCCTCTGGCCGGTGTCACCAGCGATCACCAGGCCCTGTATGTGTACATCGTCTTTGACCGTGCGCCGAGCAATCGAATGCACCTTCAGGCCAGCGATTTTGCACTGGGCTGCACGCCGGTGATCAACCTGTTTCCGCGAACCTCAGAGCCACTGCGTCCGGACGGCACCCGCAGCGAATACCGCCTGGTGGCCGACAGTCATCGGGAAAACAGCGTCGAGATCCATAGCATCCGGGCGATGCGGGCCAGCACCCGCCAGGGCGTACAGCGAGTACCGGCCTATTACGGCAGCCAGCACAGCGGAAACGATAAACAGTGTTACTGGCACGCCCGGCGCGTTAGCGGCATGACCCCGAATCGCCTCGGCACTGACCTGTTGCTGAGCCTGGTGGATACCCGACTCGACCCGCTGACGGACGCCATCGAATACAGCCTCACCGCCGAACTGCTCTGCACAAACCGACACCTGGCGCAGAGCCTTCCCGCCGGCACGCCGTTAGGCTTTGAGCGTCCGGGCCCGGTAGCCTGGGCGCGCCTGCGCAATCCTCCAAGCCCACAGAGTTTGCCGCGCCTGGACGGAGAATCGCGTTGGCGGCTGGTGTCGCAACTGAGCCTCAATCATTTGTCGCTGGTCGAAGGGCCACAGGCTCTGGATGCACTCAGGGAAATTCTGCAATTGCACAACCTGCGTGACGAGGCCAGCGCCTGGCGACAGATCGAAGGCTTGCGTGGCCTCGGTTGCGAACGGGTCATCGCCCATGTCGGCGAAGACGCCTGGCGCGGCTGGCGCAATGGACTTGAAGTGCGGTTACAGCTTGATCCGCAGCATTTCGTCGGCAGCAGCGCGGTGTTGTTTTCAGCGGTGCTGGCGCAATTCTTTTCGCTCTATGCCACCGCCAACCGCTTTGTGCGCACGGTACTGGTTCAATCAGACAAGGAGGTCAAAGCATGGCAACCCCAAGCCGGCATGCCGCTGTCCCTCTGAGCCTGAGCCAACGACTGCGTCAGGAACCCCAGGCGTTCGAATTGTTGCAGGCGTTGTTGCTGCTGGAACGCGAACACCCGCAGGCCGAATCGCTGGGCAGCGGCACCGCCCCGCAAGCGGAAGCACTGCGTTTGCGGGGGCCGTTGACGCCACTATTCTCGGCCAGTGAAATCGAAAGCCTCACCCAGGAACCCGGCCAGCAGCCGGTCCTGAGCACACCGGTATTTGGCCTTGGTGGCCCCGACGGCCCCCTGCCCTACGCCTATCAGGAATGGCTGCAGCAACGGGCACGGGCCAAGGATCATGCCCCCGCCGAATTCCTTGACCTGTTCCAGCATCGACTGCTGAGCCTGCTGTACAAAGTGATGCGCAAACACCGGATCGCCGCAGGTTTCACCGCACCCGGAGTCTCCCCGGTGCAGGTGCAATTGCGGGCACTGACCGGACTGCTGCCCAAAGCGTTGCAGGAACGACAGGCCATCCCCGATTGCGCCGTGCTGGCGTGCACCGCCCTGTTTACTGATGGACGCCGCTCCCTTGCCGGATTTGCCGCGATCATACGTGAGCAGTTCGAACTACCCGTAGAGCTCAGTGCCTTTCAAGGTGCCTGGCGCGAGATCCCGCCCGCCAGTCGCAGCCGCTTGCAACCGGGTGGGCGCAATCTGCAATTGGGCGTCAGCGCAGTGGCCGGCACTCGGGTCTGGGATGAACACGCAGGTTATCGCCTGACCCTCGGCCCGCTGACGTCTGCCCAGGCCGCGCGGTTTCTGCCCGATGGCGAATCTCATGCTGCGCTCGCCAGCCTCAGCGCCCTGTATTTCGGTCCGGATCTGGATTGCACGCTGGTGCTGCTGGTACGTGGCGCCGGCCCAATGAAACTTGGACGTCAAGCGCCTCCAGTGCTCAGTTGGAATGGCGGTCTGCAACGTCAGGCCAGCCTTGCCGTGCAACGGATCACCATCGGCCTTCGTCAGCCGGAGATCACCTGAACATGGAACTGGCCAGCCTGATCGGACGCCTCAACCCGGACAACCGCCGCGCCCTCGAACGAGCCGCGCAACGCTGTCTGCAACGGGGCCATCACTACGTCGAAATTGAGCACTTGCTGCTGGAACTGCTGGACATCGAGGGCGGTGACTTCGCTTATCTGCTGCCGCGTTTCGGCCTGGAGCGTGATGCCTTGACGGCGGAAATCAACAAGGCGCTGGACCTGTTCAAATCCGGCAGCACACGCACCCCGGCATTGTCGTCGCACACCACCGGCCTGCTCGAAGATGCGGTAGTGCAAGCCAGCGTGCTAGGGCTGGACAGCATTCGCTCGGGCTTACTGCTACTGGCATTGATCGACCGCGACGAGCGCCGCAGCCTGCTGCTCAACAGTGCTTCCTCACTGTTGAAAATCCCTCGCGAGGCGCTGCGCAACAATCTGCTGGAATGGACCGAAAGCTCTCGGGAACACGTGGGGGCGGTACGTTCTCCAGGGGCTGGCAACCCGGGGCCAAAACACGATGGCGTACTGGACCAGTACACCCAGGACCTTACCGCCGACGCTCATGCCGGGCGAATAGACCCCATCGTCGGCCGCGATGGCGAGATCCGCCAATGCATCGACATCCTCCTGCGCCGCCGACAGAACAACCCGATTCTTGTTGGTGCACCGGGCGTGGGCAAAACTGCGGTGGTCGAAGGCCTGGCCCTGCGCATTGCCGCCGGGGACGTGCCGCCGTCGTTGCAGGAAGTCAGTTTGCGGGTGCTTGACCTTGGTCTGTTGCAGGCCGGCGCCGGGGTCAAAGGTGAGTTCGAGCAACGCCTCAAAGGCGTGATCGACGCGGTGCGCAGCGCCGAGAAACCGATCATTTTGTTCATCGACGAAGCCCACACACTGATTGGCGCTGGCGGTGCCGAAGGCGGCAGCGACGCCGCCAACCTTCTCAAACCGGCGCTCGCCCGAGGCGAACTGCGCACCCTCGCCGCGACCACCTGGCTTGAGTATAAAAAATACTTCGAGAAGGACCCGGCCCTTGCCCGGCGTTTTCAACTGGTACAAGTCGAAGAACCGGACGAAACCACCGCCGTGGAAATGCTCCGTGGTGTCGCTGCCAAACTCGAACAACACCACGGTGTGCAGGTGCTGGACGCTGCGATTCACGAAGCGGTGAAACTGTCCCACCGCTACATCTCCGGACGCCAGTTACCGGACAAGGCAATCAGCGTGCTCGACACCGCGTGCGCCCGTGTCGCCCTCGGCCAGCACGACGTGCCACCGCCACTGGAAAGCCTGCGCCACCGCCAAAACAGCCTCAAAGATGAAGTCGAACGCCTGCGCCGCGAACAGGCGACCGGACTCGATCATCGTGAGCGCATCACCCTGCTGGAAAGCGAATCGACCGGCAATGTGCAGGCCATTCGCGAACTGGAAACCCGCTGGAACGAAGAGCGAGTCGCCGTGCGCGAGTTGCTGGAAACCCGCAGCGAGTTGCTGGCCTTGAGCGAGCGCGCCGACAGCGACAAACCGGACGAAGCCATCGACAGCCGTATCGATCACCTGGCTGCAGAACTGGTACGACTGGAAGCAGGACTCGATGCCATTCGCCAGGACGACCCGCTGGTGCCGGAACAGGTCGATACCAAAACCGTCGCCGCCGTCATCGCCGGCTGGACCGGCATCCCGGTCGGAAAAATGCTCGCTGACGAAGCCCACGCCGTACGCACCCTCGGCCAGCGCATGGGTTTGCGCGTCATGGGCCAGAGCATTGCGCTGGGCACCATCGCCCAGCGTCTGCAGGCCTACCGTGCCGGCCTTACCGACCCGCAAAAACCGGTCGGCGTGTTCCTGCTGGTCGGCCCCACCGGTGTCGGCAAAACCGAAACCGCTTACGCGCTAGCCGATGCGCTGTATGGCGGCGAACGTAACCTGATCAGCATCAACCTTTCGGAATACCAGGAAGCCCACACCGTCAGCCAACTCAAAGGTGCCCCGCCCGGCTATGTTGGTTATGGCAGCGGCGGCGTGCTCACCGAAGCGGTGCGGCGTAAACCTTATTCGGTGGTGCTGCTCGACGAAATTGAAAAGGCCCACCCGGATGTGCTCGAAGCCTTCTACAACGTCTTCGACAAAGGCGTCATGGAGGACGGCACCGGGTTGGTGGTGGACTTCAAAAACACTGTGATGCTCGCCACCAGTAACGTCGGTGCTGAATTGTTGCTCGACACACCCGTGGCGCAACTGGGCACCGACGCCTTCAACGAAGCGTTGCACAAAGTGCTGCTGCAAGCATTTCGCCCGGCGTTTCTGGCGCGGATGACGGTGGTGGCGTATCGGCCACTGGATGAGGCAACACTGGAAGGGATTGTGTTGGCGAAGCTGGAGAAACTGCGTGGCCGATACAAAGCCGCGACTGGAAAACAGTTCGAATTTGATGCCGGGATTGTCCAGGCAGTGTTGGCCAAGTGCAGTGCGGCGGGTGCGAGGGATGTTGAAAATGTGTTGATGACGCAGGTGACGGGGAAGTTGGCGGAGTGGGTGCTTGAGTAAATGATTATTCAGGTGCCGTCAGGCACCCTCAAAGGAGTTTCAGGATCATGGCAGTTATCGTGTTGCACAATTCGGATGATCAAGGTGGCCGTGCTCCGGCGCTGTTTGCGGGTACCGGGGCCGTTCTGATCAATGTTCTGTTCGTTGGTAGCCGGATATCACCAGCCACACTCCATCACATACGCACCGTGACCATGACCTACCCTGGTCCCAACCTGGTGTTCTGGATGGGGCATGGAAATGCGGGAATAAAAGTTCCTCTGAGAGCTGGCCACCCCATGACGACTCCTCCCGCCCAATGCGTGCATTCACAAGATTTGATAGATGCTTTAAGCATGTTGAATCCCGAAAGAATCTACTTCATGACATGCAGGGCGCTGCGTTGGGTCGAACGTGAATATCAGCGGTTTTATGCCTCCATGTCCTTCCTCCCTCGTCGGGTCACAATATTCGCTGCCAGGGTCAATCTGCTGGGCGGAGCATTGAAGCCAACAATAACCGCCATCTTGTCAGGCGTGGCGAACCCGCCAGGAGCATTTGGCGTTGGCCACCTGTTTGAGTCACTCGACGTGTATGGCGAATCATTCATTGAGTGGCAACAACGCTCCAATCCCCAGACCAGTCCAGGTGGCTATAACGAGTCACCCATTTAATCAACCCGATCCAACCCGGATACGACTGCACTCGCCGCTGAGTGTCGCCAGTGAAAAACTCCGCGGCATGGACAGCAATTAATTCATGGAGGTCAAACGTATGCCTATGAAATTTGACGATGCCCAATTGAGAGTCGACGTTGACGAGGATATATCGGCGATAGGTCAAAGTTTTAGTCAGGCGTTGACCAACGGAATTGTATTCACCATCAAGTCCCCCAACGGCAAGATGATTCAATTCAAGTCCAGAACCATGAAATGGCTGGAAGGCCCTCAAGTAGATAACTATGTCACCGACATCGAAGGCTATTTCAAACCTGACGCACTCGACTGGGATGTTGACGTAGTACCGAGAGAAGCCAGCGACAAAAAAAACCCCTACTACGACGAAGGAGGTGCCTGCTCAAGAACGGCCACCACAACCAAAATTGCCGACTAGCCCGGCGTTGCACACACTCAAAACTTCCTGTTTGAAGTAGGTAAAAACTTTGACGAGATGGGAAGCCATGGCACCAAAGATAAATTCAGGGCCATCAGTATTATTTTTTTTAATAACCAGGTCACCCACAAGGTCGATTGGAGTCGAACGGGAAAAGGCGATGACAGTTATTACAAAGTAGCAGTGACCGCAATCCAGGAGTTCCCCGGCCACTTAAAAACCATCCTGATCTCAAAGGGATACGACGTCACAGGCCTCTAGATAATTAATATCGAAGACACTTTGCTGGCGGTGCCGGTTATCCAAGTAATTGATCACTGCTGAGGCGTTCAATGCCACGCACCACCGACAGCAACACCACCCTCTCCCTCACCGCCACCTCGCTGTCGGCGCTTTATCCTGAGTCGCTGTCCGGCGAAGAAGCGCTCAACTCGCTCGGCTCGCAAACCCTCAACGGCCTCAACGACGGTTCCGCCCTGCCCCTGGCTTCTGCGGTCGCCACACATGTCACCACCACCCTGCACAACGACGCACAAAGTCGCGCGTTCGACGCACTGGTCGCCGAAATACGCCAACTCCCCGCCGACGCCACCGCAGAGCGTTATCAGCTTGTACTGCGGCCATGGCTCTGGTGGCTTACGCTGGCCAGCAACAACCGCGTGTTCCAGAACCTCAGCACCTCAGACATCGTCACCACGATTTTCAAGGCTCACGGTTTCACCGACTTCGCGCTGAAACTCACCGGCAGTTACACCCCTCGCGAGTACTGCGTGCAGTACGGCGAAACGGATTTCGCCTTCGTTTCGCGGTTGCTGGAAGAAGAAGGGATCTTCTGGTTTTTCACCCACGAAGAAGGCAAGCACACGCTGGTGTTGGGGGACAGCAACGATGCCTTCGCGCAGATCCCCAACGGACCGAAGATCAACTACCTCGGCCAGCAAATGGGCGAGCGCGAACTGCACGGCATTCGCTCCGGCCAGGTGTGCATGCAAGCCGTAGCCGGCTTTTTTCGTGCAACAGATTACGAGTTCACGACGCCGACCACGTCGCTCTACAGCCAGGCCGAAGCCGTCGCCGGGCCGCGCTCGATGTACGAGCACCCCGGCAGCTACAACGCCAAGGCTCGGGGTGATACGTTGACCAAGCAGCGAGTCGACGGGCTGCGCAGCCAGGAGAAACGTTTTGTCGGCGAGAGTGACTGTCGCTGGCTGGTGCCAGGGCACTGGTTCACCCTCGCCGGCCATGATGACTCGACGCTGAATATCGATTGGGTAGTGACGGCGGTCACTCATGAAGCCAGTCACGAAAACTACCAGAATCGCTTCGAAGCGATCCCCAAGGCCACACCGTTCCGCCCGCAACGCACGACACCCAAACCCCGCATGCACCCTCAGACCGCCCTCGTCGTCGGCAAGGCCGGTGAAGAAATCTGGACCGATCAATATGGCCGCATCAAGTTGCAATTCCCCTGGGATCGCGACGGCAAGAACGATGAAACCAGTTCGTGCTGGGTTCGGGTCGTGCTGCCCTGGAGTGGCAAGGGTTTCGGCATGCAGTTCGTCCCGCGTATCGGCCAGGAAGTGATCGTGACGTTTATCGATGGCGATCCGGATCGGCCGCTGGTGACCGGTTGCGTCTACAACGGTGACAACGCCCTACCCTATGCCTTGCCGGCGAATCAGACCCAGTCCGGGATCAAGACTCAATCATCCAAGGGCGGCGGCGGTTTCAACGAATTGCGCTTTGAGGACAAGAAAGACGCCGAAGAGGTGTTCTTGCAGGCGCAAAAGGATTTCAAGATCAATGTGCTCAACGACACCACCGCCACGGTCGGCCATGACGAAACCCTGACGGTGCAGAACGCTCGCACACGCACGGTAAAGGACGGTGACGAAACCGTGACCCTGGAGAAAGGCAAACGCAGCGTGACGATCCAGACCGGCAGCGACACGCTCGACGTGAAGGACAGCCGCACGGTGAAGGTCGGCGCCGACCAGACGCACAGCACCGGCGGCAACTACGAGCACCAGGTCACGGGCAATTACAGCCTGACGGTCGACGGCAATCTGACCATCAAAGTGACCGGCACCCTGACCCTGGAAAGTGGCGGCACTTTTTCGATGAAGAGTGGCGCGGACTTCGCGGCTGAAGCCAGTACATCCGTCACGCACAAAGCCGGCACTGCACTGACCAATCAGGCCGGGACGTCACTGACCAACAAGGCCGGCACCACGCTGACCAACGATGCGGGGGTCAGTCTGATGAACAAGGGCGGGGCCGAGCAGACTGTGGACGGCGGTGGCATGCTGACCCTCAAGGGCGGGCTGGTGAAAGTCAACTGAGGAGACGGATGACGATGACATCCAGCAAAGTGGACTTGCAGCGTGGTGACAGCCACATGGACGGACGCCTGATCGATGATCGACTGGAGGGCCCGCTGCACATCAAGGAAAATGGTCGGCCACAGGCTGATCTGAATTACAGCCAGGGTGAACTCCAAGGCCCCAGCGTGCTGTATCACCCCAACGGCAAGGTATCGGCGCAGTTGCCTTATGTGCAGGATAAATTGCAGGGCATTGCCAGTTTTTATGCGCCTGAAGGCTGGCTGCAGCGCAAGGCCAGCTACCGCCGGGGCTTGTTGCAGGGTGAGGCGACTAATTATTTCCCCGATGGGCAGATCGCCGAGTCGGAGTTTTACCGCGATGGTGTACGCGAGGGGCGTTATCAGCGCTTTCATCCCAATGGTAAACCAGCGGTTGATGCGCGTTACCTCAATGGGCAACTGGTTGAACCGGAACAGGGTTTTGCCAGTGACGGGCGACCGCTGGATGCCGACGGCAAACCGATTTCGCGGGTGCGCTGGTGGTTTCGACGCTGGACGGATCCGGAGCAGGCGTAGCTGACTCAGGGAATGAGCATCTGCATCTGCCCCGGCATGACGATTTTGATCACCCCTGCCCAGTTGCACATCAAGGTGCTGTTGGCGTCGAGCGCCGGCATATTGCCCAGCAGGACGGTTGGCGCACCGCCGGGGATCCATGGGCTGGCGGTGGCCGGGATGCAGGGCATTGGCGTCAGCACCCCAAGTGCCGCCGCAGTGGCCGCCGCGACCATCGGGTTGGCCAGGCTCGTGCACATGCCAAACGGCATGACATTCACCAACGGGATGTGGTCCATGATATTCGCCGCTGGCAGGCCAGCGGTCAGGGTGCGATTTACCGGCAACACATTGAGCACGGCGGGTGCCGCGCCGAAACTGCATTGCAGGGTTGCGGTGGCACAGACTTGCGGACAGCCCATTTCAACGCTCCTTCCTGGAAGCACCGTACCCCCTGAACCATAGCCCGCCGTCCCTGTTCCCGCACATCAGGAACGCTGATTATCCTGCAACACGCTAACCTATAAGACCGTGCCGCACTTGTGGCTCCCCCGGCGCACCATTAGATTAGCCAATGATGTCTGGCCTCCAAAATAAGCAGAAGGGATAAGCATGGCGCTTACTGACCAGTCCACCCGTATCCGCTCTGGCGAAGAACTCGATGCCAGCCTGATCGATCCGTATCTCAAGGCGCACATTCCGGGCCTCAGTGGTTTGCCACAGATCAGCCAGTTTCCGGGCGGCGCGTCGAACCTCACTTACTTGCTGGAATACCCGGAACAGGAATTCGTCCTGCGCCGGCCGCCGTTTGGCCACAAAGCCAAATCCGCTCACGACATGGGCCGCGAATTTCGCATCCTCAATCAACTGCGCGATGGCTTCCCGTACTGCCCCAAGGCTTACGTGCACTGCACCGACGAATCGGTGATCGGCGCCGAGTTCTATGTGATGGAACGGGTCAACGGGATCATCCTGCGCTCCGAACTGCCACCGGAACTGGGCCTGGATTCGGCGAAAACCGAAGCCTTGTGCAAAAGCTTCATCGACAAGTTCGTTGAACTGCACCGCGTTGACTACAACGCCTACGGCCTGGGTGACCTTGGCAAACCCGAAGGGTATGTCGCACGGCAAATCAAAGGCTGGAGCGACCGCTACGAGAAAGCCCTGACGCCAGATGCTCCACAGTGGGAAACGGTCAAAGCCTGGCTCAACGACAAGATGCCGGCCGATCACCCGACTTCAAGCATCGTCCACAACGACTATCGCTTCGACAATGTGATCCTCGACCCGCAAAACCCGATGCAAATCATCGGTGTGCTCGACTGGGAACTCACAACCCTGGGCGACCCGCTGATGGATCTGGGCAACACCCTCGCCTACTGGATTCAGGCTGACGACCCGGCACCGGTGCAACTGATGCGCCGCCAACCGAGTCACGCACCGGGCATGCTGACCCGCCGTGAATTCGTCGACTACTACGCTGAGCGCGCAGGCATTCAGATTGATAATTTCGACTTCTACTACACCTATGGCCTGTTCCGCCTGGCCGGCATCGTGCAGCAGATCTACTACCGTTTCTTCCATGGTCAGACCCAGGACAAACGCTTCTCGCAGTTCATTCACATGAACAAACTGCTGGAGCAAATGAGCCTGCAAGTCATCCAGAAATCCAGCCTTTGATTACGCTCCTGGCCCAATAACAAGACTTTTCATAAGAGAATCCCATGTCCAAGACTCAGTTGTTCGACCTCGACGGCAAGATCGCTTTCGTCTCCGGCGCCAGCCGCGGTATCGGTGAAGCCATCGCCAAGCTCCTGGCCCAGCAAGGCGCCCACGTCATCGTCTCGAGCCGCAAGCTCGACGGTTGCCAGCACGTCGCCGACGCGATCATCGCCGCCGGCGGCAAAGCCACCGCCGTGGCTTGCCATATTGGTGAGATGGAGCAGATCAGCCAGGTCTTCGCCGGCATCAAGGAACAGTTTGGCCGCCTCGACATTCTGGTCAACAATGCGGCAACCAACCCACAGTTCTGCAACGTCCTGGACACCGACCTCAGCGCCTTCCAAAAAACCGTCGACGTCAACATCCGCGGCTACTTCTTCATGTCGGTGGAAGCCGGCAAGCTGATGCGCGAAAACGGTGGCGGCAGCATCATCAACGTCGCCTCGATCA
>Ga0157370_10005191_pt1 | contig 14672 bp, 15 predicted proteins | sample C35metaG_FD_113463 | JGI IMG/M metagenome (GOLD analysis project Ga0157370, IMG submission 113463) | Corn rhizosphere microbial communities from Kellogg Biological Station, Michigan, USA - C3-5 metaG | ecosystem: Host-associated > Plants > Roots > Rhizosphere > Soil | place: USA: Michigan...
ACGTAGTCACGCACGCCCGACGCGACGGGTGCGACGAAATCGGCGAGGCAGTAATTGGGTTTGCCGGGCGGACGCTCGTTCTGCTGGCGCAGATTTCTCCACGTGAGGAGCGGCGTCGCACGCGTTTCGTCGGTCCACAGCACGACGTCGTCGCCGATCGAATTGGCCGGCCATAAGCCGACGACGCCGTCGGCGGCGAGCCAGCGCTCGCCGACGACCCGCGCGAGCATCGCCTTCCCCTCGGCGAGCAGGTTGCGCGCTGCCTCGCCGACCACCGGATCGTCGAGAATCGCTGGATACGGCCCGGAGAGCTCCCACGCCTGGAAGAACGGACCCCAGTCGATCACCTGCGCAATCTCGCCGAGATCGACGTTCGCGACGAGGCGCCTGCCGACGAACGTCGGCACCGTAGGAACGTAGCCGGCCCAGTCGGGAGCAAACGCGTTGGCGCGCGCGGCGGCAAGCGTGACGAGCTTCGGTCCGCGCTTCGCAGCGTGTTGCACGCGGATCTTCGCGTAGTCTTTTGCTACCTCGGCCACGTAGCGGTCGCGTTGCTCGGCCGAAAGGAGGCTCGTAACGACGCCGACTGCGCGCGACGCATCGGGGACGTACACGGTCGGACCGTGCGTGTAGTTCGGCGCGATCTTGACGGCGGTATGCACGCGCGACGTCGTCGCGCCGCCGATCAAAAGCGGCACGGTGAAGCCCTCGCGCTCCATCTCGGCGGCGACGTGCGCCATCTCCTCGAGCGAAGGCGTGATGAGTCCCGAGAGGCCGATCGCATCGGCGTTTCGCTCGCGTGCGGCGGCGAAGATCTTCTGCGCCGGCACCATCACGCCGAGATCGATGACCTCGAAGTTGTTGCACTGGAGTACGACGCCGACGATGTTCTTTCCGATATCGTGGACGTCGCCCTTGACGGTCGCGACCACGACGAGGCCCTTTGAGCGCGCGCCACCCCCCGTCTTGGCCTTCTCGGCCTCGATGAACGGGATGAGGTGCGCGACCGCCTGCTTCATCACCCGAGCGCTCTTCACGACCTGCGGAAGGAACATCTTTCCCGAGCCGAAGAGGTCGCCAACGACGTTCATCCCCGCCATCAGCGGGCCCTCGATCACCTCGATCGGACGCCCGCCGCGCGCGGCGATCGCGACGCGCGCCTCCTCGGTGTCCTCGACGACGTAGGTCGTGATCCCCTTGACGAGCGCATGTGCGAGGCGTTCTTCGACGCTGCCCCCGCGCCAGCCGAGATCCTCCTCGACCGTGCGGCCCTTCGCCTTGTACGACTCCGCGAACGCGACGAGCTTCTCGGTCGCGTTGCCCCCGTCGGCGGGGAGGCGGTTCAGCACGACGTCCTCGACCAGCGTGCACAGGACGGGATCGAGCTCGTCGTAGACGCCGAGCTGCCCGGCATTGACGATGCCCATCGTGAGCCCGGCGCGGATCGCGTGATACAGAAACACCGTGTGGATCGCTTCGCGCACCGCATCGTTGCCGCGGAAGCTGAAGCTCACGTTGGAAATGCCTCCGGAGACCTTCGCATGCGGCAGGTGCTCGCGGATCCAGCGCGTCGCGCGGATGAAATCGATGCCGTAGCTCTTGTGCTCGTCGATGCCGGTCGCGACCGGAAACACGTTGGGATCGAGGATGATGTCCTCGGGCGGAAAGCCGGCGCGGTCGACGAGCAGGTCGTAGGCACGCTGCGCGATCTCGATGCGCCGCTCGAAGCTGTCGGCCTGGCCGCGCTCGTCGAAGGCCATCACGACGGCCGCCGCGCCGTAGCGGCGGACGAGCTTTGCCTGGCGCAGGAACTCGCCCTCGCCTTCCTTCATCGAGATCGAATTGACGACGGATTTGCCCTGCACGCACTCGAGCCCGGCTTCGAGGACCTCCCACTTCGACGAATCGATCATCACCGGCACGCGGGCGATGTCGGGCTCGACGGCGATCAGATTCAGGAAGCGGACCATCGCCGCCTTCGAATCGAGCATCGCCTCGTCCATGTTGACATCGATGATCTGCGCGCCACTGGCGACCTGCTGGCGCGCAACGTCGACCGCGGCCGCGTAATCGCCGGCGAGGATCAGCTTGGCGAAGGCGCGCGAGCCGGTGACGTTGGTGCGCTCGCCGACGTTGACGAACAGCGAATCGTCACCGATCGCGAGCGGCTCGAGGCCGGCGAGGCGCATCACGCGCGACATCGGTATTCCCGTGCTGGCAGGTGTTCCCGCGCGGGTGGGTGTCCCCGCGCCGGTGGGTGTTTCCCCGCCGGTGCCCGACTCCACTGCCGTTCAGGCAACGAGGCGCTCCGCTTCCCGATCGTGGACGCGCCGCGGCGCGACGCCGGCGACCGCCGCGCCGATGGCGCGAATGTGGGCGGGGGTCGTTCCGCAGCAGCCACCGACGAGGTTGACGAGCCCGGCGCGCGCGAATTCGCCCAGCAATTGCGACGTCGTTTCGGGAGTCTCGTCGTATCCGGTGTCCGACATCGGGTTCGGCAGGCCGGCATTCGGATAGCAGCAGATGAACGTGTCGGCGACGCGCGCGAGCTCCTCGATGTATGGGCGCATCAGCGCCGCGCCGAGCGCGCAGTTGAGGCCGACGGCGAGCGGCCGCGCGTGCCGCACCGAGTTCCAGAACGCTTCCGGGGTCTGCCCGGAGAGCGTGCGCCCCGATGCGTCGGTGACGGTTCCCGACACGATCACCGGCAACCTTCCGCCGTGGCGGTCGAACGCCTCCTCGATCGCGAAGAGCGCGGCCTTGGCGTTCAGCGTGTCGAATACCGTTTCGACCAGCAGGATGTCGACGCCGCCCTCGATCAGCGCGTCGGCCGCTTCGGAGTAGGCCGCTCGGAGCTCGTTCCAGGTCACGTTGCGCGCCCCCGGGTCGTCGACTTTTGGCGAGATCGACGCGGTGCGATTGGTCGGACCGAGCGACCCGGCGACGAAGCGAGGCTTCCCCGGCGTTCGCGCGCTCCAGTGGTCGGCGCGCGCGCGGGCGATCCGCGCCGCGGCGAGGTTGATCTCGCGCACGCGCGCCTGCAGGCCGTAGTCCGCCTGCGCGATCGACGTCGCGTTGAAGGTGTTGGTCTCGGTGATGTCGGCGCCTGCGTCGAAGTACGCGTCGTGGATGCCTGCGACGATGTCGGGGCGCGTCAACGCCAGCAGATCGTTGTCGCCATTGAGGTCGCCGCGGTGACCGTGCAGGCCGCAGGAAGCCGGACCGCGAAAATCGGCCTCGGTGAGGTGCTGCTGCTGGATCATCGTCCCCCACGCTCCGTCGAGGACGAGAATCCGCTCGGTGAGCAGGCGCGTGAGTTCGGCGGTATGATCGGCTTGCATCGGGTGAGCTGGCGAACGGATGCCGGGAGGTCGCGCCGATCTTAGCATTCGCCGCTCTCGCGACTGCCCGTCGCACGCTTGTGCGCGTTTCCCCGGTTCCTGTCGCCGTTTCGATCGCCATCCACACTCCTTCGGTATGAAGCACCTTGCACCCCGCGACGCATACGACTTCCTGCACGAGCACGCCGACGCAGTGTTCATCGACTGCCGCAGCGAGATCGAGTACCTGTTCGTCGGGCACCCGAAAGGCGCGCACCACGTCGCGTGGAACGAAAGTCCCGACTGGGAGATCAACCCGCACTTCGTCGGGCAGGTGAAGAAGGTCGCGAGCATGAATCGCCCGGTCGTGCTGATCTGCCGCAGCGGCCAGCGCTCGGTCTCTGCCGGGATCGAGCTCGAGAAGGCGGGTTTCAAAGAGGTCTACAACGTCCTCGACGGCTTCGAGGGCCCGCTCGACGACGATCACCACCGGGGCACCGTCAACGGCTGGCGGAAGGAAGGGCTTCCGTGGGAGCAGACGTGAGGTGACGACAGGCATACCGACGCGTGGCCGGCTCTGCAGTGGCGACATCGTCGAGCTCGGCTGGCCCGAGGAGCACGAGTTCGACCGGCTCACCGCGTTGCGCAACCGCCCCGAGGTGCGCGCCAATTTCCTCGATGCGCGCCCGCTCGATCCACTCGACAATCGGCAATGGCTGCGAAGCGGGATGCGCCGCCCCGCCGAAGCGCTGCTCGCGATCAGGCTTCGGACAGGAGGCGCGCTATGCGGCATGATCGGCTGGACCGGGTGGTCGCCCGAGACGCGCGCACCCGAACTTGGCCGAGTCGCCGTCGATCGGAATGTCGCGCGCACGTTCGGCGCGATCCGGCCCGACGGCTATCCAGGCATCGCCGTCGACGCGGCGCGCGCGCTCTGCGACTACCTGTTCGAGGTCGCCGGCGCGCACCACCTGCGCTCGACCTACATCGCCGACAATGGCGCGGCCGCGCGGCTCAATCGACTGGTCGGCGCGCACGTCGTGGCGAGGTCGCAAGCGCACCGGCCGGACGGCACCGTCGCGAACGTCGTAAACCTCGAGCTCACTCGCAGCGACTGGCTCGAAGCGCGTAGTCGGCAGCCTGCATGAACCAGGCAATTCCGGTCTTCCGCACGTTCGTGCCCGAGTCCGCCCGCGCGCGCGCCACGGCCGCGCTCGCACGCGGGTGGCTCGGCTACGGGCCCGAATGCCGCGAGCTCGAACGGCATTTCACCGGGAAGCACGGCGGCTTCGCGCTTGCAACGAGCACCTGCACGTCGGCGCTCCATCTGGCGGCACAGTTGCTGCGGCGGCGTACGCAAAGGCGCGAAGTCATCGTACCCGCGATCACTTTCGTCTCCACCGCGATGGCGTTCCACCACGCCGGCTTTCGCGTGCGCGTAGCGGACGTCGAATCGCGGAGCCTGCTGCTGTCAGCGCAATCCGTCGCGCGGCTCGTCAGCGCCGATACCGCGGCGATCGTCGCCGTGCATCTCTACGGTCAGTGGTGCGCGTCGCTGCCGGCGCTGCGCGGGCTCTGCGACGCAGGCGGCGCCGCGCTGATCGAGGACTGCGCGCACCGCGTCGATCTGCTCGACGACGAGCCTCCCCTCGGCGACTACGCCTGCTACAGCTTCAACGCCGTCAAGGAGGTGCCGTGCGGCGAAGGGGGCCTGCTCTGGGGTCGCGACGTCACCGACGAGGCCGCCACCCGCGCGGTCTCGAACGTCGGCCTCGGCATCGACACGATGCAACGCGCAGCCAGGTTGCGTCACGCCGACTATCAGTTCACGACCGAGAGCGGCCTCAAGCTGCGCCTCAATGATCTCGCCGCGAGCCTCGTCAACGGCGGGCTCGAATCGCTCGCGGTGTCGCGATCGCGCCGCGCCGCGCAATTCGCGCGCTACGACGATCTGCTCGCGCCGCTCGCGCCGCGCGTGCGCCCGCTCAAGCGGACCGATGGAGACGCCTGCCTGATGTACGTCGTCCACGTACCCGCGCCGCAGCGCGACGCGATTCGCGCGCACCTCGCCGAGCGCGGCGTGGCGTCGAGCGTGCACTATCCGTCGCTCGCCCGACACCCGCTGTTTCGTGACAGCGCTGACTCGCCGATGAACTTCGACGTCGACGACACGTTGATCACGCTGCCGTCTTTCCCTGAAATGACGCGTGAGGAGCAATGCGCAGTCGCCGATGCGCTGGCGACCGCCTCCGAATGCGTCGATGCGTCAGCCGGGGCCGGCCGCCTCGCGTTCGACTGAGCCGGAAGCGCGATGCCGGGCATCGAGCGCGTGGCGCACGCTCGCGCAATAGTCGCGGCGGACGATTCGCGCGAAACCTTCGCTGGCAAGTGTCGCGCGTCGTGCCGGGTCATGCAGCAGTCCGAGCACGAGGTCGGGAATGGCGGCGGCAGGGGCCGCGGCAAGGCCGCCGGCGAGGTCGGCGTCGATGTCGCCCGCAGCGTCGGACTCGGCGACGACCGTGCATCGATTGGCGAAGAGATGCGCGACCCGGCCCGCCTCGAACGGCGCACCCGGCCGGTAGTGCAGATTGAGGACGATGTGCGCACGACCGATCCAGGGATCGCGCGCGGCGCCGTAGACGTCGTGCAACCAGACCACGCGCGCTCCGCGCTTCTCGATCGCGCCGAGCACGAACCTGCGGTGATCCGAGAGCTGACCGTAGAAGAGCGCGTCGATATCCTTGTCGTCGCGATGAACGACCGACGTCATTTCGGGCAGGTAGCCGACGGGAACGAAGTCGGCCGCGCGATTGCCGAGCGCGCGCAGCGGCACGAAGTTGCGCGGATCGTAGTCCCAGACCCGAAAGCGCTCGGCGAACGGCCGCAGTCCCTCCGCGTGGCCGCCGTCCGGGTCGAGCGGTTCCGTATTGAACACGATCGTGCCGGCCGGCAGCGTCGAGGCGACGTCGGCTTCGAGCAAGTGCGCGCCGACGACGATGTTCGTCGCGTCGTGCGCGAATGCGTTGATGCCGACACGCGCGGGCTCACCCAGACGTCGCAGCGCGCATGCGAGCAGCGATGCCGTGACGAGCAACCCACCGGCGGCCGGGTAGGCGTCGGGGCGAACGCAGACGATGTTGAAGTGCTCGCGCAACCTATCCACCGTGTTGGCACGTCGGCACCTAGCATAGCGCGGCCGTCGTGACGTCGTTCGGCGCGCTGCCGTTGCTCGATCTCTCGCCCGGCGACGAGCGCGACGGATCCGTCGCGTCGCGGGTGGCACGCGCGTCCGCCCAACGCGGCCCGGTCGTCCACGCGCGCGTTCCGAGCGGGCTTCTCGCCGGACGCTGCGCGTGCCTGGTCGGCCGGGATGCGCTGGAGTTCGCGTACGGCGATGGCCGCGCGATGCTGTCGAGCGCGCTCGGCTGGCGTCCACTGATCGGTCGTCGCTTCGGCTCGGCGGTGCTGAACAGCGACGAGCCGGCACATCAGCGCGAACGCCGCGCCTGGGCGCCCGCTTTCGCCACATCGGCGCTCGAGCAGTCGATCGCCCCGATCGACGCGATCGTCGCGCGCGACATCGATCGGTGGGTCGCAGCGCGAAGAGTCGACGCGTACGCGGTGGCGCGTCACTTCGCGTTCACCGTCGTCGCGACGGTTGCCGCCGGCCTGCCCGACGATGCGCGCGTCGACGAACTCGGCCGGCAGTTCGCGCAGGCGCTCGCGCCGCCAGCCGGCGACGGCGACGTCGTCGCCAATCACGCTGCAGCGATTCCGCTGCGTAACGCGATCGAAAGCACGCTCGCCGCGCATGCCGGTGCATTGCACCCGGACGGACGGCAATCGGGCGTTCCCGCGCTTCTGCTGCGCAACGATCCGTCGATCGATCGGGCGAAGCTTCTCGAGCACCTGAACATCCTTCTCGTCGCAGGTCACGAAACGACTGCGACGCTGCTCGCCTGGGCGCTGCTGCTGCTTGCCTCGCACCCGCATTGGCGCGCGCGGCTGGCACAGGAGGCCGCTTCGCTTCCGCGGGCGGGAGAGGTCACGCTCGAAGCGCTCGGCAGGTTACGCGAGCTCGACGCGTTCCTCGCCGAAGCCGGGCGCCTGCATCCGCCGCTCGTCCATGCGCCGCGCATTGCGTTGCGCGATTTCGTCTATGCGGGCGTGCGCATCGACGCGGGGACGACGATCGCACTGGGCATCGGCGCCACGCACCGGCTCGACGCGCACTACGCCGACCCGGATCGGTTTCGACCGGAGCGATTCCTCGGGGCCGACGGCAGCCATGGCGCCGCAATGCAAAGCCCGCTCTTCACGTTCGGTCGCGGCGCGCGGCTCTGCCTCGGCATGCGCTTTGCCAGCGTCACGATGAAGCTCGCGCTCGCGCGATTGCTCCAGCGTGCGTCGCCGCTGCCGGTGGCGCCGGTGGCATGCGTGCATGCGGGATTCTGGAACGCCCGCCCGCGCGGCACACTGGCGATCGCCATGGCGCCCCTCACTTAGCGGGATGCGCAGCGGTGTCGAGGACGAGCGACAGATACACAGGGTCCGGCAACGGATTGCGGTAGTAAGGCGCGCAGGGCCGAAAACCCAGGGTTGCGTACAATTTTCGTGCTGCGACCATCGTCGCCAGGGTGTCCAACTTGATCTCGCGGTAGCCGAGCGCGCGGGCACGCTCGATCGCGGCGAGTGCGAGCCGCCGTCCCCACCCGCCGCGGCGGGCGTCTGCGCGCAGATAGAGTCGCTTCAACTCGACGGTGCCCGGTGCGATCGGGCGCAGCGCGACGCAACCGGCATCGAGATCGTCCAGCCGCAGCAGCAGCAGGCAACCCGAGGGCGGCGCGTAATCGCCGGGAAGGCCCGCGAGCTCGCCCGCAAAGTCCTGGAAGCAGAGGTCGACGTCGAGCGACGCCGCATACTCCGCGAACAGCTCGCGCGCCGACGCGATGTCGCCCGGTGTCACCGCATCGCGAATCATCCCGTTCGCGGCTGGACCGGGCGCGCGATCGCTTTCGGTCACGGCTGGACCGGGCATGCGTTCGCCTTCAGCTCGGTTCCGGCATAGCGCGCCTGCAGCGCCGCGAACTGCGCCACCACGCTCTTCGCCGGATCGCGAATGACGAGCATCGTCAGCGTGATCGGCTGCTTCCACGGCTCGACGCGAAGATCCGCTACGCCGCGCGCCGCCAGCGCACGCGCGCGCGCCGTGGCTGCCGCTTCGCTCCGGTAGACACCGAGCGAAACGGTGAATCCCGTCGCGCCGTAGTCGACGACCGAGAGATCGTCGATCGACTTCGATTGCAGGTCTCCCAGCCGGCGCTCGGCCACGGCACGGGCCGTCAGCGCGCCGACGTTGACCCACCACGCATCGGTCAGTTGCACCGCGCGCCGCGTCGGTGCGCCGGTCAGCGCGAGCGCGCGGACATCGGCCTCGGCGCGTGCGCGCTCGGTGTCGGAGAACGGCCCCCATTCGAGACACGCGACGGCAGTCTGGTCCGGCTTCGCCGCCTCGGGCGCCGCGGCACTGGGCGTCTGCGCGCCCGGCGCTGGCGCGTCGGATGGCGCAGGCGCCGCGGCGGCGGAAGGCGAGGGATTGTCGCGTGGCTCTTCGACAACGCGCGCCCCGGCGACGCCGAGTGCGGCGGCTTCGCGCTGTCCAATGAGCCGGATCGCGTTCGGGTTCAACTGGTCGTCGAGCCGATCGGGCTCGCGTCCCGTCGTGCGTCCGAGCTGCACGTAGGCGAACACGAGCGCGTTGGCGATGAGCAGCAGGATGACGGCCAGACGCATCGCGGCCCTAGCGCGACTGCGAGGCGAGCACCAGCACGCCTTCGAGCACGAGATGATCGATGCGCTCGACCGGCGCCGCAAGCTGTGCCTCGATCTCGCGCGCGCCGCCGCCGGCGAGGTAGCAGGTGACCGGGGTATCGCCGACGCGGAGCCGCGCGCGCATTCGCTCGATCGCGCCGCAGATGGCGAGGATCGCCCCCGTCGTCAGCGCGTCGGCCGTCGTGGTCGGAAAATCGTCGTAATGCCCGGGCGTCGCGCGAAGCGCAGCGGTCCGCTCGGCGAGCCCGTCGAGCATCAGCTGGCTGCCGGCAACGATGACCCCGCCTCGAAAGCGGCCCCCGGCATCGAGGGCGTCGACGGTGACGGCGGTCCCGGCGCCGACTACAACCGCGGAGTGCGCCTCGCTGCGTGCGAGCTCGCGCCGGCGCGCGGCGACGAGCGCCGCCCAGCGATCGGCGCCGAGTTGACGCGGATCGCGATAGCCATTGACGACGCCGCCCGCGCTCGCGCTCGGATGCTGCCACTCGACCGCCAATCGCCAGCGCGAAACCTGGCCTTCGACGCGCACGCGCGCCGCTTCGCCTGCGACGTTGACGCCGATGACTCGTGCCGGACGGTCGAGCCCCTGCCACTCGCGGAGCGCGAGCGATGCAATGTCGGCGTTCTCGATCGCGCCCTGCGCGACCCAGCCGCGCGGGCCGCGCAAACCCCACTTCAAGCGGCTGTTGCCGACGTCGAGGACGAGAACGTCGCGCGCGTGACGCTCGATCATTCCGATTGGGGCCGGCGATGGGGCCGGCCGGTTCGCGCAAAAGCCGTGAGTCTACGCGCGCCGCAGCGAGATTTCCCCGGCGAGAAAGCGCGCGCGCCGCGGCCCGTCGGCGAGCACGAGCGCGCCGGTGCTGTCGACCCCCGCGACGGTTCCCTTGACGCTTTCGCCGTCGGGAAGCAGCAGCTTGACCGGCTTGCCCTGATACGCGTGACGACGCTGCCATTCGGCAGCGAACGGCACGAAGCCGTGCTGCGCGTAGGTGGCGAGGCTGCCCGCGAGCTCCGACACGAGTCGTGCGAGCAATCGGTTGCGATCGATCGGCGGTGCGCCACGGCCGGCGACCGCGGCAAGATCGCTGACGGGCTGCGCGATGTCGCGCTTGATGGCGACCGGAAGTCGCACGTTGAGTCCCACGCCCACGACGACGGTCGAGGGTCCGAGCGCGTCACCGTTGAGCTCGACCAGGATACCGCCGACCTTCAGATGCCGGTGGATCAGATCGTTCGGCCACTTCAGCTCGACGCCAGGCAGGTGCTCGGCTTCGAGCGCGTGGATGACGGCGACGCCGACGGCCAGCGACAGCCCGGCGACGAATCCCGCCCCCTGCTCGAATCGCCAACCGAGCGAAAACGTGAGGCTCCCGCCCGCGACGGCCGTCCAGACGCGTCCGCGGCGTCCGCGCCCCGCCGTTTGCAACTCGGCGGCGAGCACGGCGCCGTGGATGTCGCGGCGAACCGAGCGGCGCAAAAGCTCGCTCGACGTGGAATCGACCTGATCGATCACCTCGACCGAGAGCGCGGGGTGCGGGTCGATCGCCGGCGCGCCCGACGGAAGCGCGAGGTCGTCGTCGTTGGCCGCCGGCAGCAGCGGAGCCTTGGCGTCGCCCGCGGCGACCTGGAAGCCGAATCCGCGCAGCGCCTTGCGGATCTCCTCGGCGTCGAGGAAATCGGGAGCGCCGAGCAGCCGATACCCCCGCCCGCGCACGCGCTCCAGCGCGAGCCCCGCCGTTTCGGCCTGCTTCAGAAGCTGCGAGACGCGGGCGCGCGTCAGCCCCACCGTCGCGGCGAGATCCTCGCCCGAGTGGAAATCGCCGTCCGAAAGTTGGCGCAGAAGCGAGAATCCGAGAGGAGTAAGCACTGACCTACGTCCCGTTGTCCAAGCGATTGATTCTAGCAGCAACGGCGCGCAAATGCACGCGTTGCCCGCATGTCGGCACGCATTTTGACGACGATCCGAGGCGAGCGTTCCGGCGATGGCCGGAACGCGCTCAGAGCGAGACGAGGTCGCGCTCGCGGCCCGCGCCGAGCACTTGCGCCCAGGCGCCGGCGTTGTCGCGTACGGCGAGCCAGCTCGCCGTCGCGCGCACCGTGTCGGTGAGCTCGCGCGTGGCGAGGCCCGCGGCTTCGGCGCGCGCACAGTCCACTGCCATCATGCCGGCGCTGTCGGGCTCGCCGGCGGGAAGCCAAAGCGGCAATCCGATCCACGGCTCGACACCTGCGGCGACCAGTCGAGCCTCGTCGAGCCAGACCGGGGTCGGCGCTCCGGCACCCCCGACGTGGCACAGCGTCCGGATGAGCTCGCCCATCGAGAATCGGCCCTCCGGGCTCGCCGCGTTGAAGGTGCCCCCGATGTCACGCTCGGCAGCGTCGACGACGAATCGCGCGAGGTCGCGCACGTCGATGAACTGCAGCGGTCGCTCGGGCGGAGCCGGCACCACGGCGCGCGAATCCCGCTCACCGAGGAGCTGCGGATGGACGAAGCGCGCGACCCAGTAGCCGAAGCGGTCGGTCGCGTCGTACGGTCCGACGATGAGCCCCGGCCGCACGATCGTCGCCCGCGAAGCGTAAACGCGTAGCACCGCAGCCTCGCACGCCGCCTTGAGGGCGCCGTAGTGCGGAAGGATCTCCTCGGTGGCCGGATCGGCGAGCGTAGCGACGGCGGCGCGTTCGTCGAGTCCCGGTCGTGATGCGTCCGCGTAGACCGACACCGTCGACACGAACACGTAGCGGCGCACACGACCGGCGAGGAGCCGCGCGCTCGCATCGACGATCCGCGGCACGTAGCCCGAGCAATCGACGACGACGTCGAAATCTCGCATTGGCGCCTCGGCGAGTGGCGTCAGCCCAGGCGTCACGCGCGGGTCGCGATCGCCGCGGAGTGCGGCGACCCGATCTGGCCACGGATTGGGCGTGCGCCCGCGCGAGAACGTCGTCACCGCGTGGCCGCGGCCAAGCGCGTCCTCGACGACGTGGCGACCGAGAAAGCGGGTACCGCCGAGGACGAGAAGCTTCACCCTGCGATGCGACGCAGGATCGCCGCGTGGAGACGCGGATCGCCGCAGGCAAGCACGTCGCCACCGCGCTGGCACGAGGCTCCGCTCCACGTACTGATTACGCCCCCTGCATTTTCGATCAGCGGAATCAGCGCCTGCACGTCCCAGGGCTTGAGCCCGGTCTCGACGACGACGTCGACGAGGCCCATCGCGAGCTGCGTGTAGCAGTAGCAGTCGCCACCGAAACGAACCATCCGCGCGCCGCCGGTCGCGGCTTCCCACGCAACGCGCTGCGCCGGCGTCACGAAATGCCGCGGGTCGGTCGTCGCGACGAGCGCGTGCTCGATCTGTGAACAGCGGCGCGTTGCGAGGCGCCTCTCCTCGCGGCCGCGTCGCCACTGCGCGATGCCGTTCCACGCCAGGAACGACTCGTCGACGAAGGGCTGGTGCACGACGCCGATGCGCGGACGCGCGCCATCGTTCAGCGCAATCAGCGTCGCCCAGTGGAGCTGGCCCAGGATGAAGCTGCGCGTGCCGTCGATCGGGTCGACGACCCACGTGTACGGCTGCGTGCCTGCCGTCGCTCCGAACTCCTCGCCCTCGATGCCGTGCTCCGGGAAGGCGCGTGCGATCGCGTCGCGGATCACCTGCTCGGCACCGCGGTCGGCTGCGGTGACCGGGTCGTAGTCGCGTCCGCCTTCCTTGTGGTCGACGTCGATCTGCGCGCGGAAATGCGGCAGAATGGCGGCGCCCGCGGCGCGGGCGGTCGCGAGCGCGAATTCAGCCAGATCCGTATCATCCATCGCGACGGCCATTCTACCCACCGGAGGAGTGCATGAGCTCGATCGACAACTGGTACCGTGCAGCCTTCGCCGTGATCGTCGGCGCGGTCGCACTCGTGGCGATCCACGCGGCGCCGGCTGCGGCGGCGAAGGACGCGAATCGAGTCGTCGTGCAGGTGAGCGACAACGATCCTGCCAAGTGGAACCTCGCGCTCAACAACGCACACAACCTGCAAGAGGCACTCGGCAAGAACCTGGAGATCGAGATCGTCGCCTACGGGCCGGGCATCGCGATGCTCCAAGCCGAATCGATCGTCGGCAATCGGATCGACGACGCCGTGCATGCGGGTGTCACCGTGTCCGCGTGTCAGAACACGATGCGAGGACACAAGCTCACCAAGGCCGACATGCTAAACGGGATCAACTATGTCCCCGCGGGCGTCGTCGAGATCATGAAACGCCAGCAGGAAGGCTGGGCCTACCTTCGGCCGTAGGGCTTGAATTTACAGCGTATAAGCGATATATTCGGCCCATGGCTGCGCGTACTTTCCTCGTCGATCTCCTTCGTCGTCATCGCTACGACCAGGGAACGCTTGCCTTTCTCGGGCGCGCCCGGTAGCCCGGCGCGCCTCGAATCTCCACTCGATTCCTGAGCGCGTCCCGGTTACCGGGGACCGCCACACCGCGCGGCCGCGGCGGCACGCTTTCGTGCTGCGCGGCCTTCGACTCGACCATGCTTCCGGGAGGGACCGATGTCCACTCTGCACAATGCTGCCGTCTCGGCGCGCAGCGCCCCCGCTGCCATCAATTCACGCGTCACCTACGTCGAGTGGCCGGGCAACACCCGCCGCACGATCGAGATCGTTCGCCCTGCCGAGGCCGATGCCGCGGTGTCGAGGGTCTCGGTGTTCGCTCCGGTCGCGCGCGCGCTGATCGGGTCGACGCCTGGCGCTCACATCGAGGTTTCGCTGCCGAACCGGGCGATCCGCGAGCTTCGCGTCATCGCAGTCGAAAGCGAGGAGGCCGTCCATGACGCTTGAGCTCTTCGACCGCCTGCAGATGCGCTCGCCGTTTCGTCGGGGCCCGACGCTGCTTCATCCCGAATGCCCGATCGAGCAGGCGGTGACGAGCAGCGATCCGCACGTGCAGGAGGCGCTGCTGCGCGAGATCTGGCGGCGCGCCCCGGCCTTCAATGACGGGGCGCTCCTGATCGCACATCCCGACCGGTTGCGCGTTCTCGCGCGAACCGAGGCGCTGCTCCGCCCGGCGATCGACGCGCTCGTCGACCGCCACGGACCGGCGGTCGTCGTCCATCCTGCGCAGGTGCGCTATGCGCTCGGGCCGCCGGTGCTGGAGCCGTACATGACGCTGCTGCTGGCGGGGAAGTCGCGACCATTCGGGACGCTCCGGCGCGACCTCGATCGGCGCCGGGCCCGCGTCGGACGCGTCGAGCGTGGCGACGCACACTTCACGCTGGAAGCCGAAGCGCCGCTCGCGGCACTCCTCGGTTATGCCGAATGGCTGGAGGCGAGCACCGGAGGCTGCGCCGACGCCAGCCTGTGGCTGTCGCGCTACCTGCCGATCGACGACGACGGGCCCGCGGCGGCCTGACTCGCCGCCGCCTGACTCACCGCTTCGGCCTCCTGGGGCCATCGGCCGATGCCGCTACCCCGGGAGCGCGCCAGCGAGGTTGGAGCGGGTGAAGGGAATCGAACCCTCGTATGCAGCTTGGG